>Ga0116184_10001559_pt1 | contig 21718 bp, 17 predicted proteins | sample AD_JPNNA5_MetaG_FD_89886 | JGI IMG/M metagenome (GOLD analysis project Ga0116184, IMG submission 89886) | Active sludge microbial communities of municipal wastewater-treating anaerobic digesters from Japan - AD_JPNNA5_MetaG | ecosystem: Engineered > Bioreactor > Anaerobic > Digestate | place... | reverse complement strand
GTATCGCAGTTAAAAGCTTCCAAAATAGGAATTCCAAATCCTTCAAAATACGAAACATAGGTCATTGCTAAAGAAGATCCTATAATTCGATGTAATTTGCCTTCGTCAACACGACCGGTAAATACAATATCATCTTTGTGAGCTAGGTTATCATAAACAGTATTTATTTCTTCTGTCCACCACCTTTTTTGACCAACAATTAACAATTTTATATCTTTTTTGGTATTTGTTTTAAAAATATCGAATGCTTTAAAAAGATTTATTAGGTTTTTTCTTGGATGTAAAGAGCCTACAAAAACAAAATATTGCTCGTTAAAACAGTATTCCCAGCGAGTATTTTCTTGTTGTAATTTACCTATGGGGACAAAATTTTCATTACATCCATTATATACAACATCTATTTTAGAAAGGGGCACTTTATATTTTTTAGAAATATCTGTTTTAGAATATTCAGAAACGGTTGCTAAACGAGTGCATTTTCTCGCATATCGAGGAAAGAAAAATTGATAATAAAATCGATACCAAAAAGGTAAATCTTTAGGGAAATATTCAAAATTAATATCATGAATAACATTAACAGTTTTAATTCGGGTACATAAAGGCATCCATCCATCAGTAGAAAGATATAAATCGGCTCGTAAACGTATTAATAATAAGGGAAATAAAATGTGAAATCGGAGAAACCATAAAAAAGGGTGGCGCGAAGGGGGAGGTAAAATGAACGGTTTAACATTTTTGGCAAAAATAAACGAAGAATCCCATTTACGGTCGAAAATAAAAATAAAGGTATGTTCCGGGTGTTGTGTGGTTAGTCTTTTAAGTACTTCATAACTAAACCATCCCAAGCCTTCCAATTTGTCTTTTAATAAACATTGCGCATTAACAACAATTCTCATTAGTCAATAAATTCAAATATAAAAACCTCAAAAGTAATTTTTTTTCTTAATTTGAAAACTTTTATTAGATAGAAATATAATTTATTTCTTAAAAGAGAGTTATACGTAATAAAAAAACCTTTATTACATTTGTATGATATATTTTTATGCTTAAAAAATTCTTAAAAAACATAGCCCTGGTTTTATTTTTAAATTTATTAATAAAACCATTTTGGATATTGGGTATCGATAGAACCGTTCAAAATGTTGTAGGGGTTGCAGATTATGGGTTTTATTATTCTATTTTCAGCTTTTCTTTTCTTTTAAATATTTTACTTGATTTTGGCATAACCAATTTCAATAATAAAAATATAGCTCAAAATAATCATTTACTCCGAAAACACTTATCTAGTATTATTGTTTTAAAACTATTATTAGCATTTATTTACTTATTTATTAGTTTAATATGTGCTTTTTTAATTGGGTACGACTCAACCCAAGTGCTTCTTCTTGTAATTTTAGCATTTAATCAGTTTTTAATTTCGTTTGTTTTATATTTAAGATCAAATCTATCCGGCCTGCATTTGTTTAAAGTAGACAGTTTTATATCGGTATTAGATCGTTCTATCATGATAATTATTTGTGCCATATTATTATGGGGAAATTTACCTATTCAGTTTTCCATTCGTTGGTATGTGTTTGCACAAACTATCGCATACTTTCTAACAGCTGTTATAACTTTAATTATTGTTTTTAAAAAAGCAAAATCGAAATTTTTAAAATTAAATTGGAATTTGCCGTTTTCTTTAATGATTATTAAGAAAAGTTTTCCTTTTGCAATATTGGTTTTGCTTATGACTTTTTACAATAGAATAGATACTGTCATGATGGAACGTATGCTTCCTGATGCTTCTGTTTCTGAAGATTATATGCATTCTGGCGAAGTCCAGTCGGGGATTTATGCTTCAGCGTATCGTTTACTTGATGCAACCAATATGATTGCTTATTTGTTTTCGGTCTTGCTCCTGCCGTTATTCGCAAAAATGTTAAAATTCAAAGAGTCTGTTGAATCGCTAGTTAAACTTTCATTTTCATTATTATTTACAGGAGCTGTTATTGTTTCATTTACTTCTTATTTTTATAGTGAAGATATTATGAGGTTATTATACCCATATAACTTGAGCGAAACCATGGAACATTATACGATAAGAATTGCAGAATCATCTACCGTATTTGGATTGTTAATGGGGTGTTTTATTCCTATTTCTACAACCTATGTTTTTGGTACTTTACTAACCGCTAATGGGAATTTAAAAGAGTTAAACATAATGGCTGCATCAGGCATGACCATCAATATTTTACTTAATTTATTTTTAATTCCTTATTTTTATTCAACCGGTTCGGCATTAGCCAGTTTTTCTACTCAAGTATTAACATCATTGGTACAAGTAATAATTGTTCAAAAAATATTTAAGTTTAAGGTAAATTACCAATTTTTAACCACTATTCTTATATTTATTGTATGTGTTTTAATAATCGGTTATTTATCAAAAGGTCTAGATTATTCATGGATTGTTAATATGGGGATTATGATAGTGGGAAGTTCAATTATATCGATATTATTGCGGATTATTAGTTTTAAAGACATGTTTAATATCATTAAATTTGGATAATTTGATTTCAGTAATATTTTTTTTCTATTTTTGCTTTATTATTAAAATTAGTGTGTATAAATAATGACCAATAATCAATCGTATAATTTTAATTCTGCGGGTTTATTTTTATTCATTTACCGATGGAAGAAGCTGTTAATCCTTATCGGGGTAATAGCAATGATAGCATCAATTGTATTTTCTTCATCATTTTTTATTACTCCTAAATATAAATCGACGGTTATTATGTTTCCAACATCAACCAATTCTGTTTCCAAAGCTTTAATGGCAGATAATTATGGAGCCACACAGGATATACTTCAATTTGGTGCAGAAGAGCAGTCGGAACAGTTATTACAGATTTTAAATTCGAACAAAATAAGAGCAAGAATTATTGAAAAATATAATTTATTAGAACATTATAATATTAGTTCAAAATCAAAATTTAAGAATACAAAATTATTTAAGAAATACGAAAATAATATTAGATTTCGACGTACTGAATTTATGGCTGTTGAAATAGAAGTACTTGATAAAGACCCTCAAATGGCTGCCGATATTGCGAATGATATAGCGGCATTACTAGATTCTACCAAAAATACAATGCAACGAGAAAGAGCCATCCAAGGGTTAAAAATTGTAGAAGCCGAATATCTTAAGTTAAAGAATGAAATATTAAAAATGGAAGATTCTTTAAAAGAATTACGAAAACTTGGGATTAATGACTATGAAACACAAGCCGAAGCATACAATACACAACATGCAATTGCATTATCACATAATAATGCTTCCGGAGCAAAGGCAATAGAAGAAAAATTGAAAATACTTTCTGAATATGGAAGTTCGTATGTGTCTATTAGAGATGCATTAGAATTTGATAAGAAACAGTTAAGTGTATTAAAAACAAAATACGAAGAAGCCAAAGTAGATGCGGAGCAAGAATTACCAGGCAAATTTGTTGTTAATTCCGCTTTTAAAGCAGAACAAAAATCATATCCTATACGTTGGCTAATAATATTAGTTTCTACTTTATCGTCTATGCTTTTAGGAGTTGTATCCATTCTTGTTTTTGATTATTTGAATAGAAGAAAAAACACATATAGCTGAATAGATAATAAAAAATCAATTTCATTTTATGAAAATAATATTATTGAAAAAGTTAGGTTTGATAAGAAAAATAATTTTGAAAATGTAAAACAAATTAATAACCCTTATCACGTTAAAAATAAAATAAATATAATTATTTCAAAAATAACATTCCCAAAAGAAATTAATTTTAATATGGAAAATATATTCTCGAATTTAAATTTATTTAAAATAATAATCAAATGGAGATTTCATTTGGTAGTTATCACACTTATTGCAGTGGTGCTTTCAGTTATTTTTTCAGCACCTTGGTTTATAAAACCACAGTATAAATCAACTGCTATACTTTATCCTTCAAATTTAATTCCTTATTCTTCGGAAACACCAACAGAGCTAATGCTCCAAATTTTTAACTCCGACGATATTGTGGATTCATTAATTAGGATGTATGATTTAGGAACACATTATGAAATTGAAAAAGATGCTAAAAACTACAAATCTAAAGTAGTTAAAGTGTTTCAGTCGAAAGTTGATATTCGTAAAACAGAATATGAATCAGTAATCATCGAAATAATGGATGTCGATCCTGTATTAGCATGTAACATGGTTAAAAGCATGGTTACTCTTTTTAATGCAAAAGCTCGTTTATTACAAAGAGATAAATCGGAAGAAGTATTAAAAATTGCTCAAATACAATTCGAACAAAAAAAACTGGAATTAGATACCTTAAAAACAAACCTCGATAAGTTAAGGTCTGAATATGGATTACTTGATTATACTGTTCAAGTTAGAGAGGCTTCTAGAGCATATTATAAAACATTATCAAGTGCTGGATCTGCAAAAAAAACGATAGAAAATTTGCAAGGAAAAGGAGGCGATTTTATTTATTTAAGTAGCTTGTATTATGCCGCCACCGATGCCTACAATAAACTTAAACAAGAATATGAGTTCGCATTAAAAGATGTTAAAAAAGATTTAACTTATTCCAACTATATTACGTCTCCGGTACCTGCCGATAAAAAAACGTACCCTGTTAGATGGCTAATTGTTTTAATATCTACTGTTTCCGCATTTTCTATAGCCCTAATTACCATTCTTTTAGTAGAAAAAAATCGAAATAATTCAATGATTGAAAGCTAGCATTAGCGTGAGTGATAAACTAAAAATAAAATGGGTGTATGGTATTTGTGCAATTTTTATTGTACTGAATAGTATATTTATTGTTAAAGAATTTTATTGGTTTACACTTATTCCAGTATTATTAATCATAGCTTTGTTATTTATTTTTGCTTTAGATAAACTTTTATTATTTATCGTTTTTCTTACTCCATTATCTATTAATTTAAGCGATTTCGATTATAAAATAGGGCTAAGTCTTCCTACTGAACCACTCATGTTTGCCACTATGTTGGTTTTTTTAATAAAAATGCTTTTCGAACGTAAGTTTGATTCAAATATTATTAAACATCCTGTTACCATTTTTATTCTTATTTATTTGTTTTGGATATTTTTCACTTCCTTAACAAGTACAATGCCTATCGTTTCTTTTAAATATTTAGTTTCCAAAATGTGGTTTATAATCCCTTTTTATTTTGTTGCGTCACAACTATTTAAAGAAAAGAATAATATAAGAAATTTTATATGGTGTTACATGATTTCATTAATATTAGTTGTTTTTTATACTGTTATACACCATTCGTTATATGGCTTTGATGAAGTTACAGCACATTGGGTGATGACTCCTTTTTTCAATGATCATACTTCTTATGGTGCATTATTAGCTATGTTTATTCCTTTTTCATTTGCATTTATTTTTGACAAAAACCTTATTGCATGGAAAAGAATCGTGTCTTTAATTTTTTTTCTTATATTTATAATTGCATTAATTCTCTCTTATAGCAGGGCTGCATGGCTTAGCTTAGCTGTTGGCTTAGTGGTATTCCTAATTATGGTATTAAAAATTAATTATAAATATGTGATTTCTGGAGTTATAATGGTAATAGGATTGTACTTTGTTTATAAATCGGATGTGGTGATGTATCTTGAAAAAAATAAGCAAACTTCTTCTAAAGATTATATTGAACATATTCAATCAATTTCAAATATTTCGAACGATGCTTCAAATCTTGAACGTATTAATCGTTGGCAAAGTGCAATTAGAATGTTTAAGGAAAAACCAATTTTGGGATGGGGTCCGGGAACGTATCAATTTAAGTACGCCCCTTATCAGCTATCAAAAGAAAAAACAATAATAAGCACGAATTCTGGAGATATGGGAAATGCGCACAGCGAATATATTGGCCCTTTAGCAGAAATGGGTTTACTGGGTTTATTGTCTGTTATTTCAATTATTCTTGTAGTAACTTATACCGCTGTTAAAGTTTACAAAAGATCAAGAGATAGAGAAGTTAAGTTTTTTATTATTGTTTCAATAATTTCACTTTCTACTTATTTTGTTCACGGATTTCTAAATAATTTCTTAGATACCGACAAAGCTTCTGTCCCTTTTTGGGGATTTATTGCATTAATAGTTATTTTAGATGTAACTTCAGCTAAAAAAGAAAAGGAGTTTGTGCTGGAAGATAAATTAAATAAAAAGCAGTAAATTAAATATTATTTTTTTTCAAGTAAAGCTAGCTTCTCTTCTAATTCAGGTAATCTGCGTAGTAAAGCCATTTCTTCCCATTTTTTACGGGCTTCGTCAACAGGAACACCAAAATAGGTTTTCCCTCCAACTAATGATTTGTCTACGCCCGACATAGCATAAATAACAGCTCCTTTGCCTATAACAATATCTTTATTAATAGATACTCTCGCCCAAATAATAACATCGTCTTGTACTTCTGTAACTCCTGCAATAGCGGTATGCGAACCTATTAATACATTTTTGCCAATAGTTGTATCATGCCCTATTTGAATATGATTGTCAAGTTTACAGCCTTGTCCTATAATTGTATCCCCTGAAACCCCTTTGTCAATTGAACAAAGTGCCCCTATTTCAACATAATCCTCAATAATGGTTCGTCCGCACGATTCCAACTTATCATATCTTTCAGGACGTCGTTTAAAATAATATGCATCAGCTCCAATAACGGAACTGCTATGTATTATTACATTATTACCTATGATCGTATGATCGTAAATGCTAACGTTTGCATGGATTATACAATTTTCGCCAATTTTTACATGATTTCCTATATACACGTTGGGTTGAATAATAGTCCCTTTGCCTATTTCTGCAGTATCACTTATCATTTTAGGTGATAAATCGAGCGGTCTAAATCGTTTTACGAGTTTAACATAATCACGGAATGGATCGTCGGAATAAATAAGCGCTTTTCCTGCGGGAGCTGGAAGTTCTTTATTAATAATTATCGTTGTAGCTTTTGAATTAAGTGCTTTTTCGTAATATTTTGGATGATCTACAAATGTAATATCCCCTGTTTCAACTTTATGAATTTCGTTTATTCCACTAATAATATGTTCAGGTTCTCCTTTAAAAGTGGCGTGAATAAATTCAGCTATTTCTTTTAATTTTAAAACAGGTTCTATTTTCATAAATTATTTGTGTTACTTGACTCGTTCAGAATAACTACTAGATCTTGTATCTACTTTTATTAATTCACCTTCATTAATAAATAAAGGAACATTTATTACGGTTCCAGTTTCAAGAGTAGCTTGTTTCTGTGCATTAGTAGCCGTATCTCCTTTAATTCCGGGTTCTGTATAGATAATTTTTAAAGCAACAAAAGCGGGTAGTTCTGCATACATTGGACTTTCTGTATCGGCATGAAATACAATTTCTACAGCTTGACCTTCTTTTAAAAATTGGGGTGCGTTAATTAATTCTTCTTGTATATTAATTTGTTCAAAAGTTTCATTATGCATGAAATTATAACCGGTATCATCTTTATACAAATATTGATATGGTCTTCTTTCTACTCGTTGAATTTCAATTCTTGCACCCGATTGAAATGTATTGGGTATTACTTTCCCGGTTTTTATATTTTTTAATTTTGTTCTAACAAAAGCGCCTCCTTTACCCGGTTTAACATGTTGAAATTCTACAATATAATAGAGTTCTCCATTAAATTCGATACATAATCCATTTCTAATATCTGCTGTTGTTGCCATAAATACTTTTTTTCCTTTTAAAAATTTGGTTGGCAAAGATAATCAATTAAATAAAACAAAAAAGAAAGTATTTATTTTTATTTAAAGGAGGTAATTTCAATTTTTTTTGAACAAAAAGCGATTTCGGAAGGATTATTATTCGAACTAATAAAAATAATACGGTTTAAAGAATGCATTGAAATTAAATCGTTATACCATTTTATTCCAGCCGCATCTAAATTGGCACATGGCTCGTCTAACAATAAAATAGGGGTGTCGCTTAGAATTGATAATGCTAATTTTACTCTTTGTTTAATACCCGAAGAGTAGTTGCTTAGTTTTTTTGTATCGTTTTTGGGGATGGATAATAAATTTATAACATCATAAATATTCAAATTATTCTTCAGTTTTTTTAAAGTTACATACCAATTAATATTTTCTTTAATGGTAAATTCTTCTATTAACTCTATATATGGGGAGCAAACAGAGAGGTGTTGATATATTTCTTCTTGTTTAATTTGTTTTGAATTAAGTAAATACGAAATATTTCCACTTGTCGGAATAGTGTGCCCTGAAATGATATTAATAAAAGTAGATTTCCCCGAACCATTCGGTCCAACAATGGCAATAGATTGGTTTATATTGAATTCGCTTTGGATGTGTTGAAAAATCCAATCATTTTTATATTGCTTGCCAATGTTCTCAAGTATGATCTTCATTTTCGGGAAATACAACAATCTGCGGATGTATACTAAAGATTAAATTTTCTATTATATCCTTTCATAATTCCTCTACTGGAATTATTAATAAAATAAACAATCTCATCTCTTTCTGAGGTGGCAGGCATTTCGGCTTCAATAAATTCCAATGCTTGTGTTACATTAAAACTTTTTTGATAAAGAATTCGATAAATATCTTGTATTTCATTAATTTTTTCAGGACTAAATCCTCTTCTTCTTAACCCAATAGAGTTAATGCCAACAAACGATAATGGTGTACGGGCTCCTTTAGTATAGGGGGGGACATCTTTGTTTACCAGAGACCCTCCCGAAATCATAACGTGTGGACCAATATTGCAAAACTGATGGATTGCAACTTGACCTCCAATAATAGCATAATCATCAACGGTTATGTGTCCTGCTAATAAAGCGGCATTTGCAATAATACAGTTTTTCCCGATAGAACAATCGTGAGCAATGTGTGCACATGCCATTATTAGCGTGTTTTCGTTAATAACGGTTTCGAAACTGGCTTTGGTTCCTCTATTAATAGTAACAAATTCACGAATGGTAACATTGTCGGCAATTCTAACAATCGTGTCTTCACCATCAAATTTTAAATCTTGTGGAATGGCAGAAATAACAGATCCTGGAAATATTTTACAATTCTTCCCTATACGAGCCCCTTCCATAATAGTAACATTAGAGCCAATCCAAGTGCCTTCTCCAATTTCAACATTTTTATGAATAGTAACAAAAGGCTCAATTACTACATTGTTTGCAATTTTTGCTTGGGGGTGAACGTAAGCGAGGGGTTGATTCATAAATTAATTATTTTTAGTTATTTGGGCAGTCATTTCCGATTCCATTACCACTTTGTTCCCTACATAAGCAGTTCCTTTCATCTGGCACAATCCTCTTCTTAATGGAGAGATTAATTTTAATTCAAAAACAATGGTATCTCCGGGAATTACTTTTTGCTTAAACTTTGTATTATCAATTTTTAAAAAAAGAGTAGTGTAGTTCTCTGGATCTGGTTTCCCATGTAAAAAGAAAACGCCTCCAGTTTGAGCCATGGCTTCTACTTGTAATACACCTGGCATTACAGGATCTGCTGGAAAATGACCATTAAAAAACTCTTCGTTGGTAGTCACATTTTTTATGCCAACTACATGTGTATCTGAAATCTCTATAATTTTATCGATTAATAAAAACGGATATCGATGAGGTAAGAATTTTTTAATTTGGTTAATATCATAAACCGGTTTTAATTCCGGATTATATTTATATGCTTCTTTTTTTGTTTTAAATTGTTTTATCGCCTGTTGAATAATTTTTGCAAATTCAACATTCGCATGATGCCCGGGTCTGTTTGCAATAATATGTCCTTTAATTGGCATTCCAACTAAAGCCAAATCACCTACAACATCGAGTAATTTATGACGAGCAGGTTCGTTATTAAAGCGGAGCTCTAAGTTGTTTAAGATACCTTCTTTTAAAACTTCCACTTTTTCTCGGTTAAAAAGAGATGCAATTCGTGTAAGTTCTTTGTCGGACATAAGCCTGTTTACAAAAACAATGGCATTATTTAAATCGCCGCCTTTTATTAAATTATTATTTACAAGATGTTCTAGCTCATGGAGGAATACAAAAGTTCTGCACGATGAAATTTCTTCTGTAAAATGATGCATGTTTGTAATAGATGCATTTTGAGTACCTAAAACATCGGTCTCGAAATCAATCATTACTGAAATCTTAAAGTCATCTGAAGGGATAGCAATTATTTCAACTTGTTTTTCCGGATCGCGATAAATAAAATTTTCTTTTATCTCAAAATAGGTTCTTTCAGCATTTTGTTCAACAATCCCTACTTTGTTTAAAGCATCTACATATATTTTAGCGCTTCCATCAAAAATAGGTGGTTCAACCCCATCAATTTCTATAAGGGCATTGTCAATTTCGAGCCCTGATAAAGCGGCTAAGGCGTGTTCAACTGTTAGTACGCGTACTCCATTTTGCTCTATCGTTGTTCCTCTAGAAGTATCTATTACGTGCAAGGCATCTGCCTCTATAATTGGTTTTCCTTCTAAATCAGTTCTTTTGAATTTATATCCATGGTTTTCTGCTGCAGGTAGAAAGGTAATTGTAACTTCTTTTCCTGAATGCAAACCAACTCCCGATACTTTTACGGGTCCTTTAATTGTTCTTTGTTTTTTTGCTATCATTTAGCAAAAGTATAAAAATAAAAAATATCTACAAAAAAGCGATATTTATTTATTAATTATTATTTAACAAAATAATGTTTTCTCATTTTTGAGAATCATCTTTATTGTTTTGGTCTTGTTCAAAAAGACTTGGCAGTTTGCGGAAGTAAATATAAGATTTTTGATATTGAAGATAGTTAAAAGCAGGCGAACCTTGTACAATAGCGCCTTCTTTAAGTATATTCTTTTGAATTCCCGATTGAGCTGCAATTTTTACGTTATCAGCTATTTTTAGATGTCCAATAATTCCTACTTGACCTCCTATCATACAGTTTTTGCCAATTTTGGTAGAACCAGCAATACCTGTTTGAGAAACAACTACGGTATTTTCTCCAATTTCAACATTATGTGCAATTTGGATTAAATTATCGAGTTTGACTCCTTTTTTTATTATAGTCGATCCAAGGGTTGCTCTATCTATACAGGTATTTGCGCCAATTTCAACATTATCTTCAATAATAACATTTCCTGTTTGTGCAATTTTCATGTAATTATTATCGCTGTTTGGTGCAAATCCAAATCCATCGGCTCCAATTACAGTACCTGAATGAATTGTGCAATTTTTTCCAATTATATTATCGGAATATATTTTAACACCTGCATATATAATTGTATTTTCTCCAATACTTGTTTGATCGCCAATATAAGATTGTGGGTAAATTTTTACATTATTGGCAATTTCTACATTTTCTCCAATAACTACAAATTCACCTATGTAAACATTTTCTCCAATACGAGCGGTTTTGTCAATATAAGCAGTAGCTGAAACCCCTGTTTTATTTCGTTTTATCTGATTATATAGTTCTAATAATTTAGCAAACGATTGATACGCATTTTCAACATAAATCAAGGTCGCACTAATTTTTTGTTCCGGAACAAAATTATTATTAACTACAACCACCGATGCTTGCGTATTATAGATATAGGGGGTGTATTTCGGGTTTGCTAAAAAAGTAATAGAGCCTTGTGTGCCTTCTTCAATTTTAGAAAGCTTATTTACTTCTGCTTTCGGGTTTCCTTCTATTCTTCCTTCAAGCAATTCAGCTATTTTTTGAGCAGAAAATTTCATGCGAAAAAAATTTATTAAATATTTCGCAATTTACCAATATATATAGTGTTGAAGATTATTATTTTTTTATTTTTTATTAACAAGTAGTTTTATATAAGATATGTATCAGATTTCTTTCGGATAGCATAAAAAATATTTAGTTACTGTTTGAGATAATACGGAAATGTTTAATTGGTCTGAAGCCTCTGCTAAATCAAGTATTTTGCCATCTTTAAATAAAATATTTATATTTATATTTGACGTATCATAAGCATTATTTTCAACTTTATCGCTAAAAACAAAATAATCAATATCGGAAGGGGAAATATTTAATGTTTTAATGACCTCTTTTTTAATTTTCTCCATTTTTAATTCGTCAATTGGAGTTTTTTCTAAATCGATATGAAAAAGTTGCCTATTAATTAGTTTTTTACATAAAGTAGCTAAAATAGTATCGGATGAGTTACTCCATACTTTAATGGAAGAATATATGTCGAAATCATCGAGTTCGGCAAACAAATCAAGTATTTGCGGATTTTTATCAAAATCAATTTTCCGATACGTATGTGTTATAAATTCATGAAATGCGGGGGTTGCAAAAAGAGAAAGCCCCTGTTCACTCAAATATTTTGCTCGCTGTAATATTTTTATCATTAAATAACCGGCCGAAAGCACTGTTTTGTGAAGATATACCTGCCAATACATTAGCCGACGAGCAATAATAAATTTTTCGATTGAATAAATTCCTTTGGCTTCAATAACAAGGTTATCGTTAACCACATTCATCATTTTAATAATACGTTCTGTACTAATAACTCCTTCTGATACGCCGGTGAAAAAACTGTCTCGTTTAAGATAATCAAGCCGGTCAACATCAAGTTGACTAGAAACTAGCTGATGAAGAAATTTCTTGGAATATTTATTTTGAAAAATATCAATAGCTAATTGTAGTTTCCCTCCAAATTGGGTGTTTAATCGTTCCATGAAAAGTTGGGAGAGGTATTCATGGTTTATATCTTCTACAATGCAATTTTCCAACGCATGCGAAAATGGACCATGACCAATATCATGTAAAAGGATTGCTGCATTAACTGCTTGTGCTTCTTCTTCGGTTATTTTATTCCCTTTAGAACGCAGCGATTCAATTGCTTCTCCCATTAGGTGCATGGCTCCCATTGCATGGTGAAAACGGGTATGAAAAGAACCCGGATAAACCAAATGGGTTAGCCCTAATTGTTTAATGCGGCGTAAACGCTGAAAATAAGGATGTTCAATTAGTTGAAAGATGAAATCGTCCGATACAGTGATAAATCCATATACCGGATCATTAAAAATTTTTCTTTTGAATACAGAGTTACTTTGCACTTTATTCATTATTATTGTAAATATTTATACCAATATTACATATTTTTTGCAATATTACAAGTTAATTTTAGTTTATATCTTACATTTTTAAAATTATATATATGGAGAAAATTACCATTTTATGGGCCGATGATGAAATTGAACTTTTAAAACCTCATATATTATTCCTTATCGAGAAGGGCTATGAGGTGGTTACAACCAATAGTGGTAATGAAACACTAGATATTATTAAAACACAGCATTTTGATATTATTTTTCTAGATGAAAATATGCCCGGACTATCGGGATTAGAAACGCTTAAAAAACTTAAAAGTATTAAGCCAAATATTCCGGTGGTTATGATTACCAAAAGCGAAGAAGAAAGTATCATGGAAGATGCTATCGGTTCTAAAATTGCCGATTATTTAATAAAACCGGTAAACCCGAATCAAATTCTGTTAGCAATTAAAAAAAACCTGGATAATAAAAGATTGGTGAGCGAAACAACTACCTCCGATTATCAACAAGAGTTTCGAAATATTTTCACTACGATTAATGATAAATTAGATTATACGCAATGGACAGAAGTATATAAAAAAATAACTCATTGGGATATCGAATTAAATAAATCATCCGATAATGGAATGATTGATGTGTTGAAATCACAGATTTCGGAGGCAAATACGGCATTTGCAAAATATATAGAACAAAATTATGTAAAATGGTTACATAGTAGCTTCCCCGATAGGCCGGTTATGTCTCATACACTGGTTCGCGAAAAAGTATTGCCTCTTTTATCGCTAGAGGGGCCTATCTTCTTGATCGTTATTGATAATTTGCGATATGATCAATGGAAGGTAATCCAACCTATTTTGGAAGAATATTACAGAACCATTTCGGATGAAATGTATTATGCTATTCTCCCAACAGCAACTCAATATGCTCGAAATGCCTTGTTTGCCGGACTTATGCCAACGGAAATAGAAAAAATTTATCCTAATTTGTGGAAAAATGAAGAAGATGAAGGTACCAAAAATCAATTTGAAGAAGAGCTCTTTGCCTCACAAATTAAGCGTTTTGGGAAAAATTTTAAATTTTCGTACACCAAAGTATTAAATTTGTTTTTTGGAAAGAAAATGGTTGAAAATTTACCAAACCTAATATCCAACAAATTAAATGTAATCGTATATAATTTTGTTGATATGTTGTCGCATGCCCGTACGGAAATGGAAGTCATTAAAGAATTGGCCGACGATGAAGCCGCCTATCGTTCCCTAACTAAATCGTGGTTTGAACATTCTCCATTAATGGAAGTAGTTAAATATGCAGCTGAAAAAAAAGCACATATTGTTATAACTACCGATCATGGCTCTATTCGTGTTCAAAATCCAACAAAAATATTAGGCGATAAAAATACGAATACCAATTTACGCTATAAGCTTGGGAAAGCCCTTCAATACGAAAAAAGAGATGTTTTTGAAGTGAAAAATCCGGACGATGTTTTTTTACCTCGAATAAATGTTACCACCTCTTATGCTTTTGCAAACGAAAATAAATTTTTTGCCTATCCCAATAATTATAATCATTATGTTAATTTCTACCGAAATACATTTCAACATGGCGGTATTTCGTTAGAAGAAATGTTAGTCCCTATTATTACATTATCTCCTAAATAGCATTTTTTATGGAATTTTACTGCTCAAAAATAGAAGAATTAAATAAAATTGCCGAAGAATTAATTAAGCAACATAGCCATTCCACTGTTTTTTCTTTTTATGGAAGTATGGGAAGTGGTAAAACAACATTTATTAAAGCAATTTGTAATTATTTAGGTACGTTGGATGTTGCTATTAGCCCTTCTTTCGGCTTGGTGAATGAGTATAAAACAGCCGATAATAAATCTGTATTTCATTTTGATTTTTATAGAATTAAAAATAATACGGAGTATTTTGATATAGGATGTGAAGAGTATTTATCGAGTGGGGCCTATTGTTTTTTAGAATGGCCCGAAAAAGTGGAAGAATTACTTCCTTCGGATTGTGTTAAGATTTATATTGAAATAAAAAACGGAGAAAGATTAATCAAATTTTAATTGCAGTTTAAAGAAAAAAAACTATCTTTAAACTTTAATTATTAATAAAGTATGTCAGAAAACAAACCTGAATTCTTATCATTTGGCTCTTCCGGAAAATATGTCCCACAGGAAGAAATGCTGGAACTGAAAAAATCAAAAAAAAGTGTCACTATTGGCGTTCCAAAAGAAACATCCTTTCAGGAAAATAGAGTTGGACTAGTTCCGGAAGCAGTTGGATTATTAGTGCAAAACGGACATACGGTATATATAGAAACAAATGCCGGCAAAGCAGCTCATTTTTCCGATAATGAATACAGCGAACAAGGAGGAACAATTGTTTTTACTCCGGAAGAAGTCTATCAATCGGATGTTATTATAAAGATTACACCTCCAACAATAGAAGAAATTGACAAAATGAAGAACAGACAAACTATTATTTCTGCTCTTCATCTCCCAATTCAAGATCAAAACTATTTTAAAAAACTAATGTCAAAAAGGATTACTGCAATATCCTACGAGTTTATAAAAGATAAAATAGGGACTTTCCCTGTTGTTCGTGCAATGAGTGAAATAGCTGGAAATACATCAATTCTTATAGCAGCAGAACATTTAAGTAATTCTGAATATGGAAAAGGAAGAATGTTGGGTGGGATTTCAGGAATTACTCCTACCGAAGTAGTAATTATTGGTGCAGGTACCGTTGGGGAGTTTGCTGCTAGAGCAGCAATGGGTTTGGGCGCATTAGTAAAAATATTTGACAGCTCTTTATATAAACTCCGACGATTACAAAATGATTTAAATACCCGTATTTTTACTTCTATTATTCAGCCGAAAGTTTTATTAAAAGCACTAAAAACGGCTGATGTAGTTATTGGAGCTCTTCATTCTTCAGAAGGTCGAACACCGATTGTAATTACGGAAGATATGGTAATGGAAATGAAAAAAGGTAGTGTAATAGTTGATGTATCTATAGACCAAGGTGGATGTGTGGAAACATCTAGAAGTACAACTCATGCAAACCCCGTATTTCAAGTACATGGCGTAACTCATTATTGTGTACCTAACATTCCTTCCAAAGTTTCTCATACCGCTTCGTATGCACTTAGTAATTTCTTTGCTCCAATACTAATCGATGTAGGCGAAGCCGGAGGTATTGAAAATAAAATTAAAATGGATTATGGCGTTAGACAAGGTGTTTATCTATATAACGGCATTCTTACAAATAAGTTTATTGGAGAATATTATGGACTTCCTTATCAGGATATTGAATTATTAATGGCTGTTTTTAATCGTTAATTATTTTTTAATAGGCTTGTCTCTTCAAATCATTTTTATACACTGTATTGTAAAACTAAACTATAGCTTCTTTTTGTATATTTTTACTTTCTCTGCTTATTGTCTATCTCATACCAATTGCCAGTATTTCATTATTTAGGAATAATTATCTAACTTAAAAGGACAGTAAGGCCGAAAAATCAAATTTTTAAGAAATTTATGCAAAAATATGATATTCTAATCAATCAATTATCAGCGATTTAGTGATGAGTTAGATAGATTAATTTTTGTTTTCTCCATGATGAGAAAAGAAACAAAATCCCGAAAATTCGGGATAGGCTATCAGTAAATTTCTACAAAACTACGGTTCTGTTTTCTCCACAAAAGCATAAATGTAATTAAAGAGTTAGCGATGGCAATGGAAAATTTGGAGCGGCAGCTTTTTGTGCGATGACGGACGTGATGGTCGTGGCTTTGTACTTTAGCTTTGTGCGACAAAACGACCATCGCAGGGCTTTTAAATTTTCCGATTTTTTGGTTCCTTTTTTCTAAAAAAAGGAATAAATAAAAATTCTTAAAAAATATTTTTTCCACTTACAATATCGATAGCTAAAATGATTTTTAAAACCATTTCGTTTTAAAAAGAACATTTTTAGAATTGTATTCTTTACTGGAATATACATTTTATTAAAAAAATAAGGTTGTTATTGTTTAACTTTTTGCTTGATCAAAAAGTTAGAAACCTGCCTACCGGCAAGGCAGGAAATCAAGGCTGTCAGTAAATTTCTTCAAAACTACGGTTCTGTTTTCTCCCCGAAACCGAAACTCTTTATTTCAGAAAAATTGAATTCTTATATTGCGTTTTCTTAGCACAAGCTTTCTGCACAAATCAGAACCTTGTTTTGTGTCTAAATTTCCTGAAGGCCATTCTTCACTTTGATCAAAAAAACATGATATTCTTTTCGGTAAATTATCAGTGAGTTATTGATGAGTTAGATAGATTTTAAATTTAAAATAATCCAAAGGATATTTTAAATTTAAAATGGTAATGCAGATAACATATATGTAAACGGTATTATATTTGAAAAGAAAAAATATGACAATTTTCTTTTACTTTTGTGCTAATAAAAATTAAATTTATGATTAAAAAATATATAGGCTTTTTTATTATATCAATATTAGCACTAGTAGATGTTAAAGCACAGCAGTCTAATATTTACCCAATGCCACGACCAAAAAATTGCGAATACGATAATATTTGCCCTAGTAGCACTATTTTCCCTGAAGCTAGAATTCGTTTTAAAAACAATAAAGATTCTATTCCCATGTTTGGCTTATTTACGCTGAATTACGACCATACTATTATTTGCAGAGAAAAATATTTAGTAAGCTATACAGTAGGTGTCGATTTTTGGTCTTTTAAAAAAACACGATCCTTGGGTGTACCTGCTACTATTAATTTTATGTTAGGAGGAGGAGCTGTAATGCTCGAAACAAGTTTAGGATTAGACTATTTATTTGTATATAAAAATTACAATCATAAAGCAGATTCTATGGATAATAAGCAGCATTATCTAGGATTATTGGGAAGAATAGGTTTAAGGTATGAAAAGAAAAAAAGTTTTTTTATTCGTGCCGGTTATACGCCCATGCTTTCTTTAATAAATTTTAATAAAATACCTATTCTTGCAACAAAACGTTTTAATTCCATGTTCGGATTAGGAGTTGGATATACCTTTAAATAGCGACTTGTTGAATTTACGAAAGAAGATTTATTTATATAATCGCCCTTGCCACGTATTTCTTTCTTCCATTCGTTTTTCTATTTTCTGAAGAATTTGATCGGTTCTTAACATTCCAAACCCGCCTTTTATTAAAAAACGGGGAGGCACTTCTGCTGTAAAACGTTCAATCATTATAGCCGGATTAAGCAATTCAACAAAATCGATAATAAATTCAATATATTCATCTGGGTCGAAAATATGATATTTTTCGGGGAAAGTTAAGTAGTCGCCCGCCATCGCAGTATCTTTAATAATTTGAAGTTGATGAAACTTAATAACCGATATGGGAAGTTTAGATATAATTCGGGCTTCTTCTAGAATATCACGTTTGCTCTCTCCGGGAAGCCCTAAAATTAGATGAATGCCGGTGTGTACTTTTCTTTTTGCCGTTTCTTCAATTGCTTTTATTGATTGTTCAAAAGTGTGCCCGCGATTTATTTTTTTTAATGTTTCATTATAACACGATTCTATTCCATACTCTAATGAAACAAAATACTGTTGAGCTATTTTTTCAAAATAATTGAGTTTCTCCTCATCAATACAATCCGGTCTGGTGCCAACTACAATACCAATAATATCCTTACAGCTAAATGCTTCTTCATATTTCTGTTTTAATGTTTCAATATTCGCATAGGTATTCGAAAATGCTTGGAAATAGGCTAAATACTTATTTGCTTTACGGTAGCGCTTTGTGTGAAATTCAATGCCTTCGTTAATCTGTTGTGTAATTGATTTTTCCGGATGACAATAGGAAGGATTAAATGCATTATTATTACAATAAGTACAACCGTCTATGCTAATTTTACCGTCTCGGTTTGGACATGAAAACCCTGCATTAACAGATAATTTCTGGATGCGTTCCCCAAATTTTTGCTGATAAAAATAGGTAAGAGAATTAAAACGTCGTTGATGTTGCCAAGGATAATTCACTGATTCATATAATTATGGTTGCAAAAGTAATGATTTATTCCATAAAAAAACTGCCCCGAAAATTCAGGGCAGTTAAGATATTAAAAAAATGATAAAGACTATTTAGCAACTCTTTCAAGCCATTTAAGCATAAACAGCATGGTAAACATCGAAATTAAACAAGCTACCACAAAAATAGTCCATGTTGCCCAAATAGGAATGCTATCATAGAAAATAGCACCAATAAATAAAAGCTGGTTACCAACGGCGGTAGCACAAAGCCATAAACCTTGCATCATTCCTTGATATTTTGGAGGAGCCACTTTCGATACAAAAGAAATACCTAGAGGCGAAATAAATAATTCAGCTACCGTTAATATAAAGTAAGTACCTAATAATAACATGGGTGTTACGCGTTGTACGTCCGGTAATCCACCCATGGCAGTAATTTCAGCTTTGTTAGGTAATCCTAGAGAACCAAACGACATTAAAACATATCCTAATGCGGCTATTAACATACCAATTGCAATTTTTTTCGGGGTAGAAGGTTCTTTTCCTTTTGCTCTTAACCATCCAAAAAGGGCCATAATAACAGGAGTAAGGAATACAACAAAGAATGGATTAATAGATTGGAAAAGTTCTGCTCCTTTAAGTGTAGTAAATCCAAGATTAATGTTAATCTTACTTAAGTCTGTATAATCTTTTGCAAAGTAAGTAAGGGTTAATCCATTTTGATGAAACGAGAACCAGAAAAAGATAACAACACCAAAAACGGCAAACAAAGCGTATAAGCGTTGTTTAACTTCTTTAATGTCCATCTCTGTAATATTACTATTTTGAGCATTTTTAATTTTATCGGCAGGATTTGGAAATTTATTTTTGTTTACCAAATAAATCGTTAATGAAATAACCATTGCAAAAATAGCTACAAAGAATGCATAATGGAATCCAGTTGCAAAAACATTTAAATATTCGTTTGCAAAAGCGGTCATATCGGTTCCGGTAAATCCGGCTTCTGCTGCTAATTGTGGTAAATTAGCAACTTCATTTCCTTTTAAATGAGAATGACATAATTCAGGTAATACAGAATTATAGGCAAATCCATGAGATTCTACCCACCAGTTTCTAACACCAACAGCAGCTAAAGGAGCAAAAATAGCACCAACGTTAATAAACATATAAAACCACTGAAATCCTGCATCACGTAATTTAGAATACTTCGGGTCGTCATACATTTGACCTACTAAGGCTTGTAAATTTCCTTTAAATAAACCATTTCCGAACGCAATTACAAATAAGCCAAAACAAGTCATAGTTAGGAAGAATACAAATTTGTTTTCAGGTACAGGAGTCCCACTTGGGATTCCAATAATTAAATAACCAACTGCCATTAAAGCAAGACCAACAAGAATGGTCCCTTTAAAATTCTTTGTTTTGTCGGCAATTAAACCACCAACAAAGGCCAAGATATAAATTGAAAAATAAAAAATGGAATAGATTATTCCGGCATTTGTTCCGTTTAATCCAAATTTTGCCTGGAGAAACAGAACCAATATAGCCATCATGGTGTAAAAACCAAAACGCTCGCCCATATTGGCAAGTGCTGCAGCTAATAATCCTTTCGGGTGCGATTTAAACATAGTTTTTTTAGTTTATGTGAATAATAAATTTATTTTCAAACACGCAAATATATAAAAAAGATTAGTATAAAAAATAAAATATAACTATTTGTTATTCAGTCGAATAAAACCTATTCCCTTTATTGTTAGAATGTTAACATGCACTGTGCTTTAATTTCTGATTTTGTATTCCCGTTTATTTGAGTCAACCCACTCCCTATTGTTTTTATATTATGGTATTGTGTTTGTGAAAATCGCAACCAAAAATCAATCATTTTATTTAAACGATAATGAACGTTTAAATATACTCGTGTACCTTTATTTGAATATGCAGGTACAGCATAAGCAAACAAAACATCGTTTTCGAAAGCATAAATTCTTGCATTATAGGTGTTACAGTCAAATAAGGCGTAACGCATCGAAAATGAAAAAGGGTTGTTTAATTTTTTGTATAAAATATCATGATAAATAAGATATCCTTTTTCCGGTAAATTTTCAACTAATTTATACCTTACAATTTCAACACGGTTTTTAAAAAATATTGAAGGGGAAACCTGATACGATATTTGATATCGGAAGTTTTGTTTTAAAACAGTTGAACAAAGTGTGGTTATTTCGTCATTTTCAGGATTGTTCATTTTTTTTTGCGATTGATTATATTTCCATGTCATTTCTCTTTTTTTTGAAGGCTTCCAGTTTATTTCTAAAGCATATTCGTTTTTTAATGAAGGTTCATCAACATTGAATTTTAACCAAGGAAAGCGTATTCTATCCATATACGCATTTATGGATAATGATGGAATTGGTTTTAACACAATGCCTGTATAAACTCCTTTTTCATTCGTATTAGTGGTGTTTTCACCAAATGATGAGCTATAAACGGATTGAAATTTTTTATCATAGTTACGATAAAGAATAGAAATTGAAACTTTTGGGTCAAGACAAACCAATGCTCC
>Ga0116184_10001558_pt1 | contig 21729 bp, 9 predicted proteins | sample AD_JPNNA5_MetaG_FD_89886 | JGI IMG/M metagenome (GOLD analysis project Ga0116184, IMG submission 89886) | Active sludge microbial communities of municipal wastewater-treating anaerobic digesters from Japan - AD_JPNNA5_MetaG | ecosystem: Engineered > Bioreactor > Anaerobic > Digestate | place... | reverse complement strand
TCTCTAAAATAATTTTTTTTCTTTTTTTTGTCCATCTTTTTTCTCCTATATTAGCACCGGCCAAATGAATAATATAATCGGCGGTTTCTATTGCTTCTTTTTCTATTTCATTCTTTTCTAAGTCCCAATAGTATGTTTTAACATCGGCATTTTTAATTTTCGTTCTACTTAAAACAGCTACACTATATCCTTTATTAATTAATTTCCAATAAAGGTGTTTTCCAACAAGGCCTGACCCTCCGCTTATTAATATTTTTTTCATAAAAGTGCTTTATTTAAATAATTTTCCACTGAAAAGAATTATACCAATTGTAAATATAAAATAGTGCAACGGATATTTTAAATTTTACAATGGTAATGCCGAAAACATATATGCTTTCGGTATTAAAGCTTTTAAAAAAACAATTTATATAAAAATTTGGTCGTTAATGTAATTCGTTAAATACTTCTAAATTACAGTAACGACCAAATAAAAAACATTCCTAAAGTATATAAACTTAACCCAATTTGATTAATATCTGTTTATACAATTAAGGTCTTCGAAAGCTACTTTTAAACGTTCTATCAATGCTTTTTCTCCATCACGTAACCATGCACGTGGGTCGTAGTATTTTTTATTGGGTTTGTCGTCTCCTTCGGGATTGCCTATTTGTCCTTGTAAATAGCCTTCGTTTTTCTTATAATATTTCATTACACCGCTCCAATATGCCCACTGGGTATCAGTATCAATATTCATTTTAATTACTCCGTATGAAATGGCTTCTCTTATTTCTTCTTGTGCTGAACCAGAACCTCCATGGAAAACAAAACTTACCGGCTTAGCTGCGGTATTATATTTTTTCTGAATAAAATCTTGTGAGTTTTTTAATATTTTGGGTTGTAAATGAACATTGCCCGGTTTATAAACACCATGCACATTGCCAAAAGAGGCGGCTATGGTAAAATTAGGACTTATTTTTAATAGGTTTTCATAAGCATAGGCAACATGTTCGGGTTGTGTATAAAGTTTCGAATTATCAATACCGGTATTGTCAACACCATCTTCTTCTCCTCCGGTAACGCCTAATTCTATTTCTAACGTCATGCCTATTTTATGCATGCGTTCCAAATATTTTTTACATATTTCAATATTTTCTTCTAAGGGTTCTTCCGAAAGGTCTAACATGTGCGAACTGTAAAGGGGTTTGCCATGTTTAGCATAAAATTTTTCTCCGGCATCCAGTAAACCATCTATCCAAGGAAGTAATTTTTTAGCAGCATGATCGGTATGCATAATAACTGGAATTCCATATAATTCGGATACTTTATGAACATGAATAGCACCGGTAACAGCTCCTACAATAGCTCCTTTTTCATTTTCATTTGGAATTCCTTTTCCTGCATAAAACAAGGAGCCTCCATTAGAAAACTGAACAATAACAGGCGATTTAACTATTCGGGCGGCTTCCAATACGCCATTTATAGAATTAGTACCTACTACATTCACCGCGGGTATCGCAAATTCGTTCTCGCGTGCAATACGAAAAATTTCTTGTAATTCGTTGCCGGAAACAACGCCCGGAGCTACTTTATCTGATATTTTTTGTGCCATGATATTTTTTATTTTTTATTTTAGCCAAAGTTATAAAATTTGATTTAATAATTTAAACTTATCGATAGATTAAATTTTATTTATTTGCTTTGTATTATAACTCCCTATTTTTCAATATACAAGTATTTTTACATTTTACAATGGTAATGCCGATGACATATATGTTATAGTATAATTTATTGGACTATTACATATATGCTTTCGGTATTAATCTCGAAAATTATTATTTTTGTCGTCAATGAATACCTCAACTCGTATAGACTTTTCGGTTTTACAATCGCAGTTAAATGGGGAACTATTTTCCGATAATGCCCGAAAAATAATGTATGCAACCGATGCTTCCGCTTATCGCGAAATGCCCGTTGCCGTGGCTTATCCAAAAGATAAAGAAGACATTAAAAAAATTATTGCATTCGCTCTTGCAAATAAAACAGCTATTATTCCACGTACAGCCGGAACATCACTAGCCGGACAAGTCGTTGGAAAAGGGATTATAATGGATGTTTCCAAATATTTTACTCAAATATTAGAAATAAACGAAAAAGAAAAATGGGTTCGTGTACAACCCGGGGTTGTGTTAGACGAATTAAATTATATTTTAACAAAATATGGCTTGTTCTTTGGTCCTGAAACGTCTACCTCATCGCGTTGTATGATTCGAGGGATGGTGGGGAATACCTCCTGTGGTGCTCATTCTCTTATTTATGGAAGTACCCGCGACCATGTAATCTCAGTAAAAGCCATTTTATCGGACGGCTCAGAAGTTGAATTTTCCGAATTAAATCATTTCGAATTTGACTCTAAATGTAAAGGGGATAAGCTAGAGAATAGAATATATAAAAATATATCTTCCATTTTATTCGATTCAAAAAATCAAAAAGAAATTAAAGAACAATATCCCGACAAGAAATTAAAACGTCGTAATACCGGCTATGCTATTGATTTATTGCTCGACTGTGAACCATTTACTATTAATGGTCCCAAATTTAATTTTTGCAACCTCCTTGCAGGTTCTGAAGGAACACTCGCATTTCTAACAGAAATAAAACTAAACCTGGTTCCATTACCTCCCAAAGAAAAAGCACTTTTATGCGTACATCTAAAAAGTGTAGAAGAAGCCTTGCATACAAATTTAATTGCACTTAAACACCAACCGGTTTCTATAGAATTAATGGATAAAGCCATTATGGATTTAACCAAAGAGAATATTACCCAAAACAAAAATCGCTTTTTTGTAAAAGGAGATCCGGGGGCTATTCTTATTGTGGAGTTTGCTGAAGAACATTTTAAAACCATAGAAGACAAAGCAAAAGCTTTAGAAGAAGAACTTATTGCTGCCGGCTATGGATTCCATTTCCCGCTTGTTACAGGAAGTGATATGAAAAAAGTATGGGATTTGCGAAAAGCAGGACTGGGGATTCTTTCTAATTATCCCGGAGATGCAAAACCAGTTTCGCTTATTGAAGATACCGCTGTTCATCCTGAATATCTCCCTGCATATATAAAAGAAATAGATGATATGCTTAAGCGTTATGGGCTCTCTACGGTATATTATGCTCATATTGCTACCGGTGAACTACACATTAAACCGGCATTAAACCTAAAAAATGCCACAGATGTAGAACTATTTCGCACCATTGCTTGGGAAACAGCCCGTATAGTTAAAAAATACAAAGGTTCATTAAGTGGAGAACACGGAGATGGAAGACTCCGAGGAGAATTTATTCCATTTATGATTGGCGAACATAATTACCAATTATTAAAAGATATAAAAAATACGTGGGACCCCAACCATATTTTTAATCCCGGGAAAATTACGGATACTCCCAATATGAATACTGCCTTGCGTTTTGAACAAAGCACAATAGAGAGAGAAATCCCTACTATTTTTGATTTTTCATACGACAGAGGTATTCTTCGTGCAGTAGAGAAATGCAATGGCTCGGCCGACTGTAGAAAAACCAATATTATTGGCGGAATTATGTGTCCGAGTTATATGGCTACATTAGACGAAAACAACACTACACGAGCAAGAGCCAACATTCTTAGAGAATTTTTAACCCATTCTCCTAAAAAAAATCCGTTCGACCATAAAGAAATCTACGATGTAATGGACCTTTGTCTTTCTTGTAAAGGCTGTAAATCCGAATGTCCTTCGAATGTTGATATTACCAAATACAAAACCGAATTTCTTCAACATTATTATGATGAACATGGCATTTCGTTGCGTACTCGGATGATTGCTCATATAACACAGATAAACCGTCTAGGAGCCATCGTTCCTGCTGTCTTTAATTTTTTTGTAACAAATTCTTTTACTTCTTATATTGCCAAATTTTTATTGGGGTTTGCACCAAAGCGCAGCATTCCTGCCTTATATAAGATTACATTACAGAACTGGTTTAAAAAATTTGAGGTACAACGAAATGTGGCGGCATTAACCAAGGGGAAAGTGTATTTGTTTGCAGATGAATTTACAAATTATAATGATACCGAAATAGGCATAAAAGCGGTAAAACTGCTAACCCAATTAGGGTATCAGGTTGAATTACCCAAGCATATTCAAAGTGGGAGGACATACCTTTCAAAGGGTTTATTACGAAAAGCAAAAAAAATTGCGAATACCAATGTTCTTATGCTTAAAGACTTAATATCGGAAAAAACACCTTTATTAGGAATAGAACCTTCGGGGATATTAACATTTAGAGATGAATATAAAGAACTGGTAGATGATGCTTTAAAACCGGATGCGGTTCGTTTAGCGTCTAATTCCTGGATGATTGATGAATTTATTGCAGAAGAATTTGAAAAAGGGAAAATCGATAAAAATTTATTTTCAAAAGAAAACGCTAGCATTAAATTACATGGCCATTGTCATCAGAAATCGATTGCGTCTACTGTTCCTACTAAAAAAATGCTTGAAATACCTGAAAACTATAAAGTAGAAGAAATAAAATCGGGTTGTTGCGGAATGGCTGGAGCTTTTGGGTACGAAAAAGAGCATTATGAAGTATCTATGAAAGTAGGGGAGTTGGTATTATTTCCCGAAATACGAAAAATCACCGAAAATGTATTAATTGCAGCTCCCGGTACCAGTTGTCGACATCAAATAAAAGACGGAACCGGTCGCAATGCATACCATCCGATAGCTATTTTATTTGATGCACTGATAAAATAAGCCTAAACGAATTAAAGTCTCTTTTTAACATAACATAAAATTATTTGGTAGATTAAAAATATTTAGTACCTTTGTACTATTAATCACGTACGATTTTATAGAAAGAGGGGGCAATAGTCCCCTCTTTCATTGAAATAAAACCAGCTATTCGAATGATAAAAGAAGAATATATAAAAGAATTAGTAGAAAAGCATTTGGAAGGAACAGACCAATTTCCGGTTTCTATAAAAGTTAAGCCGGGAAATAAAATTATGGTTTATATTGATGCTGACAGTAGCATTGCTATTTCTAACTGTATTCAACTTAGTCGTTTTATTGAATCAATGCTCGACCGTGATAAAGAAGATTTTGAATTGGAAGTTTCTTCTGCCGGACTAGATTTTCCGTTAACATTAAAAAGACAGTATATAAAAAATAAAGGAAGAGAAGTAAACGTATTATTGAAAGACGGAAAGAAAGAAAGCGGTGTTCTTAACGAAATTACGGATAATGGAGTTGAAATAACCACAACAAGTATCGAAAAAATTAATAAGAAAAAGGAAATCATAAAAAAAACACACTCTTTTACTTTTGATGAAATAAAAGAAACGAAAATAGTAGTAAATATTTAATTTCAATATACCAATGGAACATATCAATTTAGTAGAATCTTTTTCCGAGTTTAAGGAATTTAAAAACATTGACCGTGCAACCATGATGCGTATTCTGGAAGATGTTTTCAGAAGTATGCTGACAAAAAAATTCGGATCGGCCGATAACTTTGATATTATCGTAAACGTTGACAAAGGAGACTTGGAAATATGGAGAAACCGTACTATTGTTGAAGATGGAGCGGTAGAAGATCCTAACCAACAAATTGCTTATTCGGAAGCTGTTAAGATAGAACCCGATTTCGAAATTGGAGAAGATGTTTCGGAAGAATTTAATATGGAAAAATTCGGTCGAAGAGAAATTCTATCGATTCGTCAAAATTTAGCTTCCAAAATTTTGGATCTGGAAAAAGATAATGTATACAAAAAATATAAAGAAAGAATTGGTGAAATAGTTGCAGGAGAAGTATATCAGGTGTGGAAAAAAGAAATTTTAATCCTCGATGATGAAGGAATAGAACTAATTCTTCCTAAATCGGAGCAGATTCCTTCCGATTTTTACCGCAAGGGTGATTCTTTACGAGCAGTGGTTTCTAAAGTCGACATGAAAAATAATACACCCGTTATTATTTTATCAAGAACCTCCCCTGTCTTTTTAGAGCGCCTTTTTGAAGCAGAAGTTCCGGAAGTATTCGACGGATTAATTACGATAAAAAATATTGTACGTGTACCTGGTGAAAGAGCCAAAGTAGCTGTAGAATCGTACGATGACCGTATTGACCCTGTGGGCGCATGCGTGGGGATGAAAGGATCTCGTATTCATGGAATTGTTCGTGAATTAAAGAATGAAAATATTGATGTTATTAATTACACTAGCAACCCTTCCTTGTATATTCAGCGTGCATTAAGTCCTGCAAAAATATCATCCATTGTAATTCATGATGATACTAAAAGAGCAGAAGTTTACTTAAAGCCCGATCAAGTTTCCCTTGCTATTGGTAAAGGAGGCTTTAACATTAAGCTAGCCGGCAAATTAAGCGGGTATGAAATAGATGTTTATCGCGATACAGAAGAAGATACAGAAGATGTTGACTTAATGGAATTCAGCGACGAAATTGACGAATGGATTATTGAAGAATTTAAAACCATTGGTTGTGATACCGCCAAAAGTGTGCTGGAGTTGAGTATTGATGAGCTTGTGAAGCGTACCGACTTGGAAGAAGAAACGATTAAAGAAGTAATAAGAATACTAAAATCGGAATTCGAATAAAAACTAAATTATAATTTTATCATCATATTCCTTTATATTATAGAATAAAACAGAAAGTTTAAGTATGACAGACATACCACAAGTATTAAGGCTTAGCAAGGTAGCAAAAGAGTTCAATATAGGATTACAAACCATTGTTGATTTTCTTTCGAAAAAAGGACATCATATTGAGATGAATCCAAACACCAAAATATCTTCCGACATTTATGAAATTCTGGTTAAAGAATTTCAATTAGAAAGAAATGTAAAAGAAGAATCTAAAAAAGTAGGCATCTCTTTTGCTAAAAAAGAAACAATTACTATCGACGATACAAAACCTGTTGCTAAAGCAAAAGAGGATGATACCGAATCGAAAGAATTGTTAATAAAAGATATAAAACCTACCTCTTCCGCTCCTAAAGAAGTTTTCAGAGTAGAAAAGGAAGATATAGAAATAAAAACACCTAAAATTTTAGGGAAAATAGATTCTGAAAAGTTGGAGAAAAAAGCCAAAACAAATAAAACGAAAGAAGAAAAACCGGCAGAGAAAGAGATTACGGAAGAAACAAAAACTAAAAAAGGGAAAGCGGACAAATCGGAAATAAAAGAAAAAAAATCTTCAAAAAAAATTACGGCTAAAGAAATTGTTGAAGAGGAAATAACAGCTGAAAAGATTGAAATTTCAAACGAAATTCCGGTTGTTGAAAAACAAGAAGAAGTTATTCTTCCAAAAGTAAAAACTCCTGAACCTGAAAAAATTTCGGAAGAACAGGAATCTAAAATCAAGGTTATTGGAAAAATTGACCTTGACTCAATGAATACGAAAACAAAACCGGATAAAAAAACCAAAGAAGAAAAAGAAGAAGAAAGAAAAGCTAGAACGGCAGAAATAAAAAAACCACTTATTGAAGTAGAAAAAGAAATTCCTTCTAAAGAAATTATTGCAGAAGAAATTACAAAAACGGAACCACCCGTTGATTTACCTGTTGAAAAACCGGTAGAAAAAGTTCCCGATAATTTTATGCCTACCGATTTTGTTAAATTAGGAGGTCCTACTATTCTTGGAAAAATGGAGCTACCTGTTCAAAAAGAAATTCAAAAAAAGCCGGTAGCATCTTCTAACGAGGAGTTACGTAATAAAAAGAAAAAAAGAAAAAGAATTAAAAAAGATTTCAAAGTAAATACAGCGAACCCAAATGCGAATACCACTACTGGCACAAATACGAATACGAACAACAATAGTAATAATACGCAGGGCAAACCCAAATTTATAGAGAAGAAATTATTTAAAAAAGATCAAGTTAAACCGGAAGTTTCGGACGAGGAAATACAAAAACAAATTAAAGAAACACTAGCTAGATTAAGCGGTTCAGGGAAATCAAAAGCGTCAAAATACCGCCGTCAGAAAAGAGAAATAGCTAGTCAGCATATACAAGAAGAAATTGACAGACAAGAAGAAGATAAAAAAGTAATTAAAGTAACCGAATTTGTTACTGCGAATGAGCTGGCTACCATGATGAATGTTTCTGTTAACCAGATTATTTCTACTTGTATGAATTTAGGTTTGTTTGTTTCTATTAATCAACGAATGGATGCGGAAACACTAACTATTATTGCAGATGAATTTGGCTATAAAGTAGAATTTGTAAGTGTTGATGTACAAGAAGCCATTCGTGAAAACACCGATAAACCAGAAGATTTAGTACATCGCCACCCAATTGTAACTGTTATGGGACATGTGGATCATGGGAAGACTTCTTTACTCGATCATATCCGCAACACCAATGTTATTGCCGGTGAGTCTGGTGGTATAACACAACATATTGGGGCTTATGAAGTATTGCTCGATAATGGGAAAAGAATAACATTTCTAGATACCCCTGGTCACGAAGCATTTACTGCCATGCGTGCCCGTGGTGCTCAAGTTACAGATATTGTTATTATTGTAGTTGCAGCCGATGATAGTGTAATGCCACAAACCAAAGAGGCCATTAACCATGCTTCTGCAGCAGGAGTTCCTATTATTTTTGCTATTAATAAAATTGACAAACCAAATGCAAATCCTGAAAAGATAAAGGAACAATTGGCTAATTTAAATTTTCTTGTTGAAGATTGGGGAGGAAAATACCAATCGCAAGAAATTTCTGCTAAAAAAGATTTAAATTTAAACCTTTTACTCGATAAAGTATTACTCGAAGCAGAACTTCTTGAACTAAAATCGAACCCGAAAAAAAATGCACACGGAACTATTATAGAATCATCGCTCGATAAAGGAAGAGGTTATTTAGCCACCGTGCTTGTTCAGAATGGAACCCTTCGCATTGGAGACATGATCCTTGCCGGATGTACGTATGGTAGAGTAAAAGCCATGTTTAATGAACGCGGTTCAACGATTAAAGAAGCCGGCCCTTCAACTCCTGTATTAATACTCGGATTAAACGGAGCTCCACAAGCAGGAGATAAGTTTAATATGATGGATGATGAACATGAAGTGAAGAATATTGCAACCAAACGTTTACAGCTACAACGAGAACAAGGATTAAGAACACAAAAACATATTACGTTAGATGAAATTGGAAGACGTATTGCTATAGGCGATTTTAAAGAACTAAATGTAATTATTAAAGGGGATGTGGATGGCTCTATTGAGGCACTAACCGATTCGTTACTAAAACTATCTACCGAACAAGTTGTTGTTAATGTAATTCATAAATCTGTCGGACAAATTACAGAATCCGATGTTTTGCTTGCATCTGCATCAAATGCCATTATTATTGGTTTCCAAGTACGACCATCATTAAGTGCACGTAAATTGGCTGAACAAGAACAAATAGATATTCGTTTGTATTCTATTATTTACAATGCTATCAATGAGCTTAAATCGGCCATTGAAGGAATGTTATCTCCCGATATTGAAGAAAAAATTACCAGCAATATCGAAATTAGAGAAGTATTTAAAATAACGAAAGTAGGTACTATTGCCGGTTGTATGGTGCTCGACGGGAAAATTACCCGTAATACCAAAATTAGACTGATACGTGATGGTATTGTTATTTATACCGGTGAACTGGGTTCGCTGAAACGTTTTAAAGATGACGTAAAAGAAGTAAATGCCGGTTACGAATGCGGATTAAATATTCATAATTTTAATGATATTAAAGAAGGTGATATTATTGAAGGGTTTGAACAATTAGAAGTAAAGAAAAAATTATCATAATTAAAAAGCTACCGTTGGTAGCTTTTTTGCATTTTTGATGTTGGGTTATTTATGTCTTTATTATTCATTGCAAAATTCTTTATAAGAATCTGTTTTCATTATATCTATTTTGAATTTTTTTTTATCTGTTTTTATAATAATTACACTATCAAAGCCAAGTTTATCCAATTTTCCCATTGTGGCAAGTTCTCCTTCTTTTAATCTAAGTACTTTTCTTAAAAGCCAATCAGACATTGCCTTATTCGGGTCGGTCATTAATGCTTTTGAGTTATCTTGACAAACTTTTGCTGTAAATGTTTCTCCTGTTGGAATTGATAAATTAAAATGCGTATCTCTTGTAGGAAAAAAATTATTATATTTTTTGTGAATTTCTATTGGAATTGGGATATAAATTTCACCCATATCACGGGTTCTCCCTCCAGCATTCCATTGATTTAATCCTGATTTTTCAAAGATAAATTTCTCATTTTTTCTCATTCCATAAAGTGGAAGTACAACAAAATTTTGACCTTTAACTAATTTATCATTTGCAGGCTTAAAAACCTTTTTTTCAAATAATTCAAGTAATAAAGTATATGGATCTTCAATTATTTCAATTGGTAATCTATATGCATTTTTAGGTATGATAAATTTTCTAAATAATGTACTTTTTGAATGATTGTAAGAGTATAAATTGTTACCATCTTCAAATTGCAAACTAGCTTTATTATCTTTTATAGAATGAATATTTGAAATATTAATCGTATCATAATCTGTTTCATAAAGAAATAACTCCCTTTCTTTACGAGCAACAATGTGATATAAAGAACTTTTAATATTGTAAAGTCTGTTAGCTAAATTTATTCTATCATTTCTAAATTCACCTAACTTCATTGCAAGTTCTTTACCCTTAAAAGCATTTAAAACTCTTGAAAGAGAGTTGAATTCGGCAACTTTTTCTGTACTGGTATTTGAATTACAAGTAAATGTTTTTAACCCAATACCAATAGAATTATAATTGGCATCAAAAGCCGTGTCCGAACGACTTAAGTTATTTGCTTTAAAACTTCTGCAAAAAATATTTTCAGCAACACGATAATTTATAAAAGGAATAGAACTTTCACTAAATAAACCAGACAATTTTGAGACTGCTGAAAGCAGTTTTAAATAATCTCCCTTATTTTCTTTGTCTATTTCTACAAACGACTTCATAATACATTTTTTATCTGAGTTGCAATTCTTTCAATTAAAGTTGTTGTAACAGAATTTCCTGCTTGCATATAAAGTTTACTATTTGCAATAGGAGGTAAAATGTATTTTTCAATTGGATAACCTTGAAATGCAAAACATTCTTTTGGAGTTAATTTTCTAATTCCAAAATTATCTTTAATCAATGGGACATTGTGTCCTCCTGCTCCCATATTTGCTGTTAAAGTTGGGCAGAGATTACTTTTGTTTTCTCTTGCATAAACTCTACGCCATTGATAAACTGTATCCTTTGAAATTATTGTTTTTTCAAGTTCAGGATAATATGGATGGATCCTGGAATAATAATAATTATCTGATTGTTTACCGTTTTCCAAACAATCGTGTATTGTTTTAGTAAGTTTTATAGGTTTTGGAAATTCAAATTTAGAATAGTTTTTAACTTGCTTTGGATCAAAAGCAACTATGAAAATCCTTTCTCGATTTTGAGGAATATTGGCATGTGTAGCAGAGTTTAATACTTTATAAAATACTTTATACTTTAGTTTCGTTTCTAAAATATCGACAATAGTTTTAAAAGTATTTCCGTTGTTGTGGGAAATAAGATTTTTTACATTTTCTAAAAACACAACCTTGGGTTTGTGCTTTTCTACAATTTGCTCAATATCAAAAAACAAAGTTCCTCTTATATCTGCAAACCCTTTTTGATAACCTGCAATTGAAAATGCTTGACAAGGGAAGCCAGCACACAAAATATCAAAATTATCAGGAATATAGTTCTTATTTCTTTCCTTTGTTATATCGCCAAATGGAATTTCTCCAAAATTTTCTTTGTATGTTTTTTTAGCATCATTATTCCACTCGCTTGTATAAATACACTTCCCTCCAATATTTTGTAATGCTAATCTAAAACCACCAATACCAGCAAATAAATCAATAAAATTAAAAGTATAATTTTTAGGTGTTGGAAATGGAACATTTTCTACTTCAAATAAAAGTTGTTGTAAAGCATCTTCAGCAACAATTGATATCTCACTTTCCTTTTGTTTATATTTTATAAACTGTTTAAGTGTATTTAAAGCCTCTTTTTGGTAATGCTTTTTGATTCCATTTTTAAAATTATTCAGGTAGTGTGTTAAAATAGCTTTGTCCTCAACCTCTTCAATAAGTTTAATTTGAAATTGTTTTTCTCCAAAATCCTCTATACTTATAGTATGCTTTAAACTCATTATTTCTAATATAAAATTATGTGCAATATACTAAATTTTTCTTTTTTAAGAAACTCGAAATTTCTTTGTTAATAATTTTATGGCATTTATTTTAAACTTTTATTCCTTCACATTCACTCTTTTTCCTTCCGAATGAGATGAAAATTCAGGTGCATACATACATTGTATAGTGGTAATACCATTGCTGAAGTCTCCTTTATGCGTTACCCATAATGGGTATTCAAAAACATAGGTCCCTTTGGGTAAATAGGAAAAAAAGAAATTGGTTGCCGCATCGCGCGTGCTTTCATAATATCCTAATCCATCCTGAAATTTATATTGAGATATTACATTAATCGGTTCGAAACCCGAAGCGCGCATATCTTTCATGTGAACATACTCCATGTCGCGGTCAACTGTAAGCTCAATCCGAACTTTTATTTTATCGCCTACTTTTAAATTGGTTGTATCTGTTATTAATTGAATAAGCGGACCGGTATCGGAGGTTTTCGTAACAAATAATTTCTTTTCAAGCTTTAATGGTGTCTCTGCTTCTGTAATTTTATCAAGGTTTTCGAAGTATTGCCAATATAAAGCGCCCCAAGAAACACCTGCATCCGATTTTTTGATTTTAACATTCCCCATTTCAGAAGAAATATTTTCTCCACTCCAAGAAGTTTTAAAATATCCGGTACCTGCTTCAATTTTCAAATCTTCCATTTTTAACGGATTTATTTTTTCTTTTCCTAGCGTTATCTCAACCAACTGATCACTTGCTAACCAATTGGTTCCTCTTAACAACAAAGAATAACAAGCTTCAGTGGTCGCTTTACTGGTTTTCCAATTTTGTGTTTGTTTTTGTTTTAGTAACCATGTTTTCATTTTTTCTACCGAAGCGGTATCATCTGCAACCTCATCGAATGCTTCAATTAATAATGCTTGTTTTTCTATGTGTGACTGATACCAATAATATCCGGACGACATTTCTTTCCAATACATTCCCATTTCTTCACTTACCAAGGCGTTTTCTTTTAATGATTTTATAATGGCTATCGGTTCCTTTTTCTCTCCTAACCTATGTAATGCCAATGCAATCATTCCCTGTAAATACCTATTTTGTTGATTCCAATAGGTTTTTGCTTGCATAGAAAAATAATCGAAGGCTTCTTTATTTTTTTTATCAATGGCAATATCGTTTATAAAATAACTACGGGCATAAAGGTATTGTATGTTTAATGCGCTTAAATGATTTTTATTAATTTCTTCTTTTTTTGAATATTTCTTTATGTCTTCATAGTCTTCTCGCATTTTATTATCTAAATATTGTACCCCTTTTTTTACCATGAACCAAGATGTTTCATCTTCTCGTATATCTTTTACCTGTAAATTATCCAAATGTCCGAACCCGGTAATAATATATTGCGAAATATATCGATCGTCTTTTACCCCTCCAAACCATGGCCATCCTCCATTTGATAATTGCATTTTTTCCAATTGTTTTAATGCCTTATGTAACTCATAACTCATTTTATTAAGATCGAAAAGTAAGGATATTCTTTGTTTACGCTCGTTCTCGTTTTGTGCATCCATTACCCATGGAGTTTCTTCTAAAAGTAATGATTTTAACTCCTGGTTTTTTTCGAGGTTCGATAAAAGCGTATTAGGTGTTAAATTTTTCCAACTTTCGAACACAGACTTAATCTTAGGATAAGAATTAACAATATGAGAAGCTATGCTGTTAGCAAAGTAACGACTAAAAACCTGTTCAGCACAATCGTATGGATACTCCAGCAAATAGGGCAAAGCCTGAATAGCATACCATGCCGGGTTAGAAGTATATTCTAACGTAAGTTTATGATTTTTAATTGTAGTAGATGATTTTGAATGGAGCAATTTCTCAAAAGTAAATTCTTTTGTTTCTTTCCCGTTTACTTGTAAAGGCAATGTTTCCGTTACCAAGATGCTATTATTTAAAACTGGTATTGTCATTTCTTCTCCATCGGTAAAATTTCCTGCTTTCGCAACTACTTTATATTTAATGGCACTTAGCTCTTCCGGTATTTCAAAATCCCAAGAAACAGAAACACTCTCTCCTTTTTTAACCAAGCAGGTTTTAAGTGCATTTGTGTTCTTACATATTCCATCAATTTCTTTCATACTTATAGCATCGTATAAAAATAACTGCGCATTTCCATTTAATTCATTTTCGGTGAGATTTGACACTTTTGCCGTGAATGTAATTTTATCACCCTCTCTAAAGAATCTAGGTGCATTAGGTACAATCATCAATTCTTTTTGTGTAAGCAGCGTTTTTTCAATCTGTCCTACTTTTAAATCTTTGGTTGTAGCCAAACCCATCATTTTCCATTTAGTTAATGCTTCCGGAATAACAAAAGAAATAACGACTTCTCCGTTTTCATTAGTTTGAAGCTGCGGATAAAAAAAGGCAGTTTCATTAAAATTAGAACGAGCCGTAATTCCAGAAAGTTCGTTTGTAATATTTTCTCCTCCGCCCATTCCCATACCACCTACTTCTTCTAATATAGTATCTGTATATTCAACTTCCGGTGCATTAAAATTAACTGACTTTGAAACTTCTCCATTGGCAATACTCATTACAGGAGCTGCTTGATCTAAATCATCTAATGCATACAAACGCTTGTAACGATTGCCATAATAAAATCCAAACCAATTTAGGCTTTCATATTTTCGGTATCCTATATAAGCTCTATCTTCCTTATAGAAAGAAATGGTATTCGACACTTTTGTTTTATAACTATAGTATTTATCCCATGATAAGTAGGAATACAACGAATTATATATATCGAAATACCATGCATTGGGAGCATAAGAATCCAATGAAGCATCGTACATAGCCGCTAACATTTCGGCAAGTACTTTCTCTCCATTATTTCCTTTAATCTTTATTTTCCATTCTTCTTGTTGTCCGGGTAACAGCTTATCTCTAAATGTTTCAAATGCTATATCCAGCTCTTTGTTGGTATATGGAACTCTTACCGTTTCTTTGTAAATATTACACCTATTATGTTTAACATTAAAAACATGAAGAGCCAGTCCGCCTCTGTATTCTTCTTTTATCGGGATATATATCTGTTTTTGTTCATTATTCAATTTAACCCATTCTTTCATTATTATTTTTCCGTCGTATTCTATTTCATAATGAAAACGGGTATCTGTATCTCTTGTAGCTAAAATAAATGAGATGCTATCGCCTGGTTCGGCATAACTTTTTACCATATTAAAATAACTTGCTGTATTAGCAGGAGTAGGATTTTCGTTTTTATCATAAACCGTGAAATAAGAAAAATATGTTACCTCTTCCCCGTATTTGTCAAACGCTTTTGCTTCGAGTACATAGGATCCGAGCTTCCATTTTTTTAGATTTTTAATTTTAACGAGTGAATCTTGGGGTGATTCAAAAATCATTTCAAAAACATTTTCTTCCTTTTCCCATTTATACATATTATCTTCATCATCATATATATCATACGGAAACAAAGTATAGTATTCTTCTTGTGTCATTAGAAATTTATCGGGTTTCTGCCATTCACGTTTCCTGAATACTTTTTGAGCTTGTTTGAGTTTAAATATTTTTATAGTACCTTTTTTTGCGGTATCTTTCTCTCCATTCAGGTTAGTAACAGAAATTTCAAACTCTCCTTTATGCGATTTTTCCAGTTCAGAAGGAAGATTAATAGCTAATTTTATTGATTCATACCCAACCGATATTGCTTCCTGTGCCGAATGTGTTTCTCCATTTAAATCGGTTACATCGGCATAAACAGTAAAGGTGTATGTAGGATTAGATTTTTTTTCAATACTTAAATCGGGAATTGCTTTAAATGTAATATCAAATTCTCCATTCTCATTAGTAGTGGTAACTCCATTGGTAATTTCTATTTCATCTGAAATAGGATAATGCCCTCTCCACCAAAACCACCAACGAGGAAATGAAGCATTCCGAACTACTCGGTATTGAACTTGTGCTTGATCAATTACGTTTCCGGCATAGGCAGTTGCAGTTCCTTTAATTGTGAGCAACTCATTAAGTTTATAACTCCCTTTTACCGGATTAAATTTCACTTCAAATTTCGGACGTTTATATTCTTCTACTAATACATCTTTCATACCGCTTGGATTTGCAATGGTAACCATGCCTGTTATTTCAGCAGGAGCGGTAAATGTTCCGGTAAACGTACCATATTCGTTGGAAGTTAATTCTATCTCAGAAACTTTTTGATTATTTACATCATTCAAAATAACCATTGTTTTTGTGTTTGGTTTTATTTCGTATTTCTTTCCGGTAGAATCTGTTTGTAAAAGAATTCCTTTAAAATAGATCGTCTGCCCGGGTCTATATATGGCTCTGTCGGTAAAAAAATATGTTTTTTCCTGATATGCATTTATATCTCTATTGTATGAATATTGATAAAAAGAATTTTGTGGAACAAAAAAATCTTTTTCATTAGAAAACTCAATATTTATATGATTATACCCGGTATTTTTATTTAATAATTTAAAATATCCGTCTGTATCGGTAATATATTTATCTTCTTTTATTTTTTCTAGTTCACTTGTATTATTATTGTATTTAATAATAAAGGGTTGTGCTATTACTCCTTTTATTGGTTTACCTGTTTCTCTGTCTAGCACATAAAAATCGAAAGTTCCATCTTCGTTTGTCCGTTTTATAAAAGATAAATCAGTAACCCAAAAATCGGAATACGTAATTAACTGTTTATTCAATGAAAACGTGGACGTATTCGATGCCAATATAACATAGAAACCATAAGGAAGTGCATCAATTTTAATTTCGGCAGCATGTTCCTGATAATCTCCGTCGTTTGGAAATGTAACATCCCATTCTTTTAATACCGGTTTTTTTACATATTGTTTTATAAGCTCTTCTCCGTAATATTTTTTAATCAATTTTTCATTTTCATCGTGGGTAATTTTTATAATACGAAATGTAACGGTGGAAACATTTTTATACTGGAATAACGAACGAAAAGGTTTTTCGGGTGCATTACCCTCTTCGACAGTCATTCGAATAGATTTTTGCGTAATTGTGAATAATAAACTATTACATTTTTTCCCGCCATAAGAATTAGGAAACGCTTTAATTGCTTCATTACATTTTTCGAAGGCATTTTTAATCATCCATTTGTTTTCTTCTGATACGGAAGGCGTGTAATTATTTCCTTTGTTAAAATAATAATCGGCAATTTCGTAAGTTACTTCTGTAGATGATTCATTCTTATTAAATCTTTTTTCCAGTTCAAGTAACGCATTTAAATATAAACTATCTTTCTTTTCTATGGATGCATTGGATTTAATAAATTTTAATCTTTTTATCTCCACATCTATCAATGCAGAAGGGTCATCATCTGTTAAATGAAAAGCAATTAATTCTTGTAATATTTTTGTAGCGTAGTATTTTAAGGATAATGAATCTTTGTTAATAATAGAAAGTTTCACAAATTCATTGGAAGATTTAAAATAATCCTCGCTATTAATATTAAATTTATAAATTGGTTTTGTTAACTCCGATTCATCATTTATAAAAAAGTCGACTGCACGATGTGCAATAAAATCGTATAAAGTAGGTCTTAGGAATCGAGTTTCTGTATCTTTTAAAATAATATCATCATAGTCATCTAATTTTGTACTTTTTAACAAATCTGTTTCTTCCAAAGAGGAAATATAATGGGTTATTACTTTTTTAAGTAGTTTTTTAAGATCCCATGTTTTTATATCATCGTCTGTAAAATCAATTGTTTCTGTCCGTTCAAGCCATTCATAGCGATTCATACTGTAATAACGCCAGTACATTTCAGCTAATACCGAATGTAAAATCGGTTTAACCGGATATGTAGCATCTTTTAATTCTGTTTCCAGATTTTTAATACTTCTTTCGTAAGAATCTTCTTGATATTCATTCTCCAGTTTCATTTTATACATAATTGCTTTAATAAACTGGGTGGCATTATTTTCTTGTTTAGCGGTTTTATAGATTTTGAGTACGACCTTGAGTGCTGATTCCGATAACCTTAAATCAATTAGAGAATCTACTTTTTTCCATTCTTTTTCATATTCATTTTTAAAAACCAATGAACTATTTGGAAGATCTTTTTTGTTTAATGGAATTGATAGGTTATTAGAAATATTACCTGCAAATCCGAATAAGGTAAAAATGCTGAAAATAATAGCTAGTTTCGTTCTCATATCTATTTATTTAAAGTGCAATTTAGTAAACATTTGAAAAAGAATTGTAAGAAAATGAAAAAAATAAAATATATGATATTATTATACCAATTGTAAATTTAAAATAGTCCAACGGATATTTTAAATTTTACAATGGTTATACCGATGACATATATGTTATGGTTCATTTATTGGACCATTACATATATGCTTTCGGTATTATTCTCCATTTAAGCACGAGAAGAATGCAAGAAGTAAACGTAGTAGATATATATCTATTTTATTTTAGCAGTCAGTGGGTTTGCTAATCCTGAATATTTAATTAATTCCAGTTTTACGGAACCAACCAATATTTTCGATTCTACCAATACCGGAAGATGATTTTTATCGTCGGTAATCCAAAACACCATCGGGTATGGATCGCTAAAAACATTGCCTGTTGCTACCATCGGTTTAAATTTTAAACACGTAAATTTTCCTAAACCAATAGTTAGAACTTCTTTTCCTTGATAAACAATTTTTGATGTATATACGGAATCATCTAAGAAAAAAGGCACATCATAGGTTTGACCTTCTTTGGCATCGGTAAAATCAAGCGTTCTAGCATAATAAAATGCCGAAATAATATCTTGAATATTAGCTATTACCGGAGATGTGGTACTTACATTATTTTTATTATTTAAGGTTGTTGCTGTATTTTTATACTGATTAAACGTAACATCCTGGCTAATCTTATATCCTCCTTCGTTCACGCGCCTTATAAAAAGCCAGGGAATCATTGCTTCTTCATCAATATACGTTTCATAGCGATCCACTACTTTAAAAAAAATATTAAATGCTCCTTTAGTTAACCCCAAGCCTACCACATGAAATGTATTGCGGTTGGCAATTTTTGTATTTTCATCTTTCACCACCAATTCGGCTTCGCCGGCATTTACTTTTCCGGTAAGAATAGCATCATAATATGCTTTATATCGAATGGTTTCGCCTCTTTTAAATGCGTTATTTTCAATAGTTCGCAGTGTTTGCGAATGAAGATTAAATGCTATTGCTAAAATTAGAATAACAAAAACAGACCGTTTCATAAATATATTTTTATTTAGTAAATGTAAAATCAAAAAGCATTCCAAAAAAAAATTAAATATAAAAAACTTTATTAAACAACCACATTTACAATCTTTTTGGGTACTACAATTATTTTTTTAGGTTTTTTTCCTTCGAGCCATTTTTCGGCATCTTTATGTTCCAATACATTTTTTTCAACTTCAGCAGCAGGCATATCAACAGGTAAATCTAACACAAACCGAAGTTTGCCGTTAAACGATACGGCATACTTACATGTATTTTCTATTAAATACGATTCATTACATTCCGGAAATTGAGCATACGTTATACTTTCATGTTTGTCAGGCATACTCAACAAAGACCATAGCTCTTCAGCAATATGAGGGGCGTATGGAGAAACAAGAATGGTTAAATCGCTTAGTATCGCTCTCTTGTTGCATTTCAATTCTGTTAGTTCATTTACACATATCATTAATGTGCTGACAACCGTATTAAATGAGAAGCGTTCAATATCTTCCTGTACTTTTTTAATGGTTTTATGCAAGACTTTTAATTCTTCTTCTGTAGGTTTTTCATCGCTAACAGATAATTTGTTTTCGAAGTTGTGATACAATTTCCATAGTTTACGTATAAACCGAAAAACGCCTTCTATTCCTTTGGTGTCCCAGGGTTTATGTTGTTCCAGCGGACCCAAAAACATTTCATACAAACGCAAGGTATCGGCGCCATATTTTTCAACTAAATCGTCGGGAGTAACAACATTGAATTTTGATTTAGACATTTTTTCCACTTCCGATCTTAAATCAACTTTTTCATTATTAATTTGATTTAATGATTCTTCAGAAATTTCCATATTAAAGGAGATCTGCCAAATTCTTTTTAAATCTTCAGAAGTAGCAATTTTATAATTGGCAAATTGTTTATATTCTTTTTTAAGATTATCAAGCTTTTCTTTTATTAAAACATATTTACCATTTTCAAATTCAACATACTCAATTGGGATTCTTACTGCTATTTCAACAGGAAATGATTGATGAAAACTTGCTGGAATAATAAATGTTTCAATATCGGAATTTTTATTAATATTTTCAGTATCAATTTTGCTTTTATCACTGTAATCTGTATCAAAACTTATTTTTTGTTTTGTTTTTGATATATTCACAACTCTTGCAAACATACTCATTCCTTGTATCATCCCTTGATTGATGAGCTTTTTAAAAGGCTCCTCTTTACATACGAGTCCGAGGTCGAATAAAAATTTATTCCAGAAACGGGCATATAAAAGGTGTCCTGTTGCATGTTCAGCTCCTCCAATATATAAATCTACATTTTCCCAGTACGTATTTGCTTGTTTTGAAACAAGCTCGTTCGCATTTTTATTATCCATATATCGCAGATAATATGCGCTGCTCCCTGCAAAACCGGGCATGGTGCTTGTTTCAATAGGATAGCTTTCTTGCTTATCCGACGGGCAGGCCTTTGTTTTCCATTCCTTAGCACGAGCTAATGGAGGTTCGCCTGTTTCTGTAGGAAGATACGCATCTACAGCAGGTAATTCGAGTGGGAGTTCCGATTCGTTCATTGCATAAGGTATTCCGTCTTTATAATAAATAGGAAACGGTTCGCCCCAATATCGCTGACGACTAAAGATAGCATCACGCAAACGGAAATTTGTTTTGCCATAACCAATTCCCATTTCTTCCACTTTTTTTATTATCGCTTTAACTCCTTCGGTTGCTTTTAACCCATTAATAAATCCGGAGTTTACGCAAATTCCCTCTTTTGAATCGTAGGCTTCTTTTGTAATATCACCGCCCGAAATAACTTCTTTTATCGGCAATTTAAAATGATTTGCAAATGCCCAGTCGCGACTATCGTGACCCGGTACTGCCATTACAGCACCTGTTCCGTAACCTGCCAACACATAATCGCCTACCCAAATAGGAACTTCTTCGTTTGTGAAAGGATTGATTGCATATGCACCTGTAAATTCGCCGGAAATTCTTTTTACATCAGCTATACGTTCGCGCTCACTGCGATTTTTTGTTTCGGTAATATATTTTTCAACCGCTTCTTTTCTATCTAAGCTTGTAATCATTTTAACATAATCATGCTCGGGAGCAAAAGTCATGTAAGTTACTCCAAAGATCGTATCAGGACGAGTGGTAAAAATTTCCATAAATAAATTTTCATGTCCTTTTATTGGAAATTTTATCATCGC
>Ga0116184_10001555_pt1 | contig 21756 bp, 17 predicted proteins | sample AD_JPNNA5_MetaG_FD_89886 | JGI IMG/M metagenome (GOLD analysis project Ga0116184, IMG submission 89886) | Active sludge microbial communities of municipal wastewater-treating anaerobic digesters from Japan - AD_JPNNA5_MetaG | ecosystem: Engineered > Bioreactor > Anaerobic > Digestate | place... | reverse complement strand
CTATGCCCTCGCTGTCGCGACCGTGACCGGGATGACTGGTGTGACCGTTGCCGTGATCGGTATGGCCTGGATCGCCACGACCGGTACTGGGGCTACCTGAGGCTGCCGCTGGGCGTGTACCGAGGGCCGTACGGGTTCTACGGCGACCGGTACCCCTATAGCCCCGTGCGTCCGGTGCCCCAGCCGCGCCGACCCGGCTACGGCATCGACCCACCGGGTAGCCATCACTCGCCATACGTCGGCCGGCCGGACTGGCGTCATGAGCAGGACCGCCGCGACTGGGCCCCGCCGGCCCCGGCTCGGCCGCGGGTTCAGCCCCCGGCTCCTGGCCGGGGAGACGACCGTCGCCCACCGGTGGCGCGCGATGACGACCGAAGGCGCCCGGACGACCGGGGCAGTGAGCGGCGCCCTCCACAAGCGCGTGACGGGGAGCGGCGCGAAGCGGCTCCTCGGGATGGTGACCGCCGTCAGCCGACGGCTCGAGACGGCGAACGGCGCCCGCCACAGGCTCCTGACGGGGAGCGGCGTGAACCTTCGACCCGAGACACGGAGCGTCGCGAGCCCGGCAGTGCTCAGGGCTCGCGAGGCGGCCGTCGGTAGCAGAGCCTGAGACCTTCGCGGGGGCGGTGGCACGCGTGCCGCCCCCGTGGCACGTACGCCGGGGCGGGCTGGAGCCGCTGCCGCCCGCGGGTTGTGGCCTGTGCTCCTCACCTTGCCCTCGACCCGAGCCGCGGGTAAGCTAGAGGTATGGAGCTGCCCTGGCGGGGCGGCTCCGCTGGTCAAGGAATCCCCCAGTTGTGCCGCGAACACGATGGCTCGGAACATCCACCAGGGCTATTCCTGGTCGAGGTTGCCAGCTCAGTGGGAAAAGGTCGCATATGATCAGACTTCGCGGTTCCTCTCTGCCCGGCGAGATCGAGGCGCTGTCCGGTCAGCGCGTTTTCGACTGCAACCAGTGCGCCAAGTGCACGGCCGGGTGCCCGATGAGTTTCGCCATGGACATTCAGCCGAACCAGATGATCCGCCTAGTGCAGCTCGGACAAGCGGATCGCCTGCTTCGCTCGAAGGCCATCTGGCTGTGCTCGTCGTGCGAGACTTGCGCGGCCCGGTGCCCGATGAGCGTGAGCGTGGCAGAGGTGGTCGATGCGCTGCGCCAGCTCTCGAGGGAACGGGGAATGGCCGACCGGTCTACGGGTGCGCCGCAGTTCCACCAGGCATTCCTGGATTCGGTGGCTCGACATGGGCGCGCCCATGAACTTGAGGCCATTGGCGTGTACAAGGCGAAGACGCGCCGTTTCTTCGATGACATCGGCCTGGGCATCCGCATGTTCCGGCAGGGCAAGCTGTCGTTGCTCCCACATCGGATCCAGGATCGCGATGTGATCCGCCGGATCATCCGGCAGTCCTCGGGATCGAGCAAGACCTGAGGCCCGCATGTCCACGCACCAGAGAAGTGAGGTCCCTGCGATGCCTGCCTACTCGTACTTCCCCGGGTGCTCGCTGAGCGGCACCTCGAAGGAATATGGTGCTTCGACGGTCGAGGTGTGCCGTGCCCTGGGCATCGAGCTGACCGAGCTCGAGGACTGGAACTGCTGCGGGGCCACATCGGGCCACAGCGCGAGCCGGGAGGTGGCGGACGCGCTGGGGGCCCGGAATGTCCTTCTGGCGACGGACATGGGCCTCGATCTCGTGGCGCCGTGTGCCGCGTGCTACAACCGCACGAAGCGGGCGGCCAACGTGCTGGCCGAAGGCGATGCGGCCCGGAAGCAACGGATCGCGGAGCTGCTCGGCCGGCCCGTGCGCGAGCCCGTGCGAGTGCTGCATCTGCTGGAGGTGTTCTCGCACGAGGAGGTGGCCGAGCGGCTCGGAGGGCGTGCCATGCAGCCGTTGCCGGTTTCGAAGGTCGCGGCGTACTACGGGTGCCTTCTCGTGCGTCCGCCCAAGGAGACCGGGTTCGATGATCCGGAGAATCCACAGACCATGGACCGTCTGCTTCGGCTGTGTGGCCTCGAGACCTGCGACTGGTATTTCAAGAACGAGTGCTGCGGGGCCAGCCATTCGATCCCCCAGAGCTCGGTGGTCCTGACGCTGGTCGATCGGATCATACGGAATGCCCGCGCCGCGGGCGCGGAGTGGATCGTTACGGCCTGCCCACTGTGTCAGGTGAACCTCGATACGCGGCAGCAGGTCGCCCTGGGCGAGGAGCCGCTGCCGGTGCTGTACATCACCCAGGTGCTTGGTCTGGCCCTGGGCCTGTCGCCGAAGTCTTTGGGTGTTCCCGAGCAGTTGATGATCCCCCGCGTCCCGGCCGGGGCGGCAGGAGGTGGCCGGTAGTGGCGCGCATCGGCGTGTTCGTGTGCCACTGTGGGACCAATATCGCCAAGAACGTGGATGTATCCCGCGTGGTGGCCGCCGTCGGGCGGTTGCCGAACGTGGTCCACGCCACGGAGTACAAGTACATGTGCTCGGAGCCTGGCCAGCAGATGATTCGCCAGGCCATGGAGGAGCACAAGCTGGATCGCGTGGTGGTGGCGGCCTGCTCGCCGCACCTGCACGAGCGGACTTTCCGGGCCTGTGCGTCCCAGGCGGGACTGAATCCGTATCTGGTCGAGATGTGCAACATCCGTGAGCAGTGTTCGTGGTGCCACAAGGATCCCGAGAGGGCGACGCAGAGGGCCTACGAGCAGATCGCCATGACGGTGGCCAAGGCCTACTATGACCAGCCGCTCACGCAGAACCGCTTGCCGGTGGAGCGACGCGCACTGGTCATTGGTGGCGGCATCGCGGGGATCCAGGCCGCGCTCGACATCGCTGACGCGGGTCACCCGGTGGTGCTCGTGGAGCGGTCACCGTCCATCGGCGGGCGCATGGCGCAGTTCGACAAGACCTTCCCCACCCTCGACTGCTCGGCGTGCATCCTGACGCCCAAGATGGTGGATGTGGCGGCACACCCCAACATCACGCTGCGCACGTATGCCGAGGTCGAGGAGCTCAACGGTTTCGTCGGCAACTTCGAGGCGAAGATTCGCCTCAAGGCGCGGTCGGTGCGTCTGGAGGAGTGCAAGGGCTGCGGCGAGTGCTGGGAGCGTTGCCCGGCCAAGCGTCAGAACATCCCGAGCGAGTTCGACGCGGGGCTCAGCACCCGGGCCGCCATCTACACGCCGTTCCCTCAGGCCGTGCCGAACGTGCCGGTCATCGACCGCGAGCACTGCCTCTACTTCCAGACGGGCAAGTGCGGCGTGTGCGCCAAGCGCTGCCCCGTGGGTTGTATCGACTTTGAGATGCAGGACGAGATCCTCACGGAGCGGTTTGGGGCCGTGGTGGTCGCCACCGGGTTCGATGTGATGGATCCGCGGGTCTACGGCGAGTATGGGGGAGGGCAGTATGCGAACGTCATCACGGGGCTCGAGTTCGAGCGGCTGATGAACGCTTCGGGCCCGACCGGGGGCCACCTGGTTCGGCCGTCGGATCACAAGGAGCCCAAGACGGTGGTGTTCGTCCAGTGCGTGGGCTCGCGGGACCAGGACAAGGGCCACGAGTACTGCTCGCGGGTGTGCTGCATGTATACGGCGAAGCACGCCACCCTGCTGAAGGACAAGATGCCGGACGCCGAGGCTTATGTGTTCTACATCGACATCCGGGCCACGGGGAAGAACTACGAGGAGTTCATCCTGCGTGCCCAGCGCGACTACGGCGTGCGATATCTGCGCGGGCGGGTGTCCCGCATCTATCCCGAAGGTGACCGGCTCATCGTTCGCGGAGCGGACTCGTTGGCGGGCGAGCAGATCGAGGTGGCGGCTGACCTGGTGGTGCTCGCCGCGGCCGCGGAGCCACGCGCGGGGGCGCGCGAGGTGGCCCAGATGCTGGGGATTGGCCAGGACAAGGACGGCTTCTTCTCTGAGGCGCATCCGAAGCTGCGTCCGGTGGAGAACCTGACGGCCGGCATATTCATCGCCGGCGCCTGCCAGTTCATCAAGGACATCCCCGATGCGGTGGCTTCGGCGAGCGCCGCGGCGGCCAAGGTGGCCGGCCTGTTGGCCAAGGACCACCTGCTGTCGGAGGCCCAGGTGGCCTCGGTGGACCCGGTGGCGTGCCGTGGCTGTCTCCAGTGTGTGCGGATTTGCCCCTTCAGCGCCATCGAGGAGACGACCTGGAAAGACCCGATTGAGCGTATCGAGAAGCGCGTGGCCCAGGTCAACGCCAATGTGTGCATGGGTTGTGGGACGTGCGCCGCGGCGTGCTTCTCGGGCGCCGCCCAGCTGGCGGGGTTCCGCGACGAGCAGGTCTTCGACGAGATCGCCACGGCCGTGTTCGTGGATGCCGCGGCGGCTCTCGCCGGCGAGTCGGAATAGCGAGGCACATGACGGTGGAAGCGGTTCAGGCTCAGCACGAGGACAAGCGACCGAAGATCGTGGCCTTTTTGTGCAACTGGTGCAGCTACGCGGGGGCTGACCTGGCCGGCTCGGGGCGGATGGACTACCCGGCGAACCTGCGGGTGATCCGGGTGCCGTGCTCGGGCCGCGTGGATCCTCTGTTCGTGCTCAAGGCGCTCGAGCAGGGGGCCGATGCGGTATTGGTCTCCGGTTGTCACCCGGGGGACTGCCACTATGCCAAGGGCAACTACTACGCCCGCCGGCGGCTGACGGCGCTGCTCGAGCTGCTTGAGTTCACCGGCGTACCCCCGCACAAGTACCGCTTCGAGTGGGTCTCGGCCTCTGAGGGCAAGGAGTTCGCGCAGGTCATCCGTGAGATGGTTGAGGCCCTGAACGCGGCCGAGCAGAAGGCGGCGATGGCGCATGTCTGATCCGGACCCGGTCCCCACCCTCCGGGCCAAGGCGCGGGAGTTGTTGGAGCAAGGGACGGTTCGTGCGGTCGTGGGGTACCAGTCCCATGCCGAGAGCGGACTGCCGGTTCCCGCGGTGATCACCCGCCCGGACCAGGCGGAAGCGCTGGTGTTCAACCCGCTTTGTGCCCACAACCTGTCGCGGTACGTCCAGGGCGGGGCGGAGAAGCCCGTGGCCGTGGTCGCCAAGGCCTGTGATACCCGGGCCCTGGTGGTGATGATGCAGGAGAGCCACATCCGGCGCGAGGACGTGTTCGTGATTGCCATGGGGTGCACGGGCATCGTCGATGCGGCGCGCATCGACGAGAGGGCCCGGGCGCCGTGGCGCCGGATCGAGGCCATCCGCACCGACGGCGATGCCGTGGCGGTCGAGACTGATGCGGGTGTGGCTCGGCTGAGCCTGACGGAGGACCTGCTGCCCCGATGCGTGGCCTGCCCCGTTCCGCAGCCCGTGATCGATGATGTGCGACTGGGCGACTTCCCGGAGGCGCCCCCTGGTCGCCCCGATCCCCTGGCGGCTCAGGTGGCGGAGATTGAGGCCATGGGTCGGGACGAGCGTCGCCGGTTCTTCTCGGAGACCTACAACCGCTGCATCCGCTGCTATGCATGCCGTAACGTGTGCCCGTTGTGCTTTTGCGAGAAGTGCTTCGCCGATGAGACGCGCCCCCAGTGGGTGCCTCGTTCGACACTTGGGGGCGGCAATGAGCTGTACCACATGGTCCGGGCCATGCATCTTGCCGGCCGGTGCATTGGCTGCGGTGCGTGTGAGCGCGCGTGCCCAGTGGGCCTCCCTCTGATGGCGGTCAATACCAAGATGGCCCAGGTGGTTGACGGCATGTTCGGCCACGTGGCCGGTGTGCGCATGGATGACACGCCGCCTTTCGCCGTTTACCGCGATGCGGACCCGGATCTGCCGGGGCACGGAGGTGGGAAGTCGTGAAGGGCACGCCTCTGTTCCTGCCGGGCGACCGCGTCGGGAGCTGGGTCGGTGCGCTGGCGGGTTCATCGACGGTGTTCGGCCCGCAGGTCGGTTCCTCGGGGAGGCCCGAGTTCGCCCTGGTGCGTGATCCGTCGGCCGTAGACCTGTCACTGGATGCGCGGCGCGCGTCCATTCGCGAGCTCTGGATGCCGCAGACGGAGATCCTGTTCCGCTATCGGCTGGACAGCCAGGGCGCGACGCTCGAGGCGGTTCCGAGGCCGGAAGGCTCACGGGTCGCCTTCGGCATTCGGCCTTGTGAGGCCGCGGCGATCCGTCGCGTGACGCACGTGTTCCGCCAGGGCAAGCATCCCGACCCGCTGGGGCTCGAGGCCGAGGGCATGGCCATCGTTGGTCTCTATTGCGCCTCGCCGCGGCGGACGTGCTTTTGTGCCCAGGTGGGGTCGCCTGTCGACATGGCCGAAGAGGCTTGTGATGTGTTGATGACGCCCATATCGGGCGGCCATGTGCTGCACGTGATGACCGACCGCGGCGGGTCATTGGCGGGCGTTTCGGGTGCGGCCCAGGCCACATCCGACCAGGTTTCGGCGGCCGGGGCCGTGCATGCGGGGCTCATCACGGCCGTGCCGGCGGATGGGGCCATCGGGGCTCTCGAGGCGACGGCGCTCGAGGTCTGGGCGAGCGAGGTGTTCGCGGACCAGGGCGCGCGTTGCATCGGCTGTGGGGTGTGCACGTTCCTCTGTCCTGCCTGCCACTGTTTCGACATCCTGGACGAGAGGCAGGGCACGGGCGGCGCGCGCTATCGGTGTTGGGATTCGTGTCAGTTTGACCATTTCACGCTGCACGCGTCGCGGCACAACCCGAGACACGACCAGGCGGCGCGACTGCGCCAGCGCGTCCTGCACAAGTTCCTCTACATGCCCCAGGAGTTCGGGGTGACCGGCTGCACGGGTTGCGGGCGGTGCGCCGAGCTCTGCCCGGTGGGGATCTCGATCCGCCAGGTGGTGGCCGATGTCCGGGCCGCCATGGCACAGGAGCAAGGGGTGACCGTGGCGTGACCGAGCCCGCCCGCAATCCGTATTTGCCCGCCTTGGCGCGGATCGACCAGGTGTTCGACGAGACCTATGACATCAAGACTTTCCGCATGGTCTTTGAGGACGAGGCTCTGCGCGAGGGTTTCACCTACGAGTCAGGCCAGTTCGCCGAGGTGTCGGTGTTCGGGCACGGCGAGGCGACGTTCGACATCTCGTCATCGCCCAGCCAGAGGGGTTTTATTGAGTTTACCATCAAGAAGGTAGGCAAGGTGACCACGGCGTTGCACGAACTGGGCCCCGGCTCGCAGGTGGGCATTCGCGGCCCCTATGGTCATGGCTGGCCGCTGGCATCGTGGGAGGGCAAGGACCTGGTGTTCGTGGGCGGGGGCGTGGGGCTCCCGCCGTTGCGCACGTGCTTCAACGAGGTCCTGGCGCCCGAGAACCGGGCCCGGTTCGGCGCGGTGACCATCATCTACGGCGCGCGGTCGCCGCAAGACCTGGTCTACACTCGCGAGTTTGAGCAGTATCGGCAAGCGGAGCGCACGGTGCTGCACCTGACCGTCGACAAGGGCGATGAGAGCTGGACGGGGCGAGAGGGGTTCGTGCCCCAGCTTCTGGATGAGGTCGCGCCGTCGCCAGACAACGCGGTGGCACTGACCGTCGGGCCGCCGATCATGATCAAGTTCGTGTTGCAGGGGCTGAGCAAGCTCGGGTTCGCCGACGAGCAGATCTTCACGAATCTGGAGAATCGGATGAAGTGCGGCATCGGCAAGTGCGGGCGATGCAACGTGGCGGGCAAGTTCGTGTGCGTGGACGGCCCGGTGTTCTCGCTGGCACAGCTCAAGCAGTTGCCGACGGACTACTGAGGCTGCGGGGGAGCGGAGCTCTGGCGGCTAGTTGAACCGCGCCGAGAGCTGGGCCTGCAGCGTGGTGGCTTTGTAGGCTCGGTCTTGTGACAGCCCGAACAGGCTCGCGCGTCCCGCGTAGTTGATGTGCCGCAGCTCGACGGTGAGGCCCAGGTCGTCGGTGAGGCCCTGCTCGATGCTGAGCCGATAGACGGCGCGGTCGCTGTCGTCGTAGGCCCCGCGGTTCCGGCTGAGCTCGTACCGCCCCCGCAGAGACGTCTTGTTGGTCAGTCTCAGGTCGAGCCCCGCCGATATGGTCGAGAAGCTGCTCCCCGTGACCAGCGTGACGCCGGTGTCGCCGCCCGAGCCGCTATTGGATCCGGTATAGGTCGGGTTCACCGCGTTGGTCAGGTAGTAGCCGACGTGGGCGGAGATGCGCTTCGAGATCTGCAGTTCGCCCGAGAGGTCGAACCCGTCGGTGAGCACCGTGCCGACCGCATGGTCGAGGTAGTCGGTGGAGCTCTTGGTGTAGCTGCCCCCGATGCTGAGCCTGGAGAATGGCCGCACCATGAAGCCCACCGTGTGGGTCAGTGTGTCGTTGTCGGAGATATAGCCGACGTCGCCCTCGGTGCAGTAGCGCCTCTGGGAGAGCGAGTAGTTGACCGAGACCTTGTCGCTGGGCGTGAAGTCCACCGCCAAGTCGACGCCGCTGTCGTCGGTCAGCGCGTTGCTGTAGTCGCCATCGCCGGCGGCGCGGTTCGACGCACGCATGAGAAGCAGGGGCAGGCGCCGGCTCGAGAGCACACCCGTCCGGAAGGCGGCACGGCTCTCGGCTGCCGCGCTGAGAGGGCCCTCTCGCCCGCTGTTCGCGAGGACGGACTCGGTGCCGGCCAGGCTGCTGTAGCCGCCATAGTCGCCGTACCCGCTGCTGTAGCTGCTGTACGAGCCGGTGTATACCGCACCTCGCGAGTAGGTCTTCCGGTATCCGCCCATGATGTTGAGCTTCTTGGTCGGGGCGATGCTCACGCGGGCATCCAGTGAGTGCCCGGAGGAGTCGAGGTCGGAGTCGATGCGATCTTTGGACGACTGCGTTGCGTAGTTGATCGACACGCTGTCGGTGTCGCGGAAGTCCCATTTGCCCTGGAGGCGCACCTGGCGGGTGAGGGTGTCCTCGGGTTCCGTGGTCGTGGTTGTTGATGAGGTGTCGCTGCTGGAGGAAGCAGTCACCGGAGTGAACTGGCGTGCCGTCTGGTCGAAGGCCGCGCCGACGGAGAGTCGCTTGCCGAACCGGTGCGAGACCGAGCCGCTCTCGGTCCCGACGTAGCTCTGGCCCCAGGTGGGCCGGGCGATGTTGATCCGGCTCATGTTGAACTGGATGTCGGGCCAGCTCCTCCGGGAGAGGTCGAACCCACCTGACCAGCGGCTCGTCGTCACGTTGAAGACGCGGTTGGTCACATCGGTGGTCGACGTGCTGCTGCCGATCCCTCCGCTGCTGGCGCCCGTCGAGTAGGAGGTATCGGACCGATCCCGTGTGGTGTCGAACCATACACGCAGGTCGTCGATGGGCTCGGCGTCGATGCTCAGGTCGAGTCCCTGGCGGTCGCGGTCGAAGCTGGTGGTTCCCAGGCGCTGGAAGGTGGGCGTCATGTAGATGTAGCCGGCGTCGACATGCACCCTCCCGTCCAGCAGATCGTACGTGCCGCGGGCCTTGAACGCATTACCCGATGCCGAGCTGGAGCGGCTGTGGCCGTATGAGAGGGCGATGGCGCCGTTGGTGAATGGCACTCCGGTGTCGAATCCGAGAAGCTTCAGGCCTGTGCTGGCTTCCTGGTCTTCGTTGATATAGTAATACTTGACAATAACGGTGGCCGTGGCCGAGACGATGGTGTAGAAGATGATGGCACCGCTGGTTGCGTTGATCTCCCAGTCCTGGGACTGATAGCGCGCGATGCCATCCACGTAGACCTCGATCGGTTTGGTGAAGTCGATCGGGCGCCGGCTGAGGATGAACGGCCCGATGGTGTTGTTGCCGAAGAAGGTCTCCGTCTGCTGCAGCGATGTGGTCCCCGATGTTCTGCTCGATGCTGCCTCCTGCGACAGATAGACCAGGCCCAAGGGGATCTTCCCGATCCGGGTCGAGACGTCGAGGCCGTAGTACTGGCCCTGAGTGCTCGATGAGTTGTTCTCCTCGTACTTCACCACGATGACCGAGGTTGTCGCGATGACGATGCCATCCTCGAAGGTGAGGAGTCCGGTGTCGTAGTCGAGGTTGTACTGGGCCTGGGTGTAGGTCTGGCCGTCGACGCGGACGGACTCGGATCCATCGCGGATGGGCGCGTACTGGAGTCGGTAGGGTCCCGAGGTGCCCTCGCCGGCGATGGTGTCGGTCCGGACGCGGCCCTTCTGGCCAGCCGTGAAGAAGGTGGCCCGGCTGTCCCCGAATTCGCCGTTGAGCTCGAAACCCGCGATGGACTGCTGGAGTCGCACGAAGGGGCTGCGCCCCATGTCGACGGTCAGGTCGCCATAGGTGGCGCCGTAGTGTTTTTGGAGGTATGACACGGACCAATCGGCCACAGTGGGCGTGTAGGGGCCCAGTCGCACGTTGCCCGTGCTGTAGATGGGCCCGAACAGCTTCCCGGCCCAGAACAGGCTGGCGTTGGGCTCGGTCGCGTTGATGTCGGTGAACTGGTTGGTGAATTGCTCAGCATCGCCGGTGACGTGGTTATAGCGTGCCGCGTAGGAGGCGGACCCGCTCCACTTGATCTTCTCACCCAGCACGTATTGGTTTCGGCCTCCGCGGCGGTAGGTGCCTCGGGCGCCCGTGCCGCTGCCGGAGAGACCGTACCCGCCATCGGAGCCGTACCCATAGCCCGCATAGTCGTAGCTTGACGGTATCAGGGACTTCGAGGTGCTGGATGTGCGCCGCGTGTACTCGTCGGCGCCGAGCGGGAGGCCGCCGAAGACGTCATCGTTATCCTGCGATTCGAAGAGCCCCATGCCGGTGGCGCTGCCGCCGAACCGATTGCGCCCCCTATCGCCCCCTCGCCCGGGGATGGCCGGAGCGTTGCCACCCACCGCGGGCACCTCGCCGAACTCCACCGCCAACTGCTCGGGCAGGTCCTCGAACTGGGGACGTGCGGGCGTGGCCAGGAGCGGCAGCAACAGAAGAGCGGCGCACAGCAGAGCCGAGGCGTAGCGAGGAGCCCGCCGCTGCTCGAGCGACGCGCCCTGCGTGGTGGCTCCCGACTGTCTCCAGACCTTGCTCAACCGGTCCGACCCCGTACACGGCTAGCCGGGGCCACATAAGCGCCGCCCTGTCGCCCTCGGCAGTAATGGCAGCCAGGCAACCCGATGGCAATGTGCCCCAAGAGCAGCCTCTTCTCACACGTACTGCAAGAGTAGTTCGCAGTTGCGGTCTGAACGTCCTTGCATCTGAGCGATCTGCGTGGCGTATGACTCGGGGTCGCGCTCCAGCGCGCGGCAGACGCGGTCGGCCCAGAGACGGGGCGCGACGGGTTCCCGCGAGAGCTCGATAGCGGGTTCGACGCCCAGTTGTGAGAGGAAGTAGCTGACCTTAGGGTCATAGGCGATGCCCGCCACTGGTCTGCTGGCGCTGGTTGCGAATATGAGCGAATGGAGCCTCATTCCCACCAGACCCCGCAGGTGATGGCACAGCCCCAGGAAGACTCGGGGGGCCAGGGGAGGATGCCAGAAGGGATCGTCCCCACCCATCAGACGCGCGACCTCGAGCAGAAGTCTCTCGTCCTCCTCGCCTCCGCAGGGCAGCCAGAGGAAACGGCAACCCAGGGTCTTCCGTACGCTGGCCAGCGTTTCGGCCCACTGGGGGGCGGTGGCGGAGCCGCGCCAGAGGCGGAGGCTTACGCCCACCACGTTGGTCTCGCCCTCGAGCCCAAGGTGGCTGACCAGCCGGGCTGCGGCGTCGACATCGGGCCGGAGCATGAGGGCGGCGTCGGCGGTGACTTCGGGTTCAACCCTTGCCCCGAGCTCGCGGGCGAGGCGGGCGGATTCGGTGTCGCGCACGGCGAGGCAGGATGCGCCGCGGACCACGCGGGCGGTGGCCAGGCGCCCCAGCTTCGTCCGCAGCGGTCCGAGGCCGTTGCCGACCAGGCAGACACGCTTCCCGGCCTGGCGCGCCGCCTCGGAAAGGCCCGAGTAGTAGAGGATGGACCGGGCGCTGGTGGCATCCTGCAGCACACCCCCGGGTCCCATGACGAAGACATCGGCCGAGGTGACGGCGCGCAGGACGCCGACGAGTGGTGAACGGGGAACGGCTTCGACGCCCAGCCGTTCAGATGTGGCATCGGGGTCTGATGACACCACGGCGACCTGGGCTTCGGGGGCGCGTTCGCGTAGGCGGCCGACCAGAGCCTCGAGAACGGCCTCGTCGCCCAGGTTCCCGTAGCCGAAGTAGCCGACGAAGAGGAAGCGCGTCACAGCTAGCCGGTGTCCCCTCCCGTGGGTTGGGCCGAGCTGAGGTGCTCGTCCGCGTGGCGGCTCGACCGGCCGCCTGTCCATCGTCGAGCGGCGGTGACCACGATGCAGGCGGCCAGCCCGATGAGGAGGCCGAGGGCGATGCCATAGCCGGTCCGTGTCAGAGTCGCGGCGATGGGCGTGTGGATGTGGCAGAAGGTGTTAACGAGTGAAGCCTGACCAACGGCCGCGATGACCAGCAGGGGCACGACGAAGGTGCGCCGGCGAGATAGGCCCAGGAAGGCACCCAAGACGAGTGCCGGGTGTCCGAGCATGAACTCCTTAGTGCGGGGCCGGTATACGAGCAGCGACTCGAGTAGATCGCGGAGGCCCCGCTCGCTCTCGAGCGTTGCCGACGCGGCCTGGTTGCCCGTCCGCATGATCCAGTAGGCCCCCGCACCCAGGACCAGCACCCCGATGAGAGCATAGCCCACGGTGAACGGCGTACCCCAGGTATCGCCCAAGCGGCGCCGGGCGCCCTGCCACCACTCGGGCCAGGTGCATCCCGTGCCGCTGAGCCGGAGGACGAGGACAGTGGCCACGGTGATCACGGGCACAAGCTGCGAGAGCTTGATTCCCCGGAACTGGAGCGCCTTGGTCATGAAGGCGGAGTCGGAGAGCAGTGCGGCCGCGATCAGGCCGCCCAGTGTGGAGAACAGCGACGCCGCCACGAACAGCCCGGCGGACTGGGCCAGGTGCCGGCGGAGGCCCCCGCCGCCCCTGCGGATGGAGCGCCACACGTAGACCACGGCGAGAGTGGGGAAGGTGATGCATGTGACCCACGCCGCGATCTGGCGGCCGGCGGTGGCCGAGACGGCGGTCAGTCCGCAGAACGCGATGGTGGCGAGGGCGGCGCCGAGGATGAGTGCCGGACCGGACACGGGGGCGATGAGCGCAACCAGGAGCACCAGGCCCCCGGCCGCGCCGAGGGCCAGGACCAGGCGGGCGTCCGCTCCGCCCGTGAAGCGGGGGAAACGCTCCGCCATACCGAGCGGGTAACCCGCGTCCTGGAGGTCCTTGGCCAGTGCGGCCACATAGCTCAGATTGTAGTCCAGTGGGTCATCCATGGCCCGGTCCAGGAACAGGTGAACGAAGCAGCAGCGCACGTTGCGCTCGCGAACGGCGCGGACGAAGCGCCTGCGCGCCGCGTCGGGTGAGAGTTTGAGCATCTCCTTGTCGGCGACGGAGTGGGTGCGGACCACTGCGGACTTCAGCAGGTGAGTGAGGGCATCGGTGCCTTCCTGAACGTCGAGTTCGACGGCGTAGAAGGTCAGGTCGTTTGCCCGGAACAGTTCAGCGGTCAGCGGCAGCAGGTCGGGGTTCCCGAGCACGAACTTGCCGGCGAACATGATCCGATCCATTCCGGCCTGCTTCGCCTGCGTCAGCGTGTAGGTCAGTCCCCGACGGTCGATGCGCGCGGAGTCGATGGGGCGCGCTACGGGAGTCAGTTTGGCGGCGCGCACCTGGGCGATCTGCTCGGCCTGCCAGCCGACGCCGATGTCCTTCAGGGCCAGCAGAGGGACCCCAAACTCGAAGGTCCTGGGGACATCGGTCCCCGGCTCCCACTGGTCGGACGGCCATTTGGCCTCAAGGCTGCGGCGGACACGTTCGGCCCATTGGGGGTAGCTGACGCCAAGCAGGAGATGCCCGGCCCCTTCGAGGACCGATGCGCGACCGGCGTCGACCATGCCGGGGAGGGTCTCCTCGTTGACGGCGATGCCGGTCACGCCGACTTTCTGTAGGCGTGCGAGCAGGTCGGGTGCCGACTTGCCTCGGCTCTCGGCGAGAGCCGCTACCTCGTCGTAGTCCAGCACCACCTCAACGCGCCGGTACGACGATTCGACACCGTGACGGGCCAGGAGCACGGAGACCGCCGCGAGGCCGGAGACGCCGATCAGCACGGCTGGGGCCAGCAACGCCCACGACCGCACCCGGCCGGTCTTGACGCCCGTTCCAGGCTTCTGGTAGCCTCGGCGTGCGGGGTGCTTCGTTCTGCCGCTCACGCATCGCTCACCTCGAGTATTGCATTCGACCGCGGTTCCGTCGATCCATCCGATAGACGGGTCTTCACCATGAGAGCGCTACTGCGCCTGGTGCCGTACCTTCGAGAGTCGACCCACCTGCTGGCCATCGCGCTGTTGCTGGGGCTTCTGGGCCAGGCCTGTCAGGTCGTCACCCCCAAACTCATCCAGCATATCGTAGCCGAGGTGCTGGAGGAAGGACGCTACGACCACGTCGGGCTCTCGGTCGCCCTGATGATCGGGCTGGCCGCTCTCCGTGGCCTGCTCACCTTCGCCGAGATCGCCGCGGGCTCCGTGTACGGCCAGCGTTGCCTGCGCCATCTGCGGAGGGACCTTTACGATTCCCTCTGCCGCCTGTCTTTTCGCTACTTCGACCGGGTGCGCACGGGCCAGGTGCTTGCGCGGGTCACCAGCGACTTCGAGCCCCTGGGCACGGCGCTGACGTGGGGCGTGCGCATGTGCTTCCGGAACACCGTGCTGTTCATCGGCGTGCTGGCTGTCTGTCTATCTATGAACTGGAAGCTGGCCCTGATCGGACTGGCTCCGATGCCGCTTCTGGCCGCGACGGCATTCATCGTGGGTCTGCGAATCCGCCCGGCCTTCTCGGACGCTCGTGAGCAGCTCGGCGTGGTGTCGAGCTTCCTGCAGGAGAACCTCCAGGGAATCCGCGTGGTGCAGACCTACTGCCGGGAGCTTGAGGAGATCCGGCGCTTCACGAAGCTGTCCGACCGCCTGCGGCTCGCCAACTTCCGCGCGGCCACGATCGACTCGGTCTACTATCCGCTCACCGGCCTGTGGGCGTTCGCCGGGAGCCTACTGGTCCTGTTCTATGGCGGCCATCTGGTGATGCGGGGTGCCCTGCCGCTTTCGGAGTACATCGCGTTTGAGGCTTATGTTCTGCAGTTGGCGCTCCCCATGCGTCTTTTGGGCTTCATGGTTTCCGAGCTGACGCGGGCTGGCGTGGCGGCCCGGCGGATCTTCCACATCATGGACCAGGATCCGGATGTTCCCGAGGCCGAGGACGCGGTGGCGCCCGGGCGGCTGCGGGGCCGGATCGAGTTCGAGGGCGTCACCTTCGCGTTTGAACCTGGCCGGCCGGTTCTCGAGGATCTGTCGTTCACCGTCGAGGCCGGCGAGACGGTGGGGATCCTGGGGGCCACGGGCTCGGGCAAGAGCAGTCTCGCGGGCCTGGTGCCTCGGTTCTACGATCCCGACGCGGGCACGGTTCGCATCGACGGCGTGGACGTTCGGACACTGAGGGTTGACGACCTGCGGCGGCAGGTCGGTGTCGTGTTCCAGGACCCATTCCTGTTCTCGGGGACCATTCGTGAGAACATTGCATTCGGCAAGCCGGACGCATCGGACGATGAGATCGAGCAGGCGGCACGGCAGGCGGCGATCCACGACTTCGTTGCGGGTCTGGAGAAGGGTTACCAGACGGACGTGGGCGAGCAGGGATCGAACCTGTCGGGGGGCCAGCGCCAGCGTCTGTCCATCGCTCGGGCGCTGTTGATCGACCCACGTATCCTGATCCTGGACGACTGCACATCGAGTGTGGACACCTATACGGAGCACCGGATCCAGCAGGCGCTGGAGCAGCTCCGGCAGGGGCGCACCACGCTGATCGTGGCGCAGCGGCCATCGAGTGTTGCCACGGCGGATCGCGTGCTCATTCTCGAGCGCGGGCGGCTCGTTGAGCAGGGGCCGCCCGCGGCGCTTGCGGCCGATCCGTCGAGTTACTACAGCAGGCTCTTCGATCTGCAGAGGGATCTGCAGCTGGCATCGTAGGGCAGGCCTGCGGTGTGCGACGGGACGCGCGTGCATGGCGGTCACTGAGGCGGTCGAGAGGAAAGAGTTGCGTCCGCGCCCGAACCCCCGGGCGCTATGGCGCTTCTTGCGCATGCAGACGGCGTATGCGCCCCAGTTCGTGGCCCTCATGCTGCTGTCGCTCGCGCTGTCCGCGTTGGGCTTGGCGATCCCGGTGCTGAAGCAAATCGGCATCGACGAGGGGATCGGGGCCCGGAATCTGCCGCGCCTGATGCAGGTGGTGTGGCTGTCCCTGGGCGTCATCGTGGTGCAGGTGGTCGCGGGCTACGCGCAAGCCTACGTCGCGTGTTGGCTCGGGCAGGCGGCCATCCATGGCCTGAGAACGAGGCTGTTCGCGCATCTGGAGCGCCTCTCGCTGTCGTTTTACGACCGGTTCGGCCACGGCGAGATCATCTCGAGGATGATCAACGACCTCGACGCCGCGAATCAGCTCGTGACGTCCGGCCTCTCGGCTCTTCTGGCCGACCTGGTGACGCTGGTGGCTATCAGCGTGATCCTGTTTGTTTACGACTGGCGGTTGGCGCTGGCGGTGCATGCCGTGCTGCCGCTGACGATCCTGGTGGCCACGGTTCTGGGTCCCCGGATGCATCGGTCGTGGATGAGCACTCGGGAGACACTGGCTCACATCACGACCCGGCTGAACGAGACCGTCTACGGCATCCGCGTCGTGAAAGGGTTCGCGCAGCGGACGCGTTTCCTGCGGGAGTTCGACGCGTTGAGCGAAGCCAACCAGGAGGCCAACATCCAGGCGGCCAAGGCGTTCGGCGCGTTTTTGCCTCCGATCGAGATGTGCATGACCCTGGGTGTGGCCATCGTGTTCGGCTATGGTGGCTGGCTCATCTACCGCCAGGAGATGAAGGTGGGTGTGGCACTGGCGTTCGTGATGCTGCTCCAGCGGCAGTTCGAGCCCATCTTCCGCCTATCGGAGTTCTTTGCCACGGTGCAACGGGCTCTGGTGGGGCTTGAGCGCGCGTTCGAGATCCTGGACACACCGGTCGAGGTGGCGGATCCGGCCGAACCGCGGGCGTTGGAGGCGGCACAGACCGTAGTGTTTGATACGGTGAGTTTCAGCTATGACGGGCGGCGCTCCGAGGGGGGCTCTGCCGGGGGGTCTTCGCCGGATGTGCTCCACGACATCTGCATCGAGGCGCGGCGCGGCGACTCCATCGCGCTGGTGGGCCCTACGGGAGCGGGGAAGTCGACCATCGTGAAGCTGTTGGCGCGCCACTATGACCCGAAGGCCGGGGCCGTGCGTGTCAACGCTACCGATATTCGGGACGTGGCGCTGGAGTCGCTGCGAGGCCAAATGGCCATCGTGCAGCAGGAGACACACCTGTTCTCGGGCTCCATCCGGGACAACATCCGGTACGGCCGCCCGGATGCCACAGACGAGCAGGTCGTCGAGGCGGCTCGGATTGCCAATGCCCACGAGTTCATCTCGGACCTGCCGCGCGGGTACGACACGGATGTGCAGGAGAGGGGCCTGCGGCTTTCGAATGGCCAACGGCAGCTGATTTCGTTCGCGCGCGCCGTCCTGGCATCGCCGGCTGTACTGATTCTGGACGAGGCGACGTCGTCCGTGGACCCGCTGACCGAGAAGCGGATCCGTGACGCGCTTCGAGTTCTGCTCCATGACCGTATCGCCTTCATGATCGCGCACCGGCTGTCGACGGTCTCGGAGTCGTCGCAGATCCTGGTGATCGACGAAGGGCGGGTGGTGGACCGCGGAAGGCACTCGGAGCTGATTGACCGGTGTGATCTGTACCGGACGCTGTACCACCGCCGGTTCCGGGAGGATGATACCGAGCAGACTCTACTGCCCGCCCCGGCGACCGAGGGTCCGACGCGGACCGAACCTTAGGCGTGTGGTGTCGTCTATGGCATCGTTGGCACGGAGCACACGTGGATCCGATGGAAGGGGCTGAGCGGCTATGAGGAGATGGATCATCCCGGTGTTGGTGGTTGCGGTGGGGCTATCGGCATGGATCGCGCAAGGGCAGCCGGGCGGCCCCGGCGGGCCCGGTGGCTTCGGTGGACCGGGCGGCCCGATGGCCAACATGGCGTTCGGGACCATTAGCGCAGTGGACATGGAAGCCGGCATCATCGCGGTGCAGATGGGTGGCGGCGGGGGCTTCGGCGGCGGCCCCGGGGGCGGCCAGGGCTTCACGCGCCAGGTCGTGCTGACGCAGGACACCAAGGTTCTCGAACAACAGCCGGCGACCACGGATGAGATCACCGAAGGCCTTGAGATCACGGTAGTGGGTGTTCCTTCTTCCCTGCAGGCGAATCAGGCGACCATAGCGGACGCCGGAACGGATTTGAGCGTCGGGTTCGGTTTCGGCATGGGGTTTGGCATGGGCCGCCGGGGCCAGCGCGGCGGTGGCCCGGGAGCGAACATGCCACAGGCCATGGGCAACGCCACGGGCAAAGTCGTGGGCGTGGACCCGGTCCGCATCGATGTGGGCAACGGAGTCATTGTGGAGATGACCACCTCCGCCCAGACGAACCTCACCAAGCTGGTGATTGCGCCGGACGAAGCGCTGAAGGTCGGGGCCAACGTGATGTGCCAGGGGCAGGGCCAGGACGACGGATCGCTGGTTGCTGATACGGTTCGCCTGATGCCCGCCATGCCCGGCCGCCGGGGCAACTGACGCACGGCGGTCGGCCACTGGTTTCTGAACCGGGAGAGGTGGCGTGGGGCGGCCGGCGCCGGCTGGGGGCGCGCGCCTGCGTGTAGTCTCTTCGCGAACAGACTCCCTCCGCGGGAACGCCGGGAGGGAGTCTGTTGCTGTCTGGGGAAGGCAGTGGCTGTTCGAGCGCGTCCGCGCGCATCAGATGGGGGGAATCGGTTTGCAGATGCGTCCGTTGGGGCAGTCGGGGATCCAGGCTTCGGCCATTGGACTTGGCACATGGGCCGTGGGTGGATGGATGTGGGGAGGGTCTGAGGAAGCCGAGTGCATCCGGGCCATCCAGGCATCACTCGACACGGGCGTGAACCTCATCGACACGGCGCCGATGTATGGCTATGGTCGGTCGGAGGAGATCGTGGGCAAGGCGATCCGCGGCCGGCGCGACCAGGTGGTGCTGGCCACGAAGTGCGGTCTGGTGTGGTGGGACACTCGGGGCACCCATTTCTTCGACAAGGACGGCAACGCCATCTACCGCTACCTCGGACCGGACTCTATCCGCCACGAGGTGGAGCAGAGCCTGACGCGCCTCGGCGTGGACCATATCGACCTCTACCAGACTCACTGGCAGGATGACACGACTCCCCGCGAGGATACCATGTCGGTCCTGCTCGACCTGAAGGCCCAGGGCAAGATCCGGGCCATCGGGGTCAGCAATGTCCAGGTGGCTCAACTCAAGGAGTACCAGGCCGTTGGGGCCGTGGACAGCGCGCAGGAGCAGTTCAGTATGCTCGACCGCCAGATCGAGGCCGAGCTGCTGCCTCACTGCCGCGCCACGAACGTAGCGGTCCTCGCCTATTCGCCGTTGGCGCTGGGCCTGCTATCGGGGCGGATTGGGCCCGATCGGAAGTTCGAGGGCGATGATCTGCGGCAAGGCAACCCGAGGTTCTCCCCCGAGAACCTGGCCAAGGTGGCGGCTATGCTCGAGGAGATGCGCCCTGTGGCTGACAGCCGCAGCCTGACATTGGCGCAGCTGGTCATCGCCTGGACCATCGCCCAACCCGGACTGACGCATGCGCTGGTCGGTGCGCGGCGACCGGAGCATGCGGCCGAGAATGCCGTCCCCGGCGATGTGGTGCTCAGCGACGACGAGCTGGCCGTCATCAACGGGGTCATCGAACGTCACCGGCCCGGGCTCGCGTAGGGACCGCGGCTCGCCCGCGCGGGGAGTGATCCATGGTGCATATGCTGTGTGTGGCTGCTGCGGTCTGGTTGGCCTCGGGTGCGGCCCCTGACGGTGCTGCGGTGGACACGGGTTCGGGGTGGGACGTGTCGTGGGGCGGCCACCCGGTCTTCTCGTACCGCTTCTCTGATCGGCTCATGAAGCCGTACATCCACCCACTCCTGACCCCGCGAGGCCACGCCGTGACACTTGACTCGCCCGCTGACCACATCCACCACCACGGGCTGATGTTCGGGTGGGGCAACGTTCAGCCGGCCACCGAGGGTCGGGACTATCACCTCGTGTTCTTCGGCGAGGAGGGCGACCCGCACACCATCGGGCGCATCCTGCCAGATCCAGAGCTTCCGCCGAAGGTCGAGGTGGCTGACCATGCAGTCCGTATTGTCACGCACAACCAGTGGCGTCGTCTGAGCGACGGGCTTCTGGTGCTCACCGAGCGGCGAGAGATCATCTCCCATCGGCCGCGCCCGGGCCGCGGGAACTTGCTGACGTGGATCACCGAGCAACGGGCCGAAGTGGACCTCTCGCTTGGCCCGACGCCGGGTCGCGATGTGAGTTACTATGGCCTTGGGTTGCGGACGCCGCGTGACATGCGCTGGGCTCTGTTTGCCAACTCCAATGGGAAGCGCGGCACGCCGGCATGCTATGGAGACCGGGCGGACTGGTGCGCATGTGGCACGACCGTCGAGCCGGCCCGAGGCTTCGCCATGTTCGACCACCCTGACAATCCACGCCACCCGACCGGTTACTTCGTGATGGACAACGACTTCAGCTACATGACGGCCAGCTTCGTCTCGCACGAGCCATATCCCATGAGGAAGGGCGATGTCCTCCGTCTCTGCTACGGCGTGCTGGCCTTCGATGGCGACATCGACGCAGGCGCCATCGCCGATGAGTACGATCGCTGGATCCGGCTCACCGTGGGCCGGAAGCGCGCCCGGTAATGTGCCTCGCGCCGCCGCCGGGGCCGGGCATCGGCGCGGCGTGGGCCAGGGGCCGCGGTCAGCGGCCGCCGCTGCACTCGCGCCGAACCCAGTCGGTGTAGGCTTGCTGCACGTGCCGGCAGAGGGGCCACGGGGAGGCCAATGGCTCGCCGTCGAGGCTGCATGCGGGCAGTATCTCGATGAGGCTGTTCGTGATCCACACCTCGTCGGCCGCGTGCAGGTCGTCCGGTAGTAGCACTCGCTCCTCGGCCGGGATACCGAGTTCGGCCAGCAGGCGCAACACGGCCCATCGGGTGATGCCGGGCAAGATGCGGCCGTCGGCAGGCGGGGTGGCTACCGTTCCACCCCGGACGGCGAATGCGTTGGAGACGGTACCCTCGGCCACTGATCCGTCGGCGTGGAGCAGTAGGGCCTCGAAGGCGCCCGCTTCGGAAGCGTCGCGTCGGGCGAGGATGTGGTTGAGCCAGTTGCCGGCCTTGGCGTCGGCCGGGATGGCCTCGGCCGATGCCTTTGGGACGGATGAGATGACGACCGCGACCCCCCGCTCCCGGTCGGTGGTGTGGTCGCGGGCGGGGGCCGGGGCGATCACGAGTGTGGGCTGGCAGTGGGCCAGAGGGTCGATTCCCGGCGGGCCGGTCCCACGGGAGATGGTGAGCCTCAGAGAACCACGGTCCAGCGAGTTGGCGCCGATGGTCACCGTGACAGACTGGGCCAGTTCCTCGACGGTCCAGGGGAGCGGAAGTAGGATGCGGCTCGCCGACGCGACGAGCCGACTGAGGAGCTCGGCGAGCAGGAACACCCGGCCCGAGTAGACGGGCAGTGTCTCGAACACGCTGTCGCCATAGAGGAAGCCTCGGTCCCTTACCGACACACGGGCCTCGGCCTCCGGCACCAGGGCGCCGTTGAGGAAGACGAGGCTCATCCCTCTTCGGCCACCTGAGCCG
>Ga0116184_10001552_pt1 | contig 21786 bp, 18 predicted proteins | sample AD_JPNNA5_MetaG_FD_89886 | JGI IMG/M metagenome (GOLD analysis project Ga0116184, IMG submission 89886) | Active sludge microbial communities of municipal wastewater-treating anaerobic digesters from Japan - AD_JPNNA5_MetaG | ecosystem: Engineered > Bioreactor > Anaerobic > Digestate | place... | reverse complement strand
GGTCTGGTGTTCTCCGAAGACCAGTCTGGCTTCCTGGCGGGGTGTCTGGCTGGCCTGATGACCAAGAGCAACGTAGTGGGCATCGTGGCTGGTATGGGGATTCCGCCAGTGATCAAGTTCCGCAAGGGTTACGAGAACGGTGTGAAGCACGTCAACCCGAACGCAAAGGTACTGGGTGTGTACATTGACAGCTTTACTGATCCTGCACGAGGTAAGGAAGCTGCTCTGTCCCAGATTGCGGAGAAGGCTGACGTGATCTTTGGCGCCGGTGGGCCGACGGGTTCTGGTGGCATTATGGGTGCTGCGGCGCAGGGTGTCTGGGTCATTGGGGTAGACCAGGACGAGTACCTGACGACCTTTGGCAAGGGCAGTGTAGCTGGGGCGAACAAGCTGCTGTCCAGCGCCATGAAGAGAGTCGATGTCGCAGTGTACGACGCCATCAAGAACGCTGCCATGGACAAGTGGCAGGGCGGCAACGTACTGTTTGAGTCGAAGAACGATGGCGTAGGGCTTGCGCCGTATCACGACACGGAGAGCGCGATTCCTCAAGCCGTGAAGGACCAGCTCACGCACATCGCCGCCGAGATGAAGGCGGGCAAGGTTACGAGCGGCGTCAAGCTCTAGTCTTGTAACCTAGGAAGAAGTGAGATGGGTGCTGTACCGCTGAGCGATACAGCACCCATCTTTGTACATTACACAGGCGGGGCAGAGGCCCCGGCTCTGCACCAATGCGTGTGCGGCTATGACAACTGACGGCCCGGTGGAGCCTGTCGGCGACATCGACGGCCGAAGGAGAGAGGTATGACTCTAGCCCTCGAAGTCCGTGGCATCAGCAAAGCCTTCCCCGGCGTTCAGGCCAACGATCACATTGACTTTGAGCTCGAGAAGGGTGAGATCCACGCTCTGCTGGGTGAGAACGGCGCCGGCAAGAGCACGTTGATGAATATCCTTTACGGCCTCTATCATCCCGACGAGGGGCAGATCTTGCTCAACGGGGAAGAGGTCAAGATTCGCGAATCCAAAGATGCCATTCGTATGGGCATCGGCATGGTTCACCAGCACTTTATGCTTATCCCGGTTTTTACTGTGGCCGAGAACATCATGCTCGGCATGGAGACGACTCGGAACGGGCTCCTGGACCGCGCGACGGCGTCCAGGAAAATCAAGGAATTCGCACACCAGTTCGGGATGGAAATAGACCCGGGCGCGCTGGTCAAGGACCTGCCCGTGGGTGTGCAGCAACGGGTGGAGATCGTGAAGGCGCTCTACCGCGGAGCCGATATCCTCATTCTGGATGAACCCACAGCGGTCCTGACTCCGCAAGAAGCAAACGAGCTGTTCCGGGTGATGCGCGCACTGGCAGCGCAGGGCAAGTCCATCATCTTTATCACCCACAAGCTCAAGGAAGTCTTTGCTGTTGCCGATCGAATCACCGTTCTTCGCGGCGGCAAGGTCGCCGGCAGCACGACGCCAGACAAGGCGACGGAGGCTGAATTGGCCTCGATGATGGTCGGGCGCGAGGTATTGCTCACTGTGGAGAAGAAACCGCCCAGGACCGGTGACGTGGTACTCAGGGTGGAGAATCTGCAGGTAATGGACGAGAGGCACTTTATGTGCGTGGACGGCCTTTGCCTTGAAGTGCGCGCTGGCGAGATACTGGGTGTCGCCGGCGTGCAGGGCAACGGGCAGACGGAGCTGGTGGAGGCCATCACTGGGCTGCGCACGGCTACCGGTGGCAAGATCGAGATACTCAACCAGGATACCACCAGGTATTCACCTCGTGAGATCATTGAACGGGGCGTTGCTCACGTCCCCGAGGACAGGCAGAAGCACGGCCTTGTGCTCAGCTACCCTCTGGTCGATAACCTGGTGCTGAGCACCTACTACCGTAAGCCCTTCTGTAGAAACGCATTCCTACTGGACAACAAGGCAATCGACGCGAACGGGCGGAAATTGGTAGCCGAGTACGATATCAGGACCCCGAGCGAATACACCCAGGCAGGCAATCTCTCCGGCGGCAACCAGCAGAAGGTGATCGTTGCCCGCGAGTTCTCACGCCAGAGCAAGCTGGTTGTCGCTGCTCAGCCGACGCGCGGTCTCGACGTCGGATCGACCGAGTTCATCCATCAGCGTCTGGTTCAGCAAAGAGACGCCGGTGCGGCCATTCTCCTCATCTCGGTGGAGCTGGATGAGATCCTCTCCCTGGCGGACCGGATTGCCGTACTTTACAAAGGTCAAATCATCGATACGTTGCCGGCAGCGGAGGCGACCCCCGAACGACTGGGTCTGCTGATGGCTGGCATCAAGAAGGAGGCGGCACAGTGACCGCTGAAGCCAAGAAGGAACCTCGGGCTTTTGCCTCGTGGTTGAGTAGCCTCCCTGAGAAACTCATTCCGGTCCTGGCAGTGGTAACCGCGCTGGCCATTGGTGCTATTGTCATCTGGGCCACCAAGGCCAGCGTAGTGAAGGCATATCGTGGGCTGATCGAGGGAGCCCTGGTGGGAGTGACCAACTTTACCGAGACGCTGGTTATTGCCACACCCTACACTCTGGCCGGACTGGCGGTGGCCCTGGCATCGCGTTGCGGCCTGTTCAACATCGGTGCCGAAGGCCAGTTCTACATGGGAGCACTGTTCGCGGTCTATGTCGGTTTCGCGGTGAAGGGGCTTCCTGCGGTGGTGCATCTGCCTCTGGCAGTGCTGGCCGGCGCACTGGGTGGTGCGGTGTGGGGAGCCATTCCTGGCATCCTGAAGGCCAAGCTGGGCGCCCACGAGGTGACCAACGCGATCATGCTCAACTATATCGCGGTCAAGGTCGTGGACTATGTGGTCAAGAACCCCTTCAGAGATAGAACGTCGACTATCCCCCGTACACCCTACATCCTCCCTACGGCGACCCTGCCGCGTTTGCTGACGGATCATCGTGTGCATGTAGGCTTGCTCATCGCGATTGCTGCTGTCTTTGTGGTTTACTGGCTGCTGTGGAAAACCACGGTCGGCTTTGAGATCCGCACCGTTGGCGCCAACCCCGATGCCGCCCACTACGCAGGCATCAGTGTGACGCGCAACTTTGTCCTGGCCATGGTGCTGAGCGGGGCGTTGGCCGGTCTGGCTGGTACGGGAGAGGTGCTGGGAACAAATCGCACCCTTCCCGCGGCCTTTATCTCCGGATACGGCTTTGACAGCATTGCCATCGCTCTGATTGCCAAGAACCATCCCTTGGGAATCTTCCCGGCAGCGTTCTTGTGGGCGGCCCTGCGCAACGGAGCAGGGCTGATGCAGGTTCGGGCGGGGATTTCCATCGACTTGATCAACATCGTTCAAGGGCTGGTGATTATCTTTATCGCTGCTGACGAGATCATCCGCGGACTGTACCGTATCAAGCGCAGCAAAGACCAGATTCGCGACATTGTCTTTACCCGCGGCTGGGGTAGATAGGAGGAATGGTCATGAAAGAGCCCAAGTTCCGTCTATCCCGCCCGGTGGTCCTGGCACTGCTCGTGCTGGTGGTTGGACTCGCCTTTGCGCTCTACTTCTCAGCCAAGATCCCTGCCGACAGGTTGTCGACCCTGGGCTTTGAAAAGCTGGGTGAGAAGGCTGTGCTAACCAGGTCGACGGTCAAGTCCATAGGCTGGATGATCGCATTCCTGGCCGGAGTGGCGCTGGTAATCTATCCCAGACGTCCCAAGATATCGGTCGTTGCGGTAGTGTTGGGCATCCTGCTGGCCATCCTGGCCTCGTTGACGGCGCTGGCACAGGGTGGAAGCATCGATATCGTGGGCATGCTGGCCTCGAGCCTGCGCATGTGCACGCCTATCGCCCTGGGTGCGCTGGCCGGGATCCTCTGCGAGCGTTCCGGCATCGTGAACATTGGCATCGAAGGCATGATGCTGGCCGCGGCGGCCTTTGGCTTTGGCGCCAACTTGTACTTTAAGAACATCTGGATCGGTGTGCTGGTCGCGATCCTGGTCGGTGGACTGATGGCATTGATTCATGCGCTGATGTGCATCCGCTTCAAGACCGACCAGATCATCAGCGGCACGGCCATCAATATCCTTGCAGTAGGCGCATCAGGTTTTCTGCGCCGGGCCTATCTGGTCAAGGCGTACTTTGTTGGCAGCACGCTGCCCATTATCAAGATCCCCTTCCTGTCGCAGATTCCGGTGCTGGGTACGCTGCTCTTCCGCAGCCAGCCAATCGTGTACCTCATGCTGATTCTGGTACCGCTGGTCTACTTGATGCTCTTCTACACACCGTGGGGGCTGAGGACTCGCGCCGTAGGCGAACATCCGCGAGCAGCCGATACGGTCGGAGTGAACGTCTACAAGGTGCAGTACGTGAACGTGATCCTGGCGGGAATGATTGCTGGTCTGGCCGGCGCGTGGTTCTCGCTAGAGACCGTGGGCAGTTTTGAGGACGTGATGACTGGCGGCAAAGGCTTCATCTCCCTGGCGGCCATGATCTTTGGTAACTGGAACCCGATTGGGGCGTTCCTGGGTTCGTTGCTCTTTGGTTTTACCGACGCTTTGCAGATCAAGCTGCAAATCCTGGGCGTGAAGCTGCCTTACCAGTTCCTGGGAATGGCGCCTTACCTGGTGACGATGGTGGTTCTGGCCGGGTTGATCGGCCGCACTACCCCGCCTGCTGCGGAAGGCAAGCCTTACGAGAAGTAGGCCGTCAGGCGCGAAGGCTGCCCGTTGATACAAAAACGGCTCCGGGCTACATCCTTACCGGAGCCGTTCTCTGTGTAACGCAGAGCCAGCAATGTATCCTCAGCGCGCGCTCTGGCGCTGCCGCCACGCCTCGTAAAGCACAATCGCTCCGGCCGTGGCGGCATTCAGCGACTGGATGTGGCCCTTCATCGGCAACTTGATCCACAGGTCGCAGCGCTCGCGCACCAGGTGGCCGAGCCCATGGCCTTCGCTGCCGATCACCAGCGCCAGTGGCATGTTGAGTCTGGCGGCGTGATAGTCCTCTGCCTCGGGTAGGTTCTCCACGCCGACTATCCAGACCCCCGCTTCCTTCAGCTCCTCCATTGCCCTGACCAGGTTGGTGACCTGGGCGATGTGCAGGTGCTCTACAGCTCCCGCCGAGGCATTGCTCACCGCAGGGGTGATCTCAGCGGCACGGTGGTGCGGGATCACCACACCGTGTACGCCGACGACCTCGGCCGTACGCAGAAGAGTGCCCAGATTCTGCGGGTCTTGAAGTGAGTCAAGCAGCAGTAGGAAAGGGGGTTCTCCCGTGTCGCGAGATACGGCGAGTATCTCTGACAGGTCCACGTAGGGATAGGACTCGAACTGCCCGGCGACGCCTTGATGGTTGATTGGTCCGAGGTCGTCCAACTGACCACGCGGAACGCGCTTGACCGGCACTCCTCGCTCCGCCGCCAGGGCGAGAATTGCCTCGGCAGAACCCCGCTCGTGTACGCCTTCAGCGATGGTGATGTTGGTGCAACGGCGGCGATTGGCCCGCAGGGCCTCCAGAACCGCATTGCGCCCGTAGAGTATCTGCAGCATGGTGAATGCCAGTCTCTACCCGGTGTATTTCCAGGCGGTGCCGTCCGCACTGTCCTCGAGCACCACGCCAAGACCAGCCAGGCGGTTGCGAATCTGATCCGCAAGGGCAAACTGCTTGGCCGCCCGCAGCTCGTTTCTGGTCAGCACCAGCAAGGCAATGAAAGGCTCGACCTCACTGGGTGCAGCCCTTCCCTTGAGCGTCAGGCCCAGCACCCCGGTGAGCTCGTGAAGGATGCCCTGTGCGTAGGCGACTGACTCGGCTGGCGCCTGGGCATCGCGAGCGGCATTGATCAGCCGGGCCAGCTCATAGACCTGGGCAATGGCACGCGGAGAGTTGAAATCGTCGTCCATTCCGGCAATGAACTCGTTGCGTGCCCGGTCGGCCTCCTCACACAGGGCGTCTCCGGGGCTCTGCTGCGGATGGCCGGTCCAGTCCTTGAGTGCTACCTTGATGCGTTCGACTCCGCGCTCGGCAGCCAGGATGTTCTCATCCTTCCACGTCAGCGGACTGCGATAGTGAGAGGAGAGGATGAACAGCCGGATCGCGTCGCTGCTGTACCTGTCCAGAGCCTCCTGGATGCTGACGATATTGCCCAGGTGGCGCGTCATCTTTTCCTCGCCTTCGTGCAGGCGCAAGAGGGCATTGTGCACCCAGTACCGGACGAAGGGTACCTTGCCGGTGAAGGCTTCAGACTGGGCGATCTCGTTCTCGTGGTGAGGAAAGATCACGTCGTGACCGCCGCCGTGGATGTCGAGCTGCTCGCCGAGGTACTGCATCGACATAGCGGAGCACTCGATATGCCAGCCGGGGCGGCCCTTACCCCAGGGACTGTCCCAGGCAGGTTCACCCGGCTTGGAGGCCTTCCACAGGGCAAAGTCCATCGGGTGTTCTTTGCGCTCGTCTACCTCAATGCGGGCACCGGCCTCCATGCCATCCAGCGCACGGTGTGAAAGCTTGCCGTAGTCGGGCATGCGCGTCACGCGGAAATAGACATCGCCGTCAACCGGGTAGGCATAGCCCTTTTCCACGAGGCCAGCAACGATTTCGATGATCTTGGGAATGACCCCTGTTGCCCTGGGGTTATAGTCGGCACGGAGGACGTTGAGTGCGTCCATCTCGGCGTAAAAGCGCGCGATGTACTTTTCCGCAAGTTCCTGAACGGTGGTATTCAGCGAATGAGCCGTTTCAATGATGCGGTCCTCGATGTCGGTAAAGTTCTGCACGTACTTGACCCGGTACCCACGGTACTGCAGGTATCGGCGGATAGTGTCAAAGATGATGTAGGACATGGCATGGCCAACGTGGGCCGGACCGTACAGGTTCGGTCCGCATACGTACATCTTGACCGCGCCGGGCTCCAGGGTAACGAAATCCTCCTTCTGCCTGGACAGAGTACTGTAGATCCTAAGAGCCAAGGTCAGGTCTCCTTTCGGTAGGGGAAGCCTCTGGCACGAGTCGCTGGACCTGGGTCATCACGGCGAGTTGCACTGCGGTAGCAATGGATACCCGCCCCGTGTTGATGACCAGGTCATAGAGCTGCGGGTCGAGCCAGTTCACTGCATAGTAGCGTCGCAGGAACTCGCGGCGGGCCTCATCGCTGGCCAGGATGCGCTGGGTGGCCTCTCTTTGGCCAAGAGTGCTCTGAGCCATGAGTTTGGCGACGCGGCGGGCTAGCGGCGCGACCACTTGCAGGTGTAGAGCCTGCGGGTTGTCGCGGAGCAGCATTTGACTGGCCCGTCCGATGATCAGTACGTTGTTCTCCCGCGCCATGTCCTGGATGACGATGCCCATCATACGCACATAGTCATCCATCGCCGTGCTGAGCAGCGGCAAAGCCGGAGTGAAAGCGCCGCGCGGCGGTGACGCGGAGATGGGCAGCAATGACTCGCGTCGTTCCATCTCTACCAGACTGGGGACGGCAGGAGAGGCTTTGAGCGCGTCAAGGATGCGCTGAATCAGGCCGCGGCGACCCTCGAAACCGAGCTCATCGAGCGCCAGCTCTGGCACTCCGCACTTGCGAGCTGCCTCGTCGATGGCCGTGCCGTCGATGATGCGCAGGCCAAGAGCCTTTGCCACCCCGGCAGCTATTTCCGAGCCGCCGGCGCCAAGTTGTCTCGACAGCGTGACGATTGGCACAGTCTATCACCGCCCTTTGCCAGGCTAGAGCTTAACGCCGGCCGGTTAACTGCGCAAAGATCATCCGACCGGCGACGGTCTGCAGGACGCGAGTGACAGTTACTTCAATGGTCTGGTCGATGTACCGGCGGCCATCCTCAATGACGACCATCGTGCCGTCATCGAGGTAGCCCACTCCCTGGCCGAGCTCCTTGCCTTCCTGGATGATGTTGACGGTCAGACTCTCTCCGGGGAGGACAACGGTCTTGACCGCATTGGCCAGCTCGTTGATGTTCAGAACGCGGATGCCCTCCAGCTCGGCGACACGGTTCAGGTTATAGTCATTGGTGATAATAGGACAGCCGAGATCCTTGGCCAGGCGCACCAGCTTGCTGTCGACCTCCCTGGCTTCAGGGACGTCAACATCGCTGATTTTGATCGGAGCCTTGGATTCCTTCTGCAGCTTGTTGAGCATGTCCAGACCGCGGCGCCCTCTGTTTCGTCGCAAGACATCGGGCGAGTCGGCAATGTGCTGCAGCTCGTTCAAAACAAACCGCGGGATGACGACCGTGCCGTGGATAAAGCCCGTCTGGCTAATATCGGCGATGCGCCCATCGATGATGACACTCGTATCGAGCAGTACCGTTTCTTCCTTCTCTTTGCGGGAGAGCCGGTCCTTGAGGAAGCGGACTCCCAGCAGACCAAAGATCTCTTTCTCGCGAGTGACCATGACCATGACCCCGAGATAGCTGCACAGCACCGCGGAGGCAAAGGGAAGGATCTCGCCGAGTGGGGTGGGCAGAACCGAGAGAGGAAGTGCGAGCAACGCCGAGATGATGAGCCCGATGACCAGTCCGACAAGGGCAGCGACCAGCGTCGGCACGGGCAGTTGACGAATCTTGCCGCGCAGCCAGAAGAAGGGCCGCGTGGTGAGGTGAGGCGTGAACAGCATGCCGATAGTGGCTCCGACGACACCAAAGAGATAGGGAAGGAAGATGACCCCCGTCTCGCCAAGCCACCTGGTAATGTACTGATAGAGAGGCTGTGCCTCGCTGGTAACAGCGTAGCCGAGCCGCCATGCTGCAAAGGACAAGACTAATGCCCCGATAATTCGGGCGATGAGTTCGATCTTCATGAATCCTCCTGGATAATACGATCAGTTGTCGGTCACCCGGCCGCCTGGTCGGGCAGAGAGCCGGACTCCCTGAGCTCACCTCCTTTCCCGAGAGGGGGAGCCGGATAAGCAAGAGAGCGCACCGAGCTGGGCGCCCTCCGATGTGGTATGGGAGCATCAGCGGCGCCGCGCCAGCAAGCTCCAACGCGAGTTCTGTGTAGCCAGCCGGGGCGGTCGTGTTGCAGTCAGCAGAGGTACAAGGCGCCGCCGCGGCCAGTGCCAGAAAGCAAACACGAACCTACTGGCCAGCGCTTGTCAGGATTCTATCACAGGCCAGGGCGCTTGTCAATGCAAAATGATTGACAGCCCTTGTGCTTGCTGGCATAATGGCGGTCTATGGCACGCGCACGAGGCGACAAAGTGAGGACGGCAGGTAATGCCGAACTGAGTCGGCGGGATTTTCTGGTCGGGCTGGGTGCGGCCGGCCTCTGCACCCTGCTGGGAGGCTGTCGTAGCACCGAACCGCCGGCCACGCCGGTGTCTACTCCTACGACCGGCCCGCAGGGGTATCGGCAAACGCCGCCCTGGCGAATCGGCCGGTCGGGACTGGGAGACCTGTCGTCGTGGTGGATCATGTACAGTGCTCACCTGGAATATGCCATGAAGGAGCTGCACCAGGGCCGGTTCTGGGGCGGGCTAGCGCTCTCTGCCAACTGGGATGCAGACAAGCAGGCCCTGGATATCGAGCAGCTCGCAGGCCAGGGTATTCATCTGCTTCTGGTGGAGCCAATGAACTCGCCGTATGTAGCTTCGGCAGTCAACCAGGCATCAGATCGTGGCCTGCCGGTGGTTCTGGCTTCTGGTCCGCTCGAAGGGGCCAAGACCGTTGCCTGGGTCACCACAGATGAAGAGGAACGCGCCAGGGCCAGTGTCGCGTGGCTGCTCGAGCGGGTGCCGGGGGGCAGGGTCGTGGTGATTCAGAGTGAGCCGTGTCAGGGCAGCGGCCCGGCCTGGCTCAAGAGCGCTCGCAGTGCGTTGAGCAAGTCCACTGCGCTGCAGGTAGACTATCTCACCAGTTTTTGGACACCCGCCGAAGCAAAGAGAGCGATGCTCGTGGCTCTGTCCAATGGGCCTGCCCCGGCCGGGCTGGTGGTGAACCACGGCACCGTGGCGCAAGGCGCGGTCGAGGCGTTGGTGGAGCGGGGTCTGGCCATTCCTCCGGTGGCCGGTGCCGATGACAACAATGGCTGGCTGCGAACAGCGCGGGAGCATGAGGTAACCTTCCTGGGCTTTGGGGGCAGCACCAAACTCGGGCGCAAAGCAATCGACGTCGTGTCATTGGTGCTCTCGGGCGAAAGCGTGACGCCGGTCGTGATCCAGCCTCAGACCACTTTTGATGCAGGACAGGTGGAGCAGCTCTACCGCCCTGACCTGACCGACCACTACTGGGCAGATCACGAGCTGCCCGAGTACTGGATTCAGACTATGTTTGCCAGACAGAGCTAGGTCGGCTAGCCTGACAGGGCCGCTTTCAGACCACTGCCTCTCCCGGAAGCCCCGGAGTGTCTCCTGTTTTTGTGCCTGCCACTCCTGTGTATAATTGCGAAAAGCTGTCAGGGGGGCAAGGATGCTTCTTGAAGAGCTCGTACAGGTCGCACGCGGCGAAGTAGAAGTCGACCTGCTGCTCAAGAACGCTCAATTGGTCAATGTCTTCTCCGGTCAGATTCACCCGGCGGACGTGGCTGTCCATCAGGATCGGGTGGTTGGCTTTGGAGAGTACAGGGCCCGTCAGGTCGTGGACCTGAACGGGCAATACCTGTGCCCCGGGTTCATCGATGGGCACATGCACCTCGAAAGCTCGATGCTGCGCGTGGCCGAGTTCGCCCGCGTCGTCGTTCCTCAGGGTACGACTACCGTCATCTGCGACCCCCACGAAATGGCGAACGTACTGGGTCTCGACGGCATCAGGTACATCCTCGAGTCGAGCAAACGCACCCCTTTTAGCGTCTACATCATGCTGCCCTCTTGCGTACCTTCTACCGAAATGGAGACCGCTGGCTCGCGGCTGACCGCTGAGGATCTCTTGGCTATGTTCGGCAGCGAGTGGGTACTGGGTCTCGGCGAGGTGATGAACTATCCCGGCGTGATCTTTCGCGACGCCGAGGTCATGAACAAGATCCGTGCTGCCGCCGGCAAGGCCATCGATGGGCATGCGCCCGGGTTGACCGGCCACGACCTGTGCGCCTATGTGGCCGCCGGCATCGGGTCGGACCACGAGTGCACCACGGCCAGCGAAGCCACCGAAAAGCTGCAACTGGGCATGCACTTGATGATTCGAGAGGGGACTACGGCGCGTAATCTCCGCGACCTTCTGCCTGCTGTCACCCCGGGCAATTCGGCCAACTGCATGTTCGTGACTGACGACCGCCATTTGCCGGACCTTCTGGAAGAAGGGCATATCAACTATATCGTGCGCGAGGCCATCCGACTGGGGCTGGATCCCGTAACGGCCATTCAAATGGCCACTATCAACACTGCCCGCTATTTTGGTCTGAAGGACAAGGGCGGAATTGGCCCGGGCATGAGTGCGGATCTGGTGGTGCTGGATGACCTGCGTGAGGTATCCGTGCGTCGGGTGTACCGCCGCGGCCAGCTCGTGGCGCAAGATGGGAAACTGCTGCCCCTTCCGGTCAAGCCCAAAGACGTGCCTCTGCGCAGCTCGATGAACATCAACTGGCACAATGCGCGCGACCTGCGGATTCCCGCTGCCGGCACCCACGCCAAGGTGATCGGGGTGATTCCTGACTCGATCGTAACGGACAGTCTGATTGAAGAGGTCAAGATCGAGGGCGACCTGGCCGTGGCCGACCCGGAACGGGACATCCTCAAGATGGCCGTAATCGAGCGCCACCTGTCATCGGGCAATGTGGGTCTGGGCTTTGTCAAAGGCCTCAAGCTGCGCCGTGGTGCGCTTGGCTCGTCGGTGGCTCACGATTCACATAACGTGATTGTGGTGGGGACAAACGACGCCGATATGCTTCTGGCGGTACGAGAGATCGAACGCATGCGCGGCGGGCTAGTGGTAGTAGACGAGGGCAACATACAGGCGGCTCTGCCTCTGCCCATCGCCGGGCTGGTGTCGGACCGACCCTACGAAGAAGTCAACCATGAACTCCAGGCCCTGCTGGCAGCAGCGCACGACCTCGGGTCGGATTTGCACGATCCGTTTATGACGTTGTCGTTCCTGGCCCTGCCAGTGATCCCGGCACTCAAGCTCACGGATCGTGGTCTGGTGGATGTGACGCAGTTCCGCTTTGTGCCTCTGTTCGAGGCATAGTGCAGGCTCGCCACACCGGGCGGGTCAGGCAGGTTGGCCCGCCCTCCGCCTTGAACGACATCTCGCGGCCAGCGATAGTACTCACCTGACAGCCGGCTTTTTCGAGACGTTGCCTCGTGAGCGGGTTGCCCTCCAGCATGACGCAGTTGCGCGGAGACAGGGCCAGGACATTGGGCCCCATTGTGGAAAACTCCTCATCTGGAACCTCAATCAGGTTGAACCCTCGCTCGCGGAGCAGCTTCCAGAAAGGCACCGGCAAGAGCCGCGAGTAGACCACTGCCAGGTCGTGGTCAATCACACTGATCAGCGACATGAGGTGCAGGCAGGCATCCGCTCCTCCGAAGCAGGGCAGGGGGACGGGAACAACCTCAACTTTCAGGCCTGCCAGTGCCTCACAGAGCTGGGCCAGCCCCGCGGCGTTGGTGCGAAAACCCTGGCCGACGGCGAGGGTATGGTGATCGAGCCACAGCAGGTCGCCGCCTTCGGCTGTCGCCTCGCCGTGGAGGGTGTACAGGAGCGGGACGCCAGCCCGGGAAAAGCAGCGCGCCATGGCTGCCTCCTCGCCGCGGCGCAGGACCTTGCCCATTCGCAGGATGATGGCTCCGGCAGCGGTGACAATCGCCGGGTCGTGAACAAAGATAGCGTCTGCCAGGTTGGCCGAGGGCTCGTCCTGGTACAACACCTCGGCGCCTGCCTGGATGAGCACGGCCACAAACGCGTCGTGCTCCTGGCGAGCGATGTCGAGGTCGGGTCTGCCGGCATAGTGCCAGGCCACTGGATCGGCCGAGGCAAAAGCATCCTCGGGCCGGCGAACGACCACGCGGCGCAGTGTATCGACCATACTCTGGCTGCCGTAGGGTTGTGGCATGAGCTGATGAGCCTTTCTTGGGAGGTGCGCGGCTGGCCGGTAATCGGCTTAGCCGCAGTGCGCTGCCAGAATCTGCCGCGCGACGCGGCATCGGCGATGGTTGAAACGGTCGCAGGAGCGCTGTGGTGTCTCCGCCGGGGCCAGGTTCAGGTCGCGCAGCAGACAGTAGACATGACACAGGGGGAGGCCCATCACATTCGCATAGCAGCCGCTGATGCGCGCGACGGGCCTGAATTGCGCATACTGAATGGCGTAGGAGCCCGCCTTGTCCAGCGGGTCGCCGGTGGCAACATAGGCCGCGATTTCCTGGTCGGTGTACTGCCGCATGACAACGCGGCTCTCGACAAGCTGGACCCTGGTTTCGCCGGTGGCAGAGTCGAGCAACGTGATCCCGCTGTACACGGTGTGCGTGTGCCCTCTGAGCTGGCGCAGCATCAGCACGGCGTCTTGCCGGTCGACTGGCTTTCCGAGAACCTGGCCGCGAAAGGCGACGGTGGTGTCGGCTGCGAGGATCAACTTGCCATCAGCCCGTGGCAACAGAGCTTGCGCCTTGGCACGAGAGAGCCGCAGGACCATATCGAAAGCGGACTCTGAGGCGAGGGTCTGCTCATCAGCAGCGGAAGGCTGCACCACAAAGGGCAAACCCAGGAGGGTCAGGAGGTCTCTGCGCCTGGGAGATCCGGATGCCAGCAAGAGATGTGGGCTGGTTGAGTGCATGCGGGCGATTATAGCCCACTTGCAGCGCGGCGAAAAAGCCCCGCCGGCCGTGGGCAACCTGTTGATGGTCCAACGGCGAGGGGCCTACTGCTTCAGAGAGCCGGGCGCTCCGGGCTGGTAGATGTTGCCCTTGCGCTCGAAGAAGGCCGACTCGCGAGGACACGGAGTGAGCTGGGCGACCGAGTTCAGCAGATGAAAGAGCTTTCTGGCTCGCTCTTCTGGGAGCATTGTCTGCTCCAACTTGATGCCCTGGTCGGCGCGCAGCCACTGATGAAAGTCGGCGCAGGTGCCCGTGTCGAAAGCCATGACATAACCGTCCATATGGCAGATGCTCAGCGCGAGGGCCATCGGCTCCAGCGAGTAAGGGCACAGGGTTATCAGGCAGCGCGCAAAGCGTTGCTCCTCAAGAGCAGGGAGCAGCACGTCCTTGGCGATGTCGAGCGCCGAGGTAAGAATGGCAAAACAGGCTCCAGCTCGCAAGGCCGCCTGGCCGATGACCCGAACCAGGCAATCCTCGCAGGCTGGTTCGCCCGTGGCCTCGGCGGGAGGGCCGAGCCGCAGGTGATCGAGATACAGACAATCGTGGTTGAACCGCCCTGCCGGGCAACCGTTGTGTCTGCCAGGAAAGGGCAGAGGTTTCTCACAAAAGCCAGTGGCCACTAGCAGCCGGGTGGGGTCAGCCGCCGCGCCGGGAACAAAACTGGTGTTGGCGCTGTCAGTTAGTTGATGCTGTCCTGCGTCTGGCTGTGGCTGCCGCAGGTAACGCCAGATGCCGCTGAGCGAACGCAGCGGATGACGTAGGAGCACCTGGCGCAGGAACCACTGGCCGTAGGGTTGAGGTAGACTGTGCCGGGAGAAATCGAGCAGGCCGGCCAGCCTTTCAGTAGTTAGTCGCTTGACCATGGCCGATTCTAGCACAGTTGTGAGTCAATGCCTTTAGTTGTCTGGCTTGCTGACATAGGTGAATCGAACCGCACCAGGGTTGGCGCCAAAGCGGCCAATCTGGCGCTGGTCTCTTCGTCGGGCCTGGAGGTGCCGGCCGCCTTTTGCCTGACCACGGAGGCCTACGAGCTCTTTGTGCGTGAGAACCAACTTGCAGAGGCAGTTGAGAGAGCTCGGCAACAGGAAGGCAGTGCTGAGCAGGCCGAGCCCCTGCAGAGTGCTTTTCGCCAGGGCCGCCTGCCGGCGAAGGCGCGCCGCGAGCTGGCCGATGCCTACCGTGAACTCGGTCGAGGCCAGGGGGGCGAAGCGAGAGTGGCGGTGCGCTCCTCCGCCACTGCCGAGGACCTGGTTGAAGTTTCGTCGGCCGGACAGTACGTCACGCTGCTTAATGTACGTGGTCTGGAGCAGCTCGAGACCGCGGTCATCGAGTGCTGGACTTCGCTCTGGTCACCGCAGGCAGCGGCCTATCGCCGGAGACAGGGTCTACCTTCATCTGCTGCGATGGCCGTTCTGGTGCAAGAGATGGTGCCAGCGGAGGCAGCCGGGGTGGCCTTCTCCCGTAGCCCCGGAAGCGGTGGTCACGATGTAGTTATCGAAGCCGTGCGAGGCCTGGGCGAGACCCTGGTCAGCGGGCAGGTCCAGCCAGACCGCTACACGGCATCCAGGGAGACGGGCGACGAGGCTGCTCCTCTGGTGCCGGGCAGGCAAGGCACGAGGGCGGTGCTGTCGGACGCAGGCGGTCTGGCTGCCGTGGACGTAGCAGAAGCAGAGCGCGGGCAACGTGTGTTATCGGCTGAACAGGTCCGCGGCATTGCTCGGGCAGTGATGAAACTAGAAGCGCATTTTGGTCAGGCTCAGGACATGGAGTGGGCCTGGGCAGGTCACCGCCTCTACGTGCTGCAATCGCGCCCCATCACGGCCGGGGGAGAATCCTTCTTCAATACTCCTTTGCCAGAGGACGACCGGATCTGGACATCGGGTTTCCTGAATGAACGTTTCCCGGTGCCCGTGTCCCCTCTGGGATGGACTCTGATCAACGAGCTGCTGGAGCGGCTGGCGTTCCGCGAGCCGCTGCGCTACCTCGGTCTTGCCGGGGCGGAGAAGCTGACCATCACCAGGCTGTATCACGGCCATCCGTACGTGAACTTGTTCGTCTTCCAGACGCTCTACAAGGTGTTCCCCGACCGGCTGCTGCCGGAAGATGCCTACCGCTACTTTCCTCAAGGCCGAACGGAGCTACGGCACGGTGTGGGATACCCACGGTCGCTCCTGGACCTTCGTTTTCTGTGGTCGATGCTGCTTCACCTGGTGCCAGACCCGACGAGCTGGTCTCCCTGGCAGAACTATCGCCGCTGGGGCCGGTTCGCCGAGGAACACGCGCGACGCCATACCGCCCTGGCCCAGGAGACCACGAGCCTCATCGGAAGGGACGCGTCAGCGGGCGAGTTGTGGGAGGTGATTGGCCGCCTGCAAGAGCTGAATCAGGAGCTGCTGGCTCTGCACCGCTGGACGCTCACCTGCACCGATGTGGTCTACAGCCTGCAAAGGCGATTGGTACGGTCCTGGGCGAAGGACGTTGGCGCCCTGGAGGCAAGCATAGCCCTGGTCACTGGTCTCCCGAACCGCTCCGCCGAGATGGACCGCGCCGTGCATCACCTGGCGGCGCTGGACGAGAACAGCGCGGCCTTTAAGGTGGAGATGGATGCCTTCTTCCAGTCCTACGGGCACAGGTCCCTGTATCTGGACATCTATCACCCCCCGTTGTCCGCCCGTCCGGAGCAGGTCAGAGAGTGGGTGAGCAAGGTCCGTGCCGAGAGCACGAGGGCCCCGGTGCCTGGCTCGGCTCTTGCAGAACAAATGGAGCTGCTGAGGAGCTCGATCCAGCAGGGGTGGTCAGGCCGCCTGAAGTGGTGGACACTGCGGCATCTGCTGTCTCTGACGCGAGAGTACATGCCCCTGCGCGAAGACCAGAGGTACGCCTGGCAGAAGGTCCTGGCCCTGCAAAGGGAGCTCTTTCTGGCCATCGGCGCGCGGATGGTGCGCGCAGGAGCGCTGGAGAACTTGGAGCAGGTGTTCTTCTTGACCAAGTCAGAGGTAGCTGTCTGGGTGAAAGACGGTGGTCATCAGGAATTCGCCCGCGTTGCTGCTGGCCGCGAGCACGAGTTCCAACGCCTCACAGCGGAGCACCAGGCTGCTCCGCAGAGGTCCTACCCTCCGTTCCTGAGGGGCAATCGACCGCTGGTAGAGCACCCGGGTGCAGCCGGCACTGTGCTCCAGGGGCATGGGGTGAGCCCTGGCCGCGGAGGGGGCCGTGTGCTGATCCTGCACTCGGCTGCTGAACTGGGCCGGGTAAAAGCGGGCGACGTGCTCGTGGCGCCGGGGGTCGACTCGGCTTGGACGCCCGTATTTGGCCTGCTCAATGGGCTCGTCCTCGAGCACGGCGGCCAGCTCTCGCACGCGGCGGTCATCGCGCGGGAGTACGGTCTGCCTGCCGTTGCGGGCATCGAGGGCGTCGCGTCTATCCTCAGAGACGGCGAGCCGGTTATGGTTGACGGGACGCTGGGTGTGGTAGAAAGAGCAGGAGCGGCTGAGGCGACTTAGGGTGCGGCCCTCTGGCGTGTATAATGGCGAGTCCGAGGATCCTGGAGGGAGTCAGTCGCGGGTGGCGAAGCGAGTTGAACTCTTGAGCTCAAGTGAGAAAATGACCCACGCCCTTGGCGTTGGTCTGGGTCAGGTTCTGCATGAGGGTGACCTGGTGTGCCTGCAAGGGGAACTGGGTTCAGGCAAGACGCACTTGACCAAAGGCATTGCCGCCGGGCTGGGCGTGACCGAACGCGTAACGAGTCCTACTTTCATTATCGTGAACGAGTATTCACTCGCCGAAAGACGGTTCAAGCTGTACCACATCGACCTGTATCGTGTGGAGAGCCTCGCCGAAGCCAGGGCTACCGGTTTGGATGAGTACTGGTCGGGGAGCGATATTTGCGTCATTGAGTGGGCCGAGCGCGTCAGGTCGCTCTTGCCCGCCGACCGGCTCTGGGTGCATCTAGAGCATTGCAGCCCATCGTCCAGGAGGATGGCGTTTGAAGCCTGTGGTCCCAGGTCGATTGAACTGCTTGAGCGCTTTCAACCGGTGATGGCCAGAGTGCTGGCGACCCGTGGTGTCGGCAGTGAGGCGTCGAGATGCTCTTAGCCATTGACACTACGACGCGCTTTTCTGGCATCGCTCTCTATGACGCCGGCGGGCTGAGGATGGAACAACTGTGGGAGACGGGCGACAACCACACCGTGGAGCTGGTGCCCTACATTGCGCGCGCCTGTGAGGCCCAGGGGCTAGTACCGGCCGGCCTGCAGGCAGTAGCGGCAGCGCTTGGCCCGGGGTCCTTTACCGGGGTGAGGGTAGGCCTGAGCGTGGCCAAGGGCATTGCCCTGGCTCTGCGTATCCCGGTTCTGGGAGTGTCGTCGCTAGATGCCACGGCCTATGCGCATCAGCGGGACCCGCTTCCCGTATGTGCGCTGGTGTCGGCCGGCAGGTCGAGGTGGTGCGTGGGCTTTTACGACACGGTCGGGGGCAGGTGGAACCGCCGGGGTGACTATGTGCTGGCCGATGCCGGGCATCTGGCGGGACTGCTGGAGCGGCCCACGTTGGTGTGCGGCGAGCTGAGTGTAGAGCTGCGCGCGACACTCAAGGCGTCGGCTGGCGACAGGGCGATCCTGGCGAGTGAGGCCAGTGCCGTCCGAAGGGCCGGTTTCCTGGCCGAGCTGGCCTGGGGGAGACTGGAACGTGGCGAAAGGGATGACCCGGCCAGCCTGGCTCCTATCTATCTGCAGAGTGTATGACCGACTGATGAACATCGAACAATCATCCTTCCTGGTGGAGCGCATGGCGCTGAAGGACGTGCCCGAAGTGGCGGCCCTGGAAAAGCTGGTCTTTACGATGCCGTGGTCGGCGCGGGCCTTTGAGTACGAGCTCAGGTACAACGCGATGGCTCACTTTGTTGTGGCGAGGCAAAAGCCTGAGACACGGTCCGAGGACGGCCGGTACCGACACTGGTGGGGAGGCAGAAAGCCGCTGCCTCACCGGCCCATTCTGGGCTATGCCGGGCTGTGGCTGATCGTTGACGAAGGGCACGTGTGCACCCTGGCAGTGCATCCGGACTGGCGCGGCCGCCGGCTGGGTGAGCTGCTGTTGGTGACTTTGATTGAGCGGTCCTGTGCTCTCAACGCCGCGGTGGTTACTCTGGAGGTGCGAGCGTCCAACCTTGTAGCGCAGCAGCTCTACCGCAAATACGGTTTTGAGGCGGTTGGGCTGCGCAAAGGCTACTATTCTGACAATCACGAGGATGCGCTCATCATGACCACCGCTCCAGTCGGGACCGCCAGCTACCAGAGCCGGTTCCAGGAGCTAAAGAGTCTGTTGGCAGCGGCGCTTTCTGAGCAGTTGACGCTCAGTGCCTGCTAGGCTTACAATCAAAGCAGGAGATGCGGGATGCAACGCAAGACGAACTGGCTGCTGAGCCTCTTTACTGTATTTGTGGATGGCCTGATGATCGTGGCCGCGTTCCTCGCTGCCTACTATCTCCGGCGGGTGACCCAATACCCAAGGCCATTGAACGAGCATCCCTTCACCTACTATGCCGGCATGCTGGCCATTCATACGGCAACTACGCTGGTCACCTTCTTCTTTTTCCGCGTCTACCACTTTAGGCGCGGCTCGTCGCGGATTGACCGCTCGTACACCATCGTCGCTGCCATCTCCTTCGGCTCTGTGGCGGCCATTGCCCTGACGGCCTTTGTCTACAAGAACGAGCTGGACTATCCCCGGGCCATGGTGATCTACGCCTGGGTGCTTTCGATCCTGTTCGTGATGGTGGGAAGGTTATTGACTGGCTGGCTGCATTCGCGCTTCCGTCGGAGCAACCCGACCCGGGTGATCGTCGTTGGGGCGGGAGATGTGGGACGAATGATCATGCAAAAGATCACCCAGTCCCCTCAGCTTGGCTACCAGATGGTCGGCTTTGCCGACGACCTCCCGGGGCGCAAGGACGTGAGTGGCTTTCCCGTGCTGGGGCAGACCCACCAATTGCGCCACCTCATTGAGCAGCACGATGTCACCGAGGTCATCATCGGCCTGCCTGAGGCCAGCCATGAGCAAGTGCTCGACCTGATTTCTCAGGCGGAACAACAGAAGGCCACCGTACGAGTATTCCCGGACGTGTTTCAGATCATCGCCTCCGAGATCAGCATCGATGACCTGAATGGCCTGCCTCTGCTGACCGTGCGCGATGTTGCCCTGCGCGGCTGGAGGATGGCCGTCAAGAGAGGGATGGACCTCCTCGTGAGCGGGCTCACGCTGGTCGTGATCTCGCCCATGATGATGTTCATTGCCCTCTTGATCAAGCTGGACAGTCCGGGGCCGGTATTCTACGCGCAGGAACGAATGGGGCTGGACGCCAAGCCGTTCCAGGTACTCAAGTTCCGCTCCATGCGGGCCGATGCCGAAAAGGACACCGGCCCGGTGTGGGCCAAGAAGAACGATCCGCGCGTCACCCGATTGGGCAATTTCATCCGACGCCATTCGCTGGACGAGCTGCCGCAGTTCATCAACGTTTTGGTCGGCGACATGAGCCTGGTGGGTCCACGGCCAGAGCGGCCGGTTTTCGTGGAGCAATTCCGGCAGGTGGTTCCGCGCTACATGGACCGCCACAGAGAAAAGGCCGGCCTCACCGGGTGGGCGCAGGTCAATGGTCTGCGCGGTGACACATCGATCATCGAGCGAACCAAGTACGACCTGTGGTACATTGAGAACTGGTCCGTCTGGCTGGACATAAAGATCATCATCAAGACGGCCTTTGGCCTGTTCCGCGACGAGAACGCCTACTAGTCCCGTAGTGAGTCTCCCCTTTCGACCTGGCCCAGCTCGGTCGCCGGGCTGCCTTTCGGGCCGCCAGCGCCATTAGACTTTTATATGAGTCTACTCAAGACTATTGACATTGGCGCCATATCGTGTTATGATGCTAGCACTCGGTTGGCGAGAGTGCTAACCGAGTTCGCGTGATAGGAGACTGGTTGTGGAAGAGCTGACCCAGAGACAACAGGATACCCTGGGCTTTGTGGTGCGCGAGTACATCGCCACCGCCAAAGCTGTTGGTTCCGATACCATCTGCCAGTCCTGTGGACTGGGGGTTAGTTCGGCTACCATTCGCAACGAGCTGGCAGCGCTGGCTGAGCTGGGGTACTTGTCCCAGCCGCATACGTCCGCTGGCCGTGTGCCGACGGCCAAGGGCTATCGCTACTTTGTCGAACGGCTGATGCAGCAATCCGAGCTGCCGGTGTCGGAACAGACGATGATCCGCCACCAGTTTCATCAGGTGAGCCAGGATCTCGATCAGTGGATGCGGCTGGCGGCTACGGTGCTGGCCAAGATCTCGCAAAGCGCATCGGTGATCGCTGCTCCGCAGTCGCGGCAGGCGCACTTTCGCCACGTTGAGCTCATCTCGATCAGCGAGATGACGGGGCTGATGATCCTGGTTCTTCAGGATGGGTCGGTGCACCAGCAGATGATGGTGTACGGCGGTCCGGTGTCCCAGGAGCAGTTGAGCCAGGTATCGAACCGGCTGAATGCTCGCTTTGCGAACCTGGGCACAGCCGCGGCGCACTCGAGAGCGGCGGAGGACGTCGGCGGAGACGATGAGGCCCTGGTCGGAGACGTCAGCCGCAGGATGGTCGACTTGATGCGCGGCTACGAGTCACAGAGCAGCCGAGAGATCTACCGCGACGGGCTGGTGCACATTCTGCGACAGCCCGAGTTCGAAGAAATCGGACGCGCCAGACAGGTCGTACAGGTGCTGGAGCAAGACAGCGCGCTGGAAGCGATCTTTGGCCGGGTGCACCTGGCCAACGGCGTGCAGGTAATCATTGGCAGCGAAGACAAGTTCGACGATATACGGGATTGCAGCCTGGTGCTCTCCGGTTATGGGTTTCCGGGTGGCGTCGACGGAGTGGTAGGAGTGCTCGGACCGATGCGTATGCCCTACGGCCGGGCCGTCTCCGCAGTGCGCTATGTGGCCGGGCTGATGAATGATCTTTTGCATCACCTTTATGGCGAATAGACTTGACAAGCAACATCGTGGGAGGATTGTGACATGGGTAAGATAATCGGAATTGATCTTGG
>Ga0116184_10001550_pt1 | contig 21796 bp, 17 predicted proteins | sample AD_JPNNA5_MetaG_FD_89886 | JGI IMG/M metagenome (GOLD analysis project Ga0116184, IMG submission 89886) | Active sludge microbial communities of municipal wastewater-treating anaerobic digesters from Japan - AD_JPNNA5_MetaG | ecosystem: Engineered > Bioreactor > Anaerobic > Digestate | place... | reverse complement strand
AGTCGTCACCAAACTTAACATGATGCATATTCCAGCGTAGCCCTGCCGTGATTTGCTTCCCGAATTTCTGCGAATAGCCAACTGCATAATCTTGTTCGCGATAGAGATTAAATCCTCGGTCACTAACGGCCACGGATAACCGATATTTTAATTGTACCGGCATTGACAACAAAAACGACTTCTTATCGAGTTCACGAAGCCAAAAACTGCGACTATATCGCATACCCACAAGTTGCAATGAATCGGGTTGCAATGCACCGGGATTGCCAACGAGATTTAAATCCTCTTCGTTGCCGGAAGAGAACCGATTTCTTTCAGAAGCTGAAGAAATTTGAGCGCACAATATATGCGTCATAAGCACTAACATCACTGTTAGTGAACAAGTAATTTTATTCATGATAAAAATGATAGCTCCCCCAATGAAAAAGGAAGGAAGTGAATATTAGAACTTAACGACTATTTTTTCTTTTTAGCCGCTGATTTTTTCGCTGTAACTTTCTTTGAAGGCTTTGCTGAAGGAGCTTTTTTTACTTTCTCCATTTCGCCTGCAGCTGCAAGTACTTTCTCTTTTAATGTAGTTTTAAATCCCACGATTTTCTTGAGCAATGATGCATCACCTGTCGCCAACATTTGAGCAGCAAGAATTCCTGCATTTTGAGCTGCATTTAATGCTACAGTTGCAACAGGAACTCCGTTCGGCATTTGTAAGATCGATAAGATAGAATCCCATCCGTCGATACTATTACTCGACTTCACAGGAACACCAATCACGGGCAATGGAGTAACAGATGCTACCATACCCGGTAGATGAGCTGCGCCACCTGCCCCTGCTATGATTACACGAATACCGCGACCGGCAGCTTCTTTTGCGTAAGAGAACATACGCTCGGGAGTGCGATGTGCAGAAACCACCGTCATTTCATAAGGGACTTGAAACTGATCAAGAATTTTAGCAGCTTCTTGCATTACAGGTAGGTCGCTATTGCTTCCCATTATTATTCCGACAAGTGGAGTATTCATTGTGTAATTTTTTATTCGATTAAATTATTGAGTCAGCACTTTTAATTTTTGCTGTACAATTCTAGCTTTATCAATGGCGACATTAAGATCATTATCGGTAACGGTAACATGTCCCATTTTACGCATCGGCTTAGTTATCTTTTTACCATACAAATGAACGTATACTCCCGACATCTGCATCACCTCATTAATACCTTGGTAGTGCGCTTCACCTTCGTGACCTTTCTCGCCAAGAACATTAATCATCACCGAAGGTTTAACGATATCTGTAGCACCAAGTGGTAATCCTAATATCGCTCTTAAATGCTGTGCATATTGAGAAGTAATATTTCCCTCGATAGTTTGGTGTCCGCTGTTATGAGGACGAGGAGCAATTTCATTCACCAGCACCTCACCATCTTTCGTCACAAACATTTCGACTGCGAGGATACCTGTCATTCCTGTTTTCTCTATGACTTTACGAGCGATAGCAATTGCCTTATCAGAAATTTCTTGACTGATACGAGCGGGGCTGCATAAAAACTCCACTAGATTAGCTTCAGGATTAAACTCCATCTCCACTACGGGATAATGTACAATTTCGCCTGCTGAATTTCGAGCAACGATCACAGCGATCTCCATTGAGAAATCAATCATCTCTTCTAATACACAAGGTGCATCGAAACAATCGTTCAAAGAAGAAGCATCTTTCATTTTCATCACACCTTTTCCATCGTAACCACCCTTTCTCAACTTAAGGATAGCGGGAAAACTATCAACGTGATTTGATAGAGCCGATTTATCGTGAATTAAATGAAAGGGAGCTGTGGGAATATTATGAGAAACAAAAAATTCCTTTTGCAATCCTTTGTCTTGCACCATCGCCAACACCTGAGGTTGAGGAAACACTAAAACACCTTCACTTTCGAGACGCTCTAAGGCACGTACGTTTACATGTTCAATTTCGATGGTTAAGACATTTACATTCTTACCAAAATTATAGACAGTTGCTTCATCACGAAAATCGCCATGAACAAACGACTCAGTTAAGTAACGGCAAGGAGCGTTTGCATCGGGATCGATGATTGCCGTAGCAATATTCAAATTCACGGCCTCCTGCAATAACATTCTGCCGAGTTGTCCGCCGCCGAGCACGCCCAACCTAAAATCCTGACCTGAGAAATTGACCATCATAACGGGCGCAAAAATAACCTATAATTGATCACTCAAGCGATAACAACCGCTTACAATCGTTTATTTTTTTAAGCCTTATGGCGACATCCCGATTTCCTCCCATCTTTTAAATCAATCCAATTTTTATCTACTTTTGATAGTATCAAATGATAGTATCAATGAAACCTCCTTACGACATTACCCAAAAAATACTTCATTTAACTAGTTCAATTTCAATTAAATTAGGGAGAATTGACGCCAGTCATCTTTCGAGACAATCGCCACGTCTGCGTAAAGAAAATAGAATCAAAACGATTCATTCTTCATTAAAAATCGAAGGCAATAGTTTAGAAGAAGAACAAGTTTCAGCGATTTTAGATCATCAAAAGATTATTGGTCCGAAAAAAGATATCACGGAAGTACTAAATGCAATAAAGGCCTATGATCATTTAAACCGCTTCCATGCATTTTCAGAAAAGTCGTTTTTAAAAGCACACGGAATGATGATGAAAGGGCTGTCGGATGAAGCAGGCTCTTATCGATCCGGCACAGTTGGCATTGTGAAAGGCAGCAAAATAATGCATGTAGCTCCACCTGCCGGTAATGCACGCAACTTGATGCGCGATCTGTTTTCATACCTAAAAAATGACGATGATTTATTGCTGATCAAGAGTTGTGTATTTCATTATGAACTGGAATATATTCACCCTTTCAATGATGGCAACGGACGTATGGGAAGGCTTTGGCAAAGTGTAATTCTACGACGAGAATATCCGGTATTTGAATTTCTTTCGTTCGAAAAGCTGATAGCCTACAATCAAGCTGAATACTACAAGACACTAAGTCAATGCGACATAAAAGGGAAATCAACTGATTTTATTGAATACCTTTTAGGTATACTCGACAGGAGCTTAGAAGAATTACTTCAATACAATAATCGTCCGATGAAAACAGAAGATCGTCTCGATTATTTTGTGAGTTTAGGATTACATCAATTCACGCGTCTCGATTACATGAATGTATTCAAAGACCTCTCTTCGGCTACAGCGAGTCGCGATTTAGCTAAAGGCATCGAACTCAAAATTTTTAGTAAATCAGGGGAGAAAAATAAAACGAAGTATACTTTAATCAACCGTCATAATCAATTATAAATAGCTCATCCAACCCCTGTTTAGGTCTTTGGATATTCTAATTAGTAAGTTAATCCAAACATTTTCTCCAAAATTCGAAAAACACTCCTTGTACAATTCTCGTTCCACCCTACATAGACACCTGATTAACAATCAAATACAACCCTTCCCAAAAATAGTCTCCATCCCTATTCGACAACCTTTACTTCTTGTCAGGTTTTTTGATTTCTTACTCCCCAATTGCCGTCGTTTGCCTACCTTCGTGCCTTCTTATGGAAAAAGAAGTACATATACACGATAAAACGTTTGTGCCATTCATTACGGCGCCTCAATTGCAAGTCAGAATTGCAGAATTAGGAGCGCTGATCAATGAAGATTTGAAGGACAAGCGTCCTCTGATCGTAGGGGTATTAAACGGTTCAGCCATTTTCATGGCTGATTTACTACGCGTTATCCAACTTCCATGTGAGATTGCCTTTATCAGAGTTAGTTCATACTCGGGTACAGAGAGCACAGGGACAGTAAAAAATGTAATCGGGTTAACGGAAGACATTTCCGGACGTGATGTTATTCTTGTAGAAGACATCATCGACACGGGAGATACTGCAAAATATTTACTCGATGATTTCAAGAGTAAAAACCCTGCGAGTGTTCGTTTTGCTACGCTTCTTTTCAAGCCTGCTTCCTTACGTCAGGAAATTAAGCCTGACTATGTAGGTTTTGAAATTCCTCCGGCATTTGTTGTTGGCTATGGCCTCGACTACGACGGATTAGGAAGAAATCTTGCTGACATCTACCAACTTAAAAGTTAATAAATAGTCATGTTAAATCTAGTACTCTTCGGACCTCCGGGAGCAGGTAAAGGAACTCAGTCTGCCAAGCTCATCGAAAAATACCAACTTGTACATTTATCAACGGGTGATATCTTCCGTGCCAACATCAAAGGAGGAACGGAATTAGGCACACGTGCGAAGCAATATATCGACCAAGGTCAATTGGTTCCTGATGAAGTAACTATCGGAATGCTTGAATCGGAAGCCGATAAATATCCCGATGCTAAGGGTTATATCTTCGATGGTTTTCCTCGCACTCCGGCGCAAGCGAAAGCACTTGATGCATTCTTAGCAACTAAAGGAACTGCCATTACAGGAATGTTGGCACTTGAAGTAGAAGAAGAAGAGCTTAGAAAACGTTTATTGTTGAGAGGTAAAGATTCAGGTCGTGCAGACGATCAAGATCCTGCAGTGATTCAAAAACGTATCGATGTTTATCGCAACGAGACTGAACCTGTTCGCGATTACTACATGGCTCAAAACAAATACACAGGCATTAATGGCATCGGCACGATCGATGAAATTTTTGACCGCTTAAGCAATGCTATCGACGCATTGTAATTTCAATTTATATTACCATTAATACTTTCCCAATTTATCATGTCCGGTTCCAACTTCGTTGATTATGTTAAAATCTGTTGCCGCTCAGGAAAAGGAGGACAAGGTTCTACACACTTCCATCGCGATAAACTAACAGCTAAAGGTGGTCCCGATGGCGGTGATGGCGGACGCGGGGGACATATCATCGTTCGCGGTAATGCACAACTTTGGACATTACTCCACTTAAAATATCGTAAGCATGTTTTAGGCGAAGACGGAGGTTGTGGAAGCAGCGGATTAAAGACCGGTGCTGATGGTACTGACTTAATTCTTGAAGTTCCTATCGGAACAATTGCGCGTGATGAAGAAACGGGAGAAGTAGATTTTGAAATTTCAGAAGATGGGCAACAAGAAATATTAGTTGCAGGTGGACGAGGAGGAAAAGGAAACAATCACTTTAAATCATCGACCTTACAAACGCCACGCTTTTCGCAGCCGGGAGAACCGGGACAAGAATTATGGAAAATTCTTGAATTAAAATTATTAGCAGATGTTGGATTAGTAGGATTTCCGAATGCAGGAAAATCAACTTTACTTTCAGTAGTTTCTGCAGCGAAACCTGAGATTGCCGACTATCCTTTCACCACTATCGTTCCGAATTTAGGAATGGTTCGCTACCGCGACAATCAATCGTTCGTGATGGCCGATATTCCGGGAATTATAGAAGGAGCATCGGAAGGACGAGGACTAGGAACACGATTCTTACGACATATTGAACGAAACTCTGTTTTGCTTTTCATGATTCCTGTCGACACCAAAGATATCAAGCAAGAATATAGCATTTTGTTGAACGAATTAAGTCAGCATAATCCTGAACTCATCGACAAGCGACGTGTAATTGCTATCACGAAATGTGATATGATTGACGATGAATTACAGACAGCCTTGATGAAAGAAATTCCGGAAGATAAAATGCAGGACAATATGAAAGTCCCTGTGTTATTTATTTCGTCGGCAACAGGCAAAGGAATTGTAGAGCTGAAAGATGTGCTGTGGTCGATGATGAACGAACAATCATTCTTATCACGTTAACGCCTTACCGAAATGCTTGAGATATTGCGGGGAATCGACACGAAGCTTCTTCTCGCTATTAATGGCGCGCACTCCCCTACTCTCGACTTTCTCTTTTTCTGGATAAGTGATCGGTTGATCTGGATTCCGTTTTATTGTTGGCTTTTATATTCGCTCTATCGCAGTTATCTTAAAGACACATTGTGGATTTTACCGGCAATTGCAGCGATGGTAGCAGTAAGTGATCAGTTTTCGGTGCTAATCAAAAACAATGTAGCGCGATTAAGACCATGTCATGAGCCAAGTATTCAGAATATCGTTCATTTAGTAAATGATTATTGCGGCGGACAATTCGGTTTTTTCAGTTCACATGCATCAAACTCCATGTCGTTGGCGGTGTTCATATCAATGATGTTACCGGCATCCCAAAAAGCCATACGTTATCAACTATTAGTATTTGTTCTATTGATAGGCTATAGTCGCGTTTACTTAGGAGCTCACTATCCCGGCGATGTAATTAGCGGATGGATCTTCGGGGCATTCTTCGGATGGATTACAGCGACGCTATTAAAAAAGAAGATTTCACCTATTGAAACAAAATAACCAAAAATAAATTTTTCTCATATCCTTAACCGTTAGTAAAACTCATTACTATGTTACGCAAAATATCCTTTTTCATTTGTTTGATCATTGCATCAACAACGCAGGCACAAAACAAATCACTTCCTGCATCTAAACCTAAACTGGTAGTAGGTATTGTTGTTGATCAGATGCGCGCTGATTACATCAGTAAGTACAGAAACAAACTAGGAACGGGAGGATTTAAAAAGCTTGCTGCGCAAGGATATCAATGCAGAAATACGCATTACAACTATGTACCTACATATACAGGTCCGGGGCATGCAAGTATTTACACAGGAACAACGCCTGCGGTACATGGAATCGTTGCCAACGACTGGTTCGATCGCACAGAAAACGATACGGTATACTGTGCAGAAGATAAAAATGTGAAAGGAGTTGGATCTGACAACTACGCAGGCAAAATGTCGCCGAAGCGATTATTAAGCACCACTATTACCGACGAATTACAACTTACGAACCAAGGCAAGTCGAAAGTTATTGGTATATCTTTAAAAGACAGAGGAGCAATTTTACCTGCGGGAAGATCGGGAGATGCAGCCTATTGGTATGATGGATCAACGGGCAACTGGATCAGCAGCACCTGGTACATGAACGATTTACCGAAATGGGTAAAAGATTTTAACGAGAGAAAATGGCCTGATCATTATTTATCGAAGCCATGGACAACAACATTACCATTGAGTTATTATACAGAAAGTGATCCTGATGATAGTCCGTATGAATTACCATACACAGGAGAAGCAAAACCGGTATTTCCACATGATCTACCTGCATTGCGCGGCACGAGTTTCGATTTAGTTCGTCGCACACCATTTGGAAATACAATGACAAAAGATCTTGCGATAGCCGCGATATCGGGAGAAGAATTAGGCGCAGATAGTATTACAGATTTTTTGTGTGTTAGTTTTTCGGCAACCGACTATGTAGGACATCAATTCGGGACAGATGCAGTTGAATTAGAAGACACCTATATACGTTTAGACAGAGACATTGCCGATCTACTACAATATCTTGATTCACGAATAGGAAAAGGGAATTATTTAATATTTCTAACTGCAGATCATGGTGCTGTAGTAAATCCGCAGTCATTAATCGACAAAAAATTAGAAGCAGGATTTAGCGATCCGAAAATGATATCAGATACAGTAAAATACTTTTTGCAAAGAAAGTATGGAAGTAGTGAATACATGCAATGTTATTTAAACGATCAATTTTATTTGAACCGAAGTAAAGTAGACTCTGCGAAAATTAATATTTGCGAGATGCAACAAGAGATAGCTGATTTCATTCGCTATAAAATCGACGGCTTACAAGACGTATTAACTAACTGTAACATCTCGACAACCGAATACAACGAACCCTTCAGAAATAAAATTCAGAAAGGTATGCAACCTAAAAGATCTGGAGATGTGGTATTACTCTTTTCACCGGGTTGGACAGACAAGCTATTTGGCAATGGCAAGCAAGGAACAACACATGGTTCACCATATCCTTACGATACCCATGTTCCTTTAATGTGGTATGGTTGGGGAATTCCTGCAGGAGCATGCACGAGATCGATAAACATTCCGGATATAGCACCAACTCTCAGCTTCTTATTAAACATCGGAATACCGAATGGCTGCACAGGAAAAGTGATAGAAGAGATAGCGAAATAATTATTGATCAACAACCAGCAACTTCTTTACTAATTTCATTTGATTGCCTTTGTAGAAAGTAATGAAGTAATCTGCTGAACCATGAGGTAAAATGATAGTTTCATTTTGGCTATGTATATTATTCTGAACAATCAATCTGCCTTGAAGATCGTAAACACTATATCGAACGTCTTCATTAAGCGGCCAAATGCTTAAATCAAATGCAAGAGTAAATTGATTTCCGATAATTGGATTTGCAAACCAAACGCCATCATTATCGCTAGTAGATTTAAATAAATCAACAACCAAATTATTCGAAGATTTTTCACAGCCTCGTTGATTCGTTACGCTGCAATAATAAGTACCCGGAGACGACACATTCAATTTACCATCGCTAGTAGAAAACAAATATGATCCATTTTTATACCAATCGTAAAGACTACCTAGCTCAAAAGAATCATCAGAAATAACAGTTAACAAATTAGCTATATTACTTCCTTGAGAAATTAACTTAGGATGAGGAGAATTATTCTCAACAGCAATTTTAACCTCATGCAAACAACCGGGAGAAGCAATATAAATTGATCGACAAGAATATGCTCCTTCTTGAATCACAGGAATTGAAAATTTTCCGTTAAGAGAATTTAAAGCACTTCCATTTAAATACCAAGTAGGATTCTTCAATTTAACAGAATCGGCAACGAGAATAACTGTTGCTTCGTCACATTTTTTCACATCATCAGATGAACCATTACAAAAAATTGGCAATGACGATTTACCTAAAACTTTAAATTGAACCTCTGAGCTAAACACGGTATCATTTAAACTCGAAGAGGCAGAATAAGCAGAAACAAATAAATTCTCTTTTAGTGAAAGAGTTTTAACTATACCGCTTCCACTTAAACTATCAATTACTTTCCAATAACAAATGGCATCGAAAGGCTCGTTGAGTGCTAATAAATATGCTATTGATTGATCGTCTTCACAATGTGTAATAGATGAACCGGGAGCAATAAGAGTGATCGACCAAATTCCTTTGTCAGCATAAGCATAATAAAAATCTCTTTTTAACGAAGTACCCGAGCATGGTACGCCGGGCTGATTATCTGTCATTTCAACTTCTAATAAATTCCCAAGACTATCTCTTTTATATTGATAATTTGAAAGCGTAAACCATCCGCAACCTACAGGTGAAAGATTTTGCAATCCGACGTAAGAAATCAATTTTCCGGAAGCATTGTATGTCCATTGATATTGATACATTAAATTCCCACTACAGCTTCCTTTATACTCATCAACTCTGAGGATTTGGTTTGAACTATTATAAGAATAATTACGACAAGCATTTAAACTATAAACAGCGTTCAGATAATCAAAGTCTTGACTACTGCTTAAATAATGATTAACAGCGTATGATTTAAATGTTACTTTCCATGGATCCCATAGATGAGTAATATTATTGTATTGCAAAACAGTATCAACCTCCAAGCTATCGAATGAAGTATAATAACAATTATGCAGAGTGTTGGGAGTCCATACATTTAATACAGAATCGAAAGAAGATTCAACAATTTGAATTGGCATTAAAGAAGATCCTTGATAAAAATACTCTGATTTCAGTTTTGGAAATAGCAAGCTATTAATGTATCTGATATTTATAGAATCGCGCAAAAAGTTATCCTTTAAATAAACGGTTGAATCACTCCATCCTTGAAAAGCAAACATGTGATTAATTACTGACCCGAAACTGTCATAATTAAAAGACTCATGTGCTGCTAATACGCCATTGCCTGACGCATCCATTTTCATAGAGTCCTTGCTAATTAATCGGCCAAAGGTGTCATAAGTATAAATTGAATTCGTGCCCGGCAAATACGAAATCGAATTTTGTCCGGTTTTGTATGATGTAATTCGATTTGCGGAGTTAAAAATAGATTTAAAATAATTCGGAGAAGTATATTGAACCGGAGAGTTCGAAGAAGAAAAATAAACGCCAACAACAACCGAGTCATTTTGAGCAAAAACATGACCAAAGGGCAATAGAGATATTCCAACGAACGTCAACCACAGCCATTTCATTGTAATAATCGGTTTAGAGCTAGCCATAATCAGTGATAATCAACATAATGCTGAGCAATACAAACCTAAGAAAAATTCACTTTCCCTTTAACAACAAGTACTATCTTTGCGCCATGAATTTACTAACCCTATTATTTCTGGAAAGTTTAGGTGGCGGGGAGCTGATGGTAATTATGCTCTTTGTACTGATGTTTTTCGGTTCAGCTAAAATTCCGGAACTAGCCAAAGGCCTAGGGAAAGGAATGCGAGAATTTAAAGATGCCATGAACGGAGTTCAGAACGAAATCAAGGCCGGAATGAATAATATTGAGAGTGAAGTCAACAAAGTAAAAGACGATGTAGCCAGAGAAGTTCCTCAAATGCCTATCATTGAGAGTCACCCAATGGCACAATCAAAATCGACAGCAGTTACAGCAAGTGAAATTGAAATGGCGGCAAAAGAAAAAAGCGATGCTCTATTAAAAGATCCAAATGCTACATTTTCAGCAGAGACCAACGGAACAAGCGAATCATAAAAATACTACTCAAAATCAACTCACCCCGACTAACCACCGGGGTTTTTTATTGTTAAAATCCAACTAGATTAATTTTATTTATCTGTTTTTCAATAATTTACGAAATTTTATCCAAAATTTAATATTGGAAACTATTTTTGTGCACAAAGTTTCCATAGTTTTGCACCCGAAATCATGCAACTCTCATTTAACCCCAACTGCCGCATATTAGAAGGCGCCCATAAGCTCTTCAGCCGATTTGGTTTGAAAAGTGTGACCATGGATGATATTGCCAGGGATTTGGGTGTTTCAAAGAAAACCATTTACCAACTGTATGCCGACAAGAATGAATTAGTGAGGGCATATATGGAAAAAGAGCGTGAAGAGCACACCAAGATCATTGAAGAAATAGGAAAGACCTCAAAAAATGCCATCGAAGAGATCATATTAACGATGCAATTTATGAGTAAGACCTTCAACCGAATTAATCCGAATCTCTTTTATGACATGCAGAAATATCATCCTGAGTCATGGGCTATATTTCGTGAATTCAAAGAGAAATTCATGACACAATTGGTGATCTCAAACATCGAAAAAGGCAAGTCGGAAGGATTATATCGCTCCGACATCAACACCAAAATAATGGCGCGTTTTCGTCTGGAGCAAGTAGAAATGGCGATGGACCCTTCCGTATTCCCTGCCGATAAATACAATCACTCTGAAGTGCAAATGCAATTACTAGATCACTTCATGCATGGTATATGTACATTGAAAGGCCATAAACTCATTAACAAATACAAACAAATCGACGACGAATAAATTTCAAATCTTTAAAATGTAAAATCATTTTATCCGTCTGACATAAAATTATTACGATTCATCCCTAATTATTGCAGTTTCAAATTTCCTGCAATACATAAATTAAGAAGTTAATAGAAATTTGCAACCCTAACAGCATTAAAGCAACTATGAAAAAAATCCTGACACTTTGTATCTTCCTGCAATCGGTGATGATTTTGCAGGCCCAGGATTCAAAAAATTCCTTTACTCTTAAGCAAGCAGTAGACTATGCATTGACGAATCAACAAAATGTTAAAAATGCAATGCTTGATGAAAAGATTGCTCAACGTAAAGTAGATGAATTAGTAGGTATTGGAACACCGCAAATTTCCGGAGAAGCTGATTTCAACAAATTTATTGAAATTCCTACGTCATTCGTTCCTGCAGAATTCTTTGGAGGAAACGCAGGTGAATTTTACGGAGTGAAATTCGGGCAACCTTATACAGCATCTGCGGGCGTTACAGCGACGCAATTACTTTTCGATGGTTCGTACCTCGTAGGATTGCAAGCTTCTCGTACTTATCGTGAATTAAGCAAGAAAGCAACAGCGCAAACTAAAACAGAAACTGCAATAAACGTAAGCAAAGCTTACTATGGTGCTCTAGTATCTGACGCACGTCTTGAGATTATTCAAGCTAACATAGATCGCGTTACAAAGTTGTTTAGCGACACAAAAGCTCTTAATCAAAACGGATTAGTAGAGAAAATTGATGTAGACCGTATTGAACTTTCGTTAAACAACTTAAAAGTTGAGAAAGAAAAAATCACTCGCTTCAAAGATCTCAGCTATGCATTATTGAAATTCCAAATGGGATTTGATCCACATCAACCAATAACGCTTAGTGATAAACTCGATGAGTCGGTACTACAAAACGTTGTAATTGCTGATTCAGTAGACGCCTCAAAACGTCCTGAATTTGCATTAGCAACAGTTCAACGCAAACTTCAAGAACTAGATTTAAAGCGCTATAAATCGACTTATTACCCTAGCCTAGTTGCATTCGGATCTGCTAGCTATAATGCATCTCGTAATGAATTCAATATCTTCAATACGGACTACAAATGGTATCCGACAGTAGTTGCAGGATTAAAACTATCTATTCCTATTTGGGACGGATTACAGAAGCAAGCTAAAATATCTCAAGCGCGCCTATCGCTCGAAAAAGTTGACAATTCAATCTCGTTGTTAAAAAACAGTTTTGCTTTAGAGTATGAATCAGCTCGAAGCAACTACGAAAACAATTTATCGTCACTTAAGACTGTTAAGAAAAACCAAGAACTTGCAACAGAAATCTCACGCGTATCAAAAATTAAATACGATAACGGAGTTGGATCATCACTTGAATTAGTTGATGCAGAAAGTTCAGTTAAAGAAGCAGACGCAAACTATTTCAACACACTTTATGATGCCATTATTTCTAAAATTGATTTGGAAAAAACACTAGGCACAACAGGATTCTAATCACAAAAACTACCCAATCTGTAATACCTATTATATGAAGAACTTTGTTTATATTCTGCTTTCAGCAGTACTATTATCTTCTTGTTCATCAGACGAGCTTGCAAAGAAAAAAGCAAAACTCGACGAATTAAAAAAACAAGAAACAGAAATTAAAACTCAAATTTCCACTCTTGAAAAAGAAGTTGCAAAATTAAGCGGCACTAAAACAACTGCACCGCATGAAGTTTCTGTAACTAAGATGGCTACCACTTCATTCAACCATTATATTGAAGTGCAAGCGCATGTTGATGGTGATGAAAACATCGCTGTTAGTGCGGAAGTTCCCGGAACTGTGAGTAAAATAAATGTTCGAGTTGGAGACCACGTAACGAAAGGAAGTGTTCTTGCAGAACTTGACAATCAGACTTATGTTAAGTCGTTGGATGAATTACAAAACGCACGTGATTTTGCCAATACCTTATTTCTAAAACAAAAAGCACTTTGGGATCAAAAGATCGGTACCGAAGTACAGTACTTACAAGCTAAAAACTCTCTTGAATCGATCGACCGCAAGATCTCTACTGTTCGTGAACAATTAGCTATGACTAAAATCAAGGCACCGATTTCAGGAACTGTTGATGCAATGGAATTAAAAGTAGGGCAAATGTTTTCACCTGGAATGCCGGGGGTAAGAGTTGTAAACCTTGACGAATTAAAAGTAAAAGCTGAAGTAGCGGAAGCATATATCTCTAAAGTAAAGAAAGGAGATGATGTAGAAATCAATTTCCCTGATTTAGCACAAAGCATCAAAGCTAAAATCACTTACTCAGGAAAAGTTATTGATCCTTTAAACAGAACATTTGGAGTTGAGATTTCTCTAAACCAAAAAGCTGTTGAACTACACCCTAACATGGTAGCGATAATTAAAATCGCTGATTATGCTGCTAAAGAAACTTTCGTATTACCTGCAAGTGTTGTACAAACAACTCCAGATGGTAGTTATGTGTTTGTTGCTGAAGGAAATGTAGCAAGAAAGAAATCGGTAACAATCGGAAAGAACTACAAAGGACAAGTAGAAATAACCGGAGGAATATCGGCAGGAGATCCTGTGATTACTACGGGCTACCAAGATTTAGTTGACGGACAACCGATCAAATTATAATTCAAAATTATTTTTCACACATTAAACGCCCACGTCAATGAAAGACGTCTTCAAAGAATTTAAACCCAGCAGCTGGGCCATCAATAATAAAACCACCATTTATATCTTAACGGTGATTATTACGTTGGCAGGTATTGCGACATATAATAGTCTGCCGAAAGAGAATTTCCCTGACATTACGTTACCACAAATTTTTGTGAGCGTAGTTTATCCCGGAACATCTCCTGCCGACATGGAAAACCTGATAACAAAGCCTATTGAGAAACAAATCAAAGGTATATCAGGTGTAAAAAAAGTAACGAGTAATTCAGTACAAGATTTCACAAGTATTATTGTGGAGTTCAACACCGATGTTGAAGTTGCGACTGCGAAACAGAAAGTTAAAGATGCTGTTGACAAGGCGCGTACCGATTTGCCGAACGACTTAGACAGAGATCCTTCGGTAACGGATATCAACTTCAGTGAAATTCCCATTCTATTCGTCAATATCTCAGGAGATATAGAGTTAAACAAACTCAAAAAATATGCTGACGATATTAAAGATAAAATCGAAGGCATGAAAGAGATCACCCGTGTTGAAATGGTGGGAGCTCTTGATCGCGAAATTCAGATCAACGTTGATATGTACAAAATGCAAGCAGCGAAGATTACGATGAGTGATATTGCTAATGCGGTGAAGTTTGAAAACATGACTATCTCAGGAGGAACAGTTTCTGAAGATGGCATCAAGCGTGTACTATCTGTTAAAGGTGAATTCAAAGATGTTGAACAAGTAAAAAACATCATCATCGGTGCTACCGGTGGTGCGCATGTATACTTAAAAGATATTGCCGACGTAAAAGACGCATTCAAAGAACAAGAAAGTTTTGCACGTCTTGACGGAAAAAATGTAATTACTTTAAACGTTGTAAAACGCTCGGGATATAACCTCATTGACGCTACTGACAAGATTAAGAACACGGTAGAAGAAATGCAGGAAACTCAACTACCTTCAAACCTCAAGATCACCTTAACGGGCGATCAAAGTGATTCCACAAGAACCACTCTGCATGATTTGATAAATACTATCATTATCGGTTTCATCTTAGTATTGATTATCTTGATGTTTTTCATGGGAACAACGAATGCATTCTTCGTTGCCATGAGTGTACCATTATCGATGTTTGTTGCATTCTTGTTTATGCCGGTATTAGGATTCACGATGAACATGATTGTATTGTTCTCGTTCCTACTTGCACTCGGAATTGTAGTAGATGATGCCATTGTAGTTATTGAAAACACACATCGTATTTTCGAGAATGGCAAACGTCCGATTAAAGAAGCAGCTAAAATGGCGGCGGGAGAAGTATTCTTACCGGTATTAAGCGGTACACTTACCACCCTTGCACCATTCGTGCCTCTAGCCTTCTGGAAAGGAGTTATTGGAGAGTTTATGTTCTACCTTCCAATCACTTTGATTGTAACATTAACAGCATCCTTATTAGTAGCGTATATAATTAATCCTGTGTTTGCTGTAGGATTCATGAAACCGCATCATGACGATGAACATTCAAAACCTACAATGACCAAAGGGTTGAAAGTGTCGTCAATTATTTTTGCAGTTGTAGGAACTATCTTCCATCTCGCAGGCGCTCATGCTATCGGAAACTTATCTTATTTGCTAATTGGATTTAGTTACTTGAATCACTTCTATTTGCAAAAAGCTATTTGGAATTTCCAGAATCATGCATGGCCTAAATTCAAAACATGGTATGGAGAAAAACTCGATTGGTGTTTACAACATACAAGAACGATGTTGGTTGCTACAATCGTAATCTTTATCGGTTCCTTTATGGCTTTCCAAGCGAGAGCTCCTAAAATGGAATTCTTCCCGAGCGCAGATCCGAACTTTATCTATGCCTATATTAAACTTCCTGTAGGAACTGATCAGCTTTACACCGATTCAGTTACCAGAATTGTGGAGAATCGTGTAATGCAAGCATTAGGAAAAGATAATAAGATAGTTACTTCTGTAATCTCGAATGTTGCTGTAGGAACTAATGACGCTAATGAATTCGATCCTTCAGTACAATCTAACAAAGGAAAGATAACCATTGCGTTTAAGAAATTCTCGGAACGTAACGGAGAATCATCTGCTAAATACCTCGACAAAATTCGTAATGCAGTTAAAGGAATTCCCGGTGCTGAAATTACAGTTGATCAAGAGAAAGGCGGACCACCGGTTGGTAAACCAATCAACATTGAAATCAGAGGAGATAAATTCGATGATTTAGTTGCTACTACAGCACGACTTCAACATTACCTTGATTCATTGGACATCCCGGGAGTAGAACAGTTGAAAAGCGATTTTGAATCAAGTAAACCTGAAATCGTATTCAACATCAATCGTGAACGCGCAAACCGTGAAGGTATAAGCACAGGACAAATCGGAATGGAGATTCGTAATGCCGTATTCGGTAATGAGGTATCTAAATTCAGAGATGACAATGATGAATATCCGATTCAATTACGTTATGCATATAACCAACGTATCGATGTTGATGCATTAAACAACTTGAAGATAACATATCGCGATATGAATAAAGGTGGCGTTGTTCGTCAAGTGCCATTATCATCGTTTTGCGACATCTCCTACTCTACTACTTACGGAGGCATTAAACGTATCAATCAAAAACGCGTGATTACTTTAAGTTCAAACGTACTACGTGATTATGATATGCAAGGTGTTGTTACGAATGTTCAAAATGAAATTAGAAATTTCCAAAGTCCTGATGGCGTTGAAGTAGCACTTACGGGACAACAAGAAAAGCAAATGGAAACAGGTATATTCTTGATGACTGCATTAATGGTATCATTTGGATTAATCTTCTTGATCCTGGTAACACAATTCAACTCCCTCAGCAAATCGTTAATTATCCTTGTAGAAATTTTCTTCAGCTTAATTGGCGTATTCTTAGGATATGCAATTACAGGAATGACCATTAGTACAATTATGATGGGAATCGGGATTGTTGCGTTAGCTGGTATTGTGGTACGTAACGGTATCTTGCTTGTTGAGTTTACGGATTTATTACGTGAACAAGGTGTTGAGACGTATGAAGCCATTTTGGAAGCAGGAAGAACTAGGATGACGCCGGTATTATTAACGGCATGTGCTACAATTTCAGGACTAATTCCATTGGCGGTAGGATTGAATATCGACTTCAACGAACTATTAACAACAGGAAATCCTCATATCTTCTTTGGAGGTGACAGTGTTGCATTCTGGGGACCATTATCATGGACAATGATATTCGGGTTAAGTTTTGCAACATTCTTAACATTGATCCTCGTTCCGGTAATGTATTTATCTGTAGAGAAAATAAAAGTACGATTCAATCGTTTTAAGAATAAGATTGCGGCATAATCTCGATTATGCTCAAATGAAATAATACAAGTAGGTTGTGTTAGGTGGCAGAAAGGCTTCGCGGGAAACTGCGGAGCCTTCTGCATTTTTGGGAGGATTTAACTATAGTATTTAAGCGATCATTTAATGGTGGAAATCGAAAAATAGAAAAGCAAATACAATTGAATTACATTAAAACGCTTCTTCTACTTTCACTCTGACCTTTTTTATTTTTTGGTCTTTCAAATTCTTTAAAACTGCATTCGTTTTATTTCTTTTCACGGCAACATAGCTGGCATTATCGATGATTGTGATTAGTCCGATATCGGCACCAGTTAATCCGCCGGTCTTCGTTAAAAATCCTACTACATCACCTTTACTGATTTTATCCTTTTTTCCTGCACTAATATAAACGCAAACGAAATCAGGCTCAGCAACAACTCCGGTTAAAGGATTTACCTTCAACAGCGGCAATTTTTTATCGAGATATTCAGGCAATGATTCATCATCGGCCAAAATCAAATAAGCTGAACCATCGGCATGCATACGAGCTGTTCTTCCATTGCGATGTAAAAACTCACTATGATGAACAGGGCATTGGTAATGCACTACGTGACGAATTTCGGGAATATCTAGTCCGCGGGATGCCAGATCTGTTGCAATAAGAACATTATGCGCACCGCCTCTAAATTTTATTAAACTCTTTTCACGATCGATTTGCTCCAGCGCTCCATGAAAAATCCCGTGATCGAAATGATGACGACTTAAAAGTGAGCTAATACGCTCAACGGCCTCGCGATGATTGCAAAATACCAGTGTAGGCTCTTGATTAAAACTCTTGACTAAGTGCATCAACGTCTCTACTTTTTCATCAGAAGGAGTACGCACTAACGATAAAGATAAATTAACTTCTTGGTGTGTTCTGAAATCGAGTTCGGTATAATCGCTTTTGACGAAATCAGGAACTACATCGATTCCGGTAGCTGAAGTAAGAATTAGTTGAGGTTTCGATTTAAAGGTCTTGAAGATGTATTCCATTTGACTTTGGAATCCGAGTTGAAGCGATTTATCAAACTCATCGAGAACAACTAATCCAATACGAGAAATATCAACCGAACTACGTGTTATATGATCTGCAATTCGTCCGGGTGTTCCAATAATCACCGAAGGTGCCTCTGAAAGGCTATTTTGCTCGCTTTTTACGCTATGTCCCCCGTAACAGCAGGTAACCTTCCAATTACTCTTCAAAGCACGGAATACGGTCTCTATTTGAAGTGCAAGTTCACGTGAAGGAACAATAACAATAGCTTGTACGCCGGTTTTCTTTGGATCAAGGTTGTGAAGTAAAACCGATAGAAAAGCTAATGTCTTACCGGACCCTGTCGGTGACAAAAGCATTAAATGTTTGCCTTTTACTCCCTCATGAATCACTGCCTCCTGCATAGGATTCAATTTCTCGATAGAAAGTTTTTCAAGTATATCGGCCAGAAGATTTTTGAGGGAAGTTGACATTAGACAAAGGTAGGTAATTAAATCACTTTTACATTATAAAAAAACAGGGCAAAAACAACCATAATAAATTCAACCATCGATTGAACTTGTTAAAACTTATTAGAAGACAGAATTTAAAAAAAAATTATTATTAACAAGTTAACCCTGACACTTCTCATTTATTGAAAATTCAAGTCATTTGAATTTGTAAATTTGCTACATGTCAAACTCACATAAATTCAAACCCGAAAGTCTGATGATGTCATACGGCTTTAAGCCTGCATTATCAGAAGGTGCGATTAAGTCGCCAATATTTCAAACCTCCACATTCGTTTTTAAAAGTGCAGAAGACGGTAAAGCTTTTTTTGAAGTTGCATATGGGTTAAGAGAAAAAAGAAAAGGGGAAAAGCTTGGACTCATTTACAGTCGAATAAACAACCCCGATCTAGAAATTCTCGAAAACCGTCTTACCCTTTGGGATGAAGCGGAAGACGCTGCGGTTTTTGAAAGTGGCATGGCTGCAATATCTACTGTTTTCTTAGAATTTTTAAAGCCTGGGGATTTACTTTTATTCAGCACCCCTCTTTATGGTGGCACTGATCATTTCATTCATGATTTCTTACATAAAATCGGAGTTCATACGGTAGCTTTCAAACCCGGACAAAACGAAGCTACGATAAGAAAAATTATTGAAGAAACCGGCAAAGGAGATAAGCTAGCGATGATCTTTATTGAAACGCCGGCCAATCCTACAAGTGCATTAATTGATATTTCGCTTTGCAAAAAAATTGCTGATGACTACAGTAAAGAAAACAAAGTGATGGTTGCGGTTGACAATACGTATATGGGTCCGTTATGGCAACATCCATTAAAGCATGGTGCAGACTTCTCATTGTATTCAGCAACAAAATACATCGGAGGTCACAGTGATGTTATAGCAGGCGCATGTTGTGGCAGCAAAGAAGTGATAGCTAGAGTTAAGACTCTACGTACTTTCTTAGGCAATATGGCAGCGCCGCATACAGGATGGTTATTAATGCGTAGTTTAGAGACATTGAAAGTCCGTATGGAACAGCAAGCATTCAATGGAGAAAAAATTGCGGCATTTTTAAATTCGCACCCAAAAGTTGAAAAAGTATATTATCTAGGATTGATTCCGGAAGGAACCGAAGAACATGCAATTTACAAAAAGCAATATAATTCACCGGGAGCAATGGTATCGTTTGATGTTAAGGGTGGCGAAGAGCAGGCCTTCCGTTTATTAAACTCACTTAAGTTAATAAAACTTGCTGTGAGCTTAGGAGGCACGGAATCATTAGCGGAGCATCCTGCGACTATGACACACGCCGGAGTAGATCCACTTCATCGACAAGAGATGCACATTACCGAAAAATTAATTCGTCTTTCGATAGGTGTTGAAAATTACAACGACATTATATGGGATTTAGAGCAAGCATTGCAACATGTTTGATTTGAAGCATAAATTACAATTCATGCCACTTTCTTGAAAAGATGAAGTACCTTTAGCATACCAAATCTATTTTCATGCAAATAAAAAGAAAAGCTTCTGCACACTGGCAAGGTACCGGTAAAGAAGGAAAAGGAACACTCACTTCACAGAGTGGCGTATTAAGCAATACACAATACGGATTCAATTCGCGCTTTGCGGATGGGATCGGCACAAACCCCGAAGAGCTGATTGGGGCTGCGCATGCAGGCTGTTACTCGATGAAATTAGCATTTAATCTAAATGCTTCGGGATTTACAGCCGAAAGCATCGATACTGACGCCATTGTAATTTTAGAAGATGGCTGTATTACTGAAGTGCAGTTAACCACACGTGTAAAAACAGAAGGATTAACGAAAGAAAAATTTGAGGAACTGGCAGCTGACGCAAAAGCAAACTGTCCGGTTTCAAAACTATTGAAGGCAAACATCACATTAACAACAGTATTAGTTTAGAAAAAAGCCCCGTTAATATTTATTATCGGGGCTTTCTGTTTTTATTCAGATATAATTATCAGTTCTATCCTTCTATTTTTCGCTCTCCCCTCCTCCGTATCATTGTCTGCTAACGGTTTCGTATATCCGTAACCGTTAGATGTTAATCGTTCGGATTGAATGGCATGTTTTACTAAGAAATCTTTCACAGCCCTAGCTCGCTTTTCAGAGAGATCTTGATTAAACGCTGCACCTCCAACATTATCGCAATGTCCTGCGATTTCCACTTTCAGCTGAGGATATGTTTGCATTAAGCGAAGCAATCGGTTTAACTCATTTACAGAGGTTTCTTTAAGTCCGGTAGAACCTGAATCAAAGAATAAATTATTCAACGTAATTTCACTTCCCTTCTTCACCGACTGCAACTTAACATCTCTTTTCACTTCTTTATATACAGCAGAATCATTTAGATCATAATTTTGCGATTCGAACAAATAGCCATCGGCTGTTATAACGGTACCATAGTTTTTCCCTGCGGGTAAAGAAATTAGATACTCCCCTGTTTTAGCATCATTTTTATACTTGCCTACAGTTAGATTTGTGTCGAGATCAACAACCTCAATTTGTGCAGATATAGGAGAACCTGTAGAAGCATCTGAAATAATTCCCTTCAATAAAACAAGATTAGTAATTACAGAATCGGAATTCAGGAAAGATACTTTGTATACATCTTTATCACCCAAGCCTTCTTTACGATAAGAGCTAAAATACCCTGTTTTACCATCGGCAGACACCTGAAAGAAAACATCATCACCCGGAGTGTTAAGGGGCATACCTAGATTAATAGGTTGCGACCAATCGCCATTCTTAAGTACGGAAACAAACACATCATATCCTCCTATTGTATTATGTCCTTTAGAAGAGAAATACAATGTTT
>Ga0116184_10001549_pt1 | contig 21799 bp, 19 predicted proteins | sample AD_JPNNA5_MetaG_FD_89886 | JGI IMG/M metagenome (GOLD analysis project Ga0116184, IMG submission 89886) | Active sludge microbial communities of municipal wastewater-treating anaerobic digesters from Japan - AD_JPNNA5_MetaG | ecosystem: Engineered > Bioreactor > Anaerobic > Digestate | place... | reverse complement strand
CTGCGAACTCGCACATCCGCCCCTGACACCAGCCCATGCCGGTCCGGGTCAACTGCTTGACCTGGCGCGCGTCGCTGGCCCCTTCGGACACCGCGACTCGAACACGACCGACGGACACCTCCTCGCACCGGCAGGCGAGCGTGTCGTCGCTCAACCAGGTCGTCCACGCCGCCGGCACGGGGTGGGCGAGGCGCATGGCCCGCGCGAACGCGCGCAGTCGGAGCACCTCGCGGCTCACTGCCCTGAGCCGACTCGGGGGCGTGGCCGACGAATGTCCGGCATCGCGCAGCACGCTCTCCCCCGCGAGTTGCCCCTCACGCAGAGCGAGTGCTGCGCCGCCGACACCGGTCAGTTCGCCAGCGACGAGGAGCCCAGGGATGGATGAACGTTGCCCCTCGTCGACGGCCACAACGCGGTTGCCGTCCTCACTCGCGACGAGGCGGCAACCGAGGGTCACGGCGAGGTCCAGTTGCGGCACGAAGCCCCACCCGACACCGACGGCATCGACGGCGACCCTTCGCTGCGACCCGTCACGGACGCGCCCCGCGCCGTCGACGGACGCCAAGGTGACGGCTTCGAGCCGGTCCACACCATGAGCAGCCTCGATGATTGTGGACGTGCGAAGGGGGATGCGATGGCGGGCCAGCGCCACGGCATACGACGCTCCTTCGGCGATCTTGCGAGGTGAGCGCAGGACGGCACCCGGGTGCGGGGCCCAGCGGGTCGGCGAGTTCGCCTCGCAGACCTCGACGACGCGCGCTCCGGCGTCTGCCATGGCCGTGGCCACGGGAAGGAGGAAGGGTCCGGTGCCTGCCACGACGACCCGTGATCCGGCGGCGACACCGTTGCCCTTGAGCAGTGCCTGCAGTCCACCGGCGGTGAAGACTCCGGGCAGGTCCCAGCCGGGGAACGGGAGTTGCCGGTCGAAGGCGCCGGTCGCGAGCACCAGACGAGTGGCGTGCAAGGTGAGCGCCGTCTCCGAGCCCACCGGACCGGACCGATCGAGGACGTGCACCGCGAAGCCCTCGGGCGTCGCGGTCATGGTCCAGACGTGATGACTCAGACGGAGGTCGAGCCGGTCGGGTCGGTGTGACTCGAGTTGGGCCACGAGCGCGCGATAGGTCCCGAGATCGTGATGGAGGTGGTCGCCGGCCGCGACCGACCCCGGCGCGGGGTGACGCCAGTACTGGCCGCCGAGGCTCGCTCCCGCATCGACGAGAGCGACACGCAGACCTCCGGCGAGGGCGGTGGCGGCTGCAGCCATCCCGGCCGGTCCCCCACCGACGACGATCAGGTCGGCGGCACAGTCGACGGTGTCACTCGTCATGACCGGTCCCCTCTTGAGTCATGATCGAGAGTCCGTCCCTGGCGAGGACCAGACAGGCACGCTGGTTGGGTTGCCCGTCAACGGTGGTGAGGCAGTCGAAGCACACTCCGATCCCGCAGAAGATGCCCCGGGGGCGCCCTTCCTTGCGCGTCGTGCGCCAATGGACGATGCCCGCCCCGATCAGGGCAGCGCCGACCGTCTGGCCGGGCACGAAGGGGATCTCTCGCCCGTCGAAGGAGAAGGTCATGCGGGCACCTCGTCGATCAGGCGGTCGGGCAGGAAGGGCGTCGGGTCCATGATCGGCGCGGCGCCCGTGAGGTGGGCGGTGATGAGTTGGGCCGTGGCCGGGGCGAGGCCGATGCCTGCGCCCTCATGGCCGCAGGCGTGCAGGACTCCACTGACCCGTGGATCCGGGCCGATGACCGGGAGATGGTCGGGGCAGTAGGGGCGGAAGCCGCGATAGACGCGGAGCAACTGGGTCTGGGCGAGGAAGGGAAAGAGGGCGATCGCCTGACGGGCCAGGGCCTGGACGATCTCGGGGTTCATCGTCTTGTCGAAGCCGACTCGCTCACGACTGGCACCGATGAGGATCGTGCCGCCCTGAGTGCCCTCGACGACACAGGAGGTCTCGAGCCCTTCGGTCGACGCCGCGACATTGTCGACATAGTCGGCCGAATAGACCTTGTGGCGGATCCGCGGCGGCATCGGCTCGGTGACGAGGAGGAACCCGCGACGGGGCAGCACCGGGATCGGCGCACCCAGACGTTCGCCGACGACGCCGCCCCACGTCCCCGCGGCATTGACGACGGCATCCACCTCGATCACACCGGCCGTCGAGGTGACCAACCCCGTCACCCGACCACCATCGCTGGCGGTCTGCACGGACACCACCTCGCAGCTGGCATGGAAGGTGGCGCCCTGTCGCGCAGCGTCGGCGAGGATCGCGGCGCTGGCCAGCACTGGTTGGACCTGGGCATCCTGCGGGTGCCACGCGCCCCCGGGCAGATCGGGCGCGAGCCAGGGCTCGAGCTCGCGTGCCTCGTCCGGGCCGACCATCGAGACCGTCACACCCGCGCCCTGCTGGCCCCGGGAGAAGTCGTTGAGGACCTCAAGGGATCGAGCACTCGTCCCGATGACCAACCCGCCCTTGGCCTCGAACTCCAGCGGCGCGGCACCGAGCTCATCGGCCAACTCATCCCAGAGCGCCCGGCTCGCCAGGGCGAGCTGCAATTCGGGGCCGGGCGCCTTGTCGGAGACCAGGATGTTGCCCTCGCCACGGCTGGTCGTGCCCGAGCCCACCTGGCCTCGGTCGAGCACGACGACCTCGACCCCCGCTGCCGAGAGAGCGCGCGCCGTGCAGGCGCCGACGATGCCGGCCCCGATCACCCCAACGCGCACGCATCCTCCTCGACTCGTCTGTGCAATATTACATGGCACTGATACCGTAGAGGCTGCTTCGGGCAGGATCAAGACCATCCCCGACCGCTGACGCACAGGAGTGGACCCACCGCATGACGCTCACCGGCCAGACCCTCATCGACGGCACCTGGGTGCCCGGCACCGGATCGTCCTTCCACGCTGTGGACCCGACGACCGGCGCCGACCTCGAGCCGGAGTTCCGCGAGTCGGGACTCGAGCAGGTCGCCGAAGCAAGTGCGGCTGCGCGCGGTGCGGCCACCGCATACCGGGCACTTCCTCTGGCCGACCGCGCGGCTTTCCTCGTCGCCATCGCCGAGGAGATCGAAGCCCTCGGGGACGCCCTGCTCGACCAAGTGGTCGCCGAGACCGCCCTGCCACGGGCGCGAGCCACGGGTGAGCGAGGCCGCACGATGAACCAACTCCGCCTCTTCGCCACGGTCGTGGAGGAGAGCACCTTCCTCGGTCGCCGACACGACGAGGCCCTCCCGGACCGTGCGCCACTCCCCCGTCCCGACCTGCGGATGGCCATGGTGCCGGTCGGCCCAGTCGCCGTCTTCGGTGCCAGCAACTTCCCCCTCGCCTTCTCGGTCGCCGGTGGTGACACCGCGTCCGCCTTGGCCGCCGGTTGTCCCGTCGTCGTCAAGGCCCATCCCGCGCACCCGGGCGTGTCCGAGCTGGTGGCCGGCGCCGTCCTCCGTGCCGCCGAACGGACCGGTATGCCGTCCGGTGTCTTTGGACTCGTCCATGGCGGTGCCGCCGTGGGCCAGGCCCTCGCCACCGACCCGGCCATCCGCGCGGTCGGCTTCACCGGCTCCCGAGCCGGCGGGTTGGCCCTTGTCGAGGCGGCGGCGGGTCGTCCAGTGCCGATCCCCGTCTTCGCCGAGATGTCGTCGGTCAACCCGGTCGTCATCCTGCCAGGAGCACTGACCGATCCCGCGGCCCTGGCGGCCGGCTATGCGGACTCGCTCACCCGCGAGTCCGGGCAGTACTGCACGAACCCCGGACTCACCTTCGTGCCCGAAGGATCGGCCGGAGACGCCTTCCTCACGGCGGCCGCGGAGGCCATCGGCGCGATGGCCGCACAGCCGATGCTCACCCCCGGCATCGCGGCCAACGCCCGCTCCGGCGTCGAGCGTTGGCGCAGTACGGCCGACGTGAGTGTCGTCAGCGAGGGATCGGCAGCCGGGGTCAATGCTCCGGCACCGCTCTTGGCGACCGCCCCCTTGGATGCCCTTGCAGAGGACCCCGCCTTGGCCGACGAGGTTTTCGGCGCGGCGGGCCTCGTGGTGCGCTACCCCTCGGTCGATGCCCTCCTGCCGGTGCTCGCCGGCCTCGAAGGGCAACTCACCGCCACGATCCACGGCACCGATGCCGACCTGTCCGAGGCGGCGCGGCTCGTGCCCGTCCTCGAGGACCGCGCGGGGCGCGTGCTCTGGGGCGGTTGGCCGACGGGTGTCGAGGTGGCCTCGGCGATGGTGCACGGCGGACCCTTCCCGGCCACCTCGGCTCCCGCGACGACGTCGGTGGGGACCTTGGCGATTGCGCGCTGGTTGCGACCGGTGTCCTTCCAGAGCTTTCCGGCCGACCTCCTGCCGACCGAGTTCCGCTGAGCTGTCGAGATGCAGTGAAGATGTCACAAACGCGGTTTGTATGAAACATAAACGTCGCGTTATGGACTCTTTGGCTGGCGGAACTTTCGATTATGCCTGATCAGGCTCCCGCGCGGCTCCTCGCTCGGCTTCGGGCGCCTGCTCATTCCCGTCGGCATGGACTGACTGAGTGTCTGTCCGAACCTTGGGCACGCCTACTTCGATGAGGCGGTCGTCTTGGTGCAAGGCAGCGCGATGCTGTCCCGTAGTTCCACGACGATTGCTGGCGGCAGGTCGTTGTCTACAACGATGAGTTGGAGGGCTTCGCCGCACTCATTCGTCATCTCGGCGAACAGGCGGTGCATGTCCACGACGCGGTCACCTTCGAAATCCTCCTTGCTGAGTTCGCAGAGACGCCGTCGAGGACGAGTGGGCCGGGCATCGGTGGGGTTACTTGTGGTTCCAGACTTTGATGGAGGATGCGAGGAGGAGCGCGGCGAGCAGTGGCAGCAGCATGCCGACTGGCGCGTGGCTCAGGAGAGCGCCACCGAGGGTGGTTCCGGCAAGGGAGCCGGCTGCCATGGCGCCAGCGAAGGCCGTGTTGGCCGCTAGGACGGTGAAGGAGTTGTCGCGGCTGTAGCGGGCGAAGGCGACGAGCATGGTGGGGAGAGAGACGGCCAGGGAGAGGCTGCCGGCGGCTTTGATGTCGATCCCGTAGAGAAGCACGATGGTGGGGATGAGGAGTTCGCCGCCGGCGACACCCATGAGGGCGGCGACGATGCCGATACCGGTGCCGGCCAGGATTCCGCAGACGAGTTGGGCGGGGCCGGTCAAACCGAGGGGTTGCAGAGCGGTGTAGTGGTTGGCCAGCAGGGCGGCGGAGATCAGGACGAGCAAGGCGGCCAGGATCCGGTAGAGGGTGCGGCTGGCCATTCTTGTGGCCCAGGTCGCGCCGAGCCAGGCGCCGATGAGGCTGCCGGCGAGCAGGTTGAGGATGACGCTCCAGTGGCCCGTGATGGCGGTCAGGGGCATGGACATCAGTCGTGCCGGGAGAGCGGTGGCGACGACGATCAGGCTCATCGCCTTGTTGAGGATGACGGCTTGGAGGGCGGCGAAGCCGAAGAGTCCGATGAGCAGCGGGAGCCGGAACTCGGCACCGCCGAGGCCGATGAGTCCGCCAAGAACGCCCACGGCAGCCCCGGCGAGGGCGGCTTGGGGCAGTCGCCAAGCGGGTGCCGAGGCGTGACGGGTCACGAGGCTCACCGTAAAGGTGCGTCAGTCTGTGTTTCCACTGGTGGCTGGTGAACGGGTCCCGGCAGGTCCAGAGGCTCGGGGACGCCGGTGCGTGGGTAGAAGAGTTCGACCAGGGCGGCGCCAATCGCGGCGCCCACGAGTTGTGCGGCGATGAACCCCGGAACATCGGTGGGGGTGATCCCCGCGAACGTGTCGCTGATGGAGCGCCCGATGGTGACGGCGGGGTTGGCGAACGAGGTGGAGGAGGTGAAGAAGTAGGCGGCACCGATCCACGCGGGGACAAGCGCAGGACCGAGGCGGCCCATACCGGTGCGGGTGAGGGCGCCGATGACGGCGATGAGGCCGGCGGTGGCCACGAGTTCGCCGAGCCACTGACCAGGGCCGGTGCGTGGCTTCGTCGAGGCGGTGGCGACCGGGAGGCTGAACATGAGGTGGGCCAGGACGGAGCCAAGGAGACCACCCACGACTTGGGCGCCGAGGTAGAGGCCGGCTTCATGCCAGGTCATTTCTCGTCGGGCAGCGGCGACGAGGGTTACTGCGGGGTTGAAGTGAGCCCCGGAGATCGGGCCGAGGGACCAGATCAGGACGGCGAGAGCTGCGACGGTGGACAGTGCGTCGATGACGAGTTGGAGGCCGACGTCGGGAGTCAGGTTGGTGGCCATGATCCCGGAGCCGACGACAGCGGCGACCAGGACGGTCGTGCCGATGCCTTCGGCGGTCGCGCGACGCGCGGCGGGTCGAACGGTCCAGGGCATGGGCAGGGGATCCTTGAGGCGGTGGGCGCGGGCTTGGGCGTGCTGGTCAGCAGCAGGTGGTGGCTTGGTGTTCGGGCAGGTCGAGGAAGCCCTTGACGCCGGTCAGGGTTTCAGGGCGGACGGTCCAGTGCACCCACCGACCGCGCTTCTCCCGGGCGACCAGTCCGGCGTCATGGAGCTTGCGCATGTGGAAGGACAGCGTGGGCTGGGTGATGCCGAGCGCGTCGGGAAGGTGGCAGGCGCAGGCGGTGCCGGCGTCTGACTCGGCGAGGTAACGCAGGAGCCGGATTCGTGTGGGGTCTGCGAGGGCCTTGAACACGTCGGCGAGGACCTCGGCGGCAGAGGCGGCAAGCAACTCGCAGTCGGCTCCGGGGCAGCAGACGTCGGTCTCTGCCCCGAGAGGGTGGGCCTCGGTCGTGGTCATGACACGTGAGTTTAGCCATCCATATTGACAATCGTCCATGTGTCTCGATTGACTTCTTCCATAGAAGGTTCTCTATACGTGGAGGTGGGTTGGTTGTCCGGTCCGGGTCGGCCGTCGGTGCTGTTCGTGTGTGTGAAGAACGGTGGGAAGTCACAGCTCGCTGCGGCCCAGATGCGCCAGCTGGCCGGGGAGCAGGTGCAGGTCTTCTCGGCAGGGACCGCTCCGGGCGGGCAGGTGAATCGGGAGTCGGAGCAGGCGCTGGCCGAAGTGGGTGCCTCGATGGAGGGTGAGTTCCCGAAGCCGATCGATCCGAGTGTGTTGGCGCGGGTGGACCGGGTTGTCGTCTTGGGTTCGGAGGCCACAGTTGAACCGGTGACGGGGATGGTGGGGACGATCGAAACCTGGGACACCGATGAGCCGTCTACCCGCGGGATCGGCGGGATGGAGCGCATGCGACTGGTGCGCGACGATATCGCCGTCCGCGTCGAAGCGCTGTTCACGGAGTTGACGGCAGGTCAGGGCGTGTCAGTGACGGGCTCGGTGATTCGGGTGTTCGAGCCCGCACTGTGCTGCAATACGGGGGTTTGTGGTCCGGATCTCGATCAGGACTTGGTGGCGTTCACCGCCGACCTCGAGCATCTTCAGGGCATCGGGGTGGACATCGCCCGGCACAACCTGGCCAATGACCCGGTTGCGTTCGCCATGGATCCCTCGACTGCCGCGTTCTTGAAGGTGGCCGGTTCGACGGGGTTGCCGTTGGTCCTGGTCGACGGGGTGACCGTGGCGACGGGTCGCTACCCCAGCCGCGAGGAGTTCCTGCGTTGGGCCGGTCGCGAAGCCATCACCGAGCCAGGTGGGGCTCGCCGTGACCTGGGCCTGGCCGCGGTGGGCGTGTCGGGCAGCGGCTGCTGCGTCGGGGATGAGTCTTCCTCGCCCGGATCCGGGTGCTGCTGAGCCATGGCTGAGCAGTTTGGGTTCCTGAGGACCTTGCCGCGGTTCGTGTTCTTCACCGGCAAGGGCGGGGTCGGCAAGACCTCGCTTGCGTGCGCGTCTGCGGTCTCGCTGGCTGACGCTGGGAGGCGGGTGCTGCTCGTCTCGACCGACCCGGCCTCGAACGTCGCCCAAGTCCTCGGGCAGACCGTCGGGCAGCAGATCACGCCCGTCACGGACGTGCCTGGCCTAGCGGCGATCGAGATTGACCCTCAGGGCGCAGCGGAGGCCTATCGGGCAAAGATCATCGATCCGGTCAGGAGTTTGTTGCCAGCGGCGGAGATCGCCGCGATCACGGAGCAACTCTCGGGATCCTGCACCACGGAGGTGGCCTCCTTCAACGAGTTTACCGACCTGCTCGCTGACGACGAGCTCACGTCGCATTTCGAGCATGTCGTGTTCGACACCGCGCCGACCGGGCACACCATCCGGTTGCTGCAGTTGCCCGGGGAGTGGACGACCTTCTTGGACGCTGGCAAGGGTGACGCGTCCTGTCTTGGCCCGATGGCCGGCCTGGACAAGACTCGGTCGAGGTACGCCACCGCGTTGGACAGGCTCGGTGACCCCGCCGTGACTCGCCTCGTCCTGGTCGCTCGCGCTCAACCCTCCGCCCTGACTGAGGCGGCCCGTACAGCCGACGAACTCGCCCGCGTCGGCATCATCGAACAACACCTGGTCATCAACGCGGTCCTGCCCGACCCGGGCCCCGAGGCCGACCCGCTCGCAGCGACCGTGCGCGCCCGCGAGAACACGTGCATGGCCGATCTTCCGCCCGCACTGACGGTGTTGCCGCAGACGGTGGTGACGCTGCGGGCCTACCCCGTGATGGGCGTGGCCGCGCTGCGGAGCCTGATCGCAGACACCCAGGCAACCACGAACGACTTCCCAGTGCCCGGCCCGGCCCTGGGCGATCTTCGCGGTATCGAAGCCTTGGTCGAGGAGCTCGCCGAGGCCGACCACGGCCTGATCATGTGCATGGGCAAGGGTGGGGTGGGGAAGTCCACGGTTGCCGCCTCGATCGCGCTGGCGCTGGCGGAACGCGGCAAGCAGGTGCACCTGTCCACGACCGACCCGGCGGCCCACCTCGATGATGTCCTGGCGGGGGTTCAGGACGCGCATCTGCAGGTGTCCCGGATCGACCCGGAGGCCGCCACCACGGCATACCGAGAGCGGGTGCTCGCAACCAAGGGCGCACGCCTGGATGAGGCTGGTCAAGCTCGGCTGCGCGAGGACCTGCTCTCCCCGTGCACGGAGGAGGTCGCCGTGTTCGGCGAGTTCTCACACCTGGTCTCGCAGGCGCGACGACAGTTCGTGGTGATCGACACTGCCCCGACCGGTCACACCTTGTTGCTGATGGACGCCACCGGTTCCTACCACCGCGACATCGTCCGAAACCTCGGGGACGCCATGTCGGTCACGACACCCCTGATGCGCCTGCAGGACCCGACCCTGACCAAGATCGTCATCGTCACCCTGCCCGAGGCAACCCCGGTCCAGGAAGCCGCCGACCTGCAAGAAGACCTCGGCCGCGCCGGGATCACTCCTTGGGCGTGGGTGGTCAACCAGTCGTTGGCCGCGACGAGCACGACCGATCCCCTGCTGTCGGCTCGGGCAGCGACAGAAGCGACCCACGTGGAGCGGGTGCACGAACTCGCGGCCCGTGTGGCTGTCATCCCACTGCTCGCGCAACAACCGACCGGCTTGACCGGCCTGCATGCCCTCATCCCCCAACCCGCCTGAACCCAAACCTTGTCTGAGGAGCCCTGATCGTCCATGGACGTCGACCGCGACACCTTGACCCACCAACTCGTCAATGACCTGAGCTACTCCTACCGCGGGGTCTTCGACACCGACCAGATCGAGGATGCCGTCAACGGAGCGTGGGACCTGCTCGCGCCCAGATCCAACATCCACACGTTCCTCCCCGTGCTGGTTGCCCGCCAGGCCCGCGAACAACTGATGGCCACCGCGCAGGCCGAGGGCAAGATCGCCAAGAAAGTCCCCGAGGTGCTGTTCGTCTGCGTCCACAACGCGGGACGCTCCCAGATGGCCGCAGCGCTGGCCGAGCACCTGTCCGCCCGACGCGTGCATGTCCGCTCCGCAGGGTCCGCACCGACCGGCGAGATCAATCCGCAAGTGATCGAAGTTCTCAAGGAACGCGGCATCGCGCTGGGCACCGCCTACCCCAAGCCCCTGTCCGACAGCGTCATCCAAGCCGCTGACGTCATCATCACCATGGGTTGTGGAGACACCTGTCCCTACTTTCCCGGAAAGCGGTACGAGGACTGGGAGGTGGCCGACCCCGCCGGACAGCCCATCGAGGTGGTCCGGGAGATCCGCGACGACATCCAGGCCCGGGTCACCACCTTGCTCCGCGAGATCCTCGACTGATTGACCCGCCGATCCCTCCGCCCAATCCCTCCTGAAAGGCCATGACCCGCATGTCCCCTGAGCCCAAGACCCGCCCGTCCGTGCTGTTCGTGTGCGTCCACAACGCCGGCCGTTCCCAGATGGGCGCCGCCTACACCCACCACCTCTCCGGCGGGAAGGTCGAAGTCCGCTCCGCCGGCTCCGCACCAGCCGACTCGATCAACCCCGCCGTGCGGGAAGCCATGCTCGAAGAAGGCATCGACATCTCCGCCGAGAAGCCAAAGATCCTCACCACTGATGCCGTCCAGGCCAGCGACGTCGTGATCACCATGGGCTGCGGGGACACCTGCCCGATCTTCCCCGGAAAGCGGTACGAGGACTGGCAGCTCGAGGACCCGGCCGGGCAGGGCGTCGATGCGGTGCGCCCCATCCGCGACGACATCAAGAACCGCGTCCTCACCCTGCTCCACGAACTCAAGGTCGATCCCGTGGACGTGGCCCAGTGACGGCCTCGCCGGAGCCCGCGTCGATCCACGACGTCATCATCATCGGCTCTGGACCAGCGGGCTACACCGCGGCCGTGTATGCCGCCCGCGCCAACTTGAGCCCCCTGATCTTCGAGGGCTCGGTCACGGCAGGCGGTGCCCTCATGAACACCACCGACGTCGAGAACTTCCCCGGTTTCCGCGACGGGATCATGGGCCCCGACCTCATGGACAACATGCGTGCCCAAGCCGAACGCTTCGGCGCGCAACTGGTCCGTGACGACGTCGAGTCCGTCGATCTCACCCAGGAAATCAAGACGGTGACCGACTCCGAGGGCGTCGTCCACCGTGCCCGGGCGGTCATCCTGGCCATGGGCTCGGCCTACCGTGAGCTCGGGATCGAAAACGAGAAGCGCCTGTCCGGTCACGGAGTGTCCTGGTGCGCGACGTGTGACGGCTTCTTCTTCCGCGACCAGGACATCGCGGTGGTCGGCGGCGGCGACTCGGCAATCGAGGAGGCAACCTTCCTGACCAAGTTCGCCCGCTCGGTGACCCTGGTGCACCGGCGCGACGAACTGCGCGCCAGCAAGATCATGGCCGACCGGGCCTTCGCCAACGACAAGATCACGTTCGCCTGGAACTCCGCCGTCGACTCGATCCACGGCGAGGACCGGCTCACCGGCATCACCCTGCGCGACACGGTCACCGGCGACACCCGCGACCTGCACGTCACCGGCCTCTTCGTCGCCATCGGCCACGACCCCCGCAACGAGCTCGTCAAGGGCCAGGTCGATCTCGACGACGAGGGTTACGTCATCTGCGAGGGCCGCTCCACACGAACCAACCTCGCCGGCGTCTTCGCCAGCGGAGACCTCGTCGACCACACCTACCGCCAGGCCATCACCGCCGCCGGGTCTGGCTGCGCCGCCGCCCTCGACGCCGAACGCTTCCTTGCCCACTGAACACAACCAGGAGATGACCATGATCAACTCGTGCGCTTGCACCGGGTGTCCCTGCGGGACCGGGTGCCCACCCACCCCTGAATGCCCCTGCCCCTGCTGAACAACGCGCAGAATGACACAACAGCTAGGACGCCGCTGGCCGCATCACGAGCAGCGTTCTCCGACCGAGCCTCGTCCAACGCCGAAGCACTCGACAAGCAGGTATCCCTTGGGCGAAGCAGCCTAGGGAACGTCAGCGTGTGGCTTGTCAGTGGCAACGCCCACGGAGCCTGCTTTCTGCAGTCGAGTTTGCATGACCTCACCGAACAGGCCGATTTCTGCAAAGTAGGACGTACGCGTTTGTGCCGTCTTCGCTGCATCTCGACATGAGCCTGGATCCTCGGCGCGGGTCGCGTGGGCCGGTGATCATCTGCCCACGCCTCGATCTCCCGGCCTCATCCTCAGCGACCTCGATCTAGCCTGACTGCCGTGTCCAGAGCCAGCCGATCCGACGCCATCCCAGCGCCGGTCCTCGTCCTCACGGGCATCGTCTCGATCCAGTTCGGGGCCGCCCTCGCGGTGACCCTCATCCCCGACATCGGCGCGGGCGGCTCGGTCCTCCTTCGTCTGGGCATCGGGGCTGCGGTCCTGCTCGCGATCGTCCGGCCCCGGTGGCGGGGCCACAGCCGTCGGGCGTGGCTCACCGTGACCGCCTTCGGCGTGACCCTCGGGCTGATGAACTTCGTCTTCTACAGCACCCTGGCGACCCTGCCAATCGGGGTGGCCGTGACCATCGAGTTCCTCGGGCCCCTGTCGCTCGCGGCCTTCCTGTCCCGCCGTTGGCTCGACGGACTCGCGGTGCTGGCCGCGGCCGCCGGGGTCGTCCTCATCTCGGAAGCGCTCAGCGTCCCCTGGGCCGACCTCGACCATCGCGGGGTCGCGCTGGCCCTGCTCACCGGAGTCTTCTGGGCCACCTATGTCGTCCTCAGTGGGCGTACCGGTCTGGTCTTCGCCAAGCTCGACGGCCTCGCCATCGCCATGGTCATCGCGACGGTCGTCGTGTTGCCCGTGGGCCTGCCGTCGGCCGGGTCCTGGACGCTCACCGACATCGCCAAGGGTGTGGGCATCGCCGTACTCTCGTCGGTCCTGCCCTACTCCCTCGAACTCATGGCTCTGCGGCGGCTGAGCACGGCCGTCTTCGGCATCCTGCTCAGCCTCGAACCCGCCGTCGCGGCAGCAGCAGGCCTGCTCGTCCTCGGCCAGCGCCTCCACCTCGCGCAACTCGTCGGCATGGTCCTCGTCGTGCTCGCGAGCGTGATCATCATGGGGACCAACCGACGCTCGGTCGAGGACTCCCCCAGCGATCTCACCGAAACCGGCGGCTGACCAAGCGAGTCAGCCCACGGCATACACAAGGGGTATGCCGTGGGGCCGGGTTGGTGAGGGCGGCTCCGCCTCAGTCGTCGGTCTCGGAGCCGGCGACCATGCCCTGGGCGTCGCGCTTGGACTTCCAGAGGCTGGCCACCGTCGTCACGCCGAGGATCAGGACGATGGCACCGAGCGAAACAGTGATCGGGATCTCCGGGACGTGGACATTCTCGCCGCCGTTGATGAACGGGAGCTCGTTCTCGTGGAGGGCGTGGAGCAGCAGCTTGACGCCGATGAAGGCGAGCAGGACCGACAGGCCGATGCTCAGGTAGACGAGCTTCTGGAGCAGACCGCCGAGCAGGAAGTAGAGCTGGCGCAGGCCCATGAGGGCGAAGAGATTCGCGACGAGGACGATGTAGGGCTCCTTGGTGAGGCCGTAGATCGCCGGGATCGAGTCGAGGGCGAAGAGCAGGTCCGTCGTGCCCAGCGCCAGGATGACGAAGAACATCGGAGTGGCGAGGCGCTTGCCGTTCTCCTTGATGAACGACTTCGTCCCGTGGAACTGGGTCGTCGACGGGAAGATGCGACCCATCGCCTTCATGAAGGCGTTCTCCTCGAACTCCTCGTCGTCACTCTCACCCTCGCGCGCGAGCTTGATCGCGGTGTAGATGAGGAAGGCACCGAAGATGTAGAAGACCCAGCTGAAGTTGTTGATCGCTGCAGCGCCGACCCAGATGAAGATGCCGCGCAGGATGATGGCGATGATGATGCCGATCATCAGCGCGTACTGCTGGTAGCGCTCGGGCACAGCGAATTTCGCCATGATGAGCAGGAAGATGAAGAGGTTGTCGACCGAGAGCGAATACTCGGTCAACCAGCCCGCGAAGAACTCGCCCGCGAGTTGCCCACCCTCGGTGATCCACATGACGATGCCGAAGGCGATCGCCGCCCCGATGTAGAGGCTGAGGGCGATCCACAGCTCCTTGCTGCTGGGCCGGTGCGGATTGCGCGCGATCCAGATGACGTCAAAAGTGAGGACCGCGATCGCCACGCCGATCGTGAGCCACCAGGCCCACGTCGGAAGGTTGAGGTTCGGTGTCGCCGTGGCGAGGGTCGAGATCATCTGCACAGGAGGGAGCCTTCCGGACGTCGTTGATGGTCCGGAGGTCTCCCCCGCCCCGACACCTGCTTGTCAGGACCGTGGCCCCGGGTGCCGATGTGCGCACCGTGATGACGGAACCAACGTGAGTGGGGTACTCCCCTCCTAACGCGTCATCCTCTCATTGGATGACTCCGTCATCCAATTGAGGCATGACGCGTGAGGAGTGGGCCCACCCTCCGCCGGACACGTTCCTCGTCCAACTGATCGACTGCCAGCCGAAGTGGGCCCATCCTCCACCGAGGTCTGCCCAGGGCGTTCGCACAGCCTGTCTGATGGCGCAGGTATGGGTGCGCCATCGGCCAATGTCTGCCCAGGGTCTCGCAGCTAGACCTAGGGGCGCTGGGACTTGGGGAGCGCGCCGACGACGAGGTCGTAACTGGTGTCGATCGCCTCGACGAGGGCCTCGACCGGGATGGCGCCGCCGATGCGCAGGACGTTCCAGCCGTGGCGGCCGATGTAGGGCGAGACCGTCACATCGTCCGGGAACTCCTCGATCCACTCATCGGCCTCGGCGCGCCCCTTGCCGCACTTGAGACCGACGGAGTCCTCGCCGAGGAATGCGAAGATCTTGGACCCCACCTTGGCGACGACATCGCCCTCCCAGGGTTCGTCCTGCCAGGCCCCGGCCTTGTGCAGGCAGTAGCCCTTCACCTCGTGACCAGTGGCCTTGGCGATTGTCATGACCCGCAGCGTATGCCGTGACTCGCCTTCCCGTCAGCGCTCAGCTGGTCGCGGCGGTCATCTGGCGGAGTTCCTTCTTGAGGTCCCCGATCTCGTCGCGGAGCCGGGCCGCCAACTCGAAGTGCAAGTCGGTCGCCGCCTTGTGCATCTGGGCGGTGAGGTCCTGGATGAGGGTGGCCAACTCGTTCGCGGCGAGATCACCGATCCGGTCCGTGCCCACGGTGGCCAGGTCCGCCGCCATCGCACCCCGACCACCACGTCCGCCGTCTGCCTTTCCGCGTGAGCGCGCCCGCCCGGAACCCAACAGTTCCTCGGTGTCGGCGTTCTCGCGCTCGAGCATGTCGGTGATGTCAGCGATCTTCTTGCGGAGCGGCTGCGGGTCCACGCCGTGCGCGGTGTTGTAGGCGATCTGCTTTTCCCGACGGCGCTGGGTCTCCTCGACGGCCTCGGCCATCGAGGGGGTGATGTTGTCGGCATACATGTGGACCTGGCCGGACACGTTTCGCGCAGCACGACCAATGGTCTGGATGAGCGACCGCGCGGAGCGCAGGAAGCCCTCCTTGTCGGCGTCCAGAATCGACACCAAGGACACCTCGGGCAGGTCCAGACCCTCGCGGAGGAGGTTGATGCCGACGAGCACGTCGTACTCGCCGAGCCGCAACTCGCGCAGAAGTTCGACGCGTCGCAGGGTGTCGATGTCGGAGTGCAAATAGCGGACCCGGACACCCTTGTCGAGGAGGTAGTCGGTGAGGTCCTCGGCCATCTTCTTGGTCAGGGTCGTCACGAGCACGCGCTCGTCCTTGGCCGCCCGCGTGTTGATCTCGTGGAGAAGGTCATCGATCTGGCCCTTGGTGGGCTTGAGGATGATCTCGGGGTCGACGAGCCCCGTGGGCCGGATGATCTGCTCGACCACGCCGTCGCCCTTGGCCATCTCGTAGGCGCCGGGCGTCGCCGAGAGATAGACCGTCTGGCCGGTCCGGTCGAGGAACTCCTCCCACTTGAGCGGCCGGTTGTCCATCGCCGACGGCAGCCGGAAGCCGTGATCGACCAAGGTCCGTTTGCGGGACATGTCTCCCTCGTACATCGCCCCGATCTGGGGCACGGTCACGTGCGACTCGTCGATGACGAGCAAGAAGTCCTCGGGGAAGTAGTCGAGCAGACAGTTGGGGGCACTCCCCCGCGTCCGGCCGTCAAGGTGCATCGAATAGTTCTCGATGCCCGAGCACGAGCCGACCTGGCGCATCATCTCGATGTCATAGGTCGTGCGCATCCGGAGCCGCTGCGCCTCGAGCATCTTCCCCTGCTTCTCGAAGGTCGCGAGCTGCTCCTCCAACTCGGCCTCGATGCCAGCGATCGCCCGCTCCATCCGCTCGGGACCGGCGACATAGTGCGACGCAGGGAAGACATACATCTCCTGCTCCTCGCGGATGACCTCACCCGTCAGTGGGTGCAGCGTGTAGATCTTGTCGATCTCGTCGCCGAAGAACTCGATGCGGACCGCCAACTCTTCGTACATCGGGATGATCTCGACGGTGTCGCCGCGCACCCGGAAGGTGCCACGCGTGAAGGCGAGATCGTTGCGCGTGTATTGCATCCCGACGAACTTGCGCAGTAGATCATCACGATCCATATGCCCGCCGACGCGCAGTCGCACCATCCGGTCGACGTACTCCTGCGGTGTCCCCAGGCCATAGATGCAGGACACCGACGCCACGACGACGACATCACGACGAGTGAGCAGCGAGTTGGTCGCCGAGTGCCGCAACCGCTCCACCTCGTCGTTGATCGACGAGTCCTTCTCGATGTAGGTGTCCGTCTGCGGGACATACGCCTCGGGCTGGTAGTAGTCGTAATAGCTCACGAAGTACTCGACAGCGTTGTGCGGCAACAGCTCTCGGAACTCGTTCGCGAGTTGAGCGGCCAAGGTCTTGTTGGGCGCCAGCACCAGCGTCGGCCGCTGGACCTGTTCGACCAGCCACGCCGTCGTCGCCGACTTGCCCGTCCCCGTGGCGCCGAGCAGCACCACGTCCTGCTCCCCGGAGTTGACCCGACGCGTGAGGTCGGCAATGGCAGTCGGCTGGTCACCGGACGGAGAGAACTCCGAGACCACCTCGAAGGGCGAGACTCGGCGCTGGAGATCGGTGACAGGACGCATGTTCCAACGTTAAGCGTCGGGACCGACAGCCTCATTCCCCGCGCTGCAGTCGTGCGGCACGATCAGGGCATGACGTTCACCCTGCCGAGCCCGCGGACCCCCGACCCGATGTCCGCTCCCCCGCTCCGTTGGGGCGTCCTCGGCCCCGGTTGGATCGCCGATCAGATGGTGGGCGCCCTCCGCGCGAACACCCGTCAGGAGGTGGTCGCCGTCGGTTCCCGCGACGTATGCCGGGCGCAGGCTTTCGCGGAACGGCACGGCATCGCCGGCAGCCACGGCAGCTATGAAGATCTGGTGAGCGACCCGGACGTCGACATCATCTACGTCGCCTCACCGCACAGCGGTCACCGGGAGCACGCGCTCCTCGCCCTCGATGCCGGCAAGCACGTCCTGATCGAGAAGGCCTTCGCGCGCAACGCCGCCGAAGCCCGCGACATCGTCGAGCGAGCCCACGCCACCAACCTCTTCTGCATGGAGGCCATGTGGACGCGCTTCCTGCCCGGCACCGACGTCATCCGGCAGTGCCTCGAACAAGACCTCCTCGGACCGGTCGAGGTCGTCTTCGCCGACCACGGCCAGCCGCTCCACCCCCATGGCCCCCAGCGGCTCTCCGACCCTGACCTCGCCGGTGGAGCGCTGCTCGACCTGGGCATCTACCCCGTCTCCTTCGCCAGTTTCGCCCTCGGCGGGCTGACCGCAGTGACCGCCGTGGGCGAACTCGCCGAGACCGGGGTGGATGCCCAGGAGGCCATGATCGTGACTGGCAAAGACGGCGGGACCGGAGTTCTCCACGCGACGATGACCGCACGCACGGAGACCATGGCCAGCATCGTCGGCCGGAAGGGTCGGCTCGACATCGGTGAGCGCACCCAGTGGCTCGGCGCCTTCTACGGCCCGACCGTCATCCGCCATCAGGGGCGCACCGACCACGAACCCGCCGAGTGGCAGCCCGACGTGGACACGAGCGATCCGCACCACGTGGGCCTGCATTACGAGGCCTGCGAGGCAGCCCGATGCATCGAGGCCGGGCTCACCGAAAGCCCGCTGCTCCCCCTCGACGAAACCGTCGCCATCATGGGCATCCTCGACGGCGTCCGCTCCCAGATCGGAGTTCGCTACCCCGGCGAGGACTGACCCTGAGGCCGGCACACGAGCCGGGCAGTTCAGCTGCGCTGCATCCGAAGGAGAGTCGACTTCCCGAACAACGACTCCAGCAGGTCGATCGCCAACTCGGCGGTCTGGTTGCGCTGGTCGAGCGCCGGATTGAGCTCGACGATGTCGATCGAACCCAACTGCCCCGTGTCGGCGATCATCTCCATGCAGAGTTGGGCCTCGCGATAGGTCGGACCACCCACGACCGGAGTCCCGACCCCCGGTGCGATGCCCGGGTCGATGAAATCGAGGTCGAGACTCACGTGCAGGTGAGTGTCCTCATCGATACCCTCGAGGGCCTTCTTCATCACCTTCCGCATCGACATCTCGTCGATGTAGCGCATGTCGTAGCACTCGACGCCGACCTCGTGGAGCAATTCCTTCTCCCCACGATCCACTGACCGAAGGCCGACCTGGCGGACCTCGTCATGGGTCATCGCGGGGACCTCCCCCGCGAGGTCGATGAGACCCTCCGGCCCACGGCCGAGCAGGCAGGCAACCGGCATGCCGTGCATGTTCCCGCTCGGTGTGATCGAGGCGGTGTTGAAGTCCGCGTGGGCGTCAAACCACAGGACGCGCAACTTCTTGCCCTCGGCGCGACAGTGCTGGACCACAGCCGAGATCGATCCCATGGCCAAGCAGTGGTCGCCCCCCATGGTGATCGGGAGGCGCCCCTTCCCGAGTTCCTCGCCCACGGCGTTCCGCAGGGTGGTGTTCCACGCGATGACCTCGGGCAGATGGCGATAACCGTCGACCGGTGGCAACTCAGGATTGTCCGGTCCGGCCAGATCGCCGACGTCGACCACGGTGTTGCCGAAGGCTTCGAGGGCCTTCCGGATCCCGGCCACGCGCAGGGCGCCGGGCCCGAGTCGCGCTCCGATGACACTGGCGCCGATGTCGGTGGGCGCGCCGATGAGACTGACAGTTTTCACGGGTAGGGATCCTCTCCCTCCTGGGCCGCGGCTCGTGACCACAGCTGCCGCTGGCCACGATAATCCCTCCCGACCGCCGATTCCCGCCACGGGCCCTGAGGGATCAGTCCACCATGAGGTCGACCGAGTCGAACCAGGGCTCCTTGGCGATGGCATAGGCGTCGCTCGTCGCGGACCGCGCGGCGACCTCCGTCTTCATCCGGGCATAGTCCGCCCGAAACTCCTCGTCTGCGCGCAGCCGGTCGCGGAAGGCCAGTGCCCACCGCCAACCGGGACTCCCGTCCACTCGCACATGGACATGGGCGATCCGGCCCGGATCACTCGATCCGTGGAAGCGCTTGATCCACACCGATCCGTCCTTGGCGTTGTCGCGGTCCTTCCCAGCGACGCGGGGGAATCCAGCCCGTCCCAGTGCCGTGACGAAGCCGGCATCGTCGGCCTCCTCCATCGAGCCGACGCCGATCTGCAGGTCGATGACATCCTTGGCGATCAGGCCTGCGACGGCCGTCGACCCGATGTGCTCGACCGCGAGATCAGTCCTCCCCACGGCATGCCTGATGCGGGCGATCAGGCGGTCCGCCTGGGCGGGCCAGGTGGGGTCGGGCGTGCTGAGCGTGGGCACCGCCAACCGCGTGCGTATGCCGTGTCGCAGGTTGGCCTCAAAGGGCGCCAACCGCTCTTCCCAGAGTCGAACGACGCTCTCCCGCAAGGCATCTGGCGAGCCCTCGTTGTCGAGCCAGACATCCGCCGCCGCCTGCCGCTGACTGTCGGTGGCCTGTGCGGCGATGCGCGCACGGGCATCGGTTTCGGGCATTCCGCGCAAGTCGACGAGTCGACGCAGGCGGGTCTCCTCCGACGCGCCGACCACGATGACGAGGTGATACTCCCCCGTCATCCCGGCTTCGACGAGGAGTGGCATGTCGTGGACGACGATGGCATCGTCGGGAGCCGCCGCAATGAGATCAGCCGTCCGAGCCCAGATGGCCGGGTGGGTGATCGCCTCCAGATCCTTCAGGGCAGCGGGGTCGCCAAAGACGATGCGCCCCAACCCGGCACGATCGAGCACTCCCTCATCGGAGACCACAGCGGGACCGAAGCGCTCACGGATCGCGGTGAGGGCCGGCATACCGGGTTCGACCACTTCGCGAGCGATCACATCCGCGTCGACGACGACCGCGCCGAGCTCGGCCAATTGTTTCGACACCGTCGACTTGCCCGACCCGATCCCCCCGGTCAACCCGACGCGCAGCATGGCTGCACGCTACCGGTCAGGCGCGACGTAGGGTCAGGAGCCATGGGCACCCTCGCGCCGGCGCTGGTGGCCCTCCTGTGTCTGCTCTGCCTCGCCCTCGCCTGGTGGATCCGCCACCTGCGACGCGAAGGGCGCACCCACCTGCGCGAGATCGAGCGCCTCCAGGACCTCGCTCACCGCAGGGCCGACCAGATCTCGGTGCTCAGTCACGAGGTGCGCACGCCCCTGGCGCTGATCAAGGGTTCCGCGGACCTGCTCGCGGAGCAGACGCCGGGGCCACTCACCCTGACTCAGGCCAAATTCGTGGACACCATCTCCCAGAGCGCCGCCCACGTCATCTCGTTGAGCGAGGACCTCCTCACCGGGGCACGGATCGAGGCGGGCCTCTTCGAGGTGCACCTCCGCGAGGTCGAACTGCGGGCCTATCTCCGGTCGGTGGTGCGGGAGTTGCGACAGGTCCACAGTCATCGGGCCGTGGCTCTCGATGCGCCGGGTCCGCCGAGCAAGGTCATGCTCGATCCGAAGTTGATCCATCAGTTGATCAGCAATCTCGTCGGGAACTCGTTGCGTCATGACGCCGACCCCGGCAACGAGATCGTCGTGCGCGGTCACACGGCAGAAGGCAACGTGCTCATCGCCATCAGCGACCATGGACGCGGAATGAGTGAGGACGAGCGCGCCGGGCTCTTCGAGAGCTTCCGGACCAGTGCGCCGCTCGGGCAAGGCACGGGACTGGGCCTCTACATCTCGAAACACATCGTCGAGTTGCACGGAGGCCGCATCTTCGTCGACACGATCGCCTCCCACGGGACGACCGTGCTCGTCACCTTCCCCACCGGCGCCCGAGCCGCGAGGATCGAGCCATGAGGTTCGAGCCATGAGCACGGGGACCTGGCGAGCGCTCGTCGTCGAGGACGAGCCGGCGATGCGCGACATCATCACCTTCGCGCTCGAGACCCAGGACTTCGCCACGCTCACGGCCGGATCCGCGGAGGAGGCCTGGACGCTCCTGCGCCAACAGGACGTCGACCTGGTCGTCCTCGACGTGATGCTGCCCGGGATGTCCGGGGTCGAGTTCTGTCGACGGATCACGCAGGCGCGGCCGGTGCCGGTCATCCTCCTCACCGCCCTCGGGGAGACCAGTCAGCGGATCGCCGGCCTGGAAGCGGGCGCCGCGGACTATGTCACCAAGCCCTTCCACCCTCGGGAGTTGGCGCTACGGGCTGCAGGTCTGGTCCGCCGCTCCCCCGGCAGAGGGGACGCGGTCGTCCGCGAGGGGCTCATCACCTTGGATCTGCGAGCCGCGACGGCGTATGTCGCCGGCAAACGGGTGGATCTCACGCCGAACGAATACCGCCTCCTCGCCGCCCTCGTCACGCACCCCGGCGAGACCTTGGGCTTCCGCCAACTGCTGTTGCTCGGCTGGGGCGACGGCAGTCCTCTCGGCGGTCGGGAGTTGCTCAAGACCGCCCTCTACCGCCTCCGCATGAAGCTCGAGTCCGTCGACCCGGCAGCCCGTGGCGTCGTCGAGAGCGTGCGGGGG
>Ga0116184_10001548_pt1 | contig 21801 bp, 24 predicted proteins | sample AD_JPNNA5_MetaG_FD_89886 | JGI IMG/M metagenome (GOLD analysis project Ga0116184, IMG submission 89886) | Active sludge microbial communities of municipal wastewater-treating anaerobic digesters from Japan - AD_JPNNA5_MetaG | ecosystem: Engineered > Bioreactor > Anaerobic > Digestate | place... | reverse complement strand
GGAAAACGAAGAAGGTGTCTTCTTCTTTTTCCAAACAAAACAGCTTAAATCTTTTTAAATATATTTGTAAAGTGCGTTACTCTTTAACTGAAATAGTGGTATATAATTGAATTGAAATTTACATTGTGAATGATGGTTCTACAACAAATGTAGAAAATACTATAAAGAACCTGATCCTGCCTTACCATAAAAATGTATATTATTCGGGTTATAGGAAGAATATGGGCAAGGGATTTGCAATTCGTCATGGTCTGGAACTTTCCTCTTCTGATTATTACATTTATTGCGACTTCGATTTCCCTTTCGGAATTGATGCTCTGAGAGAAATATATGAAATCCTTGCTGCCGGAAAAACCAACCTTGTAATGGCATCCAGGAATTTCTTTTCCATCTATAAAAAACTGCCATTCTGGAGATGTCTGTTATCCCTCTCTTTATTTATTATTAATTCAATTATTACCCGCTTCAGGGTTAAAGATACACAAGCCGGTTTGAAAGGACTTGATAATAAAGCAAGAGATGTTTTTCTGACAACAAAGACCAACAGTTTTGTGTTTGATATTGAGTTTATTTTGAAGTGCCTTAAAGCTGATCTTAAATATAGTTTTGTAAAGGTCGTCCCTAACCATAATATTAAGTTTACCAATTTTGGTTTAAAGGTAATTAAACGCGAACTAATCAATTATTCTAAAATAATGCTTGGCCGCAAATAAGAACATACTGCTCACAATTGATCTGGAAGAATTTGATTTGCCTCTCGAATATGGTATAAGCATTCCTTCGCAAAGGCAGATGAACATAACCAACCAGGGACAGTCAAGAGTGGTTGACCTGCTGAATGAATATGATATTAAGGCTACTTTTTTTGTCACATCAGTATATGCAAAAGCAAATCCATTGGTGATAAGGCAAATTGTCGAAAAACATGAAATTGCTTCTCATTCATACAACCACACGATATATGATCGTAGTGATCTTGAAAAATCGAAACAGATACTGGAAGAAATAAGCGGGGTAAGGATAAAGGGATTCCGTATGCCACGCATGGCAAAAGTTGATTACAATGAACTGAAACGCTGTGGCTATACTTACGATTCATCAATTAATCCCACATTTATTCCTTTCAGGTACAACTATTTCTTTAAACCCCGCACTCTCTTCGCGGACAGAAAGACCAGTATGTCTGTTATTCCCACATCTGTCAGTCCGGTTACCAGATTCCCTCTATTCTGGTTAAGCTTTAAGAATCTTCCTTTCAGAATTTATGTATTTCTTTGTGAACGAACCCTTAATAAGGACGGGTATCTTAATTTATATTTTCATTCGTGGGAATTTGCAGATATCAGATCGTTTAAAGTCCCTTTTTATATGAAACAACCGGACGGTAATGAATTAACGGATAAGCTTGAAAAACTGTTGGTATATCTTAAGAAGAAAGGGGAGTTTATAACTATCTCTGAATTTCTAAGAACCAGGGATTTGTAAAAATTTACCTAATTATGAATCTTAATGTAAAAAAGTTCCTGTCAGGGCTTGATAAATTTACCGATACTAAAACGAAAATTTATTTCATCGGCCTTTTCATTGCATTAATCGTCACTTTAAAGGAGGTGATCTGCATGTCATATAATAATTTCCAGATTTTTTCTTTCGGATCACTTGATTTCTGGAATGGAATAAATCCATATTCCGACTGGAACCACATTTCTATATTGGCAAAACCCCTTGATGTATTTCTTTATGGTCCGCTTTTTTCGATCTTGTTTACTCCATTTACAATTTTGCCCGGATGGATAGGCGTAATTTTCTGGAATATCTTTACATATACTCTTTATTTCTTTTCTGTTTTTACTTTGCCTGATCGATTTTCTTTCTATAATAAAAGATTCTTCTTTTTCTTTTCGTCTTTATTACTCTTTTCAACACTGCTGTCAGTTCAGTATAATCCTGTTGTGGGCGCACTTTTTCTATTTTCATTTACCTTGCTGGAGAAGAACAAGGGATACTGGGCTGTTCTGCTGATATTAATATCAGGGTTCACCAAGGTTTACGGGATATTCCAGATTATAATGATATTGTTTTATCCCGGATTCCGGAAAAATACCCTGTATGCTTTGCTTATTGGGATAGTGTTATTCCTCTTACCGGTGATTAAGATCCCTGCAGCTGAGCTACTCGATTATTATCATTCCTGGATGAATGTTATCACAAGCCATTTAGTATTTAACAGATATAGTATTTACCGCCCTTTTATTGCACTTCACGATTCGATAGCTTCTGTAACAGGATTCATCTCCTTAGGGGTTTTCTTTGTAATATTCATTCTCACTTTGCTTAAGCTGAAATATTTCAAGGGATCTTTCTCATACCGGGCTATGTTCCTTGGGGTGCTGATGAGTTTTGCCATCCTGTTCAGTACAGGATCTGAAAGACATACATATGTTATTGCGGTGGCAGGTTATGCAATATGGTATACCTGTATAAATCCAACCCGGACCGATAAGATTTTATTGTGGATAAACTTATTGTTGCTAGGGGTTTTACCAGTGGATTTAGTTGTCCCATGGGTAGTATCTAACTTTCTTCTGGCAAAACTTGATCTTGGGGTTATTGTGTTTGCAATTACATGGTTTATTATGGTTTACAAAACTTTCCTGCAAAAGCCGGAGATTCCGGCGCCACAACACGTCAGTAAAAATTGGCCACCCGGACCATAGTTAATCGCATGAATTGTAAATTAACATCAAGATGACTTTGATTCCGGCGGGAAGTGGTCAGGGAAACTGGATTATGCATTCAAAAATAAAATTGACTTTGGCATTTTGGTGGTGTACCTTTGAATACTAACTAAATGCAGATGGATCACCAGTTTATTAGCAACATTGGCTGTAAACAAAATAAGTTGTTCATTTACTGGTCTTTAACTCTGAATCTGGTCTTACTAATTCTCATGGCAACTCTGAAGTCGTGTATAAAGCTGCCCGATATAACCCCTGATACCGAAGAGCTTACCGTAATGGGTTATGTGTCCGATTATATCACGCATGAAAAAATTCCTGATGCTGAGGTACAGGTTCTCGGATGGTCCAAATCCTTGTTTTATGGCGATGTTTATTATTCATACCCGATTGATACAGGATATACTGATGGTAACGGATTTTTCAATATCACATTTGAAGGCAGAAGCAAAAACGGATATGATCTTTTCAAATCTAAAGATAAGTATTTCAGTGATGGAGGTGGCGTCAGATCAGATATTAATGCAATAAACAATCTGAACTGGGTATTATTCCCTCACGGGTATATCAAATCTCATATAATCAATAAAATAAATACTGCCCGTTGGATAGAAATCAATTTTGTTACTTATATCAGACCCGGGCAGGATATTTTCAGAGAGGGTTTTGAAAATACATCAATTTTTTCCAAAGCGTTTTCAGATTCATCATTTGTCACAACAACCATAGGGGGATTGACAAATGAGCTTAAAATAAAAATGACACCTACGGATAATACTATCGATTATATTCAGGTAAAGGATACATCATTTTTAACTCTCAGGCACGATACCTTATTTCTCGAAATAGTTCTCGAAGGGCTGTAAATTACATAGACATAATACTCCATGTCTAAATGTAATAAAAAAAAGGATTCAATTTACTAAGAATCCCCTTTGTAGCGAGACCGGGAATTGAACCCGGGACCTCATGATTATGAATCATAACTTCTATGTTTTGGTCACTTTTTTAGACGTACACTATTAACACTATTTATCAACTGGTTACATCATATTAGTTATGATTTATTTTTGCTTGTTTATGGATTTATTATTATTTTTGTATGTGCAATTGTATGTGCAATTAACGTAAAACTATAAATCCATGCAGGCAACCGCTCAAATCTATTACCAGAAAACTAAGTCAAAAAGGACTAAGGAAAACCTAATCCCTGTCAAACTTGAGATCATTCATAACAGGGTACAAAAGTATTATTCAATCAGCGAAGTCATTAAAGACAAAGACTGGTTGTTTTTGTCTGAAGCTGAAATTGAAAGGGTGACAGGGGACAGTCCCCGTGGTAAATATCGGGATATTGCTTTTGAGTTTAAGAGAATAACTGATGAGGCTGAAAAGGTCATCAATGAGATCAATACATTCAGCTTCAATCAATTTGAAGAAAAGTTTTTCCATAAGGCAACCGCATGGGATAACGTATTTGTGGCAATGGTTGACTTTATCAAAGGCTTAAAAGTTGAAGACAGGTTCGGTTATGCTTCATCCTTTGAAAGCACCCTGAGAGCTATAAAGGAATTTCATGAGGGGAAAGGGCTTGATTTCAATTGTCGTCAAAAAGTTGAAACAAGGTACAATGATTATGTCTCTGGCAAACCTCTGAATTTTGTTGACATAACTCCTACATGGTTGAAATCCTTTGAATTGTGGCTTCTTAAAAAGAAGAAATCAAAGTCAACAATCGGTATTTATGTACGCAATATCAGAGTCCTGTTTAATGTAGCTATGAAAGTACATCAAATCAGGGCTGAATATCCTTTCACTATTCATAAGCCTAAAACAGCAAAGGGACGCAAAACAGCTCTAACAGCTCACCAAATAAGCCTGATAGCTAACTATGAAACTAAACACCCGCAGGAACAATTTTACAGAGATATTTTTATGTTTTCATTTCTGGGTAATGGAATGAACCTTTCTGATATTGCACGGCTCAAATATTCAAATATTGTTGACGGTGAAATCTGGTTTGTTCGTGAAAAGACTAAGGGTGAGGAGGCTGATGAAGATAAATTGCACGTCCCGATTACAAAGACCATGCAGTCAATTATTGACAGGTACGGTAAAAAAGCTGTCGGATTTGATTCTTTCATATTTCCGATTTTAGAACCTGACTGGAGCGAACAAAAGAACTATGCTGAAATTAAGCAGTTAACAAAACAGGTGAATAAGTATGTCAGGCTAATTGCCTCTGTTTTAGGTATCAAAGAAAACATTTCAAGTTATGTTGCTCGACATAGCTGGGCAACCATTGCAAAGAATAGCGGAACATCCACAGAGTTTATTTCAGAGGCTCTGGGACATAGCTCTGTCACAGTTACAAAAAGATACCTTAAGAGCTTTGAGAGGTCAACCAGAGAAGAACACTCAGGAAAAATGGAAGATGCAATATATAACCATAAAGCAATCTGATATGAAAACAACTGATCCCCGATACCAAGATTATGTTAAGATAATTTTTACAATATCCGACATTTCTGACAACGCTGATGACAATGATCCAGCTCTAAAGAATAGTTTAGAGGCGAAATTTGATAAAGAGTTCAATGAGTTCAAGTTATCATTTGCCCGTAAAGTTGTCATGCGCACTAAAGTGACGGAAAACATTGCCAAAGGGAAGGGTACTAATGAAGGTTTGGACGAAAACGGCATGATAGAACTCCAGCAGGAAGCACAAAAACGTAGTTTTACAACTTCTGAAATAGCCTCATTGAAAATTGATTTTATTGATGAGAGATTAAACTTATTAGCGAAAGTTCCTTTGAATGAGTTTGAAATACTGGATAGAAGAAGAATTCGTAGATTACAGGCTTTTCTGGGAGAGAAAAAAGCAGTTAACAGCCCTTTGCCTGATAAAGCTGATAAGACCTTTATACAATTTTTTATTAACATACCTGATGATAAAAAAGATATTTTTGCATCTATGCTTCGGGATGAATTTAAAACTGAAATAGGTTTAGGAATTAGGTATATGATTGAAGCACTCAAGAAATTGAACTTAATAGCTATTGGAGACCGAGAAAGGTCAAGTCTATTCCGTAGTATTGAAAGATACTTTCAGAGAGATATTGGAGACAGGAGGGCTGTTTTTCCTGCAAAATCAGTTATTATCTGCAAAGATAATGTTGAAACCGCAGTTGACAGGATAAATCCATTATTACTAAAAGTTCAACCGCCGAAATAGAAGCTCTTGCAACTTGCAATTTCTTGCAAGCAAGGTATAGCAACTGATTATCTGATAATTACGTAATTTATTGGCTTTACCTTAGCTGAAAATATGCTAAGAAATGACCGATAAAATTACATTTGACAACCTGCCTGAGGCTATTCTTGAGCTTCACCAAAAAGTTGATAGGCTTCTCTCTCAAAATCGGTTAACCAAACAACCTGAGGAGGACAGGCTTCTAACAGTTGAGGAGCTTCAAAAATTCTTACCAGAGAACCCCGCTAAACAAACGATTTACGGCTGGGTGAATGACAGGCTCATACCTTACGAAAAACACGGGAAACGGCTCTATTTTCGGAAATCAGCTATTGATTTATGGCTTTCTAAAGGTCGTCAAAAATGAAAGACCAATTTACTAAGAAATGGATCATTGGTAACTCCTTGGAGATAGTAAAGGGATATGAGAAAGGAATCCTGACAATCAGGGGACTTCATTACCGTCTTGTCGCTTCAGGAATGACAAATGATATTCAGCATTATAAGAGAGTCGTGGATGCAATAATTGACGCTCGCTGGAATGGATTAATTGACTTTGATACATTTTCCGACCATGACCGCTTTATGACAGGTCAAACAGAGTACGAGAATATTTCTTTGGAGGACAAAATAGATACGGCAAAGAATCAGGTAAGATTATGGATGACCAACTATTCAAGAAACAAGTGGCAGAATCAATACTATTATCCCGAAATCTTAATTGAAAAGAAAGCACTTCAGGGAGTTTTTCAGAGTGTGTGTGAAGATTGGAAGACTACTTTGGGAGCCTGTAAGGGATATCCCTCTCTTACATTCCTATATAATATCGCGAACAGGTTTATCAATGCTTCATCGGAAGGTTATCATCCTGTCATACTGTATTTCGGTGACTATGATCCGAGTGGTGAAGATATTCCAAGAAGCATAAAGGAGAATATCATCCGCCATGGTTGTTATGATATTGAAGTAAGACGAATAGCATTATCAAAGGAGCAAGTTATTGAAATGAATCTGCCTCCCGCTCCAGTCAAAGTCGGAGATACCAGATCAGCAAAATGGAACGGATTAGGACAAGTGGAATTAGATGCTATTGAGCCTAACGTATTGCAATTTCTCTGCAATAATGCCCTTGAAAATATTTTCAATGAAGATACAGCGAATGAATTGAAAGTTCAGGAAGATCAAGAAAGAATACAATTCAGATCAGCATTAAAAGATTACGTTTCAACTTTATAATGGCAGAGTGCAAAAAATATTATCAGATAATCCCTGTAAAAGTCTTTTACAGGTTAGACAGTATTGAAGACTCATTAAAGCCAGAAATAAAGGGCTTCTGTCCTGATAATCTGAAAGAGGTTCTGTCAATTATTTCCTGTCATGTTCAAAAGTCAGACGGGACAGCTCCCCTGAAAATGGAGTACATTAAAAAGTTAGTCCCTCAGGGTGACAAGTATCTAAAAGGACTTATTGACCTCAAAATTGTCATTCGCTCAGGTCATGCAATCAAAGGTCAGACGAGTTTTAAATACAGTTTTGCTCCAGAATATTTCAGTAAGTACCTTTCTATTCCGCTCAGAAATGCAAAGCTCATGAGACGCATTAAACAGGCTCAGGAGAACTTAAGGAAAGAGGCTTCAAAGTCAGTCAAGAATCATTCAGAGCAAACGAAATACCTCAGGCAACTGACCATTGATGAAGATTACAGGCTCTTTCTGGAATCAAATTATTCCATTGAAACAGAGCAATACAATGATATTGAAGCCTCAGCAAAGAGAATCCTTAACGGTGACATATTTTACTCCGTTGATAAGACCTCAGGGCGGTTTCATTCCAATATTACTAACATGTCAAAGGGGCTAAGACCTTTCCTCAGAGTGAAAGGAGAACCTCTGGTAAACATTGATATTAAGAACTCACAACCGTACCTCAGCACACTCATTTTAACCAGTCCGTCAAAAGTTTCATTCCTTACTGAAAACCCTGCCTTTGCTTTGTTGCTACAATCTTTGAAAGTCTCTTTAAGTCAGGATGTTAAGAATTATATTTCTTTAGTCATTTCAGGACAGCTTTATGAATGCCTGATGCAGGAGTTTGCCAGAGAGGGTCTGGAGCTTACAAGGAATGAAACAAAGAGACAGGTTCTCAGGATTCTGTTTGCTCGAAACCGCTTGCCTAAGGATGAAGCAAACAGGAAAGCAAGACTGATTTTTACAAATAGATTCCCCACGGTTCACAGGATATTCAGCAAGGTTAGAGGCAGGGAAAGCGGTGACAAATTCCACAACTTTAAAAGGTTTGCCATACTCCTGCAAAGGATTGAATCTTACCTGATGTTGGATGTTATCCTTAAACGGATTTACAAAGAGTTGTCTGGAGTGATAGCAATAACAATTCATGACTCTGTAATGACAGGGATTCTGACAAATGATGTTGAAGCTGTCTGCAAAATAATGACTGAGGAGCTTACTTTTTTTGTTGGTTTTCAACCCAAAATTAAGATTGAGGAGAATATTGAGGAGAAAGAGGAGAATAAGGAGATTAAAGGGAAAGGAGTGAGAGAGGAAATAAATACTAACCAATACGATGCTACAACCTTTGTAAGTTTCAATTAATCAATATTTTAAAGTAAATATAATTTTGGTCAAAAAAATGATAAAATGAAAACAAAAATCAATGTTAATTCTGCAACGGATATGCGCATAAAGGAAACTTTTGATTTCCTACAAGTGCATCAGCATGACCTTTCAGACTCTCAGATTGAATTTGTAAAGAGTCTGAAAAAACAATTCAAAACAAGGGGTCTGACAGGAAAACAGACTCAATGTTTATTTGATATTAAAAAGTCTCTTAGCCCCTCCTCTCCTCCAATAGTTAGAACAAATCATTAATAATTTATTGATATGAAAAAAACAGAATCAAAATCGGTTTGTGTTTACCGCAATGCCGAACACGAACAATTAACACGGGTGCAACTTGAATCAGCCAGAAAGATATTACAATCTTTATTAAACGAATGGCATAAGCTCGAAATCGGTGACGTTCCTGATATTAGCGAACTCCTGATGAGACCTGAGCGGGTTTATAAAAATGCTATTGATACGCTGGTTGAAGTCCCAGCTCCTCAGGGACGGTTCTCAATGAAGAAATCAGCTCACCTGAGTACTCTTGACCTCCCTGATCCTTCACAGTTGTACGCATCAGCAAAGACAATCAGACAGTATCCGTTTTGTGCTAATCCTGGACTCTGGAAAGTTGAAGACAATCAGGTTGTCTTGAATGAATCAGAAGCGGAAATACTCATTGATTCTCAGTCTATTTATGCCAGAGACCCTGAAAAAATCAAACTGGCTAAGGATATTAACAAGCTCTGTGAGTTGCTCAATAGTCTCAATAAGAGGCTTAGTGGGGAAATTCTACCTGCAACCCCGTGGACTTATAACTGGTGCAGGGGTAAGTTTGTTTTGAAACAGCAATCTTACAGAGGATTGCAGGAAATTGCTCCTGAAATTGACAACCTTAAACGCTGGCTGTCATTGTAAACAACAATAAAATACAATAGAAATGCCGTACTCTAAAGGAATAAGCGGAAACCCCACAGGACGTAAAAAAGGCAGTAAGAACCTCACTACAAAACAGGCACGGGAACTAATGAATCAGATTCTTTTTGGTGAGTTGGACAATATCAGGGAGGCTTTGAGTGAAGTCAGGAAAGCGGACAAGGGCAAATATCTGGACTGTCTGACAAAACTCTTTCCTTTCTCCTTACCAAAGAAAACAGACCTCACCTCTGATAATGAACCGCTCTCAGGTTTAGTAAACATAACAGTTGCCAGTTCAAAGGGAGCTGAGGAACTTAAAGATTTCCTGAATGAAACCGACCCTAACAGAGGTATTCAGTAAGAACCTCAAGGCTTACCGCTCAGGAGCAACCCTGATAATTAATCAGGGAGGTCAGGGAAGCTCTAAGACATTCAGCATCCTGCAACTCCTTTATCTGATAGCAAAGAAAGGAGCTAAGCGGATTACAGTTGTGTCCTATGCTTTGCCTCACCTCAAACACGGTGCAATAGCTGATTTTGATAAGATTCTGGAGTCTTTTGGTGAAACCGTTGCTCTGATTAAGAATAAGACAGAATGCACCTACTCAATAGGAAAGTCAACCGTGGATTTTTTCGGGATTGAAAACAATGAAGCTAAATCACACGGTATAAGACGGGACATTCTCTTTATTAATGAGTGCAATAAGAAAATCAGTTACAATGTCTTTGACCATTTGAACTCCAGAACTCAAGAATGTACCTTTCTGGACTTTAACCCTGATATGGAATTTTGGCTTCATACAAAGGTCATTCCGAACTTTAAACACGTCCTGATTAAAAGCAATTATCTGGACAATCCGTGGCTACCTAATGGAGAATTAAATAATATCCTGATGAAAAAGGACAAAGCAGGTTTTGAAAATTGGTGGCAGGTTTACGGACTCGGTGAACTCGGAAAGTTGGAGGGTGCAATATTACCGAATTGGAGGTATGGAGAATTTGACAACTCCCTGCCTTATGGTTTTGGTTGTGACTTTGGATTCAATGACCCTGATGTTCTCATTAAGGTTGCTATTGACAGGAGTAAGAAAATAATCTATGCTGACGAGAAGATATACAAAGAAGGTAATTCAGCAGATCAGCTCAGGCAGTTAATTGCCCTCCACGCTGTCAGAAATGACCTTATAATTGCTGATTGTGCTGATGCTCGTATGATTGCAGAGCTGAAAAGATACTTCAATATAAACCCTGTAAATAAGAAAAAATGGACGGTTGCTGAGGCTCTTAAAATAATGCAGGACTATGAGATTATCATTACTGAGACCAGCTATGATCTTGCTAAGGAGTTAAATAACTATATCTGGAATGACAGGAAAGCAGGTATTCCTATTGATGATTATAACCATGCCATTGACGCTGTAAGGTACATTTTTCAATATCTTCACAACAATCGTGAACGGAGTGTTCAGCTATGGCATTTATGATTTTTCTTTTTCGTCCTTTTCATTTATTTTTTGGTTTGAGGGTTGTCAGAAATGACAGCCCTTTTTTAATCCTCTAAGCATTTTATACTTAAATTTACCTGACATAAAAACTAGTAATATACACTCTGAAATAATATTTATAAACTAATACAGCATCCTAACATGAAAAATATCGCTTTGTCTTTTTTCCTTTTAATCTCAATTACTGCTTATTCTCAAGAACAATTTTTTGTTGGTAAAGATGCAGAGTTGTTAATTGGCAAAAAAGTAACTGTAAAAGAAGGAATATCATTTTATTCTGGATTCTACCACGACAGTAATTTAAAAAAATTATTATATAAAGATAAATCTGGAGTTGGCAACGACCCAGCTAAACTAATTGGATTAGAATTTATTGTGACTAAGTCAATGGTAAATCCAAATAAATATAATCTTGGACAAGATTTAGTTTTAGTTCTTGAAAATGACAAAACTGGAATAATTTATTATGCTTATGACCCACAAGTAGCGGATTTATTTCTACTTAATGTTGTTGGTGGTTTAATGCCACCTGAAGGATTCTTATGCCAACGACTCATAACAGAAAAAGATAAGTTTTCATCCAAGATAACTACGAGAACTCCAACTGAATACGAATATTCTATTACAAGAATTGAGGAAAATGGTGAAAAAATAATCTATTTAAGATTACAGTCTTATGGAGCAACGCTCAATATTAATGAGAAAGGTTTGAAAGTTTTATTTTCAGATGGTACTGTTATCTCAAAACCTGATGAAGAAATTAATTATACAGATGCATCAGGAACGAAAGGATGGACTTATAGTTGTTTTGTAAGGCTTGACAAGGAGGACATAAACACCTTTACCATAAAAACAATAACAGATTATTCCTTAGGCATTTACGAAAGAAAAATAAAAAGCACAAATGCTCTTGAGTTAAGGGAATATTTAAAATGCATGATTAAATAAGACTGTATTGTTTAGCCTGGGTTCTTAACATATATGCAAAGCTATAAAACACCTCCTTTTAAGCACAGACAAGCATTTGTAAGGTGTCATTAGAATACACCTATCAACAAGACAAAAACTACCTTAAAATGACTTTTGTATGTGCAAATGTATGTCAAATAAAAAGGCAGTCATGATTTGAATTTTCATAACTGCCTGATTTACTGAGTAGCGAGAGGGGGAATTGAACCCCCGACCTCATGATTATGAATCATGCGCTCTAACCATCTGAGCTATCTCGCCTTCCGTCCACCGTAGCCATGGCGAAGATGGAATTTCGCGGGTGCAAATATAATCAGTCTGGCCGTAATTAACAATAAGATTTTTTTATGTTACAATATTTTTTCTATATTGCAGGAAGATATAACCTCATTCCGGAAAGGGAAATGAAATACGAACTCGAATATACTCTGAACTGCTCTCCCAAAGTCCTCTTCGCCAGACTCAGCACACCAGAGGGCCTGTCTGAATGGTTTGCCGATAATGTTCATGTCGATGGCGATATTTTCACTTTCCTATGGGGAAAATCAGAGTCAAAAGCCAGACTGGCTGCCCTTAAAGAAAATAAATTCGTAAGGTTCGAATGGCTCGACATCGGCACTGAAGAATCAAATTTCTTCGAATTCAGGATAAATGTCACGGAACTGAGCGGTAGCGTTGCCCTTATCATAACCGATTTCGCCGATGAAGAGGAGAAAGACGACGCCATCTATCTTTGGGATACACAAATCTCCGATCTTAAAAGGGCTTTAGGGATTTAAATATTCCAGGATCGGTTTTTTCCAAGCCCCATTCATTAAGATCCGGCCAATTTATAATTGGTATTTTTACCAAAATCAAGTAGTTTTGCATCCAAATTACTAAAGCCATTGAAAGCACTTGACAAATTCGTCATAAAATCATTCATAGGCCCTCTTGTACTCACGTTCTTCATCGTGCTTATAATTCTGCTTCTGCAGTTCCTGTGGATGTATATTGATGAACTTGCCGGGAAAGGACTAAGCGCCGGCATTCTGGCCGAACTCCTGTTCCAGTTCTCCCTGTCATTCGTTCCCACAGCCCTGCCTTTGGCTATCCTGCTGGCAGCACTTATGTCATTCGGCAATATGGGCGAATATGGCGAACTGACTGCTCTTAAATCATCAGGAATACCATTACAGAGGATAATGAGATCACTCATTATTGTCATTGCCCTGCTTGTACTTGTCTCTTTCTATTTTTCCAACTATATCCTCCCCTATTCAAACCGGCAGGCCCGGTCGCTGTTATACGATATCAGAAAAAAACGCCCGGATATCAACCTCCAGGCCGGTACCTTTAATAACGATATTGATGGTTTCAGTATAAAGGTAACAGCTAAAGATCCCGCTACCAACCGCCTCGACGGCTTACTTATTTATGACCACCGCGATAAAAGAGGTAACGTTTCCGTAACCCGGGCCGACTCCGGGTATATAAAGATCACATCGGATGAGACCGGGATGATAATGCAGCTTTTCAACGGTTATTCATATAATGAAATTGAAGAGAAAAATGTTTCATATGACAGCAGGAAGCTTCCTGCAAGAAGAGATACTTTCAAGGAAGAAATTATAACTCTTTCTCTTACCGGTTTTGACCTTGAAAGATCAGGGAACGATCTTTTCAAATCGACTTCGTGGCAGCTTAATCTCTCTCAACTGTCTTATTTCGCCGACTCTCTGATGAAAGATCATAACAACAAAAATGAAGCAATGTTCTGCGAATTCAGGGACGCTAAACTATTCTCTGAAAAAAATCCAATTATTGCCTACATGGATCAGCCAGAAACTATACCTCAACGCCGGGATGCTGTTTTTACTCCGGTTACAATATTTGATACACTGAACATAAGCAGTAAACCGATGATCATTCAGAGAGCATTGGAGAATATGAGGGAAACGGGTAATTTCATAACTTCCTCTTCAGAATCGATGAAGATAAATATCCGCCAGGTCAAACAGTATGAGAAGGACTGGCATAAGAAACTGACCCTCCCCTTCGCCTGTCTGATATTCTTCTTTATTGGGGCTCCACTTGGTGCAATAATAAGAAAGGGAGGTCTCGGAACACCTTCAGTGATATCGATCTTTTTCTTTGTGGTCTGGTATGTCATTTCACTGTCGGCTGAGAAACTTGTTGAAGAAGGGCTCGTGAGCGCAATCCCTGGGATGTGGGCATCATCATATATCCTGCTGCCCGTGGGTATCTTCCTGACCTATAAAGCCTCCACTGACTCTGTATTAATGAACGTTGACACTTATCTGCAGTTCTTGCGTAAGATCAAGGAATATATTATAAGGATCCCGTTAACGGATAAAATAAGAAACCGCAACTATAATGATGATGGAGAAAAACAATAACATTTTGAATTCGATTGAGGATGCTGTTGATGATATCAAAAAGGGTAAGATATTGATTGTAGTGGATGATGAAGACCGTGAAAATGAAGGCGACTTTATTTGTGCTGCGGAACTTATTACTCCAGAAATTGTCAATTTCATGGCAAAACACGGGAGGGGATTGATCTGTGTAGCTCTTCCTGAAGAAAGATGTGAAGAACTTGAACTTGACCTTATGGTAGGGAACAACACATCACTGCACGAGACACAGTTCACCGTTTCTGTCGACCTGCTGAACCCTGAAACCACCACCGGTGTATCGGCAAAAGACAGGGCACTGACTATCAAATCTCTGGTAGATCCGGCAACAAAACCTTCCGATCTCGGACGTCCCGGACATATCTTCCCTCTGAAAGCGAAATCAAAAGGGGTACTGAGAAGGGCAGGACACACTGAGGCAGTTGTTGATCTGACCCGTCTTGCAGGACTCAACCCGGGCGGGGCCCTGGTCGAGATAATGAATGATGACGGCTCAATGGCCAGGTTGAATGACCTTATTAAACTTAGAAAGAAATTCGGCATAAGGATCATTTCAATACGCGACCTTATCCGATACAGGCTTGAACGTGAATCAATAATTGAGAAAGGTGAACGAGTAAAACTTCCTACTGACAGGGGTGAATTTGATTTCATTCCTTTCAGACAAACAAGCAACGGTCTTGAACATGGTGCTCTCGTAAAAGGTACCTGGACCAAAGATGAACCGGTCCTGGTACGAGTTCACTCCTCATGCTTTACAGGCGATATTTTCGGATCGCTGAGATGCGATTGTGGCCAGCAGCTGCATAAGGCAATGGAAATGGTAGAGAAAGAAGGGAAAGGTGTTGTTATTTACCTGAGCCAGGAAGGAAGGGGGATCGGTCTCTTTAACAAGATCAAAGCCTACCGGCTTCAGGATGAGGGTATGGATACTGTACAGGCCAATATCCAGCTTGGTTTCGGCGAAGATGAAAGGGATTATGGCGTCGGGGCCAGCATTATGAGGGAACTCGGGCTGGGAAAAGTGAAGCTAATTTCAAATAATCCCGTCAAACGGGCAGGGCTGGAAGGATATGGTATTAAAATAGTAGAAACCATTCCGCTGATAATAGAATCAAATCCTCATAATAGGTTCTATCTTGAAACAAAGGCAAATAAAATGGGACATAACCTTACCTGTTACAAGCACATTGTCAAGGATTGATATTTTTTCATGATTTGTTCTTATTCATTAATTAAAGAACTATGAACGACCTCAGGATCGTTTTCATGGGGACACCGGAATTTGCAGTGGCTTCGCTTGGGGCACTGCTTATTAATGGCTTTAATGTTGCCGGAGTTGTCACAGCGCCCGACAGACCTGCCGGAAGAGGGAAGCTGATCACAAAGTCACCAGTGAAAGAGTATGCGGAATTAAACAAATTACCAATACTTCAGCCTGAAAATCTCAAAGATCCGGGATTCCTTAAAGACCTGAGGGATCTTAATGCTGATATTTTTGCTGTCGTGGCCTTTCGCATGCTCCCTGAAGCAGTGTGGAAGATGCCGCCAAAAGGGACAATCAACCTTCACGCCTCACTACTGCCTCATTACCGCGGTGCTGCCCCGGTAAACCACGCATTGATAAATGGAGAATCAGTAACAGGGATAACAACATTTATGATCGATGAGAAGATCGACACCGGTCTCATTCTTCTGAGGGAAGAGGTTCAGATCTTCCCTTTTGAAAACGCCGGGGATCTTCAGAACAGGCTAATGAAACTCGGGGCAAGACTTCTGATAAGGACCCTGAAAGGTATCAATGAAAATAGTGTGACTCCGCAGCCTCAATCGGTCTTTCTTAAACCTGGTGAGACTCCAAAACCTGCTCCTAAGATCTTCCCGGAATTCTGCTTCATCAACTGGGAAGACCATGCAGTAAGGATAAATAATTTCGTCAGAGGTCTGGCGCCTGATCCCTGTGCAAGATTCCGGATGAAAAATCAGAGCAGGAGCCTGATTTTTAAATTGTTTGAAAGCCATCCTGAAACTGCTGATCACCCATTGAGACCGGGATCAGTAATTTCCGATTCGAAAACGAATTTAAAGATAGCCTGTAAAGGAGGATTACTGAACATTCTCAGCCTGCAGGCTGAAGGGAAAAAAAGAATGAACACACCGGAATTCCTGAGAGGATTTAAAATATCTGACTGGGTTATTGATGTCAGTTCCCCGGCTTAATACTTCTGAGTCTGACCTGCTGCCCGGGAGCCGGCTCCTCTCCTTCCACCATACCATTATATTCATAAAGCTTCCTCATCTTAACACCGTATTTCTGTGATATGGAGTACATTGTATCACCCTGTGCTGCAGTGTGCGTCTCTTTTCCTGCTTCTGCCCTGTCCCTTTTTGGCTGGAGATAAAGGATCTGACCTGCAACAGGAACAAAACCTTCCGGAAGTTCATTATATCTCTGAAGTTCCCATTTCAGGAGCTGGAACTCATTTTCTATCATTTCAAGTGTCTCTCCGTCTTTTACTATGATGTACTGAATCCGGTTATTTTCCATCACTCTTGATACCCTGGCAGAAACAACGAAATTATCATTAATGGCCGGAGGCATCTGAACGTTCTCCTTAATAGCAGGCGCATTTCCTTTATTGCCAGCTTCCGTTACGGGCCCGGGGTCAACTTTAACAGCAGTCATCGGTAACGGCGTATTTACCGGCCGGTTAGGATTATCAAAATAGTAAAGACTGTTCTCTTCAATTTTCCTGATAAGCATATTGGGATAATCAGGATTTGTTGCATACCCTGCCTGTTTCAACCCCTTTGCCCATGCTTTATAGTCAGTTACAGGAAGATCAAAAAGAAAGCTGTATCTCGACCCGCTTCTTAGAAAATCAGAATGGTCATAAAACGAATCCTCAACCCTGCTATATTTTCTGAAACAATCGTCACGTTTATCGTCATGATGATAGACAACCGGTCCGGTCCATCCGTTATGGCATTTAATACCAAAATGATTATTTCCCTTTGTTGCAAGGGAACTCCGCCCATAATCAGATTCGATCATTCCCTGTGCAAGGGTTATGCTTGCCGGTACTCCAGTTCTCTTCATCTCACTTATTGCCAGATCTTTATATTTCGCAATATAACTTTGTGCATCAGCTGTAACCCTGGCTGAAGGCGAAACAGCCGGTCTGTTTGCCCTGCAGGAAGCTAACACCGCGGCTAAGAATATTATTAAAATGACAACGTATGAACGTGACATTACTTACCGGTTTCGGGCAAAAATAGTAAAAAAGTACTTAAAGTACTTAGAGTACTTAGAGTGCCTAGAGTGCCTAGAGTGCCTAAAGTACTTAGGGTATTTAAAGTGTTTAAAGTGTCGGATATAACTTTAAGTACTTTAGCTCACTCCAGGCACTTTTTTATTATATTTGTAACCTGCAACAAATAAAGGAATTATGATGAAGTCAAAGAATATTTCATTTACCTTTAGCGAATACGAATCATTAGAGGAAATTGATCCGTGTGACCGGGAGCTTGTTTTATCGGCACGTAAAGCAGCGGAAAATGCTTATGCACCCTATTCACATTTTAAGGTCGGCGCAGCTGTCAGGCTGGAAAGCGGCGTAGTGGTCAGCGGGAGCAATGTGGAAAATGCAGCTTTCCCTTCAGGGATATGCGCCGAAAGGAACGCACTGGCAAACGCATCCTCGAACCATCCCGGTGATAAACCTGTTGCATTGGCAATTATGGCAGCAACTTCGTCAGGATTGACAGAAGACACTGTTTCGCCATGCGGGAATTGCCGCCAGGTAATTGCCGAAGAGGAAATAAGAAACGGAAACAAAATAAGGGTAATTCTTGGAAGCAGGAAAAAGATACGTATCATAGAGTCAGCCGGAGATCTGCTTCCCCTGCAATTCAACAGGAACGATCTGGAGCTTACGCTTCATTGATGATCAGCTGAAAACCAGAACCATGGATATTTTTAATGTTAAGGCGGGGATCTTCCGAAAGGAATTTCCTCAGCTTGGTTATATAGACATCCATGCTGCGGGCAGTGAAATAATCGTCATTTCCCCATATCTTCTTTAATGCCATCTCCCTGCTTATAAGAGTATTAGGATTGATGGCGAGCATCTCAAGCAACTGGCCCTCCTTTGGAGAAAGCTTCCTTTCAATATCACCGGCTGTCAGCGTCCTAAGCTTTGAATTGAAGACGAATTTACCAATTTCGTAAATATCCCTTGCTCCGCTTTGTGAATCACGGCGGGCAAGTATAGCCCTTATCTTAGCCAGGAGAATATCAGTGTCAAACGGCTTGGTTATATAATCATCACCTCCGACACCATAACCACGGAGGACATCTTCCTTCATTTTTTTGGCAGTCAGGAAAACTATTGGTATGAGATTATTTATCTGCCTTATTTCATTTGCGATTGTAAAGCCGTCAACATGAGGAAGCATTATATCCAGGATGCAGATGTCATAATTCCCTTTTCTGAAATGATCAACGGCATATTTGCCGTCGTCAATCCAGTCGACAACAAAATCATTTATTTCGAGATATGATTTCAGTACTGAACCGAAGCTCAGATCATCCTCTACAAGAAATATCCTGTCAGGCTTATTGTTCATTGGTCATTGTTAATTGCTGATTGTTCATTGTTCATTGTTCCAGTTAAATGGCAGAAATACGTCAAACCGGCTTCCTTTTCCCGGTTCGCTGTTGACAGTTATAGTGCCCTTATGAGCATCGACTATGGCGCGTGAATAATTCAGTCCCAGACCAAATCCCTTAACATCGTGCACATTCCCGGAAGTCTGACGATAGAAGCGCTCAAATATCCGGCTCTGGACATGCTTTGACATACCAATCCCCTTATCCTCAACAGACAGGATTACACCATTCCCGTTGTTTTTTGTCCGGACAGTAATTTCTGGAGATTTATCGGAATATTTTATCGCGTTGTCAAGAAGGTTGTTAACAAGATTGAAAAGATGTTCCGAATCACCATAAATTACAGGGTTAGTGGCATCAAGCAGTAGGGTTATCCTGCCATTCCTCTGCTGAACGAGAATATCAAGGCCCTCGACAGCCCTCTCAATAACTGAATGGATCGAGAGATTATCGAATTTAAAATCCATCTCTTTTTTATCGAGGGATGCAATCTGGAGAATCGTCTCAACCTTCTTGTTCATTCTGCTGTTCTCCTTCTTTATCATCCCGATGAAATGCCTTATACTCGATTCATCTTTGATCACCTTGGGATTTGTTATTGTATCGGCTGCCAGGGAGATAGTAGCTATCGGAGTTTTGAATTCATGGGTCATATTATTAATAAAATCCGATTTCATTTCCGATACTTTTTTCTGTCGTATTATGAAAAAGAGACTCATGGCAAATGTAGCCAGTATGATGAGTGAGAATAGCAGAGAACCTGTAAGGATCCCTGCCATCGATCCCAGAACATAGTTGGTCCTTTCAGGGAAGACTACAGAAAGGACTAGATCCTGACGGATGATATTATCAGGAAAAAGTCTCACTTTATAAATACTTTTCAGGAAATCGTTTTTCTGGGAGCGTTTATAAGTACCATCCGTAACGACGCCGTTCTTTATTACAGCGAATTCAAAAGGGGTCTGCAGATAATACAGCGACCTGTTCAGGGCATACTGGATCTCCCTGTTATCGAGTTCCATGTTCTCCCACTGATAGACCTCCGATAACATCTGGTTGCCTATGTTCTGTAATTCATTATACCTCTTTTTTATCAGTTCAACATAATCATCCTGTCTGACGTAAACACCTCCATTATTATCAGTATTGGCATCCTTGTTCTCAACGATTGTCATTTTGCCCGGATCATCAGGTGAAGTCATAATAAAAGTCCCGGAATCTGAAGAAATAATTGTATCATGAGTAACAACAACAGGTTCTTTTCCGTATTCCTGAGTTATCGACTGATTTGTTATCCTGACGCTGAAATTGCCACTGCCTGCAGAAGAATAACTGCCCACCCTGAGATAGCCTGAAAGGCCGCTTAAGGTATCATTCAGAGGATCCCCCTGATGAAAAACATAGGAATTGAAAAAATTCATTTTCCTCGACGATTCTATGCTATTGGCAGCATCGCTGATACCTTCAATTGCAATGGCGTTGAACTTGCCGTTCTCGATCCTGACAGCATTCCTGATCCAGACAAGCTGGATCCAGGTTATGCCTGCCAGGGAGATAAGCATCATGAAGATCAGAATGATGAATTTTCTTTTATTCATGAAGCAAATTTAACTTATCATCCCGGAATTCATACAGGTTTTAACTTTTCATTAACTCTTATTAACCTCACTTTAACGGACCTTAATAATAATTCACCCTGGTTGTTGAGTTGACGAGAAGCGGTCAGTGAGACTGTCATATTTATGCCAAGTTAACAACTGATACTTAAAGACCCTATATTATTTACATGCACTTTGCAAAGTAATCACGAATGTAAATTACATGTTGAAAATATGAATAAAAAAATGAAATTTCTGGGTAACAATTGAGGGTCAATCCATATTAAACTATATATAGACCTGTGTCTAATGAAGAAATAATTCATAAGACCAGCACTTTTTATCATATAAAATGCATTAACGATGGCTGAGATAGACAAAAATTCCGCTGATGCTCAAAATGCTTTAAAGATTGCTATTTCTGAATCCGGTAAAATTGAGATAATAAGAATAGAAAGTATTATCTATTGTAAAGCAGAAGGAAGCTATTGCAGAATATATGCAAAGAAAAAAGAGTTTGTAGTAACAAAGAATTTAGGATACTTCCAATCCATTCTACCCAAAAATAGATTTAAAAGGATCCATAAATCATACCTTATTAATATTGACTTTCTTACTGAGATTCTTCACAATAAGACGTTGATTTTACACTCATCAATTCAGTTGCCGATAGCCCGAAGGAGAAAGATTGACCTTATTAATCAACTTGAAGATACCTTTCTACATAGTAAGCCTTCGGCTTGATACCTCTTGTTTTTTCAGGAATGATTTTTATTGACTCAATTAGCTGGGTAATAGTTCGTCAAGTTTCTGGATTGAGTGATCCTGGATTCTATCGAGAGTATCCTTTAGCCAGGAGTAAGGTTCGATGTTATTGATCTTGCAGGTACCAAGGAACGAGTATATCATCGCTGCCTGCTGTGCAGCTTCATGGGATCCGGCAAAGAGATAGTTCTTCCGTCCCAACTTATGGAAAGTTTTACATAAACTGGGTTATGCATAGTAAATAATTATGTAAAGCAACATTTTGTTATTTATTAATAATCAGAGTTTTGATACAAGTAATAACGCATATTACTTTACATAAAATTTTATCCAATTAGAAGCTTT
>Ga0116184_10001543_pt1 | contig 21825 bp, 19 predicted proteins | sample AD_JPNNA5_MetaG_FD_89886 | JGI IMG/M metagenome (GOLD analysis project Ga0116184, IMG submission 89886) | Active sludge microbial communities of municipal wastewater-treating anaerobic digesters from Japan - AD_JPNNA5_MetaG | ecosystem: Engineered > Bioreactor > Anaerobic > Digestate | place... | reverse complement strand
TGGCAAACCCCAACCTGACCATCATCGTCACCACAGGCGACGGAGACTGCTACGGAGAAGGGGGCAACCACCTTATTCACAACATCCGCCGCAATCTCGATATCACCGTCATAGTCTGCGACAACCAGATCTACGGCCTTACTAAAGGCCAGGCCTCGCCCACATCCGACCCTGGCATGGTCACCAAAGTCCAGCCCGAAGGCGTGTCAGCGCAGCATCTTCAGCCGCTTGCGCTGGCGCTTGCCGCAGGCGCAGGTTTTGTCGCCCGCGGCTTCAGCCAGGATACCAACCACCTTGCAGGCTTGATTCTTGCTGCGATCAAGTACAAGGGATTCAGCCTGGTGGACGTGCTCCAGCCATGCGTCAGCTTCAACAAGGTCAACACCTACGATTGGTATTCCAAGCGCGTGTATAAGCTCGACGCTTCTTATAAGCCAACAGATCTCAACGCCGCGTTTGCCAGGTCCCTGGAATGGGGCGACCGCATCCCAATCGGCGTAATCTATTCTAGAGATAAGCCCGCTCGCGTGTAAAAAGAAACAATATTAAGTTTTTGTAACTTGAAAAATTTAAAAATTGTGCAATACTTGTATTGAGCATTCTTATCGATAACGCCGATCTCCCGACGGAGAGAGGAAAGCCACGGATCGATAGCGAATAAAGTCCTGATTTATTCGATAACCGGGTTGCCGAAATAAGAATACGCAACGCGGTTTTTTATTTGTACCGCAGGCGGGGTCAGCGGGGCACAGATTTTGTCCTTACCGATAAAGGGTCCTTGTACGGCATGCAGGGGCCAAAGCCACGGATCGATAAGGCGCATATGCCAAGCTGATTCGTTTTAAGCTTTCATATGGGCTTTCGACAGCCGGGCTGCTAAAGTAAGGAACAAGCGACCCGGCTTTTGATTTTGCCACTGATGCCGGGCAACAACCATAACCCGGGGGGGATTATGAAAGCAACACACCGTTTCGCGCTCGCAGTGGTACTTGTCATTCTGGCCGCCTATCCTGTAAATACCTGCCTGGCATTTTTGGGCCGCTCAATGGGCGATTCGTCCGAGTCAGGCGGTAGCCGCTTCCAGATCCAGGCGTCTTACAACCAAGAGGGCTCGCGTTTTGCTCCCATATCCAGCTTTTCCGATACTCTGGCAGCCTGGAAATCGAATGCCCAGGCCTTTTCTGCCCAGGCTCCGTCAGGCAGCACCTCCCAGCCGGCAATAGCGAGCGATTTCGGCAGTTTGAGTTCCCGGTTCGTATACGATCCGACGCACATCATTTCCTCGCCCAGATTCAGCGATTACTCCATTATTTCATACAATGCCGGCATTATCCTCAGTTCGAAAATCATGTCGATGCCATCGAGCCAGGTAAGTCTCGGCAATACGTTCGCCATTGTCACCATGCCTTCGGGCATACGGCAGGCAGCGACGTTCGTCACCGCATTGCCGCAAACAGGCCAGGCGAATCAACTTGTTGTTTATAATAACAAAGTCTTTCAGTGGACCACAGCTAAAGGCGGCCAGGACTGCTCCTGGCAGGAAGTGAAGGTCCAGGGCGACAATGGAACAGCCCGTACGCCCGATTATACGACCATGCAGGAGGTCGAGGTGACTCTCTACGGCCAGAAGATCACCTTGAACCTCGAGGTCGTTGCAAGCACAACTGAGATCGAGCATCCTCGTCCCGGCCAGACCGTGTTTGTCGCCGCAGGCGAGACATACGGTCCGCGCATATTCCAGTACGACGCCATACTCGACGGCTGGGTGAAAAAGTCGCTGTCGTCACCCGGCACACAGACAGAAGCGGCTGTTTCATCGACTACGGGCAAAGGTTTGCAGAAAACTGATGGCGCGCCGGCTCAAACCGCGACCTACCGCAACGATGCGAACACGGAATATGTCAAAGATGGCAAAGGCAACCTGGTTCAGAAGACCTATCCCGCAGGGACCGAGTTCCAGGCAGGCAACACGGTGCTCATCAGTATCGGGACGATCACCCGCGACAGCAGCGGCAACATCCCCGTCGGGACTGAATTCGCCACTAAAGACGGCAGGAGAGTCGTTCTCAATGCCGACGGTAATTATTATTACAAGTCAGCCGGATCATCGAAGACCGATAGCACCCCGTCGCAGGTAAAAAAAGTGGTATGGAACTCCGTGATTACGACGGCCAATGGCACAACCCTGTATGCACTGCAGGAAAATGGTTCGGGTAAATCCAGCGGTTCTTCCGATAACAGGTATTATGCTGATATGGACGGGAACGTGTATAAATGCAATACGGACGGCACAATATCCCGCACGGCCGCCAATCAGAATCCTGATAAGGGATGGGTAACAGGCGATAAAACATCAACCGGCGCCACAATCGAGAAGGCGTATAAGCTAGATGATGATACTTGGTATCTGGTAACCGACCAGGGGACGTACACTGCCATGCCCGGCCCGGATGAGACCGCTGACGAACGCGCCTCAGACCGGAACGTGTATGATTACTGCGATTCCCTGCTGGCTACAAAGGGATACACGAAAAGCGTCACGCACGAGAAGAATGGTTCGACGGTCTTGACCTATACGCCGTCAAAAAATACACCTGAAGGATATCCGACATATGTCGTTACGATAGACAGCGATAACAATATGACGACCCAGAATATCCCCGATGACCGGGGATCGGGTTCGTCGTCCGTCAGTGACGGCAATACCGGTAGCAACGGCTGGGTTTCGAACGGCAACGGGACTTATTCCGACGGCAACGGCCATACGCTGACCCCGAATGCTGACGGCAGCTATGTCGTGACGGGTGTGTCGCGCGGCGGTAACGTGATAGAGATCGGGGGGGGGCAGCCAGGCTCGTTCGGCAACGATCTGCTTACCGAAAATATTACAGGGCAGTCACACCAGACAAATGAGTCCGGCGACAGCGGAACAAGCGGCCAGAACACAAGCGAATCAGCCGGAGATTCGGACGGTTGGGAAGCCGGCGACACGCTTGCCAGCGGCCAAACCGTTGAGTCAGCAACGCCAAACGGCGATGGTACCTGGTCAATTGAAACTGTAGAGGGTAATTCGTATTCCAGCATCGATTACAGCCCTTCGTAAAAAAATACCCGATAAGAGGGCCCTTACAAGCTACGGACCCGGATCAGGCATGTCAGTCACGTCTGGTCCGGGTTCTGCATTTTTCTTGAATTTCCTGCCTAAACGTGCTATACTTACTTCCACGTACTTTTTAAATAACCCTTTGTAACAATTGAGGTTTGAAACATGAATTATGCAAGAAGCTTTGCGTTTATGGCAGCGGTGATTTTGTCTGTTCCGGCATTGTGTTTCGCCACCCAGCTTGGCGCATTCGACGTCAAAGTGCTCACGAGCCTCACCGAGACCTACGACGACAATGTCGCCTACACGAGCACGAACGAGAAGGACGACTTCATCACCCGCGCCAAAATCGGACTTTCCGCGCTCTACGAATCCAAAACAGAATCCCTTGAGCTCCGAGGCAACATAGCGCATAACAAATATGCCGATTACTCCAATTACGACAACACCTCCGAGGACCTGACGATCAACGCCAAGAAGGAATTCTCTGCCTACGAACGCGCGATCCTTACCGACACTTTTACCCACGCAGAGGAGCCCAGCAGTTTTGAGGACGAATTCGGCCGCACCTCCGGCAGGTACAGCTATAACCGCAATCGCTTCAACATCGCATACAGCAGGGATTTTTCAAAGGAATTCACCCTTATCGCACGGTACCTCAACGATTTCGACACCTATTCCCGTTCTGACCTGAGCGATTCAGTGCAGCACCGCATCGGCTTCGAAGGCGATTACACGGTCAGCTCCCATACGACGCTTTTGGCAATGTACGATTTCTATTATCGCGACTTCGACCCCGGCACCTCAGCCACCATCAACGGCCTGACCGCGGGCGCCAGGCAGTTCTTCACCGAGCACACATACGCAGACGCCAGCTTCGGTTACGACTTCATCAATTCCTTCAATAACAAGGATTACATCAAGCCGCGCGTCAGCCTGCGCCTCACTGACGATTTCGACCCTGCCACGCGCGCCTCGGTCTCCTTTGACAAGCGTTCCTATACCAATGCCTCGACACAGGACCTGTTCAACTACTGGCAGACCGCGCTCAGCTTCTCCAGGCGCCTGTTCGATCGCCTCGGATTCAACGCGTCCGGCTTTTACGGCAAAGGCAGGTACATGGTCTATAATATCAAAGACACCCTCAAGGGCGTTTCCGCCGGCTTTGCCTATGATATCAGCCACAACGTCACAGGAACCCTCAATTATTCATATTCAAAGACAACATCCAACGACCCAGGCCGCGAATACGAGAAGAACACTGTTTCCGCAGGCATAACCGCCGTATTCTGATGATCAAAGAACGCATAGCCCTGTTCAGGAAACTCGCCATTCTTACCGACTCAACGCTCGTATGCGCGGCGTTTTTCATCGCGTACGCTGTGCGCCATCATCTCAACGACGGCGTAAGCGGCCTGTATCCTTTGCAGTCATATATCGTATTCCTGCCCGTAATCCTGCTCGTTACGGGGGCCATGCTGTATTTCTTCGGCATCTACGATTCATTCAGGACAAAGACCCTCTGGGAAGTGCTTGTTATCGTCGCAAAATCCCATTTTTCGTCGTTCGTCGTCTTCAGCAGTATCGTTTTCATCACCCAGCAGGCGCACATCAGCCGCGCCTTCATCGGCCTCATATTCGCCATCGCCGCCGCGCTTATCTACGCAGAGAAGGTCGGCGTGATCCTGGCCTTCAGGGCTATCCGGCGCCGCGGCTATAATTACAAGCATCTGCTTATCGTGGGAACCGGCCGCCGCGCCCAGCATTTCATCAACATCATCAACGAGCATAGCTCCTGGGGATTCAAGATCGTGGGCCTGATCGACGACGATCCGTCGCTCAAAGGCACATCCATGTACGGCAAAAAGGTCCTGGGGACGCTTCAGGACGTACCCGATATCATCCATAACCAGGTCATCGACGAGATCATCTTCGTCGTGCCGCGGTCGTGGCTCAACAAGATCGAGGATATCATGTACCTGTGCGAGGCAGAGGGCCTGCGCATCCATATCGCGGTCGATTACTTCGAGCTCAAGTTTTCCCGCGGCAGGCTCAGCGAACTTGACAGGTTCCCGCTGCTGACGTTTTCCAGTACGCCGGCGCGCCTCGGCAGCCTCGTGTGCAAGCGCATATTCGACGTGCTCATATCAGCGGCAATTCTGCTTTTATCCCTGCCGCTGTTCGTTGCGGTGGCGATACTCATCAAATTGACGTCTGACGGGCCCGTATTCTTCAAACAGAAACGGGTGGGGCTCAACGGCCGCATATTCAGATTGTATAAATTCCGCACTATGGTCAGGGATGCGGAGCTTAAGCTCCAGGAGCTGATGCCCCACAACGAGATGCACGGCCCGGTGTTCAAGATGTCCAACGACCCGCGCATCACCCCGGTAGGCAGGGTCCTGCGCAAGTTCAGCATAGACGAGCTGCCGCAATTTTGGAACGTGCTGACCGGCACCATGTCGGTCGTGGGCCCCAGGCCGCCGCTTCCAAGCGAGGTCAAACAGTATGACTCCTGGCAGCGACGCCGGCTCTCCATGCGCCCGGGCATCACCTGCCTCTGGCAGGTTTCCGGACGCAACAGGATCGTGGATTTTGCCAAATGGGTCAAGATGGACCTCGATTACATAGACGAGTGGTCGTTCTGGCTCGACATGAAGATATTTTTTAAAACAATACCCGTTGTCATATTCGGCATCGGAGCGAAATAATAGGGACGGTTCTCATCACTAAAGGAGGCATCATGAAACGAGTTTTATCCGCTCTTATCGCTTTCTGCATCATCGCGCCGCAGGCATTTTGCGCTGATGAACCGGCTGCAGAGCAGGCGCCGGGAACATCGGCTATCGAATACGTCGTCGGCGTGGACGACGTCCTGGACATCAGCGTGCTCCAGCCGGAGAAACTGCTCTCGACCGTCGTCGTTTCTCCGGACGGCTCTATCGCGTTTCCCTATATCGGCTCGGTCATCGTCAAGGGCCAGACGCTCAGCCAGGTCCAGCGCACCATTGAGAGCAAACTCGCCGACGGCTACATGAAATACCCAATCGTTTCGGTCGCGCTTAAAGAATCACGCTCGCGGAAATTCTTCGTTTACGGCGAGGTCAACAAGCCCGGCACGTATTACATAAACGAGAACGTAACGGTCCTGCGCGGCATCACCATGGCAGGGGGATTCAGCAAATTCGGCTCAAGCAAAGTCAAGGTCCTGCGGCCCAACAAAGACCGGCCCGGCTATTCTACCATACGCGTTGACATCAAGGCGGTTATGGAAGGCAACGCTGCCGAAGACCTTGTGCTGGAGCCCGAAGACATCATCGTAGTCACCCAGGGCATATTCTAAATCATAAAAGGAGGCTTCAATGATCCAGCAAGTCGAAACGACATTCCGCGATTACATGCGCGTCCTATTCCGCCAGAAGGCGGTCGTCATAACGTGCTTCTTCACGGTCATGATCACGGTTGTCATCGGCATCATGCTCAAGACCCCGGTGTACGAGGCAAAAGTGAAGATGCTCATCTCAGCTTCAAAACAGGTCGAGGCAACCTATTACCGCGACCTGCTTATGGGCCAGAACATGGAGGTTACCCTGACACAGGCGGAGATCGTCAAATCCGCCCCTGTCCTGGAAAAGACCATCCGCGCTTTAGGCCTTGCCCAAAAGCCCTTCGATTACGAAAAACAATTCGCTTCTCCCTTGAAAGCGAAGCTCGTAGGCATACAGGCCAGCATGACCAAGGCAAAGCTTGAAAACCTTCCCGAACAGCAGCGCACCATGTTCCAGGTGCGCATGGCAATGGAAGATTTGCTTAAAAATGTCAGAGTCGAACCGATCCGCGACACGAACCTTTTTACTATTTCCGCCAGGGACTTCTCGCCGGTCGGCGCTGCCATAATCGCCAATGTAATCAGCCGTTCCTATGTCATCTTCGACCTTGAACAGCAGGTCGCGGAACTCCAGCTTAAATACGGCGAAAAGCACGCAACTGTCATCCAGCTTAAGGAATTCATAGGAAAGATGGAGAAAGCGCTCAACGGCCAACCATTGCCCAACATCGAGGCCATCGGCCCTGCGAGCGTCAAGGTCATCGAACAGGCGAACGTGCCGCTCTTGCCCGTTGGCCCGTCGCCGCTGTTGATCTTCGTTCTTGCGTTCTTCATGTCCATATTCTTAGGGATAATGCTCGCGTTCATGTTCGAATACATGGACCAGACATTCAAGAGCCCGCAGGATGTAGAAAACTATCTCAACACACCTTACCTGGGCGCAGTGCCAAGAAAGCCAAAGCAGAAACAGCTCTCGTATGAGAACCTCGCAGAGCAGGTGCTTTTGATTTCAAAGGATCGGAAACTCCACACGCTCATGTTCACCACAGCCGAGGCCTCGGATGATGCGGCGAATATCGTAGTTAACCTGGGCAAAGTCCTTGCGGAAAAGGGGCTCAAGGTGCTTGTCGTGGATGCCAATTTCCGGCACCTGACTTTCAAGAAATATTTCAATCTTGAAAAAGGCCCGGGCCTTGTGGATGTAATAGAAGAGAAGGTCACGTTCGAGAAGTCGATCCATTCAGCAGCAAAGAACCTCGCGGTCATGACCGCAGGAGAAACCCAGCTCAATCCCTTGACTGTTGTCGAATCCAACAAAATGCACCAGCTTCTTGCGCAGGCAGGGGAGAAGTACGACCTGGTCCTGATCGCAGCCCCTGACCTCAAGCACCGCGACTCGATCCTGCTGGCAGCCCAGACCGACGGCGTGATCCTGGTAGTCAACGAAGGCAAGACCCGCAAGCAGGTTGTGTTGAACTGCCTTGAGCCGGTGATCGCAAAGAAGGCCAATATCCTCGGCGTGATCCTGAACAACCGCACCTATTCGATCCCGAAGGCGATCTACGACAGGGTGTGATGATGTCCCCGGACGATCTCAAGATCGGCGATGTCATCCTTGTCGCAGGCCGCAACCCTGCGATCGAGAAGATGCAAAAGAAGGCAGGGTTTGGCGAATCGAGCAAATGGACGCATGTGTGCGGCTGTCTCGGCGGCTACACCTGCATCGAAGCCGCAGTGCCGCGCAGCCATCTCGTGGATCTGAAAAAGAAGTATCTGGACAAAGGCATTGAGATCAAAGTCCTGCGGCGCAAGGGCCAGACCGACCGCCAGCGCTACAAGGTCGCACTCTGGTGGGCGACCATGAACAACCTGCCCTACGACGCCCTGCAGTTCTTCTGGATGCCGCTGTCGCTTTTCTGCGCCTGGATGGGAAGCGCCCTGCACCGGCTCTTCAGCAGCAGGATGCGGCTGGTATGCTCGGAGCTCATTGCCCAGGGCTTTTACAAGGAAGGCGACTACCTGTTTAACAAACCCGCGCACCTGGTTGTTCCAGCGGACTTTGATAACCCGCAGCTGTTTGAGGAAGTAAAAGAGTAACAAAAATATGTTCAGGACTTTTAAGGATTACCTCATTGTTTTATTCGGCACTGCTTTTAGTAGAGGGCTTTCTTTTCTTAATTCAGTGATTGTAGCCCGAATTCTGGGCCCCGAAGATTTCGGAAGGTTCTCCATTTTTTTTATTGTTTCAGTGCTAACCTGGATTTTTCCTCAAGCATTTGACACTTCCTATGTGCGTTTTGCCAAGACAAGCAACTCGCACGCGGAAAAAGACAAGTTTCTGCGCAGTTCTATCTTCCTGAAATTACTTTACGGGGTTTTTGTGGCGGTAATATCGTATCCTTTAGCTATGGTTTTGGCAACCCATGTATTTCATAAGCCAGAAATAAAAGGGATTTTGATTTTCGGTTTGTTGAGCGGAGTTTTCCAGTCCTTTTTAATGTCCATAGCCAGTATCTTTCAGGAGAAAGAAAATTTCACCATCTTTGCGTTTGTGTATAGTTTTTATACAGGATTAATCTTTGTTTTATTACTGGTTATGGTGGTTATGCAACGGCATTTTAGTTTAGCCAATGTAGTATTGGTTTATTTTGCTTCTTCAGTGTGTGTCGGAGTAATAAGTTTGGGCACTCTTTTTGTGAAGAAGCTTAAGACGTTTATGTTTGTTAACAAGGAGTTTCTTAGCAAGACATTTAGTTTGAGCAAATGGGCATTCGGTACGAATATTTTATCCTCGCTATTTCCGCGGTTAGATACGCTTTTTCTTCCGCGCTTTGTAGAATTTGGTTTACTTGGTATTTATTCTGCGGCGCAGCAGATTATTATGGTAATCTCGGTTATGACGGGTTCTATAAGTAGCACGTTTTTACCTAAGGCATGCAGGGCAGTAGAATCTGCCAAGCAGTTTGCTGCCTTTCGCCGCGAATCCCTGTGGTTAGCAGGGGTTATTAATCTTTTGGTAGCAATTTTATTTATTCTTGCGCCAATATTGCTACCTTTTATTTTTGGGGCTCAGTATCAATTGGCAGGGCGCATTACCCAGATATTGCTGGTGGGTTGGTTTGTATCAATTTTTTACTTTCCTTTCGCAGGGATTTTTTATGTCATTGATGAAGCGCCCACGCGTTTTTGGCTTGAAGTAGCGCGGTTTGGCTTGGCTGTGCCGTTATTGCTTTTTTGCATCCCTCGTTGGGGAATTATGGGCGCTGCTATTGCGGTTAGTACGACCCTTATTGTAAATACTGTTCTTTCTTTAGTTATTTTAAGAGCACAGCTTAAAATAAAGAAGAAATGGTATGCTATCAATTAATAACGTGCTGAGAAATAATATAATTATAAAGTTGCTTATTGTTATTTTCTTGTCATATGTTTTGGGTGCTGTCTTTGTAAGTAGCACAATTGGCCAAATCTTTGTTTTGGTTATTTTGTTTTTTTCCCTCCTCTTAGTGAAAACATTCTCCAGTAGTTATGACTCAATTATTACAATTATACTTATAGCAGTGTTTTTTATCCCTTTCTCATACTTTCCTTTTCTTAATATCTTTAATGTTCTTAATCCCGTAGTTTTATTAGGAATTGTCCTAGCATCAAAAGTCTTTTATGAAAAGTTTATTATAAAAAAACAGGTATTATTTCAATCTGATCCCATTGATTACTTATATCTTGCTTTTATTATTTCAGCTCTAATTTCAACATTATTTGCTATAAGCAAATTAGGTGCTTTAAACTGGGTTTTCTATTCTTATATTACAGGTTTCTTAATCTACAAAGTCCTTACAAATCTTAAGACAGAACAGATAGTTAAAATTGTAAAGTTAATTGTTATAATAGCAACACTATGCTCTTTCTACGGCATTGTTGAATTTTTATTATTTAGAAGAAGCTTATTTCTACCGGAAATACGTGTAGGGACAGGACGTTTGACTTCTTGCTTGGGGCATCCCTTGCTAAATGGTATTATATATACTTCCATTTGGCCGTTGAGTTATATTTGTTATTTACAAACCAAGAAGAGAATTTACATTTTAACGAGTTTCATTCTCATAGTAGCAATTTTGTTGACTTTCTCACGAGGCAGTTGGTTGGCAGGATTAATAGGTTTGTTTTTCTTATTCAGTTTTTTAAATTTTAGATATAAGCTTCGCTCTTTACTAGCATTTCTTATCTTGGGATTAATTTTCAGTGTAATTTCTCCTTTGCGACAAGAAGTTAGAGACCGTATTTTTCAATCAGAACGCAAATCTTTTAGTTCCTGGAACATCCGGATTAAATCTATCCCTATTGCTTTTCAAATTGTGAAAGAGAGGCCTTTTTTTGGCGGCGGTCCATTTAACGCCAGCCGTTATAAGGACCGTTTCGCGCCAGAGTTTGAATTGAGGAAAACGAGCTTTGAGAATTCATATTTAGGTCTCTTGGTGGATTTAGGCTTTGTTGGATTGAGTATCTTTATAGCAATAGTAATATTTGTCCTTTGGAAATGTTTACTTATCTTGTGTGCTGGTAAAAGCAGCCCTTATTATTTTTATAGGGTAGGATCTTTTGTCAGTTTAATTATTCTCTTGGTTAATATGGCGACTTTTAATTTTGATAGTTATCGTTTATTTCATTTCTTTCTGTGGTTTTATTTAGGATTAAACATTGGGTTAACGAAAGATTATAAAAATGAAAACTAAACTAATATTTATCTTGCCCAGTATGGTAGGGGGTGGGGCAGAGAAAGTGGCTTTGCTTTTAATGAAGTATTTTGATAGAAGCAAATTTGAGATTACACTGGTTTTGTTTAAGAAAGAAGGCGAGTATTTATCACAGGTTCCAGAGGATGTAAAAATTATTGATTTAGGAAAGAAATCTAAGTTTGATATCTTTAAGTTAATCTGGCGGCTGAGAAACAAAATAAATAAATTACAACCCGATGCAATGATTAGCTTTCTTACATATACAAACGCCATTAGTATTATTTCGGCTTTTCATACCTGTCAGTTGTCAAAATTGATAATTAGTCAACAAATTTTCCCAAGCCTTGAAGCAAAGTCCAGAATGAGAAAAATTATTTATGCTTTTTTATACCGAAAGGCAAGAAGAATTGTTTGCGCTTCAGAAGGAATTAAAGAGTGTTTAAGAAGAGATTGGAAGGTATGTTCAGAAAGAATGAGTGTTTTCTATAATCCTTTGGAGTTTTCTAACATTGAGGCGCTTAGAAATGGGCACGTTGAACACCCTTGTTTTGCGCCAGATAGGCATTTCAAGGTTATCATTACTGTAGGAAGATTGGAGCCGCAAAAAAATCATGCTTTATTGTTAAATGCTTTTAAGAAAGTTGCAGAATCCACTGACGCTCGGTTGGTGATACTGGGACAGGGTAGATTAGAGCAAAAACTTAAAGACAAAGCGCAGGAATTAGGCATTCTTGAGAAAGTTTTTTTTATAGGATTTCAACATAATCCCTATGCCTGGTTAAGCAAGGCAGATGTCTTCGTGCTGTCTTCGGATTATGAAGGGTTTGGCAATGTTATTATTGAGGCAATGGCCTGCGGTGTGCCGGTAATTTCAACAAATTGTCCTTCAGGTCCTTCTGAAATTATTACCTCCGGAGTTAACGGCCTTTTAGTTAGGCCTGGGGATGCAATGGAATTATCTTCTGCAATAATCCGTCTTCTACTTCATCCCGAAGAAGCAAAAAGATTTGCGCAAAATGCCTTAGAGTCTGTAAAAAAGTATGATATTTCTATTATAGGCCAGCAATACGAAAAAGAAATCTTGCGGGTCGAGAATAATGCACATTCTTTTAGCCAATAAATACTTCTATCCTAAAGGTGGGGCGGAGCAGTCGTTTCTTCAGACTGCGGAATTTTTGTTCAAGAATAGCCATAGGACGAGCTAAAAATAGCAATTATGTGCCACAAGGTACTATTTATTTCCGAAGTTTTTAATGCTCCTTTTCTTTGATTTCATGATTCTGCCCATATTAATTTTTATTAAACCGAAGTATATTCTTTCTGTTATTGAAAAACATTTTTGCGGAATTTATTATAGCCTATTTTCAAAAATCAATGTTCCGAATTTTCGCCATAGCTAACAACTATTTCAGGAGAAGCTGCAGGCTTTATCGTCAAGGTGGTATTTTATTTATTTTAGCAAAGCTAATCCGCAGGTTGCTTCTTTTTTTTAGACCTTTACTAGAAGTGGATTGGTTTACTAAAGTTGAGATGTTGCTTTTTCTAGGTTATTGGCCCAATTTAAAAAATCCCAGATCTTTTAATGAAAAAATAGTCTACCGGAAATTATATGTTAATGTTCCATTAGCTAAAGTTTTGTGTGATAAGTTGGCCGCTCGTGACTATGTGAGAGAAAAAACAGGTAGAGCTGATATTTTGAATGACCTCTATTGGGTAGGTACCGATGCTAATGATATTCCTTTTGATTCTCTACCTAATAAATACGTTATCAAAGTAACTCATGGTTCCGGTTGGAATATTTTCGTTAAAGATAAAACGGCAATAAAAAGGGAAGAGATTCGTGTAAACGTTACTACATGGCTTAAGAGTAAATATTCACTAAGTTCAACTATGATTTCTGAAAAACATTATGATGACATCCCCCCTAAGATAATAATCGAAAAATTTATTGATGACTTAAAGTGGGGATTCCCTCTAGATTACAAGTTTTTTTGTTTTTACGGAAAAGCTTATTATATACAAGTTGACGTGGATAGATTTGGAGCACATAAGAGAATTTTGTTCAACATTAATTGGCAAGAGATGCCATTTTCTTACGCTTACCCGAAATCTAAAGAAAGGATAGATAAACCTTTTAAATTTGAAGAAATGAAGTTAATAGCAGAGCAAATTGCGCAAGGATTAGAATTCTGTAGAGTGGACTTATATAATCCTGATGAAAAAGGGATATTTTTTGGAGAGATTACACTGTATCCTGAAAGCGGTTTAGGTCGATTTATTCCGCGAGAGTGGGATTTTCGTTTGGGAAAATTATTATAAATGAAAATTCTCTTAGGCCATAAATATTTCTATCCTAGAAGTGGCGCTGAAAAATCTTTTTTACAAACAGTCGAGATCTTGAAAAAGAACGGCCATAAGGTTAGTATTTTTTCAATGCGACATCCGCGCAATTTTGCTTCGGAGTATGATAAGTTTTTCGTGAACAATGTTGACTACGATGATAAAAATGCCTTACATTCAATTCACTACGCGGTAAAACTGCTGTATTCGTTACATGCGAGAAGGAGAATAGAAGCGCTAATCAGGCAGGAGAGGCCTGATATTGCCCACCTTAACAATATTTATCATCAAGTTTCTCCCTCTATTATTCATTCGTTGAAGAAATGGCGCATACCTATAGTAATGACACTACGAGATTACAAGCTGGTGTGTGCTTCGTATTCAATGTTTGCCGGTAGCGGAGCGTGTGAGGCTTGCAAGAATGAGAAGTATTATCATTGTGTCCTTAAGAAGTGTGTTAAAGATTCCCGCTTAAAAAGTTTCTTAAATACGCTTGAGATGTATTTTCATCACAGCCTGCTGCATATTTATAACAAAATTGATGTTTTCATCTCCCCTAGCCAGTTCTTAAAAGCCAAAACCAGGGAAATGGGTTTTAAGGGGCATATCGAATATCTGCCTAACTTTGTGCAGGTTGATGAATACCAGCCGCGATTCGACTGGCAGGAGCGCTCGATTGTTTACTTCGGCCGCCTTTCTAAAGAAAAAGGATTAGTGACTCTGCTCAAGGCGATGCAGGGTTTGCCTGACATTAAATTAAAAATTATCGGAGAAGGCCCTTTAAGAGGATTGCTGGAACAAGAAACTAAAGACCTGAAACTTAAGAATGTTGGATTTCTGGGGTATAAAAACAAAGACGAATTAAACGAAGAGATTAAAAAATCAATGTTTGTGGTTCTACCATCCGAGTGGTACGAAAATAATCCGCGTACGATTATTGAGGGGTTTGCGCTTGGTAAGCCAGCAGTGGGAGCGAGGATAGGTGGGATCCCTGAGCTTATCCGCGACAATGAGACGGGGTTGCTTTTTGAGCCGGGCAATGTGGAAGATCTGAAGCAAAAGATTGAAATGCAGGCAGCGGATTCGGATAAGATTAAACAAATGGGCAAGAATGCGTGGCAGTTTGTAGAACAAGAGCTGAATGAACAAAAGCATTACGCGGGACTGATGAAAATATACGAACAGGCCAGAACCCATAAATAAAAGCCCCAGACTTAGAATGCGCTTAGTCAAGCCCAAAGATATCAGAAATACCCAATATTTCAGTATAGGTGCTTTCTTAATAATCCTAAATTATTTTCGCCACCGCTTTCTTGGGTATAAAACAACAAGGGCCTTCCCGATATCCAAGACTTCTCAAGCGGTTGAGTACGATCTTAATGTTGTACGAGGATGGGTGAATGCGCTGGCAGATTATACTCAGAACAGCGATTTTCTAAAGGGGAAAGTTGTTTTGGAGCTTGGTCCAGGGGCTGATCTGGGCATAGGGCTAATACTTCTGGCCATGGGAGCCAGGAAGTATATCGCTTTTGATGTGAATCCGTTAGCCAGGAATACTCCGGTTGAATTCTATGATCGGTTATTATCCGTTTTGTCTGCAAAATTCCCGGGCGTAAAGGAAAGCTATCTTAGAGGACAATTGGAAAAGGCTCATGCCGGAAATCCCGAAAATCTGGAGTACATTGTTGATAGTAATTTTTATATTGCCGGCTTAAAAGAAAATCCGGAAATTGTTTTCGGGCAGGCAGCTTTTGAACATTTCTTTGACATTCAAAAATCGTTGAGTGAATTATCTGGCATAGTAAAGCCCGGATGCGTTATGGTTTCCCTGGTAGATTTAAAAACGCATACTGCCTGGATCAGGCCACGGGACCCTTTAAACATTTACAGATATGGAAGGAAATTCTGGGGTGCTTTTCAATTTGCGGGGTCTCCTAATAGAATACGAAGCTTTGAATATAAGAATATTTTAGAAAATAATCATTGGCACAATGTCAAAGTTGAACCATTAACAGTATTGGAAGATTCGTATGTCGAGCAAGTTAAACCAACATTATCGGAGCCATTTAGGTCATTAGAAACATCTGAACTGCGAAATTTAAGTATTATGCTCTTGGCAACCAAGAGTTAGAAAACTTTTTTGACTTCATGCGCAAAATAATAGGGGTCGTAGTCGTCGTTTTAGCTGTCGGGGTGTTTGCTTACTGGCTTAAGTGCCAGCTGCAGATAAACCTCGTTAAATCTTTTTCCCTATCCCAGATCCTGCCTGTTCAATCTTTGCAAAAAAGCTGTGCTGTGGCGTATGCATCGGAGTTTGCGCCCGGAAAGACGCTTGTGCTGGAAAAGCCGTCTGACTGGCAGAAAATCTGGATGCGCGAAAAGGATTCTGTCAGCGTGGAGTTTAAGGACGCGGGAAAGATCTTTGTGAGTAGCAAAAGCAAGCAGGATTGGTCATTGGCGCATGATTTATTAGTTGAGGTACAGCCTGGGGATGTGTTTGGCTTTAGCTCGGATATAGTGAATTCCGCTCCGGAGCTTACCTCAAGCGCAAGCGTTGTGCTGTACGACAAGAACAAGCAGGTGAGCAAATGGCATTATGGCAGGAAAGGGTTTAGCGGAAAAGGCGTAAAACAGGTTGCCAATGAGTTTGTAGTGCCGTATGGAGTAAGTTTCATACGGTTTCGGCTGACTGGCTCAGGCGTAGGTAATTCTCAATTCTCCAATGTAAAGTTTTATCGCAAAGAGCGAATTTTTTTAGAACAAAATCCCTTTGTTTTAGAAAATACTTTTCTTAAGATGACCTTTGAGACACAGGAGAGTCGTATTTCTGTGCTGGATAAGCGTTGCGCAAGGGTTTGGAAAGCAGACATTGAGTTTGGCGTAAGAAATATTCAACAAAACAATACACAAGATGCGCAGTTTACTTTACTTGATTGGCAGTCATTGCAGGAATATCAGGTAGAAGTTGTGCTAGCTCAGGATAAGCCGGAGATAATTTTTAAACTGAATGCTCCACCTAATAGGCGGTTTGAAGGGTTAGTGTTTCCTCCGTCATTCGCTACTTCTAATTCTGCCTTAGTAGTAGCGCCTATCGCAGAAGGTATGCTACTTAACCGCGACGCCTGGCAGGAAGTAGTGCCAGGGGCTGTGCGCTATAAAGGCGGATGGTCAATGCCTTTTGTAGGTGTGCTGGATGGTGGCGCGGGGTGGATGGAGATATTTGAGACGCCTTTTGATTTTGAGCTTGTCTCTGTGCAAGATAGGCCAAATTTATTTGAGAATAGGTGGGTAGTAGAAAAAAATTTTTTTGGCTATGAAAGGAATATGCGGTATGTGTTTTTTGACCAGCCGTCGTATGTAGCAATGGCGAAAAGGTATCGCCAATGGGCGCAAGAAAAAGGGCTTGTAGTTACCTTGCGTAATAAAGATAAACTGCGCAATTATAATATAGGTAAGTTGCTTGGTGCTGTAAATGTGTGGTTTTGGGGAAGCGATAGACCGCATTTTATTAAAGAACTCGAACGGCTGGGTGTAAAGAAATGTTTGTTTTCAACTGCAGAGAATCGTCAAGATATCGTGGAAGCAGATAAGGCAGGGTTTCTTAGCTCGCACTATGACATTTACCAAGACGTATGGCCGCCAATTTACCATGATGTTACTCATCGTCACGAAGGTTGGCCAGAGGATTTGGTGCTGGATGAACAAGGTGCGCCAATACAAGGATGGGTCATAAAGCGCGGGTTGAAAGAGTATCCGGGTGGGGTGGTATGTTCAATACCGGGACTTAAGCGAGCAAAAAAGGTAATTGCGGAGGAACTAAAAACCAAGCCCTACACAGCAAGATTTATTGATACTACAACCTCAACTCCATGGAGAGAATGTTTTAGTCCCAAGCATCCTACGACGCGCAGAGAGGACTTAGAAAATAAGATGAATCTTCTGGCTTTAAGTTCAATTGAGCATGGTTTGGTTACAGGAAGCGAGGATGGTGTAGCTGATGCAGTGCCATACTGCGATTATTTTGAAGGTATGCTCAGCATTGGAAAAGGAAGGCTTCCTGAATCAGGTAGAAATGTGGCTAAAGTAGAGTATATGCCACCCACAGAAAATTTCTTAAAGTATCAGGTTGGGGTTAATTATAGGATACCTCTATGGGAATTAGTGTTTCATGACTGTGCAGTTGCAACATGGTATTGGGGCGATTCCTCTAATCGTATCCCTGAGCTTTGGTGGAGAAAGGACTTGTTTAATATTTTGTATGGAACAATGCCTTTATGGGCGATTCGTGACTGGGACCATTGGCAGAAACTGAAAATGCGTTTCAGGGATAGTTATCAAAATGTCTGCCCTGTATTTGAGCAAACATCAGCAAAAGAAATGCTTTTACACAGATTTATTACTGAAGACCATCTTGTACAAGAGACAGTTTTTGACGGCGGGTTAAGCGTTGTGGTTAATTTTGGCGATTCAGATTCTGTATTAGAAAAAGTATCTATCCCCGCGCACGGGTTTGTTTTAAGAGACGACTCCAAGATTCTGAAACAAGGGGTTTGCAGGTAACATAATGGGGGACGCTTCTCCTTAACCCTACCCCTTGCGTATAAAGAGTTATGCAGCAGGAAGGACCGTTTCCAAAGGATGAAAGATGAAACTCCACGGCTCTATTATCGTAACCTACCGTTGCAACGCGCGCTGCAATATGTGCGACGTCTGGAAGTTTCCCTCAAAGCCAGCAGATGAGATTGGCGTTGAGGTTATTCGTAAGTTGCCACAGATGTTTTTTGCAAATGTAACCGGTGGAGAACCATTTGTCAGACAGGATTTGCCTGATATTATCACCGAACTGCGCAAGAAAGCAAAACGCATTGTTATTAGCACGAACGGTTTTTTTACTGACCGGATTGTGACTTTGTGCAAGCGGTACCCTGATCTGGGAATTCGTATCAGCATTGAGGGTTTGCAGGAATCGAATGATGCGATCAGGGGAATGCCGGGGCAGTATGAGCGGACGCAGGCAACACTCAAGCAGCTTCAGGAAATGGGGCTGAAGGATATTGGGTTTGCCATGACTGTGCAGGATAAGAATTATCAGGATTTGGTTACTTTATATAAGATGGCCCGTGATCTGGATTACGAGTTTGCCACGGCTACGGTGCATAATTCGCATTATTTCCATAAGTGGGATAACAAGGTAGAGAAGCAGGAAGAGGTATTTGCAGCATTCAGGGCATTGATCGCTGAGTTATTGAAGTCGAAAAAACCCAAAGAATGGTTCCGGGCGTATTTTAATCATGGATTGATCAATTATATCCAGGGCAACCCGCGGTTTCTGCCGTGTGAGATGGGGAAAGACGGGTTTTTTGTTGATCCTTACGGCGATGTTCTGGCATATAACGGTATGGATGAGAAGATGCCGATGGGGAATCTCAAGGAACAGAGTTGGGATGAGATCTGGGATAGCAAGCGGGCTCAGGAAGTGCGCCAGGCAGTCAAAAACTGTAAGAAGAATTGCTGGATGATCGGTTCTGCGGCTCCGGCGATCTGACACCATCCTCTTAAGCCAATCTGGTGGGTTCTTAAGAATAAGATCAAAAGATGAAGATAGTTGCGCTAGGATTGCGGGGATTTCCAGACGTGCAGGGCGGGGTGGAAGCTCATTGCCGGAATCTTTATCCGAGGCTGGTCAAGCTGGGGTGTGAGGTGACGGTGCTTGCGCGGCAGCCGTATGTGGGATCAAGGGAATATTCGTATGAAGGAGTGACGATCAAGCCGATTCCGTGCACAAGGAATAAATTCCTCGAGGCGTTTACTCATACCAGGAAAGGGGTTCGTGTTGCGCAGGGCTTGAAGCCGGATATTCTACATATTCACGCGGTCGGGCCTGCGTTGTTCGTGCCTATGGCGCGGGAGCTGGGCATGAAGGTTGTGATGACGCACCACGGCCCGGATTATGAGCGCAAGAAATGGAACTGGGTGGCGAAGATGGTGCTGCGCGAAGGCGAAAAGCGCGGGTGCGTGAATGCGAATGAGGTGATTTGCATTTCAAAGCAGATCGCGCTTGATGTTAAGCAGAAGTTCAGTAGAGATTCGCACGTTATTCCGAATGGGGTGATGATGCATGAGCGGGTCACTACTGATGAAGTATTAAGGAAGCACGGCCTTGAGAAGGGCAAATATATTCTTGCTGTGGGCAGGTTTGTGCCGGAAAAGGGGTTTGCGGAACTTATTGAGGCGTGGCGGGGGTTGGAACCCCGTGGCGTATGGAAGTTGGTGATCGTTGGCGATGCTGACCATGAGGATGCGTATAGCAGGAAGTTGAAAGAAATGGCTGCGGAAGCGCCTCATGTGGTGCTGACGGGGTTTTTAAGCGGCATGCCGCTTGCTGAAGTTTACAGCCAAGCAGGATTGTTCGTTCTGCCGTCGTATTACGAGGGCCTGCCTATTGTACTCCTTGAGGCAATGAGTTACGGGCTGTCGTGCGTTGTTTCGGACATACCGGCGAACAGGGAAGTGCAGTTAAGCGAGGACAGGTATTTTAATCCAGGGGATGTGCGTGCAATAGCGCAAAAGATCAAGGAATTCATGGTAAAGCCGATGGATGAAACTGGGAAAGCCCGGCAAAGGGACATGGTAAGCCAGAGGTATGATTGGGATAAGATCGCGCAGGAGACGCTAAGGGTGTATCAGCAAGTTATAGCCCGAAAATAAACTCGAGATCTTGAGGAGATAGGGATTTTGAAAAATCAGAGATGAACTGTTTCCCAAGCGCGATCGCGCCGGAGGTGGTTTGTTCAGACGACGGAATATCGAGCCGGACCATGAGTCCGGCTTTTTTCTTTCCTATAAGGGAAGCCCAGAATTCTTTTGCTTTCTGACCGGTCCAGCCCGTGATCTGTTTGTCAATGCAGAGCCAGTACATAAGCACATACCCCTCGCCGGGTTTCTGGGTGTAGAGGGTTGTTGTGCGGAAGGTTTTGCTGCCTACCTCAATCGTTTCGTCGCTCAATTCCTTGATGGTATAGCCGGATGAGCCGAAGCACACCTTGGGGTTGTGGAAGTTTCCGGCGTCGAGGATGAGAAAGAGCAGGCTTGCGCCTTCTTTGTTGGTATAGGTGCGGGCGAATATGTCGCTGATGAACTTGTAGCGGTCGTCGTTGATGTTGAGGCTCTGGGAAACATCCTTGCCTGACCACTGGCCGAATTCAGCGGGGATGTTAATCTGCTTGAGGATGTTCAGGCCCTGGTATTTCGGTTTGGGCAAAGCAAAGGCGATGAGCATGGCGATGCCGATTATTGCGATGACAATTATCTGTTTAAGATTCTTCATGGATGGCCCGTTTCATTTTGAGATACGCCTCGATGCCAAGAAGCCCGAGGATCATGATCACAAATACAATGATGCCGCTGAAGTCATGGAAGAATCCCTGGCCTGTTTCCTGGCCGAAGTAGTAGGTGACCAGGCACAGGGAAAGCACGCGCAGGAGGTTGCCGAAAAGCGCCATGGGCACGACTGACAGAAGGATGATGAACTTGTTCTTGCGGGTTTCTTTTAGGATATGGATATATGCAAGGCCGAGGGAGAGCATGGTGATGAGCGAGCGGAAGCCGGAGCAGGGCGCGCCCATAAAGATCTCTTGGTTGCCGATGTAGAGCAAAAGGCCCTGGCGCATGACAGGGTAATGGAACGATTTGAGGATGCCGCCTGCGACTGCGGAGATGCCGTAGCGCATGGGAAGCGTGATGGCGTCGAGGATGCCCAGAGGCGGCGGGATCATGAGCGCTAAATAGGCGATCGGAAATGCGAGCGTGCGCACTGCTTTGGGGCCGTAGAGGAAGCCGATGAGTCCGATAAGCACCGGGATCATGGAGCCTGCGGTGAGCGAGAGATACTCGTTGCGCCAGCCGAGGATGAAGAGCAGGATGCCGGCAAGGAGGAACGCGGGGAACAAGAAGCCAGTGCCGGCGGGTTTCGCTTTTGCAATGATCGCCATGAGCTCTTTGCGTTTGCGCCAGGCAAGGAACAGCGATACTGGCAGAATGAAATACGCGTGGGTGTAGTCGATGATCTCCCAGCGGCTGCGGTAGAGCTGGTACACGACCGGGCTGTAGAGGATCGCGACTAATGCCCAGATAATATAGTTGAACATAGTGTAATTATAGCACAGGAAGCTCGCTGGACAAATAGAGAATTAGCGGTAGGTAGTATACTCGATTGTGTGTAAATTCGCTTTACAGTAATTAAAAAAGGCGTATCCTTCTGTTTGGAAAGTGGTCTCATCAACCCCGGGTGGACGCAATCAACGTCTACCCCAACAGAAAGG
>Ga0116184_10001537_pt1 | contig 21848 bp, 18 predicted proteins | sample AD_JPNNA5_MetaG_FD_89886 | JGI IMG/M metagenome (GOLD analysis project Ga0116184, IMG submission 89886) | Active sludge microbial communities of municipal wastewater-treating anaerobic digesters from Japan - AD_JPNNA5_MetaG | ecosystem: Engineered > Bioreactor > Anaerobic > Digestate | place... | reverse complement strand
GCGGTAATAAAAGCGAGACTGCATATCTGCCATGTCAGTACCGCCGGAGCGGTTCAAGCGATTAAAGAAGCGAAAAAGCGCGGCGTCAAGGTAACGGCGGAGACCTGCCCGCAGTATTTTGCGCTTGACGAAGAACTGCTGCTTCGCAGAGACGCCGATTACCGCATGAACCCGCCTCTGCGTACGCCGGAAGACAGAATGGCCATTATCGAGGCGCTGACCGACGGCACCATCGATTGTATCGCGACAGACCATGCTCCTCATACCGCCGAGGAAAAGAAGAATTTTTTGACAGCGCCCAACGGTGTCGTCGGGCTGGAAACGTCCCTCGGCGCAGGAATCACTTATCTTGTCGAAAAAAGGTATGTCACGCTGGAAAAACTGATATTTCTTATGAGCACGGCCCCCGCGCGGATATTGGGCATTCAAGGCGGCACGTTGGCGAAAGGCCAACCGGCGGACATCGTTTTGTTCGACCCTTCGGAAAAGTGGCGAGTCGAACCCGAAAAACTGCATGGCAGATGCTCAAATACGCCCTTTAAACACCTCGAGTTATCGGGCCGCGTAAAATATACCGTTTGCAATGGCGAAATTGTATTCCCTTTATCAGAAAGGATGGCTGCCGATGTCCCTTGATCTGCTGATTGAAAAAGTCGCCGCAATGTCCAACCCGACTGTTGTCGGCTTGGATCCGCGGCTCGAATATATTCCCGGCTTTATAAAAGAACAATCCTATCAACGGTTCGGGAAAACACTTGAGGCGGCGGCCGATGCAGTGCTTCGTTTCAATAAGTCTCTGATTGACGCGTTGTGCGATACTGTTCCTGCAGTCAAACCGCAATGCGCCTATTACGAGATGTTTGGCTGGCATGGCATGAAAGCGCTTGCCGAAACCATAGAATATGCCCGTTATAACAATATGTTTGTTATCGCTGACGCAAAAAGGAACGACATCGGGCCCACAATGGAAGCCTACGCGCAAGCTTATTTGGGCCAGACGGAAGTCGAAACGTCCAGCAACGAGGCTTTTAATGCGGACGCACTGACGGTCAACCCTTATTTGGGAAGCGACGGCATTATTCCATTAACGGAAATTTGCGCGAAATTCGATAAAGGAATATTTGTCTTATGCAAAACGTCCAACCCGTCCTCAGGCGAACTGCAGGATATCGTTTGCGGGGAGTTGCCGCTTTATATGCTCGTGGCTGAACTGGCAGAAAAATGGGGCGAGCAATTACCCGGCAAGTACGGATATAACGGCGTGGGAATTGTTGCCGGCGCCACTTATCCCGAACAGCTGGCCCGCCTGCGCGAAAGGTTGCCGAACACCATGTTCCTGATTCCCGGCTATGGAGCGCAGGGCGGTCAGGCGCAAGATATCGCCTGCGCCTTCGGCAGGGAAATGACGGGTGTGATCGTCAACTCTTCCAGGGCAATTATGTGCGCGTATCAAAAGCATGGCGTTCCGGAAACAGGTTTTACACAAGCGGCCAGAACAGAAGCCATCGCGATGAGAGATGCATTAAGAAATGCGGCAAAACAATAATGACCGGAGGTATAAGCGTTGGATTATGATGAACGCGCCAGAGCATATCTTGTTTTAGCCGACGGTACGGTTTTTAAAGGATATTCCATGGGCGCCAAAGGCGAAGCGGTCGGGGAAGTCGTGTTTAATACCTGTACCACGTCGTTCCAGGATATTTTGTGCGATCCATCCTATTACGGCCAGTTGGTAGCACAAACTTATCCGCTGGTCGGTATGCGCGGCGTAGACGGCCGTTTGCCTCGCCGCATCTATGCGAAAGGGTATATCGCACGCGAATGGAGCGAAGTACCGCAGGGCGATTCAAGCGTCCTGTCCATTGACGAATACCTCAGGCAAAACGGTACAGTCGGTATTTACGGCATCGATACACGCCGTTTGACGCGCGCACTGCGTGACAAGGGTTATTTCAACGGAGCCATTACTGACAAACTCGACGGATTCGATTCTTTGATGGACAGGATTCAATCATATTCCATCCGTGGCGCAGTCGATGCTGTGACTGTGCCGAAACCGCTGCTTATCAACACGATAAAAGGCAACCCCCGCGTCGCGGTTATAGATTACGGTTATTCTGAAAAGATGGCCGCGGCGCTCTCACAAAGAGGTTTGGAGTTGAAAGTCTACCCCGCGCGCACTTCGGCGGAAGAGATACTCTCCGAGCAACCTGCCGGTATTGTTTTCTCCAACGGCCCGGGAGATCCGGAGGAGGATATAGACCTAATCAAACAAATCTGCACTTTGCTTCAATCGGGCCTTCCCAGTTTCGGGATAGGCGTCGGCCATCAAATGATGGCTCTTGCGATGGGCGGAAAAATCGCAAAAATGCCCAAAGGGCACAGGGGTTCAAATCAGCCTGTCTTAAGGCGCGTCGCCGGGCAAACCATGAGCACGCTGCAAAATCACGCCTATGACGTCGTCGCCGAAAGCCTCGATGACAGCGTGGCCGAAATTACCATGATCAATATCAACGATCAATCCGTCGAGGCAATACAATACAAAGGGATTCCGGCATTTTCCATACAGTTCACGCCCCTCGATAATCCTGTTTACTCCGATACATCATGGATTTACGACGATTTTGCCGCGATGGTCAGGGGAGGGGAATGAATTGAAAGAAACCGTACGTAAAGTAATGGTCATCGGATCCGGTCCGGTGGTTATCGGGGCGTCGGCGGAGTTCGACTGCGCCTGCTATGAATCGCTCAGAGCGCTTCGCGAAGAAGGCGTCGAAACAATCCTGGTCAATTCAAATCCAACCTCCCTGACCAACGAACGAGGGGCGGCTGACAGGGTTTATATTGAACCGTTGAATGTGGATACACTAAGGCGTATCGTCGAAAAGGAGAAACCCGACGCGATTCTTCCGGTATTCGGAGGAAAAAAGGGGATGGAAGCGGCGCTGGAGCTCTACCAAAACGGCTTTCTCGACGGTACTGAAACGAAAATACTCAGCGTTACGCCGGACCTCATCCGTTGTGTGCGGGACAGGCAGGAATTGGCCGAGATGCTCGGCGGCATCGGAATTCCGCTCCTGGCAAACAGTATTGTATCGGGCGCAGAACAAGCGCTCGAGTTTGCGCAAAACACGGGTTATCCCATTGTTATCAGACCGGCGTATTCACCGGAAAGCGCAGCTTTGGCATATTGCCGCAACGACGAAGAATTATTCAAGGCAGTTGAAAAATATGCAACCGCTTCCGTTTTAGGCCAGGTTCTGGTTGAGAAAAGCGTTTCGGGATGGAAGGAATTGGAGTTCGAGGTGATCAGGGATGCAGCCGGTAATTGCATTTGCATCTCCAGTATCGAGAATATAGACGCCGCGGGTATCCATTCCGGCGACAGCATTTCTATGATTCCTGCGCAAACGCTGACGGAATACGAGCATTTGCTGCTTCGTTCCGCTTCTCTTAAAATCATCTCCTGCCTGCAGATAATCGGCGGCTGTCATATCCATTTCGTCTTAAAACCCGACGGAAGCGAATATTCGGTTGTCAATATCGAACCGGGCTTTTGCCGGTCATCGGCACTGGTATCGAAAGCGACGGGATATCAAATTGCGAGAGTTGCCACAAAAGCGGCTCTCGGCTACCGCCTGTATGAAATCAAAAACGAAATAACCGGCTGCACGACAGCATGCAATGAACCGGCTCTCGACTATTGCGCCGTTAAGTTCCCGAAATGGTCTTTCGAGCATTTCACGGGCGTTTCAAGAACGCTCGGGTTGGCAATGCAGGCGACAGGTGAAACGCTTTCGATAGGCACATCTTTCGAGATGGCGTTTATGAAAGCGGTACGCGCTCTGAATATCGGAATCGATACGCCGACACTGCCTAAATTCGCAAATAAAACGGCAGACGAACTGATACAAATCATCGCAAGTACGGATAACGAAAGGATATTTGCGGTTTATCAGGCTTTAAAAAAACAAGTGCCCGTTGCCGAGATTGCCGATATAACCCGCATTGACCCCTGGTTCCTTACGAAGATGAAAAATATCGCCGAAACAGAGCTGCTTCTTGCAAACTCTCCGCAGGAAGACGACATGAAACACGCGAAGGAACTTGGATTTACGGATACCGCTATAAAGCGGTTATCCGGCACCGATCATTTGCCCGCCTGGTCTCCGAGCTTTAAAATGGTCGATACGTGCGCGGCCGAGTTTGACGCTGTTAAGCCGTGTTTCTATTCTGCCTGGGATGAGGATAACGAAGCGCGAATATTTTCCGATCCTGCGGCAAAGGGTAAAAAGAAAGTGCTGGTCATCGGCAGCGGTCCTTTCAGCGTCGGTTACGGCGCGGAATTGGATTACTGTGTTGTAAACTGTATCAAAGCCCTGAAAAAACGCGGCTTTTATACGGTTCTTGTCAATAACAATCCCAATGCCGTTTCAACAGACATATCCGTTTCTGACCGGCTTTATATCGAACCCATCTGCCCCGAGGATATTGTCAATGTCATAACGGTCGAAAGGCCTTGCGCTGTTGTGACGGCTTATTGCGGCGAGAATCGGAATCAAATCGATTCTGCCGCCGAATCCGCCGGCGTGCCTGTTTTGGGAGGCGGCGGCAAAACGGCACGTCTGCTTGCCGAAAAACACCTGGAACGCGCGCTCATCGAAGCGAATATTCCTTTTATTAAGGAAAAGTATTTTAATGCCACCTGTTTTGAAGCGATACTTCTTTGCGACGGCTCCGAATGCTTGATTCCCGGATTCACGCAGCTGATTGAAAAAGCCGATATCCATCCCGGCGATTCTATTTCGGTAACGCCGGCCGTTTCATTGGAAGACAGCGTAATTCGCGCCGCGGAAACATACTGCCTTAAACTGGCGGCCGATGTTTTACCCGCCGGAATGTTCCGCGTCGAAATGAAACTCTATGATAATTCCGTCTTCGTCGCCGGTATATCAGCCGATTCGTTTTATACGGTGCCCTATATTTCAAAAGCAACGGGAATACCGCTGATTGATTTTGCTGCCGCTTGCATGCTTGGGGAAAAAACAGCGGATTTCGGCTACGGTACGGGGCTGCTGCCTTCAAAGGGTAATTATGCGGTGCGCGTGCCTGTTTTCAGTTTTGATAAACTGGAATCCGCCGACACCGTTCTCGACAAAAAAATGAAATCCACCGGTGAAGTGATGGGTATTGCCGGTTGTTTCGAAGACGCGCTGCTGAAAGGCCTGACTGCTTCGGGCATGAGAATCAAAAGGTCCGGCGGAGTGCTGTTTACCGTATGCAACTCAGACAAGCAGGCGGCAGTACCGGTTGCCGAACGTTTTTCTCAACTTGATTTTACCATTTATGCCACTGCGGGTACCGCTAATCATCTCAACCACAATTACATTGCTTCAAACGCTGTCAGAAAACTCCACGAGGGATCGCCGAATATTATCGATCTCATCAACAGCAACAAAATCGTTTATTTAATTTGCTCGTCAGAAAAAGACCGCGATTCTATTTCGGAAGACAAAGCCATACGACGCCGAGCGCTGGAAAAACAAATCCCGGTCTTCACGACAATGGATTCCGCTTTGGCGCTGACCCTGTGCCTTTCCATGAAACGCTCGGTCGAAGACATCGCCATGATCGATATCAATCAAGCGTAAGGAGCCGAAGATGCCTGCTTATCAGGAAAAATGCGAGATCTTATCCAAGCGAAACCTATACGGGCAGTGTTACGATTTTCTGCTTGCCGGCGGAAAGATAGCCGACAGCGCTTCTCCCGGGCAATTCCTCAATATCCGCTGCGGGGAAAAGGTGCTGCGCAGGCCGATATCCGTATGTGAAATCATTGACTCTGCCAAGGCCGTGCGAATTGTTTTTGACGTCAGGGGAGAGGGGACGGCTTGGCTTGCCGGCAGAACACAGGGGGAATACCTTGATGTTCTCGGGCCTCTCGGCCACGGCTTTGACTCTTTTGAACAATACAGCCGTCCGCTGCTGATCGGCGGCGGCATGGGGGCGCCTCCTCTGCTTGAAACAGCAAAACGTTTCGGCGGGAAAGCGGATGCGGCGCTGGGTTTTAAAAATGCCTGCTGCACCATGCTGACGCAGGATTTTTCAAAGTACTGCGGCAAAGTGCACATCGCCACAGAAGACGGCAGCCTTGGCGAGTGCGGTTACGTCACTGACTGCGCACGCTCGGCGGTTCAATCACGCGCCTGCGACGCGATATATGCGTGCGGTCCGGTACCTATGTTGAAAGCGGTTGCGGCCCTAGCGCGGGAATTTCAAATCGATTGTTTTGTCTCGCTGGAAGAGCGCATGGGCTGCGGAATCGGCGCCTGCCTTGTTTGCGCTTGCATGACAGTGAACAGTGAGGATGGACAGCCGTCATACCGTCACGTGTGTAAAGACGGTCCCGTTTTCCGTTCCGGAGAGGTGGTTTGGCCGTGAGCAGCCTTCAGGTGAACATCGCGGGGGTTAAACTCAACAATCCCTTGATACTTGCTTCAGGAACAGCGGGTTTCGGCGAGGAAATCAGCCGTTTCTATCCGCTCGAGAACGTCGGAGCCATCGCATGTAAAGGAACAACGCTGGAACCACGGGACGGAAATCCGCCGCCGCGGATAGCGGAGACGCCAAGCGGCATCATCAACAGCGTCGGCTTGGAAAATCCGGGAGCCGACCGGTTTATCAACGATTACCTGCCGTGGCTTAACATGCAGAAGGCCGTGGTTATTGCCAATATTGCCGGTTCCACGCAAGAGGACTACTGCGCTCTGGCGGAAAAGTTCAATGACACGGCTGTCGATATGGTGGAAATGAATATCTCCTGCCCGAATGTGAAATCCGGCGGTCTCGCATTCGGAACATCCTGTCAAAGTGTTGCGCAGATTACCAGGACGGTTCGAAGCCATTGTTCAAAACCGCTGATTGTCAAATTATCGCCGAATGTGGCAGATATTGCCGAGATTGCCATCGCTGCGGAATCGGAAGGAGCGGACGCATTAACCCTCATCAATACCATCACCGCGATGAAAATCGATATCCAAACAAGAAGGCCGATATTAAGGAATAACATCGGCGGACTTTCTGGCCCCGCGATATTTCCCATTGCCGTAAGAATGGTTTGGCAGACAGCGGCAAAAGTGAAGATTCCTGTTATCGGAGCCGGCGGCATTTCTTCCTGGCAGGACGCCGTGGAGATCATGCTTGCGGGCGCAGCCGCTTTTCAAATCGGCACTGCAAACTTTACGGATATTTACACACCCAGGGAAGTATTGAAAGGGCTGGACGAGTATCTCGAAGCCAACCGCTTGAAATCGGTCAATGAAATTGTCGGCGGAGTTAGGGCATGGTAGATGGTTATTTTATCGGTTGATTACGGTGAATCCAGAACCGGCATCGCTGTCTGCGACGCTACTGAAATGCTGGCATCTCCGGTTTGTGTAATCAATGAAAAATCGAGGACGAAACTGATTGCCGCGATTTCCGATCTGGCTAAAGCCAGGAAGGCGGGCCTGATTCTCGTCGGCCTGCCGCTCAACATGGACGCTTCACATGGAAGCAGAGCCGAAAAAAGCAGACAGTTCGCGCAGCTTTTAGAACAGCACAGCGGCATTCAAACGCAGCTTTGGGATGAGCGGCTCACCTCCGTAAGCGCAAATGCTCAACTAAGCGCGGCGGGTATCAGAGGAGAAAAAAGAAAAGAAAAAATTGACGCTGTCGCTGCGGCGATGCTGCTTGACGATTATATCCGGTACCGTAAGAACAGGGCGGAAAGCCGTCCCGTAGCAGGGGAGTAGTCATGCCGAATAAAAATAAATCAGTATATATTTGCGGACTGTGCGGATTCGAAAACGCAAAATGGTTCGGCTGCTGCCCGGGATGCGGCGAATGGAATACCATGAACGAAGAACCTTTAGCCGCCCGTTCAGCCAGCCATAAAAGCGTTTCAGGAAAACAGAAAACACAGATTTACCAGCTCGACTCCATCATCTCCGACACCGAAGTGCGTTATCATACGGGGCTGAAAGAACTGGACCTCGTTTTGGGCGGAGGAATCGTGAAGGGATCGCTGGTTCTCGTCAGCGGCGACCCGGGAATCGGAAAGTCGACGCTGCTGCTTCAAATATGCGAGAAATTGTCGGCAGGCAAAAAAATCCTTTATGTATCGGGCGAGGAATCGATTCAGCAATTAAAACTCAGAGCGGACAGGCTGGGAGTAAAAACGGGCAACCTCTTTTTTATGTGCGAAACCGATTGCGGAGAGATTTGTTCACGCATCGCCTCCGATGCTTTCGGCCTTGTTATCATCGATTCGATTCAAACCATGCTCGTCGGAGAATTGGCATCATCGCCCGGCAGCGTCACACAGGTCAGAGAAGCCACCGCCATGCTGATGAGAACGGCTAAATCCGGAGATATTCCGATGTTTATCGTCGGGCACGTCAATAAAGACGGAAATATTGCAGGCCCGAAAGTGCTTGAACATATTGTCGACACGGTGCTGTATTTCGAAGGCGACAGAAACCATACCTACCGTATTCTTCGTGCGGTTAAGAACCGGTACGGTTCCACCAACGAAATCGGCGTATTCGAGATGACCGACGCAGGTCTTCTTGAAGTTGAAAATCCGTCTCTGACCCTGATTGCCGGCAGACCGCAAAATACCTCGGGTATTTGTGTCGGTTGTGTCATGGAGGGTACGAGGCCCATTCTGGCGGAAGTCCAGTCTCTGGTAGCGCCGACTTCGTTCGGTAATCCCCGCAGAATAGCCGACGGTTTTGATTACAACAGGATGAGCATGCTGATAGCGGTCCTTGAAAAACGGGCAGGCTACTATTTCGGCAACTGTGACGCTTATGTCAACATCGCCGGAGGACTTCGAATCGAGGAACCTGCCAGCGACCTCGCCGTTGCGATCGCTCTTGTTTCCGGCCTGAAAGATGTCGCCACGCGCTATGACGCGCTTGCCTTCGGCGAAATCGGCCTGGCGGGGGAGATCCGGGCGGTAAGCAACTGCGAAAAAAGAATTGCCGAGGCGGTGAAACTCGGCTTTCAAACTTGTGTTATTCCAGCGCATAATTACAAAAAGCTGCCGTCAAAACTGAAAAGTCAAATTGAAATTTATCCCGCTCGCCATATCCGCGACGCCTTTGATGCGATTTCGGTAAAATAATTCCCGATACAATACATTTGTTCGCATTTTTCGTTACACACGGTTTCCATATTCCCGTATTATAATCACCCATATACCAACGAAAAAATAAATTAGCACGGAAGGGGAACGAATTCGTCCGTGTCATTGTAATCGAAATATATCTAACGCGAGCGCTTATTCATATCCGTTGAAAACATTATTCAATTGATAAGATGTATTGAAGCAGGCATGAGCATAAGAATGACTTTTTCGATGATAAGTTTGAATATTCCATAGCGATGTGATACTTGATACACGCTTGCTTCAGCGCGATAACAAGGGGCGGATTATTTTAATTTGCGGCTAAGACCATCCAAAAATACCCAGGGACAGAAAATCGGACTGCAGTATCAAAGGGAGCAATAGGGTCCGATTCATCAGGCTAAAAAAAACACATGTCAATTCGCCGACTATTAACTTCGCAAAATAAATGTTATGCGCAATACAGGGGACCTCGATAAGCATTTAAGGGGTGATTTTGCTGAAAAAGCCGGATTATGACAAATTGCCGCCTTTGGTCGTTGATTATCTTCGTTACCTTGAGGTGGTGAAAAATAAATCCGATTTAACCGTTGCGGAGTACGCCAATGATTTGCGGACTTTCTTCCGGTTTCTTCTTAAATCCCGCGGCCTTGCAGACCCGGAATGTGAATTCGAAACGGTTGATATATCCCGTATTGACCTGAATTTCCTTAAAACAGTTTCGCTTACCGACGCGTATGCCTTCCTCTCTTATTGCAGATCGGAAAGAAAGAACGAAGCCGTCACAAGAGCGCGCAAGGCTATTTCAATTAAACGGTTTTTCCGCTACTTATCGGTTCAGATGAAATTGCTGGATGAAAACCCGATGCAGGAACTGGATTCGCCGAAATTGAAGAAAAGCCTGCCCAAATACCTGACTTTGGAGCAAAGCCTCACTTTACTCGGTTGTGTGGACGGCAAATACAAACAGCGCGATTACTGTATCATCACTCTTTTTCTTAATTGCGGCATCCGGCTGTCCGAACTGGTTTCGCTCAATGTGCGGGATATACGGGATGACAACACGGTTAGAATCACCGGAAAGGGCAATAAAGAAAGGCTGATTTACCTGAACTCCGCTTGTGTACGGGCGATTGAACAATATTTAGCCGTCAGGCCGGCCGACGGCATCAAGGACAAAGAGGCGTTGTTTATCAGCAGGAACCGAAGACGAATTAACCCGCGGACCGTTCAGAATATCGTTAATAACTTTTTGAAAAAAGCCAATCTTGACGGACAGGGTTTTTCGGTGCACAAACTCAGGCACACAGCGGCAACGCTGATGTACCAATACGGCGATGTCGATATCCTACTGATCAAAGACATCTTAGGTCATGAAAACCTGTCGACAACCGAAATCTATACGCATATCGTCGACAAGCAGCTCAAAGACGCAGTGGAATCCAATCCGCTAAGCCGCGTGAAACAAAGTGAAGAGAAGAAATAACTCCCCTACCCTCCCCTGTTGTTAAATAAATTTGCAGACGGAGTCTATTATATTGTCATCAATGAATATTAAAGCAACTCTTGTATCGGATTGGCTGTGGCTGCTTCAAACGCGTAGCGATGTTCTGCGAAAAACGCTGATCAATATCTACGGCGAACGTAAAAGTGATTTTTACTCCTATAAAGCCGCCGAACTGACAAGGCTGCTCGACCGTTTTGCAGAACGGTTCGGCGATGAAAAGGTATGCCTTCTCAGGGTCCCGGGACGCATCAATCTAATGGGAAGACACGTGGAACACCGAGGTTCCTGCATCAATTCACTGGCCATCGACAAAGAAACGCTTGTAGCGGCATCCGAACGGCCTGACGGCCTTTTCAGCATCACAAACTGCAGGGATGAATTCGGCGATTACACATTTGATATCGAACCGCTTATCAGGCAGAGCGAAGGTCAGACATGGAGCGAGTTTTTGGACAGCGAGTACGCTGCCGATATTGTCGAAAGGACAAAAGGCGAATGGCTCAATTATGTGCGCGCTCCCCTGCTTCGATTAAAGTTTGAATTCCCCGATATGCGGTTGAAAGGCATGAACCTTTGTTACCACGGCGATATTCCCGTTGCGGCCGGACTGTCTTCTTCCTCAAGTATCGTCGTCGCCTCGCTGTTGTCGCAGACAATCATATCCGGTTTCGATTTATCCGATGATGATTTTGTACGGCTTTGCGGCGAGGGTGAATGGTTTGTAGGTTCACGAGGAGGCTGGGGCGATCACGCCGCGATGAAATGCTGTTTGCGCGGTATGATTACACGGTTTGATTTTCTCCCGTTCGGAATCGGGCCGAGCGAGTATTTCCCCGAAGAATACTGCGTGGTGTTTGCCAACACATTTATTCAGGCTAAGAAAAGCGACGGCGCAAAAGACAAATTCAACATGAAAATCGCGTGTTATGAATTCGGATTTATGCTGATGAAAAAATATTATCCTCAATATCGCGACCGATTGGGCTGCCTGCGCGACTTCAACTGCGAACATTTAGGCATCAATGAAAGCGACCTGTATCGAATGCTCTGTAGCCTGCCGGAAAGAATCAGCCCGGAAGAACTGATAAAAATGCTCCCGGAATATAAGGAAGAAATATATACGGTCTTGAAGACGCATACGCCGCCTGAATATTACGATATCAGAAAAACTGTTTTCTACGGTTTGGCTGAAAGCGCCCGCGCCTCGCTGTTTCTTAACCTGTTGCGCCAAAAAAAATTGAATGAAATCGGCCGTTTAATGAATATCAGCCACGACGGAGACCGAATCAACAAAAGCGGCGTCGCGTTCAACGGAGAAGTAAGCGACGGCTATCTAATGCAACTGCTCCATTCAATGAGCGAAAGCGTCGGTATCGGCCGGACGCATATCGCTTATCAGCCCGGAGGTTACGGTTGTTCGACAAGTGAAATTGACGATTTGGTTGATTATATTGCCATGCAGGACGGCGTACTCGGCTGCGAGCTATCCGGTGCGGGTTTGGGCGGGAGTGTTCTCGCGCTGGTTGAAAGGAATAAAGCGGCCGGGTTGCTCAGTAAATTAAAAACATACTATTATGATCAAAAAGGGCTCCCGATGGGAGCCGAGGTCGTTACGCCGTCGCAAGGGTGCTGTACGATTGATTACCCGTCCTGAATATCCGCAGGCATGAGCGCCGCTTGAATCATAAAAGCGCATTCGAGCCGTTTTTTCTCCATTTCACAACTGATCGGATGCGGCTGTGTAATACTGCCGCAAAAGGCGTAATTATTCGCATTGCATCCGCCGCTGCAATAGTATTTGGCCCAACAACTGCTGCATCGCTCTTTACTGAAGACATTCGCTGTGGCGAACTTTTCGCGCAAAGCTGTGTTTAACTCATCTTTCGAGATGTTGCCGATGACGAACGAATCAATACCGACAAACTGGTGGCAAGGATATATATCGCCTTCAGGCGTCACAGCAACGTACTCATTCCCGCAGCTGCAACCTCTGAGCCGTTTCAGAAGGCAAGGCTCGGAGTCCGGTTCGATCATGAAGTGAAAATAGTTGATATGTCCGCCGCCCCTCCTGATTTGGATGATTTCGCGCGCTAATATTTCATATTCATCAAAAATACGCGGCAGACAACTTTCGTCGATCGAATAGTCAGTTACCTGTGCGCTTACGGCGGGTTCTATCGAAATTTGTTCAAAACCGGCTTCGTATAGGTGCAGAACATCCGCGCTGAAATCGAGATTTTTCCGGGTAAAGGTGCCCCTGACATAATAGTCTTTGCCGCCGCGTTCACGGACCAGTTTTTGGAACAGCGGCATGATTCGTTCATAGCTGCCGGAACCGTCCGCGCAGGTCCTGAAACGGTCGTGAACTTCTTTCCTGCCGTCAATTGACAGCACGACGTTGGACATTTCCTTATTGATAAAGCTGATTTTTTCATCGTCAAGCAGCATACCGTTCGTTGTGATGGTGAAACGGAAGTTTTTTTGTTTGGTTTTTTCGATGCTTCTTGCGTAGAGCACTGTGTTTTTTACTACATCGAAGTTCATTAACGGTTCGCCGCCGAAAAAATCAACCTCCAGGTTATGCCTTTCGCCGCTTTCCTTCACCATGAAATCGATTGCTCTTGAGGCGGTTTCGGCTGTCATGAGTTTAATTCCGCCGCCGAAATCCCCTTGCGACGCGAAACAGTAGTCGCACCGCAGATTGCATGCGTGCGCAACGTTCAGACACATGGATTTGACCGGCGACAGTTTAAGCGAACACGCAAATGCCGAATGGTCATCCGCTGCAAAGAGGCTTCCGTTTTCGGAAAGCGAACCCAGTTCGCCAAAGGCCTCCTCTAACAATTCCCTTTCAAACTTCTCTGTCAGATTAGACGGCAAAACAGGCGGCAGCCGGCGGGGAAGTCCGTCTTTGAACAGATTTAACAGTTCGAAAGAGCATTCGTCCAGTTTGTGAACCGCCCCGCTGCCCGTATCAACGGCGATGAAATAGCCGTTGAGTTGATAGGTATGTACCATGTCCGTTATCCCTCGAAAAAAAGCGGGGCCACATCAGCCCCGCTGCGTTTTATGACGCGCGTCAGTGCTTTTCGCATTTCTGGTTGGCAACAGTGCAAGATGTTTTGCAAGCGGACTGGCAGGACGCCTGGCATTCACCGCACCCGCCTGTCTTGGCGCTTTGTTTCAGACTGGCCTTTTTCACAGTTGTTACGTGTTTCATCGTCATCACTCCTTTATTTTATTTTAACCTAGAAAGCGGGAAAATACAACGAGAGCGGTCTATTTTGTGCCGAATATCCGGTCACCTGCATCACCGAGACCGGGCACGATATAACCGTGTTCATTGAGCTTTTCGTCTAGCGCTGCGCAAAAGATATCTACATCCGGATGTGCTTTGCTCAACATTTCAAGCCCTTCCGGCGCCGCGATAATGCCCATAAATTTGATGGATTTCGGTTCCCGTTTTTTAATCAAAGTAATAGCATCGACTGCAGAGCCGCCGGTTGCGAGCATCGGGTCAAGAACGATAACCTCTCTCTCGTTGATATCCGCAGGCAACTTGCAGTAGTATTCGACCGGCTTGAGCGTTTCGGGGTCGCGATACAAGCCGATATGGCCGATCCTCGCCGAGGGAACCAGCGCGACAACGCCTTCGACCATCCCGAGGCCGGCCCGCAGGATGGGAACGAAAGCGAGTTTTTTACCGGATATGACTTTTGTTTTGGCAACGGCAATCGGTGTCTCGATTTCCACTTCCTGTAAGGGCAAATCTCTCGTCGCTTCATAGCACATCAACATGGATATTTCGCCGACAAGCGAGCGGAATTCCTTTGAACCGGTATTCTTGTCGCGCAGAAGAGTCAGTTTGTGCTGAATCAGCGGATGGTTGGTGATGACTATTTTTCCCATTTTTTTCCTCCGTCATGTGTGTATTTTTCCAGTTCGCTGAGTAATTTTATCCTCCTGCAATGGCGCTCCCCCGCGTCGAAAGGCATTGACAGGAAAATATCGGCTATATCAAATGCTAGAGCAGGGCCGACGACATTGCCGCCCATGCAAAGGACGTTCGCGTTGTTATGCATACGCGACATCTTGGCCGAGTACGTATCCGAGCAGCAGGCGGCGCGAATACCTTGAATTTTGTTGGCGGCAATGGAAATACCAACGCCGCTGCCGCAGCAAAGGATGGCGAATTGTGCTTTGCCGCAAAGAACCGCTTCGCAGCCCGCCTGCGCAATAAGCGGATAATCAACAGAATCTGTTGAAGAAGTGCCGACATCGAAAAACTCAATGCCTTCCTGCTCAAAATGCTGTTTCAGCGCTTCTTTGAGGTGAAAACCGGCGTGATCGGAACCGACAACAATCATCATGCATGACCGCCTTTTTTTTGTAGAGTTCTGACTGCCTGGGGCACTCTCAGATATACCGGTGATAACTCGCCGGGATCCAGTAATTTCAAGGGATACCTGCCGCTGCTTAATACGCGCGCAAAGGAGGACGCGGCCGGATTCAAATCGCATTCAATCGCTTTGCGTATGTGGAGACCTGTTCTCTTTGTTTCTTCAAACAACAGTCCGGCGCCGTCGCCGAAAATGATAATGTTGTCATTCGGGTGGTTTTGCATCAGCTGCTTTGAAAAATCTCCATAAGCCAGCGTTGCGTCTGCGCTCAGCCTTTCGCTCGCCTCGTCGGTTATACGAAAAGTTGCCGTGTATGCGTGATTGTTGCGTGCATCCAGCGCGCACGCGGCAATATAGTCGAGCGGATACGCATTCATCGCCAGCGCCTCCAGGGTCGAAATTGCGGCACATGGTTTACCCACGGCCTGCGCCATCCCTTTTGCAGCGGCGATACCGATGCGCAGGCCCGTGAAAGAGCCGGGGCCGACGGTAGCGGCGAAAACGTCGGTGCTTTCGACGGATATGCCGGCTATATCGTACAAATTTTCGGCCATCCGCATGATTGTCTGCGAATGAGTCAAGCCGCAATCCGAGAACAGTTCACAGATGACTCTTCCGTTTTCCGCCAAAGCGCAGCTGGCGGTACGAGTTGCCGTGTCAACAGCGAATATCCGCAAAACGTTTATCCTCCGGTATGCAAATGATTCGTTCGCCGGCTTTGGACATATCGAAACGCACTTCTAAAGCACCGTCCGGCAGGAATTGGCGGATATTTTGGCTCCATTCGATGACCGTCACTGCATCTGATTGGCACAAATCAAAAAAACCTGTTGTGTACAATGCTTCATACGAGTCGATGTTAAACATATCGAAGTGATACATTTTACATCTGCCTTGATGTTCGTGGACCAAAGTGTATGTCGGGCTTGTGATGATATCCTTGACTCCCAGACCCTTGGCGAGACCTTTGACAAAAACGGTCTTTCCGTAGCCCATGTCGCCGTATAACGCGACAACATCGCCCGGCCGGAGCAATTCCCCGACTTTCTCGCCCAGTTGAAGCGTTTCCTTTTCGTTTTTTGTGCGGAATTCCGTCGCTATCACCTATGGAATCAATTCACATCATTATATCACAGAAACCTTTCCTGATAAAGACCGTTCGCTTGAAGTTCACCGGAAGCGGGGTTATAATACAATCAAACCATTAGGAGAATTGTTTTGCTGTTGTCAAAATTCAGGTCGTTTATCAAAGGGACGGATAAAGTCCTTTTTCCCTTATGTTTGGCTGCTTCCGCCTTTGGAGCGGTCATGGTTTACAGCGCGACGCTCAGCGGGCTGAAAGACGGGCAGGTCATGTCCGGGGATTTGCTGACCATGCTCATCGCCATAGCGCTCGGTATCGCGCTGTGCATCACCATTTCAGTGATTGACTACAAAATCGTTCTGCGCCTGTGGCCGGTAGTTGCGGCGGTTTGCCTTTTACTGATGTTTTTGCTGTTTTTCATCGGAGTCGGGCCGGACGCCCGGTCGGATTCAAAAGTATGGCTCAATATCGCCGGGAAATTTACCTTTCAGCCGTCGGAACTGCTGAAAATTGGCTTTATCATCACCTTCGCACTGCATCTCGACGCAGTGAAAGAAAACATCAACCGGGTTAAGATATTACTCCCCGTCATAGCGCACGGCCTTTTCCCTGTAGCGTTGGTGATATTGACCGGCGACCTCGGCTCGGCGCTTGTGTTTATCGCCATCTTTCTCACGATGCTTTTCATGGCGAAAGTGAAGATCGGTTATTTTGCCGCCGGGGGCGTTCTGGGACTTGCCGCGCTGCCTTTGCTTTGGACAAAAGCTTTTTCAGGTTTCCAGATGCAGCGAAACCGGCTGCTTGCGGTTTATTTCCCGCAGCAACTCGAAGAATCCGTCTATAAAATGCTGATTTACCAGCAAATGCAAAGTGTGAACGCCATCGGCTCCGGCGGGCTCCACGGGAAAGGATTGTTCCAAGGCACTTATACGCAAAACGGTTTGATACCCGTTGATGAAAGTGACATGATATTCGCCGTGGTCGGAGAGGAACTTGGCTTGATCGGATGCGTCTTATTACTGCTGATTTTGACTGCCATTATTATAAGAATCGCCCGTGTCGGTTACCGCTCCAATGATTTTATCGGGACGCTTATCTGCTATGCTGTTGCGGCAATGATCGGAGCGCAGGCAATTATCAATATCGGCATGTGCCTAAAATTACTGCCTTGTATCGGGATTACGTTTCCGTTTATGAGCGCGGGCGGGTCATCCAACCTATGTATATATATCGGCATCGGTTTCATTATGAGTATCTACCGCTCGAGTGTGGATAGAGCGCCCGTCAACTTCCGCCTCAGCCGCATTCGGACGCCTTTTTCTGATTAAGGGCTGTTATAATTTTTCCAATTTTGCGTAATTAGCCATCAGCTTTTTCGTGCCGGCCTTGTCAAAGGCAACTTCGAGAATAAAATCGTTGCCGGCTTTCTCCACACTCAATACCAGTCCTCTGCCGAACATTTTATGAGTGACAATATCCCCCGGTCTCAGCGCGGCGTGCGCCTCAGGTATGTAGTCGGGTTGTGTTTGTTTTGTTTTAGCCGAACCGTCGATAAAAACACTTCCGCTTGCTCCTGCGGCTGTTTTCCGCGGGGCACCCGTATAGGCATAGGTGGTGCATGAAGGCGATTGCGTCAAATGAGCCGGAATTTCCTTGACAAAACGGGATGGCGGGTTATAGGTTGTTTTACCGAATAGCTGGCGGCTGTATGCGTTGGTGACATACAGTTTTCTTTTTGCGCGTGTAATACCGACGTACGCGAGACGCCTTTCCTCCTCAATTTCCTGCGGCTGATACATCGACTGGCTTCCGGGAAAAATTCCTTCTTCCATTCCGATTAAAAAAACCTCCTGGAACTCAAGTCCTTTTGCGGTGTGAACGGTCATCAGCGTAACGGTATCCGAATCGGAGTTGTAATGATCAATGTCTGTCAGAAGCGCTACCTCTTCAAGAAAACCGTTGAGGCTTGCGTTCTCATTTTCTCTGGTATAGTTGATCAGGTTGGTGAAAAGCTCGTGAAGATTCTCTAATCTATCTTCATAATTCTTCTCGCAGCTGAGCGATTGCGGATAGGCGCTTAACTCCATAGCTTTCGCGTACAATTCGTTAAGGGGGATTTTATCAGCCAGCGCGGACAATTCTTCGATCATGTCCGCAAAGGGCCGCAGATGTTTTGAAAATTTTGCAAGGACGGGGTATTCGGAGGCGTTTCGAATCACTTCAAACAGACTGACACCCAAACCGTCCGCGATGGCGGATATCTGGTTGATTGCCGAACTGCCAATGCCCCTTTTCGGTTCGTTAATGATTCTCAGTAGACGTATATTATCGGAGGGGTTGTTGATTACTGACAAATAGGCGATGGCCACTCGTATTTCAGCCCGCTCATAAAATCTGCGGCCGCCGATAATACGGTAAGCAATCCCGTTGCGTATCAGTGCGTATTCAACGGAATTGGATAAGGCGGTCAAGCGGTAAAGGATGGCAAAATCGCTGAGCTTTGACCCGCTGCCCGCAGCGTTTTCAATTGTCGCCGCAATAAAAGCGCTCTCGTCTTGTTCGCTGGGGAATGTGTGGAGAAATATCTTTTCCCCCTCCGCGTTCTCCGTCCACAGCTTTTTGCCTTTTCTTTCGCTGTTGTTCTTTATCACTTCATTGGCGGCATGAAGAATATTTTGCGTGGAACGGTAGTTCTGCTCCAGGCGGATGATTTTCACCCCCCTGTACCGCTTTTCGAAATCAAGGATATTTTCAATAACGGCTCCGCGGAATTTATAGATGCTCTGATCGTCGTCGCCGACCACAAATAAATTATTATGGTTGCTGGTAAGCAGTGAAGTCAGTATATACTGCGCATGGTTGGTATCTTGATACTCGTCGACCAGAACGTAACGGAACTGATTTCGGTATTGTTCGCGGATTTCTTCATTCGACCGCAACAGTTTAACGGTATTGACGATAATATCGTCGAAATCCATAGCGTCGGCGCAAGCAAGCATACGCTGATACTCGGCGTAAACCCTGCCGATGGCGCTCAGCCGGTAATCCCATTGGTTTGCTTCAAGATATTCGGCGGGTGAAACAAGGATGTCTTTGGCGCGGCTGATTTCGTTTAACACCGTTTTCACGGGTATCATTTTTTCATCGATACCGGCGGCCTGCATAGCCTGTTTCGCTGCCTTCTTGGAATCATCCGTGTCATAAATGGTGAAATGAGACGAGAAACCGGTATCAGCGGCGTGTCTTCGCAAGATTCTCGTACACATTGCGTGAAATGTGCTGGCCCATATATCGCCTACCTGTTCGCCCAGCAGCGCTTCACAACGTTCTTTGAGTTCGTTCGCCGCTTTGTTGGTAAAAGTAATCGCGAGAATCTGCCAGGGTTTCACGGGATTGACCGCAATCTTTTCATCGAAGGACGCCGTCGTTCCCAACTTCCCGGCCGAAAATGCCGCCATATCGGCCAGTATTTCTTGCGTAATATCAGCAGGTATTTCTGCGGAGTGATAAGCCGTGCCGTATCGGATCAGATAGGCAATTCTGTTGACGATTACGGTCGTTTTTCCGCTTCCCGCACCAGCAAGTACCAAAACAGGGCCCTCTGTATAGAAGACCGCTGCTTTTTGTTGCGTATTCAGATGATCGAAAACACGGTCTAAAACCTGTTTTCTCAATTGCAGGAATTTTTGCTCAGACATGCTTTCTGGCCTTGTTATATCGAAATAATGTGCGCCACATCGTACAGTTCGCGGTCCAGGCCCTTAGTCATCTTGGCCGCTTCATGCATGTCGAAGTGCAGCAGTTTTTCATTTTGCATAGCGACGATACGGTTCCCTTGCCCTTGCATCAGCAGATTGACAGCCATATATCCCATACGGCTGGCAATGACCCTGTCGCGTACGGTGGGAGAACCGCCGCGCTGAACATGGCCCAAAATCACCGCGCGCGATTCAATGCCGGTTAAGCGTTCGATTTCCTTCGCCATTTGGGTGCAGCTGCCCTTTGGATCAGAGCCGTTTACGTGCCAAACGCCTTCGGCCACCATGATGATGAAATGCTGTTTCCCTGTAGCCAAAAAGCGTTTTAATCTTTTGATGACGTCTTCCTCAAAATCATAGGGAACCTCGGGTACCAGAATACACGTCGCGCCGACGGATATGCCCGCATTCAACGCAAGGTGGCCGGCATACCTGCCCATAGCTTCTACGACAAAACAGCGGCCGTGCGATTCCGACGTGTCCCGGATGCGGTCCACCATTTCCATAATTGTATTCATGCAGGTATCATATCCGATGGTATAGTCGCAGCAGGGAATATCGTTGTCGATTGTTCCGGGTATCCCGATAAAGCGGATATCGCCGGCTTGTTCGGAGAGTTCTTTCGCTCCGCGGAAAGAGCCGTCGCCGCCGATGACAACAAGGCCTTCGATTCCTCTCATCCGGCAAACATCGATCGCTTTTTGAATGCCCGCCTGTGTCCTGAATTCCTCGCTTCTCGCCGAAAAAAGGATGGTGCCCCCGCGGTCAATGATATCGGAGACGCTGCGCAGGTCCATCATTTGCATATCGTTATTGATCAGGCCGTCATAACCGCGTTTGATCCCGAATACGTTCAAACCGCTTTGACACGCCGTCCTGACAACGGCCCTTATGGCTGCATTCATGCCCGGCGCGTCCCCGCCGCTGGTTAGTACTCCTATGGTTTTCAAACAGGTAACCTCCCTAAAAAATTACTCATCAAATCATACAACCCGCTGTGCTTGTTGTCAAACGCCGCAGTAGAAAAAATAAATTAAAATATGAGCCGCGAAATCTATGGATTATAGATGATGTTTCCGCTGCCGGCAATGCGCCTGAGTTCCCGAAGCATCGGCTCATTCGGATCGGAACCCGTGTTGTTTGACGGGACTACATATTTACCCGTATCGGAAAAATAAAAATATACCGGGGTGGTTCCGTTGAAAAGGTCCAAAATCCTTTGGCATTGTTTCATTTCGGGGCATTGCGCCCCGGGAAGTTTGATAAACAGCCCCTTTTTTGCTTTTTTGGCAAGCGGCGCCGGCGCGGCCGTTTCATAATCTCGATTGACGGGATAAGAGGATGCCGGCTCTTTTGCCGCGCTGGAAGCATCAGGATTGCGCCGGGACCCATCCAAGTAGGGCTCCAGTCGTTGGCAGACAATCTTGGGATCTTCTTCCTCTTTCAAACTCAGGCGGCCTTCAATAAAAACAACCCGTCCCTCAGTGATCAAAGACGCCTTTTCTTCATAAATCTTCGGGAACACAATCACCTCGATGGCGGCGGTAATATCCTCCACGGTTAAAAAGGCCATGGTGGCGTTGTTTCTGGTAATTTTTCTTTTTGCCTGGGTGATAATGCCCAACAGCCTGACCGTGCTGTTGTCTTGATAAGGGGAAGCCGGGTCGCTCCCCGCGGCTAGCAAATCCGCGGTTCTTGCCGAGCGCAGGCGGGCCGCGTCTTGTTCATAACGGCTCATCGGGTGGTTGGTTAAAAAGTGGCCCAGCGTTTCTTTCTCATAGGCCAGCAGCTCCAGCAGCGGCATTTCCTCCATATGCTGAATGGGGTCTTTCCGTATCGTGGCGTGATCATCGACCAGATCGCTCAGGGCGATTTGTCCCTCTATATTATTGCGCTTTTCCGCGTCAAGGGCGTCAATGGCGGCGGG
>Ga0116184_10001532_pt1 | contig 21908 bp, 25 predicted proteins | sample AD_JPNNA5_MetaG_FD_89886 | JGI IMG/M metagenome (GOLD analysis project Ga0116184, IMG submission 89886) | Active sludge microbial communities of municipal wastewater-treating anaerobic digesters from Japan - AD_JPNNA5_MetaG | ecosystem: Engineered > Bioreactor > Anaerobic > Digestate | place... | reverse complement strand
TTCGCAGGGAGGCCGTAACCGCCAGTTATCTTTGCCTGCCCTGTCTCACAGCCTCCAAGCGTCCTGCATTCATCCAGGAGCCTCGGGCCTGCGGCACGGTGAATTGCGCCGTCAACGCCGCCGCCGCCCGACAGAGACCTGTTCGCCGCGTTCACAATTGCATCAACGCGAACTTTTGTTATGTCGCCCTGGATACACTCAATCGTTGTCATGGATAGATTATTTCGGCGGTAAGAAACATTATGGTGGTGCGCCGGCAGGAGGCGGAAGGATCCCGGTCTTGCTCTTTGCGAATGCCGGCAATCGCAAGCGTATCTCCGCCGTGCAGAGTCACCTGCGTCAACACAGTGCTCTCGGATATCGTCTCGCCCTCCTGCACGCTCGAGCGCCGTGGCATTATCTTGACGGTAACGGTATTGTCATAATTGGCCGTTGGCAGGACCTCAAGGAAATCTCCTACGCTGCGCCTCTCGACGAGGGGTAATGAAGCATCCTGGTATTCTGCAGCTGCCACGCCGTAAAGAGCCTCCCTGCTCACCTGAAGCTGCGCTGGGCTGCCGCTGGCTGTCGATAGCGACATCTCTGACCTGGTGAACGCGCCGGCGCCCGCGTTCAACAACCGCAACACCGCGGCAAACGAACCTCGGGGGAATATGATCTGCGCCGAATGGATCCCTGCCTCCCTGAGGAAATCGTCCGTGACCTCGGTAAGGCGGACGGCCATCCTGACCGTCGGGACCTTCACGTCAAGGGATGCCACGAGTTCCTCGATATGGGGAAGATACCCCGGCCTGTCCACGACGACCAGAGTTGAAGTCCGGGCGTCATAGGATATTCTGCCGTCCGGGCTCAACGCAGCCTGAGCGGTAGCGCAGATGGAAGCGCCGTCGCCATGGGCTATCCTGATCATGCGCAGTTCAAGATCCTCCCTGGCCGATGCGGCGGAAGCGAAGCATACGGCAAGAACAACTGCGGCAATTCGTATCTTCAGGCGATCCGGCATAACGCCCCCTCTTTTGGGCAATCAACCCGTAGCTGCAAAGGGAATCGAAGATCATACTATGAACCTGCGAAACCGAGCCGAAAAAAGTATGGCTACCTGCGGACCCCTATGCTCCAGCCCGTCAAAATCTCTGTACGGTGGCGCGTCATGCTAACGGTATAGCCCCTGATGACTTTCGTATATCTGACATTAGGCGCCCCTTTGTTCGCCTCCGACACCAGGGATACGAATTCATCGGGCGTGACAGCCTGTGCCGAAGCCTGAGAGACAAAGGATATCGCTATCGAGCCGTCTTTCATCGCAAGATCAGGATCTTCCGCGAACGGATACATAAGATATTCAAAAACGATGTTATTGCCTTTCTTATCCGCAATGAGCTGAATCCTGTAACGGTTATCTTCTGTGAAGAAATTATAGGCGTATTTACCCTCAAAAGCGGGGTCTTCGGTGATCAGATAGGAGCCCTGCAGCGTAAAACCCTCGGCGCGCGCAAACGAACCCGCCTTGAATGCCTTGACGGAAGTCCCGATCTGGGCATATGCGCACGACGCGTAGATAAAGGACCATACGAGGAAGGGGAATATTTTCTTGATCATGCTCCTGAAATGTTGCTCGCCTTAAACCTTGGCTTCCCTCGAAGGATTCTTCTTGGTTATCAGATAGCACAATTCATCAAGGTATGGAGCAGGTTTGCCATGTTCCAGAGGGAATTCCTTGCATGACGCCGGCTTCAGGTCATAGCTGATCTTATGGATGGAACACAGGCCGTCTTCGGTCAGGAAGGTACAGGGATTGTCTCCGAGGCTGGTCCCGACACGGAATCCCGAAGGGTAAGAGTCGTCTTTCTCGAATTCAAAAAAAGAACCCGGGAACTTATGCCCCGAGGTAAGTATTCTCTTGGCTTCTTCGAGGTCCACCCACACGCCTGTCTGACAGCACGTGCTTTGCTGCGGACACTTGTTGCAATCTATTTTTTCCATAAAGGGAATTTCTTACTTATAGTAGTCCAGGCCGCGCAGGACATACTGGGCATCCATGCGCTCCGGGGAGAAGAACCTGCGGGCGAAATCCTTTGCCTTGTCAATATCGAACTCCCTGCAGCAATACACGTCGATGGAGATATAATCCTTGACGCTCAGCGTATGGATAACGATTGAGCTCTCGACAAGCGGCACCCAACCGGACAATCCCGCCTTGTCGGGGAAACGGCTCGCGTCAGTAAAAAAAATACTCGGCGGGGACTGTTTCTCCATGCCGAGGTACGTGACGCACTCATCGAGGAACCGGTAACACAGCGCCAGATCGTCGCAAGCGCCTTTCTTGCAGTTATAAAGATCAAGCAGGAGTTCGAAACCGAATGCCTGTGTCTTATGGGTCTTGTTCAGCCTGACCGGTTTCTCCTGAACTATATTTTCAAGCACTAATGCTCTTGGCATGAATTTATTATATTAAAACCTTCTGTGATGTCAATAAATTTGTAAAAAATTTTACGTTGCCCCGGACTGATGCTCGTTCACCGGCGCGGCCACGTACACGTACCTTGCCGCGACATTCCCCTCATTGGACAAGTCATGGCTGGTTCTCGGCGGTATATACACGAGCTGGCCCTTCCGGGCAACGCCGGCGGCCTGACCGTCAGCCACGACCTGCACGCTGCCTTCAAGAACGATGACCGCTTCTTCCTTATCCTGCGTACTGTGTTCGCCCACCGATTCCCCCGGCTGTAATACAACATACCCCGACCGCATGCCGCGCGTTTGCGGAATGCCGCCGAGCAGCCGCAGATACCTCTGATCGCCGTCGAAAGGGATGATTTGAACCTTAGAATCTCTCATTTTTCCGGTTGATAAGCGACGCTATATATCCTGCCCCGAAACCGTTATTGACGTTCACGACAGATACGTTCGGGCTGCAGCTGTTGAGCATGGTCAAAAGAGGCGCGATACCTTTGAAATTCGCGCCGTATCCGATCGAGGTCGGCACCGCAATAACAGGGCACGATGACAGGCCGCCGATCACAGAGGGCAGTGCTCCGTCCATACCCGCGCACACGATTATACATGAGCTGTCCGATATCCGGTCAAAACGATCCAGCAGGCGATGCAGGCCGGCGACGCCGACATCATACAGCCGCTCGACCCGGTTGCCGAATATCTGCGCGGTCACAGCCGCTTCCTGGGCAACGGGAATGTCAGCTGTGCCTGCGCAGACAACCGAGATCTTGCCGTGCAGCCCGGTTTTCTTTTTGCGTATGGCAATCGTCCCGGCAAGTTTGTCATATACGGCAGAGGGAAACGCGCGTTTTACGGCTTTGAAGACGGCCGCATCGGCCCTGGTCAAAAGGACCGCATTGTTTTTTTTCGCCACAGCCCTGCATATCGAAACGATTTGACCGATGGTCTTTCCCTGGCAGAACACGACCTCCGGCATGCCGGTGCGCATCGCCCGGAGATGGTCAACCTTGGCAAAACCGATATCCTCATACGGGAATTCGCGTAATGCGCAAAACGCGTCCTCAACCGAAATTTTCTTCTGTCTGACCCTGTTCAAAAGCCTTATGATTTTTTCTCTATCCATTAGGCTGCCTCATTCATCGCGCCTGAACGATACCCTTCCAGATCAAGGCTGACATACGCGAAACCTAACGCCTTTAGCCTTCTGACAATGCCCTGCCTGTGCTTAACCATAACGGGAATATCTCTCCGGTCAACCTCTATCCTCGCTGCGCGGGCGTGACAACGCACCCGCACGGACCTGGCGCCAAGGCTCCGAAGATATGTTTCAGCGCGCTCTATCGTCTCCAATGACTCGCGCGAAATCTTCTGTCCGTACGGCACCCGCGTTGCCAGGCACGGCGAGGATTCCATATTCCAGGTCGGCAACCCCATGCGGCGGGACGCGCGGCGAATGTCGTCCTTGGAGAATCCGGCCGTTTGCAAAGGGCTGGCAACACCCAATTCTTGCAGAGCCCGTGCGCCCGGACGAAAGTCGATCATGTCGTCAACATTCGAACCTTCTATTACAAAACGGAATCCTTTTTTTTTCGCAGCAGCCGCGATGCGGGAGAATATCGTCTTTTTGCACAAATAGCATCTGTCAGGATTGTTCTGCAAGCAGCGCAGGGGAAGCTCCTGCCGCAACAAGAAATGATTGATACCTATCAGCCTGGCCAGCGACGCAGATCTTTCTGCCAGGTTTGAAGGGACAAACGGCGACAGGACCGTGACCGCAGCCGCGTTCTTGCCAAGCGCCTGTCGAGCCGCTGCCGCAAGAAAAGACGAATCTACGCCTGCGGAAAATGCGACAAGCGCAGGCCCCATGCCCTGCAGTATATGCTCAAGCCTGCGTAATTTTAGCATTTACATGGATTATCACCCACAGATACGGGTCCGTGCGCCTCAACGCTCTCCGACGGCAGCTTGCGACGATATGATTTTGCCGAGCGTGAATACCGCCTCGGTGAAGATCACCCCTTTAAGCTTTCCCATCAGGGGAATGCGGCGTTTATCACAGCTGAAATACGCCACGAGCGTGCCCTTCTCCACCTGCTTGCCGTTCTGTTTCACATAGGGCTGCATGCGGAACGCCTCTTTGATTCCGAGCGCGGGGGTTCGCATGAAAAGCTTTTCCTCTACTACGCCGATAAGCTGATATGTCTGCTCGCTGTTGTACACGTAAAAATCTATCCGGTCCCCCACCTTCAAAGGCAACATAAGAAAATAATAACAGGCGCTAACCGTGTCCTGAACGCCTGGAGGGATATCCAGGACTTTCGTCGATTTATCAACCGCGTTTTTGAAATACGCCTTATGGTTTATCTGGTCAAAATCCGTCACCGCCTCCTTGCGGTAATTACCCTCATTGCGGTACACCTCCTGGCGCAACGAATATAGCTTCTCCACATCCATATAGGAAACAAAACGGTCATCGATATTGTATATCGCGGAAAGGAACTTGTTAGATTTGAAACGGGCCTCGAGCATGTATGCGTCCCTGCCGTTGATGTTGCGTATGCCGTTCACCGTCAAGGTGACAGAGCCCACCGGAATGCCCACCCATTTCAGGTTGAACGTAAGCATCTCATAATCGGGGAGGCGCTGGTTGGGGACAGCGATGACAATGTCTTCGGCCCTATGGATCGCAATGCCCTTTTCATCTACAAACTGGCCGCTGCCGATCCAGTGCGAAACCGTACAGCCGCCCAGAAATAAGGCCAGACACATCAGGACGCTAAAGCCGATCTTTCCCATCATAGTTCGAATTTCCATTCTTTAAGGAGCTGCAAGAAACCGTAATCGGTCATATCGCAATGGATCGGGGTGACGGTTACGTAATTGCGGCGCAAAGTCTCCAGATCCGCATCTTCCTGCCCGTCTGATCCTATGACCTCCCCGGTCAGCCAGTAATAGGTTCTTCTGCGCGGATCCTGGCGTTTATCGAACCGTTCCTCTATCGCGCGCGCGCTCTGCTTTACCACGCGCACCCCCTTTATCTGTTCTCGGGCGACCGCGGGGACATTAACGTTCAGAAGCGTTCCTTTCGGCAATCCATTGTTGCCGGCTACCAGAAGCACTGCCTTTTTCGCGAATTCGGCAGCGTACGAGTAATCGGGATCCTCGAAGGTCCCCAGGGACACGGCGATAGACGGAATACCGAGCATGGCGCCTTCGGTGGCGCCAGACACCGTTCCGGAATAAAGGACACTATAACCGACGTTGGGCCCGAGGTTGATACCTGATACGACGATGTCCGGCCTGTCCCTTAGAATGGCCCGGATTGCGATCTTGACGCAATCGGCAGGCGTGCCGGTCACCGCGTAGCCGAAAAATTTTCCTCCGCGGTTCACGTTTTTTACGCGCAGAGGATCTGACAGCGTGATCGCATGACCGACGGCGCTGCGTTCCGTGTCCGGAGCGACGACGGTAATATCACCGAGGTCCGTTAGCGCATTATAGAGTGCGCGGATTCCTTCGGCATAAATCCCGTCGTCATTGGTGAGCAATATCTTCATCTGGCGCCCTTTTTTTGTCGAAGGTGATCCTGGCCGGATAGAACGTGCCTTTGACCTCATTATACTACGGTCGGAGGTATTTGAGAAGAAAAACGCTCAAAGACCAGTCCCCATCATTCATACCTGAGGGCTTCGATTGGATTGAGCTGTGAGGCTTTTTGCGCCGGCCACAAACCGAAAACGACGCCGACGACGAGAGAAAATGTTGTCGCCAGGAAAACCGATGAGGCAGACACTCTGACTGCCCACCCGGCCATTAGATACATAACCCAGGATGCGCCCGCGCCAATACCTATGCCGGTTATGCCTCCGATTAAGGACATGAGCACCGATTCAATCAGGAACTGCACCATGATATCCCTGTTACTGGCGCCAATCGCCTTGCGCAGGCCGATCTCGCGCGTGCGCTCGGTCACGGAGACGAGCATGATGTTCATGATGCCGATGCCACCGACCAGAAGCGAAATCGCGGCGATGGAGCCCAGAAGCATCGATAATGTCTGCATGGTGGATTCCAGCGTACTTTTGATATCCGACATGTTTCTTATGTCGAATGCATCCTCGATGTTCTTGCCGGTCAACCGGTGCTGTTTTATGATTGCAGCGGTTATCTCTTCCTGCGCCGCCTGCACGGAACCCGTATCGACCGCCTCAGCATAGATCGAATCGATATACTGTTTACCGAGGACCCGGTACATGGCCGTTGTCAGCGGGATGATGACGACGTCATCCTGGTCACGGAACCCGCCGCCCCCCTTCATGGGCAGTATCCCTATAATTTTAAAGTTTATCAGATTTATCTTGATGTTTTCCCCTACCGGATTCGCGCTGCCGAACAGGTTATTGACAACGGTCGTTCCGAGCACCGCAACCTTTTCCTTGTTGCGGAGCTCCTGCTCGGTGAAGAACCTGCCTACAGCAGGGACGGATGCGCGCATCGAGGCGTAATCTACGCCGACCCCTTCGATCTGCGTGTTGGAATTCCGGTTCCCGAACACAACCTGGCCCCTGCTCGATACGGATCCATAGACCCTCTTTACCGACGCAAGGCCGGCGATCATATCGACATCCTTAATAGTGAAACGTGTCTCCGTCGCCTGGACCGAAACCCCCCGCGACCGAGCGTGAGACGCATGCACCCACAGAAGATTAGATCCAAGAGACGCTAATTGCTGCCCGATAGACGCTTTTGCGCCGCTTCCCAGGGCCAGCATCGCGATAACCGCCGCAACGCCGATAAGGATCCCCAGTATAGAGAGCAGGGAACGCATCTTGTGCGATACCATCGCGGACATTGCCTGGCGCACGTAATCGATGAATTTTATCTTTCCCGAAGCGCTGCGGTGCTCGATAAGTACATCGTTGACATGCCGCTCGCCGCCAGGGCCGCAGCGGCCGACGGCCTTTTCCAAGGACGTCCGCTCATCGGAAACGATCCTGCCGTCCCGCATATGTATGACGCGGCACGCCTGCGCGGCAATCTCATGCTCATGGGTAACCACCACCACGGTCTTGCCTCTGGCATTGAGCCCTTTAAGGATACCCATGATCTCATCTTTGCTTTTTGAATCGAGATTTCCGGTAGGCTCGTCCGCGAAAAGGATAACAGGGTCGTTGACCAGCGCGCGTGCGATGGCCACGCGCTGCTGTTGGCCGCCGGACAATTCGGTAGGCTTATGGAGTATCCTATCCCTGAGTCCGACCGCCGCCAGCTCTTCCTCCGCCCGCAGACGCAAATGCCTTTTCCCTGCGTAGATGAGCGGCAATTCAGCGTTCTCCAGCGCGGACATACGCGGCAGCAGGTGGAATTGCTGGAATACAAAACCGATAAGGCTGTTGCGCACAACCGCAAGCTCCTCATCGGATAACGTAGTGACTTCCCTGCCCCGGAGGCGGTATTCGCCGGAATCAGGCCGGTCAAGGAGGCCCAGCACGTGCATAAGCGTGGATTTGCCTGAACCCGAAGGCCCCATGATCGCGATGAATTCCCCCGGATCTATCTTCAAGGATACGCCGTCAAGGGCCTTCACCTGTGAACTTCCCATGATATATGTCTTATGGACGTTTTTGATCTCTATCATAACGTTTCCCGGATCGGGTTCACCGCGAAGAACCGCCCTGGATTTGCCCGGTCTGGCCTGAGCCTGCGGCCCGGGCCGGCCTCTGCGGCAAAAACGGGTTCTTTCCGGCAGAGATGGATGCCGGCAGTTCGTATTTCTTAGACCTGACGATCACGATATCCTCCGGGCCGATGCCGGAAACTATCTCGACGTTCTTGTCCTGTTCCAGGCCGAGCACAACAGCGCGCCGGACGGGTTCCCTGCCGCTGCCGTTCTTGACAAGGACATAATGTTCGTTGTTCTGGCTGTACACCGCATCCCGGCTCAAAAGCACGGCATTTTCTTTTCTCTTCGCCACAAAATCCACGGTCGCGTTCATGCCCGAACGGACGAACGAAGGGATATCCTGCGGCAGGAGGTCCACCTTGTATATAGTGACATTGTTGATCGTCTCGGACTCGTAATAGATATGATCGACCTTTGCCTTGATCTTCTCGTCAGGATACGCATCGAGGAAGACCCGCGCTTCCTGACCTTCGCTGATCTTGCCGATATCCGTTTCGTCGACGTGCGCCCGCACGATGAGCATATCCGAAAGAACAAGCGCGGCGTCGGCTGCCGTTACAGTCTGGCCGGGCTGTATCGTCGCAACGATGACCTGCCCGTCTATTGGGGCGACAAGCGCGATCGGCTTATATACTTCCTGCCAGTATTTAAGCTTATCCTCTCCCTGCCCCTGCGCAGCGTCAAGAAGCGCGGCGCGTTCCGTCGAGGACAACCACCCGAGCGTGTCCCCTTTCTTGACCGCATCGCCCTCCTTAACCAGTATGCTTTCTATGCGGCCTGATACCGGCGGCTTGATCTCCAGCCGGTTCCTGGGCAGAACGGTCCCGGTGGATGAAATAATGGCCTCAATGGGACCCACGCGAGGGGATATTTCCCGTATCACTTCCCGCGTATCCTGCTTCGGGACAATTTTCCACACAATGGCTCCGGCGCCAATGACCGCCAGTGCCGTTATGATAACGATGGTTTTCTTATTGTCCATATTCAAGAGTCTCTCCTTTCGCCTTGACCCAATCCGCTTCGGCGAGCAATGCCGCAGCCCGCGCATTCAAATAGGACCTTTTTGCGCTGACAAGATTATCTTCGATTATCGTCCAGCTGTCGAACGCCATGGCCCCGATCGAATATTGCGCCTCTGCTATCCTTGAGCGCTCCTCTGCGGCGCGCAGGGCTTTTTCCTGCACGGACGCGTTGTCGATCGCTTCAAAAAGAGCTGCGCGATACTGTTCCAGTTCGGCGATGGCCGTGTTCCGCACGCTTGTTTCGTCTGCCCCAAGCTGGTTCACCGAAGCTCTGGCCTGAGCGACCTGCGCATGGCGCAGTCCTCCCTCCAACAGGGGCATGCTCAAGGTTAAACCCGCGCTCTTCTGCGTGCTCTGAGGAAGGAACGTCGTGCCTGTCTTTCCTATGCCCGCCTCAATTGAAACCGACGGCGCGTAATCGGCGTACGCGCTGCGCAAATCAAATTCCGCAGAGTTCTTGCGAGCAACCGCTCTCAATACCTGCGGATTCCGTGCCGCTATTGCCTCCAGATCCAGGTCATCGGCAGGGATATCGCGGACGATGAAATCTCCGGCGACCGTTATATTCGAGCTTCTGGGCCTGCCCATCTCTTTGCACAGATCGCTGCGCGCGACCGTAAGATCCCGGCGGGCGCTGTTCACCGCGTATTGCGCCTGCGCCAGGTTCGATTCAGCGGTCAGCAAAGCCCCCCTGTGCTCCAGGCCGGACTGGTATCGCAGTGTGATCAGTTCGAGGCTTCCCCTGCGGATCTCATATATCTCCTCTGCAATACGGGTCAACTCCTGAGCCTTAAGAAGGTTTACGAACGATCTGCGCAAAGACCTGCGAACGTCGCTTGATGTATAGCGGAAATTCTGCTTTGACGCCGTAATATTTTCCTGAGCTGCCTTGATGTTATTGACGGTCTTTTTTCCGTCATACACGAGCTGGCTTCCGTCCAGCGACGCGGCATAGCTCTCGGATGCCGCAGAACCCGTAGATTTCGTCAAGGTCCCGCTGACGCGGCCGCCGATTTGAGGATACTGGCCGCTCGCAGTCGCCTTCCCGGCAGCCTCGCTCGCCTTCACCGCCTCAATCGCAGAGATCAACCCGGGATTGTTCCGCGCTGCTTCCTTCACGCAGTCATCCCACGTCATGGCCTCCTGCGAGTATGCCCGGCATGCCGCCATACAGGATATGCCAAGCACCAGAATATACAGCCGTACAGGCTTCATTGCAATCAGGCTCCGGTATTCTTTTTCATCTGAGTTATAAACTGCTCATGCTGTTCTATGAACGCATTGAATGCGGAAACAGGCACAAACCCGATCGGCGCGCCTTCTCTGGCAAGCACAATCAATTTATCCCCTGGGCTCAAACCGTACATCTTGCGTATTTTTGCCGGCACCACCACCTGCCCGCGTTCCCCTACGGTCACGGTTCCGTAAACTTTGAGTAAAGGCGATGTTTTCTCCATAAATAACCTCCCTGACATGAAATATACAATTTATATAATTAGTATAATAAATCATACTTTTCATGTCAAGCATTTTCAATGTCCTTTATTACTTGGACAATATGCGTAATAGAAAAGTTCCTCAAAAAAAAAACCGGTCTTACGCAGACCGGGTTTGACAAAAGACTTCTTCCTTATTTTTTATATATCTGGGGTCTTGAACGCCCCTGCTGATGGGAATGGCTGTTTGCAAGCTTTCTGCTTGCCTGATGGCGGAACGATCCCGGCCTGTGTGACACTCGGTGGCCTCCGGCATTTTGTACCGCTTGCTCGGAGAACTGCTCGACAGGGAAATCCGGATGCTTGATCACAGGCAGGGATGCCCTGATCAATTTTTCAATATCCCTAACGTCGGTTTTCTGGTCAGGGGTCGCGATGGATATGGCGCGGCCCTTCAGGCCTGCACGGCCGGTGCGGCCGATACGATGCACGTAATTGCCCGCGTCTTCCGGAAGATCATAATTAATGACAAGCTCTATGCCCGTGACGTCTATGCCCCGGGAGGCGATGTCCGTTGCGACAAGCACGCGGTATAAACCCCGTTTGAATCCCTCAAGCGCCTCGCGGCGCTGCGTCAGCGACCGGTTGGAATGGATCTCAGCCGCCTTATACCCCATTGCCTGTATAGCCCTGGTGACTTTGCGCGCGCCGATTTTAGTCCGAGTAAATAAAAGGATAGGCCCGTGATACTGTGCCAGTATCTTTCCGAGCAATTTGGCTTTGGCTTCCCGTTTGACGATATACAGCTCCTGCGTGACCGTCTCGGCCGCAGTGCCCTGCGGGGCGATCTCAACGCACACCGGCAATTTCATGTTCTTCGATGCCATTTCCATGATTTCTTTCGGCATGGTCGCGGAGAAAAGCATGGTCTGCCTGTTCTTCGGGATGAATTTCAGGATTTTGTCGATCTGCGGGGCAAACCCCATGTCAAGCATCCGGTCAGCTTCGTCGAGGACCAGCATGCAAACCTCTTCGGGCATGAAATTCCATTGCGACATATGGTCTATGAGGCGCCCGGGGGTAGCAATGACGATACGCGGGCCCCTGCGCAGGGCAACAGTCTGATCGAACATTGGCGCCCCTCCGATAAGGCACGCAGTCTTCATGCCGAACGGCGCGGCAATTGCGCGGAACGCCTCTTCGATCTGGATGGCAAGTTCCCGTGTCGGCGCAAGCACCAGCCCGACTCCCTGCTTCTGCGCCAGTTGCTGCACCATGGGTATGGCAAACGCATGGGTCTTTCCGGTGCCGGTCTGCGCGATGCCGATGACATCTTTGCCCTGTATGGCCGGAGGGATGGCTTTCTGCTGAATCGGCGTCGGCACCTTGAATTTTATGCGCTCTAGTATCTCAAGTATCTTGGGCGCGATGCCAAGGCCGTAAAAACTAGACGGCTGAGGCGTTACTTGCTGCGGATGTCCTGCGGTATTCAACTGGGTTCTCCTTGTGGTCTGTGAAAAAACAAAAACCGTAAAAGTTAGTTATCTAACCTTTACGGTTTTACGATTACTAATCTTCTTCTCTGCAGATGGTATAAGTATAGCACCGATACCTGTTTTGTCAACATGTATTCGTGTTTATCAATGTTTGAAGGGTTTCTGCACATCCCTGCCGTGGCAGACAGCGCAGCTGCGCAGAGTGCCCGGGCTACTCTGAAGGTCCTTGAATTTGATTTGATCGCTTTCCTGCCTGCTGGGCGCGATCGCATGCGCGCTGTCGTGACAGGCGGCGCAATATATCCCGGTTTTAGACTTTGACTGGTTGAATAACGGCTTATCAAGGGCGTATCCCTGGCCGTGGCATGAGCCGTTATCGCATCGCGGCTCCACCTTCCACGGTTCCAGGTTCCTTGCAACCGTTGACATCGTGCCATGGCACGTCGTGCAATTGAGTTTATAATTCACCGACATCGTATCCCGCAGGAATTGCGTCCGCGGGCCAGGATGGCAGTTGTAACAGCCGTTTGTGTCGGGGGTCATCTCCGGCAGGTCCTGATGCCTTCTGTGTATGGCGTTCGACAGGCTGGGTATGCCCTGGCGGCCCATGGCGCCGAGCGCGTTCGATGCATGGCAGGATGCGCATAATACCGGCCTGCTGTGCATCAAAGGCGCCGGATACTTATCAGGGTTCAGCTTATCGTGCAGCGAAAGGATATTCGTCTGATATTTTCCTGTCGGTTTTATGCCGTGTTTCTTCGTCGCAGCCCCAGCATCCCCGTGGCATTGCATGCAATTGACCTCGCTCGATACGGGCGCCACGACGCTGGTTCGGGCCAGTTCAACGCCGGTCTTTTCATCCTTAACCACGATGGCAGCCAGCTGAAACGGATAACGTTCCCATAGGCCCCGGTCTATATCTGCAACCGAGCCGTCACGGTATTCGGTAATAGGTATGCCCTGGGCAATAAAATAATCCCCGGCCGCGTCCATAAGGCCTGAAAGGCCTTTGCCGGTCAGCCCTTTATTCACCTCAGCATCTACGCCGAATAATTTCCGCGCGAACTTCCAGAAATTGGTCTTATCGCGCTTGCTGTCCTTGCCCGCAGAAAAAGTATTGTCCCTGAAGCGGTATTCCACAATGACGCCGCTTTTCACGATTTGCGGAGGCTCCCCGACTTTGATCACCTGGCACATAAGCGTATTATTCGGGGGCAGGATCGCCGCATCCTGGAAATCTTCGGAGTAAAAATGCATGCCTGAACCGCTCCAGGCCAGAATAACGTATTTCGGCTGCGACCGGGTTTCCTCGGCCAAACAGCATGCGCTCATCATGCACATCAGTATTGCAAGAAACGAATGTTTCATTTGGATGCATACCTCCGGATCACAATGACAGCGCCCCACACAATCCCACAGATGACTGTCATATACCCCAGGACGATCAAGCCCGCAGGCGAAAAAAACGCGCAATACCCTGGTTTGCCGAAGAAGTGCTTTTTAATAACCGGCAATGTCCATGCCATTCTGGCGACCTCATGGACGGGGAACGACTCTCTGCGGCCGACAGCCAGCACGTACCTTCCCCTGTTCCCCCTGTTGGAAACTTTGATAAAATATGTCCCCTGCCTGAGCCGCCAGTCAAGCTCAGGGCCTTTGAGATAACGGTCACGGGCAAAGGGCTCGAAAAAACGCGTCCACCCGAACCCAGCGCCTTTGAGCGAAAGAAGCGTCAGATTCCCGGTCACGACGTCTACTTTAACGTCAAGGACAGAGTCTTTGCGGTCAGGAACAAGTATATTCAGGTACAGCTGGTAAGGTGAACCGCTGTCTATCCTGTAATAATCGGGCTCGCCCTCAAGGATACCGTAATACGCCCTGGAGACCTCCGGCTGGCGGATAACCACCGGGCGAAGGAACGGATGCCTCTGCCCGAACGAGATACGCGGCTGATGACAACACGCAGCCGCGGGCATTGCCAGACAGAAAAACGCGGCGAAAATAGCTTGTCTCATGCGCCGGCGCTCTTGAAAAAGATCAGGCACAACTCCACTGTCTCATGTTTATCTTTGACCGGCGTAATATTCACAACAAGCTTGCGGCGGGTCTGCCTGACGGGAAGCTCCAGGTCCACGCTCGCATTCGTGGCGAAAGAGCCCTTTTCGACCGCAGCCCGCAGAAGCCCGATGAATTCTGCATTGTTTGCCCGCATCGCAACGGCATTATACCCGAATGACTCCTGTTCTACCGCAAATGCCTCCTGGGCAGGGGGATTGAACCGGAATTCGTTCTGTTTGATATCGAATATGATGATATTATCCTTGACCGAATGGCATACGACGTCCAGCGCGCGGGATACCACCGATATCCGTTCCCGTTGCAGTCCGTCATACGCTGCCAGTTGCTCAGCCATTTTGTTGATACGCCGTGATAAGACGGAAACCTCATCGTCAAACAACCTCGATACCTTGATGCCGGTTTCGTACTCATTGGAGGTCACGCGCCGCGCGAACCGCGACAGGTCCCTGCCGAACGGAAATATGCGCAGGGTCAAATACAGCCATGCCAGAAATCCCGCTGCGAAAAAGACGCCGTAAAGGGATAAAAGAACGCCGGGCATGGGGATCCTGGCCAGCGCGGCCTGATAACCGGCGACGCACGACAGCAGGGTAAACAGCCATAAAAGCTTTATCGTATGCCTGGTCATCTCATTTCTCCTTCACGAGCTGTTCGAAAACCGTTCGATATCCGCGTCGCTTCCTATTATCATCAACACGTCTGTTTCCTCTAGCGGAGCTCCGGGCTCAGGTACATGCTCCATGTATTCCTCGAAAATACGCTCCCCATGCTCATTGATCCTGGGCTTCTTCTTTTTGACCGCAACCACATTGATTCGGTAACTTTCCCGAAGCCTCAATGACCTGATGTTCCTGCCCACAAGCGCCCGGGGAACCGGCACCTCGGCGATGCTGTGGCCCGGCGTTAGCGGTATGCATTTCGAAATGCTTCGCGAGATCAGGCTATTGGCGACCAGATCCCCCATCTCTTCCTCAAGATTGATGATGTTATCGACCTTGATCGTCTTGAGGATCTCCTGCTGCAGCGGGCTTATCGCGCGCGCCCATATCTTCTTGACGCCTATTTTTTTCAAGAGGAGCGTGGTCAGCAGATTCGCCTCCACGTCCTCCCCGATGCAAACCACAGCAATATCCACGTTCTGGATGCCGACTGCCCGCAGGGCGTTCTCGTCAACGGAATTCACCGTAACCGCGTACGTCACGGATTCCTTAACCTCTTCCACACGCTGGGCATTTTCATCCACCGCGATCACATGCGCGCCGCGTTCCGTCAGCTCCTTAGCGACGGTACTGCCGAACTTCCCCAGACCGATAACCGCTACTTGACGCATGGCTTCTCCTGGTTAAAATGTTTATCCGATGGCAAGGTTCTCCCGGGCGTATTCGTACCGCGGCTGGCGGTGGCGCCGCAGGAACGCGTAACCGACGGTCAACGGGCCCAGCCTGCCGATGAACATGAGCACTGTGATCAAAAGCTTGCCTCTGCCGCTCAACGCCTGGGTCAGGTCAGCGGACAGGCCGACCGTGCCGAAGGCGCTCACCGATTCAAAAACAACAGGCAGGAATTGTTTGTGCTCCACCATGAGTAAACCAGCGGCAAACGCCACGACGAGGATGCTGGACACCGAAAAGATAATCATCGCTTTTTTTATGAGGGCAGGAGAGATCGTCCGCCTGAATATCTCGGTATTATCCTTACCCTGAAATTCGCTGATGATCGTGGATAACAGCACGGACACCGTCGTCGTCTTGACGCCGCCTGCGGTTGAACCGGGAGAGCCGCCGATAAACATCAGTATCATCATAACAAGCAAGGATGTGCCGGAGAGACCGGCTATACTGCACGTATTGAACCCCGCTGTCCTGGCGGTTACCGACTGGAACAGGGACGACAACACGCGGCCTTTGAGATCGTATCCGGCGAAAAGCGCGTCCTTTTCGAGGAGATAGAATGCGGCCGCGCCCAGAATAATGAGAGCTGCGGACATCAAAACGGCCACCTTCGTATGCATTTTCAGCTTGACCTTGCGCCTTATCGAAAAATCGAACCGTATATTCAGATTATCGTGGAGATCCTTTATAACCGTGAAACCGAGCCCGCCTACGACGATAAGCGCGCAAATGACAAGATTCGTGGATACATCGTCATGAAACCTGACCAGATTGTTGCTGAAAGTTGAGAACCCGGCGTTGCAGAATGCTGATACCGCGTGAAACACGGAATAATACGCCGTCTTCACCACTCCTCCGGTCCTGCCGATCCACGATGCGAACAATAACGCTGCTCCGGCTGCCTCGCAAAAAAGCGTCATTTTCAGGATATACGTCACCATGTGCTTGACCCGGGCAAGCGAGCTTTCATCGAGGATATCCGACATAACCACCTGCTGCTTCATGTCCATGTTCTTGCCCATGATCAGGGCCATGGATACCGAAAACGTCATAATACCCAGACCCCCGACCTGTATGAGTGCAAGTATCACGATCTGGCCGAACAGGCTGAAATGCACGGCAGTATCCTTAACGGTCAAACCGGTGACGCACGTGGCCGAAGTCGCGGTGAACAGCGCGTCGGTCAACGATGTCCTGACGCCCGTCCTCGTAGCGACAGGCAGCATCAAAAGCACGGCGCCTACGCCGATGGCGAAAGCGAAAGTCGCAATCATCATCTGCGCCGGTTTGAGGCTGAGCAGATTGAGCAGCCTGGTAGATTTGCGTATCCGGGACAAAAGAATCAAGATGATGACAATCTGGCGTATGATGACAAATGCGGCGGTATTCTCCAGACCCCTGATGAGCTGGATGAACGGAATAAAAACAATCAGATCCAACCAGTTGCGGGAAAGGTGCGTTTTCTTATCGCGGGCGGCGAAGAAACGAAGAAGGATGTCGCTGACGAAAATAAGGGTTACCGTAAGGTTGATCTCTCCTATCAGGAACGCGTACGGCCTGACATACGCCGAATTCTCGATGAGCAGAAGCGCAAACGCCACAAGCGCGGTAAACCCTATGAAATAATCGTATTTACGCTTTATAAAATTAAGCATTCAGCACGAACACCTTTCCCGTATTGACATAATTTTTATTATTTTACACCTATCCACTCGTTTTATCAACCGTAAACATAAAAAAAGGCCCGGCATATTACTATGCCGGGCCGTGTGTATCTCGCTGCGATTAGAGCTTTACGACTTTCGAGGCCTGTTCGCCCTTCGGACCCTGAACTATTTCCAGTTCAACTTCCTGTCCTTCGGCAAGCGTCTTATATCCCTCACCCTGAATCACGCTATGATGCACGAAGACATCATTACCGTTTTCAGGAGTAATAAAACCGTAGCCTTTTTCGTTCGAGAACCACTTTACTTTTCCCTTAACCATTGCTCACTACCTCCTTCTTCTTGAATTTTAGTGAATAAAGCCGTCAACAAAAAAGCCGAAAGGCTAGACATCATAAGCTTTTCGGCTACTGACTTCTAATCTTTACTCACTACTGAAATCAAGTATACCATTGATCCATTCTTTGTCAACAACTATTTTTAAAATTTAATATTGGCGCCTCTGTTATTCCCGCCCGCTCTCGCTGCGCAATATTGCCTGGAGCCGCGATCCGGGAAACAGCTGCGACACCTCATCCGCGATGGCCTGCGCAGAAGCGCTTCGCTCGGTCTTGAGGTAAGCCCGGAACAAAGGAATATAGACCTCCGCGGCGATCCTCTCGTCCTCGATAGGCCGCAGGCAAAGCCTCAATTCGTTGTACCTCTGGATCGCTTCCATGTAATTACGCTCAGCACCGCACAGGACTGCCCGCATATAGGAGACGACGCAGCCGTACGGCATGTAAAAAGACCCGGATAAGCCGTCTTGGCCGAGTTCACGCTCCAGCACTGAATACGTCAGCGGTTCAAGCCTGCCTCCGGGATATTGCGCGGCCATCCTGTCCATCATCACGATCATCTGCCGCGCCGTATCCATATCGCGCGGAGGAACCAACGCAGCTCCCATAAACTCGATGAGGCTGTATACGAACAGGGAATCATCAGCGTATATGCTATCGGGATATTCCTGCGCGAAATTCACAAAAGCCCGTTCGGACTCGTTCAACAGCCGGGCCTGCCTGTCACCCGATTCCATTTGTCCGGCTCTTAAAAGCGCGGTGAGGCGGCCGGCATACGCATCGCGGTCCGTGTCTGAGGCCCGGGCAACAGCGGGCAGCAGCGCGGCCAGCGCCATGAAGCAGATAATGCGCTTCACTCTCACGAATATCCTCGCATCAATATCAGCACCGCTGCGGACAAACGGTGTTTAGAACCTTATCGCAACTGCGGCAAACGGGCCCTTTAGCTCGAAACGGGCGTAATCAGGGTCGTCCTCTGCTTTCAAAGAAACAGCCCGGTAACCTCCTGAGACGCAGACATATTTAACCGGCATCCAGCGAATCCCTGCTTCCGCGTCGATAAAATACCCGTATTCCCCTGCGGACATTCCGGCAGCTTCCGCATACAGGCTTAAGTCCGATATGACGGTATTTGAAACGTACGGGGCGTTGTTTTTGAACGGGTTTATCGCAAGTGTAAGACCTACGGTAGGCAACCCGCCTATAAAATCCGCCGATTCCTTTATCCCGAGCCCGGGCGCATCCAGTGTAGCCTTGCCAGCAACCCCCTTTGCCTCAAGGATCGTGCCTGCCTTGAGCCTGCCGTTCAGGACATCAATGAATTCCCATACCCATCCGAGGCCGAAATACTGCAGATCCAGATCCGTCTTGACCTGCGCACCTGCGGTATACGTCTTTCCGTCAAAGGTAATCGTCCTGGACACAACCTGATCTCCTTTGAACTCCGCCTGCGTATAGAACGCGCGGATTTTACTGTTCGGGCTGACGTGCCAGGTGAACCTGCCTTCGGGAAAATCCTCGTCCTTGATGCCAAGTTCTGACTTGAAATTTATATCGCTGCCGATTATGTTCGATTCGGTCACGCGCGCCTTTGCTGTCAAATCCGGCATCCAATACCGGCCCTCGAATTCTACGATCGCGTCCGACGCATGCGCCAGGACAGCTGCGCACAACACCGTAATCAGAGCTATCACAGGACTCCTTAACATCCTTATCCTCCCTTCGTTGTCTAAAAAACCGCCCATCATCCCGCCGGCATCATGCCGGCGCATTCATGGATACGGGCATCAAATACAATATCACGCGGGGTGACCGGCCTTTTGAGCGTTATGCCCTGCAGGCTCGTGCACCTGGAAAGCGCCACGTACACCTGGCCGTGGGCAAACGCTCCCCTGCCCAGGTCTATCACGACATTATCGAAAGTCTGGCCCTGGCTCTTATGTATCGTAACCGCCCAGGCGAGCTTGAGCGGATACTGCGTGAACGTCCCGATGACCTTTTCTTCGATCCGGTCCTCCGCTTTATTGTATTCATAAACGATCTTCTGCCATTCAACTGGCTCAACCTCACGGATCCTGCCGTCGATATCGACGCTTATAACGCTGCCGACAAGCGCCCGGATAACGCCGATAGAACCGTTTACCCACCGTTTCTGCGGGTCGTTCTTGAGCATCATCACCTGGGCGCCTGCTTTAAGCCTCAACATGCGGTCGGTCGGATATGACGGCTCGTCGAAGTCTTCAGCGATATCCGCCTCATACTCGACCAGCCGGCCGGGCAATCTCGCAAGGCGCCTCTGGTTCAAAGACCTCGCGTCGTAATTGGTCGCCGTCAGCGTGACGCACTGGTCCGGGCCGTCGCCGATGGACCTATCGACCCTGCTGTTCAGGAGGCTGAAGTCGCCGTCGTCGCATTGATTGTTCCGTATCCTGTTCAACAGGCCGATGAAGCTGTCGTCTGACTGCCTGAAGATCCTGGTGAGCTCTATCCGCAAAAAAGCGGCTTCCTTGAAAACGTGTGCGCTGAAAAAATAAGGCGTCGCGTAATGTTCCTGATAGAGGCCGGACAAATCCTGCCCCACGATCGGCGCCAGCTGGAAAAGGTCTCCGAACAGCAACACCTGCGCGCCGCCGAAAGGCTCGTCCGGCCGGTCGCGGTTAATGCGAAGGGCCTGATCTATACCATCCATCAGATCCGCCCTAACCATGGATACCTCGTCTATGATGACCGTATCGATGCGTTTGATCATCTTGCGGTTTCGCCTGCGTCGAATCGAGTCTTCATGGATGAACCTGGGAGGGAAACCGAAGAAAGAATGAATGGTCTGGCCGTTCACGTTGACGGCTGCAACGCCGGTTGGAGCAAGGACAACGCATTGCTTCGCGGTGTTCTCTAAAAAGAACTGCAGCAGCGTGGATTTGCCTGTGCCCGCCTTGCCAGTAACAAGGATGCACTGATCAGTATTTTCCATCAGATCGAACGCTCGGGCAAACTCCAGAGAAAGCTGGAACCCCGCAGGCAGGCCTTCGGAAACCCTTCTGGAAATCATATCAGCCGTCACCTGACGCAGGCGTCATACGCCACAAAAGCCACGCCCCGGCTGCAAAGCAGCACAGCATGGACAGAACCGCAAGCATGCGGACGAATGCCGCGATCGCCGTATCATATTGCAAGATATTCATCGCCGAAAATATATATTCCCAATCGTGGTTCACGCTCTCCCCGCCGATGCCGACCAGGGGCAATTCCTGCCTGCGCGCATCGGCCATATACGTGGCAACGTTGAATAAATTCGTCGAAAGCCATCCGAAAGACAAAGCGATAGCGAAATAATCGCGAAGGCGGTAGAAATTGAATACGGCTATGACCGGCACGGCCAGTTGAAGGGCCGTACCGCCTGCGATCATCAGGGCCTGGCCCAGAACGCCGAAAACAACGTGACCGAGCTCATGAATGCCCAGATTTAAAGCGCCTAGCGCGCTCGTATAGAGAGGATCCCGAAGATGCCGCGCCAGCACATAGACGAAATATGCAAGCAACGGTGCACGGTAGAGCCGGTTTTTTCCTTTACACCAATCATCGGCATCTCTCAAGATCGTCCGGATCATATCGCTGGCTGCTGTCACTTCTCGGCCGTATTCAGGCGCTTCCACTCCATAACCGCCGCCCATCTTTTCATTCCGGCCTTCGTTCCCGCCTGGAGTCGCGCATCATGCACAGCGACCGTATTTCCGCCTCAAGAATATCCTTCTTCAAAACAAGATCGTACATAGAAGGATTTTCGCTTTTAAGCTGGTCAAGCCATTCGGAATGGGTTATCCTCGGCCTGGCAGGAACCACGTCGGCTTGTGCCCTGCGGGACATTTCCCGTTCTTTCTCACGCTTGAACTTCTCAGCAACCGCCTGCTCGTATTTCTGCGGGTCTGTCAATCGCAGCGTCTCCAGGCTGGTTTGCAACTGGGCCTTACGGCTGACGCGCTCTGATTCCATCTGGGCCCGTTGCTCCCTACGCAGGGCTTTTATTCGGCCTTCTACCTCCTTGAGCTCCTGCCTCTTTGCTTTGATCTGCAGGGTCAATTCCAGAGACCCGGTTTTTTCAGACGAGACTACCTTGCCCTCCGGCTGGGCGCAGGCTAGCGAGGCAAAAAAAATCACCAGGCATGCAACAACCAGGCGATGAATCTCAATAAAACTCTGCCTGTGCGCTATCCGGGTCATTTTACCGTATACCCACGGCTCCTCAACTCGCCGGTTATCTGATCGCAGCGGTCTCCCTGGACCTCGATCACGCCCGCGTGCACGGTTCCGCCTGCGCCGAATCTTTTTTTGAACTCCCGTGATA
>Ga0116184_10001524_pt1 | contig 22001 bp, 17 predicted proteins | sample AD_JPNNA5_MetaG_FD_89886 | JGI IMG/M metagenome (GOLD analysis project Ga0116184, IMG submission 89886) | Active sludge microbial communities of municipal wastewater-treating anaerobic digesters from Japan - AD_JPNNA5_MetaG | ecosystem: Engineered > Bioreactor > Anaerobic > Digestate | place... | reverse complement strand
GTGGGCTTCATCTGCTTATTAGTTAAGCGCATAATATGATATAGATCTTTCGATATCGCAGGCGGATCGGGGATTCAAGAAGGGGGTGAGGTGATACTGCGCCTAAAAATTCGGAAGTCAGGACGTAATGCTTGAATCACCCTGCCCTGACCTCTTGTGATACCCAAGAAGTGGCACCTGAACACAAGGACGGGGAACGGTCATTTGCCGTTGAAAGAACATCATGGAATTCTTGAATGAACTGGAATCGTGACCATTCCCGGTTTAAAAACTCACTTCGATACCTACATATCAGGTGTCCTGTTCACTCTGATATATGTCACAGCAGCCCCCCTCTCCCTGGGGCGTCCTTCTCATCGTAAGCCTTGCGGTGTTCATCCTGGTCATCGATACCAGCACCATGGAAGTCTCTATCAGCGCTCTTGTGCATGACCTGGATAGCAATGCCTCAACCATCCAGACCATCGTCACCATTTATACCCTTGTGAAGGCTGCCTTCATGCTGATCGGCGCAAAGCTTCAGGATCTCATCGGAAGGAAGAGGGCGTTCCTGATCGGTACTGCCGTGTATGGTGTGGGGGTATTTACGGCTGCAATCAGCCAGAATGCGGCCATGTTCCTCTTTGGCTGGTCAGTACTGGAGGGGATCGGCACGGTCCTGATGCTCCCGGCAACGGTCACCTTCATTACCGGGACGTACGAGGGGAGAGAACGGGCGTTCGCCTTTGGTGTCTGGGGCGGGATCGCGGCGGCGGCAAGCATCTTTGGCCTTGTCTTTGGTGGATATCTCACCACAAACTATTCCTGGCGGGGGGTATTTGCTCTCGAGCTGGTCATCCTTCTCATCATCTTTGCCCTCCATCGGGTATTGAAGGAGACCCGTCCCACCTCATCCTGGAAGAGCTTTGATGGCGGGGGTGCAATCCTTTCGGTTCTCGGCCTCATGTCCCTCGTTCTTGGGATCCTCGCGGTAAAAGAGCCTTCAGAATGGGTGATCGTTCCCGTTCTCATCTCCGGGGGGATCATCCTCCTTCTCGGGTTTTACTTCTGGGAGAGACGACAGATGAGGAACGCGAAGGGGGTCCTTGTCGATGTGACCATCCTTCCAACACGTTCCTTTCTTGCCGGGAATGTGGTCGCGATCGGCCAGAAGTTTGTGAGTGCCGGTTTCATCTTCATCTTCCCCCTCTTCTATGAGATGGTCACAGGTGCAAGCGCATTTGAAACCGGTGTCGCCCTCCTCCCCATGACCCTCGGGGTCGTCGTCTTCTCCATCCTCGGGGCCAGGCTCGCTGCGTTGTTTGAACCAAAACACCTGCTTCTTATGGGAATCGCAGTCACCGGAGTGGGACTCGCTGCCCTGAGGGATGTCTTTTCCCTCACCACCACCGCCTATGATATCTCACCTGGAAGTCTTCTGCTCGGGATCGGGCTTGGTCTTGTCCTTTCCCAGGTGACCAACATCACACTCTCCTCGATTCGCAGCGATCGCCAGACCGATGCGTCGGGCATCTATAATACCACCCGGCAGCTGGGAAGTTCTCTTGGGACAGCACTGATCGGGATCGTGATGGCAATTGGTTTCATCCGAGGACTTCCTTTGCCTCAGCCACCGTCCTACCTTCCCGGGAAGCCCCTGCTGTCGATCGGGATCAGCGATGCCGCAGTCAACCAGGGGATGGAATGGGCGTTTGTGGCGATGATCCTGGTGGTCATCGGCATGTTCATTGCAGGCCTGTTCATCCAGAAGACGGGGAAGATCGTGTGAGGACGTGATGGGATGGGGAGGGTAAAATCCAGGAAATGGGGCGTGATCGGCGGGCTCCCTGGCCCAAAGGAGATTTCTCCTGAATACTCAAAAACCCCGGCCAGATTTTCGGCGGAGCCCTTTATGATGGTTGTATTGATGCTCAGGTAAAAAGTGTGCGTGATGACGTGTAGGGCAGTATGAAATTTGCGAAATCACCGTGTGGCCCCATTTTAAGCCACCACCGGAGCATAGACCCATGAGAGGAGAAGTGAGAATTGGGGCTGGAAAGATTCTGCAAATGAAAGGTGCGATCACTGATGGATCCCCCGATATCTGCTTTTCCTTACCGCGCCATCAGGGCAAATGCACCCCATCCGAGGTACTCACGCGTGTATGCAGCGTAGCGTGCCGGTTCCCTGGTCAGCTTCTCTCTCACCTCTTTTGAGTATTCGTCGTCGGGATTCGCTTCGAGCCACCGGCGCATGGTGAGCCACTGTGCAGCTTCGTACCTGTCCCAGCTGTCCTGGTCGGCAAGAACCATTTCCACGACGTCGAAACCAAGGGCGCCAAATGACGTGAGAAGTTCAGGAAGCAACAGAAAATCGGAGATGGAACCGGCCTCGCATTCCCTGGCAACTTCTTCCGTCGGGGGTAACCGCCGCCAGTAAGGCTCGCCGATGAGGATGATTCCTCCGGGAAGAAGACTCTTTGCCAGAAGCCCGATGGTTCCGGCGACTCCCCCGCCGATCCACGTGGCACCAAGGCAGGCGCCTACATCGACCTTTTCATCGGCGACGTAGCCGACAGCGTCACCGTGGATGAACCTGACCCCGTCGGCGACGCCTAGTTCAAGGGCACGTTGTTTCGCCTGCGCGTTGAACAACAGGCTCAAGTCGATGCCGACACCGGTGATTCCAAAATCGCGTGCCCAGGTGCACAGCATCTCGCCCGACCCGCTGCCGAGGTCGAGCACGCGGGTTCCCGGTTCCAGGCGTAACGCTGCTCCCAGAGTGGCAAGCTTTTCGGGCGTGAACGGGTTATGGATACGGTGGGCACTTTCAGTTATGGTAAAGATACGCGGGATATCCATTGGAAAAAACTCCTAATTTGTGTCGTTGGATAAATTTGTTTTACCCCTTAATGACTGTTCTTGACGAAGATTTTTCCAATTTCATGCAACAACCTCAACGTTCCCCGGTTTTTTTGCTGTTCTGTAATCCCAACCTGGAGTGAAACGACATGTGCAGATTCGGTAGTTCGCTAATTTGTACCGGCCCAGATGTATCTCCGATCGTTGACTCAAAGGGAAAACAGGCAGATCTCGATACAATGTAGACTGCCCCACATGGCATTTCAAATCGAAGGCAGTACCTGTACCCAGGGTTCGTCTGTTCGACAGAAAGAATGCTCCGATCTGACCGTCACTGCCAGGGGCCCTTTATCTAGGCCACAGGCTTCCGCATGCTGTTGGGGATGACGAAGATACACCAATCGATTCATTCAATTATCTCGCTGCTGGATCGTAGTCTCTCAAAAATCACTGTGATGCCACATCGCCTAGCTTTCCATGGATGACCTTGAAGTCATGAATACGGCAATCCCGGGCCACGCGCTCTCCTCGGCCCTGACCCCTAGGAAGGCGTACACCCTTGCTATCGACTTCACGAACGACCCGTATTATGGGGCGGTTGTACCGGAGAACGAGAGATTTCATCCGGAGCCGGCTGAATAGATCGACCAACGACTTCTACTCGTATGTCACGGAGTATGCGATCGCACGCCATCGCCAGATAAAGCTGGCGGTTTTTCCTGTGACGAAGGTTACCTCCAAGGTCGAGTAGATCGCCCGGTACCAGGACGTGATCACGTCGTCAGGCCTGACAATTCAGGTATTCTGTTTCGATCGAGAGTACTACGCATACGATGTTGTCGCTATTCAGATGACAGAGGACGTCCCGTTTATCATCCCGCTTAAGATAGACAGCCGGAGCGATGAAACGGCTACTGAATGGCAGGTAAACGCGATTCGACGAGTACCTCGTGCGGGGGAAAAAAGGCATTCACCCGACGATAGCGTCGGTGGTACTGTACGCACAGGGGAAACGAGGAGAGCAAGGAGCTGAGGATCCCGGGTATGTCGTCGACAGTGTTCCCAGGATACCCGGAAGATCCACGAGATGTATCGCTCACGGTTCGCAATCGGGTCGTCGTACCGGATGCGAAACCAGGATAAAACCCGGAGCTCCACCCGCAATCCGGTGATCCGCTATCTCATTGCCATCATCTCGTTCTTGCTGAAAAAAACTCTGGATGGCTGTCCTCTGAACTTGTGTGTTCACCCGTGAAACGAGGGCTGCCAACCATCAGGATGTGCGCGTTCCGATTCGATCAGTTCCGCCTCTATATCTCGGAAGCGGTGCGATCTATGTTGAAGGCCACCCGGATGATTCCTGCACTCAGAAGTCATGGTTAGCCAATAGAGGCGAGCAGTGAAGATACAAGAAAAAGATGACAGAGGGGGAATTCGCGAAGTACTGGATCATATGGCTCCCTCAAGTGCTCCTGGCGGAGCAGGTGTGACTCCGAACCGCGCCGTGTCTGCTCCTGTGTATCGAGGGCGACCTTCGGCTCCTGCCTGGTCTCCACGCTACCTCCGGCCTCTCGCTGTGTTCACCGGCCGGTTCATGCCGGTCACGGTACGTGTCTGGCGCACCTGCAGCGATGAACGAACGAAAAATGGACTTCCCCTCAAGCGGTCCCGACGCCATCGCGGGCCACCGAGAGCACGTCGATAAGGAGCAGTTGGGCCGGTGAGGGTTTAGCCTGAGAACACGGAACAACATTGATGAGGGGCGCGGAGGCAGATCCTCCTTGCGGGATGAGTGTCTGGATGGATGCAGTTTCTCATGATCATCAGAATGAAAAGACGATAGTCGCTTCCTGGACGGGGGGGAAAGACGGGTGTCTGGCCGCCTATCGCGCGATGCTCGAAGGGTACCGGATCAGTCACCTCCTTGCCTTCCGGAGCATGGAGAAGGATGGTGCCCACGACATCAACCCCGCCCTCCTCCGTGCCCAGGCAGAGGCGATCGGTATCCCGATCGTCGAACGGGACTATCGTTCCTACGAGAGGGCGTTCCTGGAGGTGGTCGATGAACTTCGCCGGACCGGTGTCCGGATCGACGGCGCAGTATTCGGTCATATCGCGACGCATGGCTCACTGGTCGAGCGGGTCTGCGGGACCCTGGGACTGGACCCCGTCCTCCCGCTGTGGGGGCGGGACCCGCGGGAGCTGATCACCGAGATCGTCGAGGCGGGGTTCGAGGCGGTCATCATCGGTGTCAGGGACGGAGTGATGGGTTCCAGGTGGCTCGGACGCCGGATCGATGCCTCGTTCCTCCGGGAGCTGGCGGAGATGGAGCCCGGCGTCGATCCCTGCGGCGAGAACGGAGAGTTCCACACGGTCGTCACGGACGGTCCGATCTTCTCCCGGAGGATTGCGATCGAAGCAGGCGAACCGATCCAAAGGGATGGTCACTGGCTGTTACGGGTCACCTCTTTCTCCCTCGTGGAGAAAGAGCGGTTCATGAGCGGATCGGGGAAGGGCGGGTAAGGCCCTTTTCCGAGTTTTACCGAGCTCGTGAGGGGCAGCGGATCGACCGTGTCCCGGATCGTCCCGGCTCCTACCTCCCGTGAAGTGAGCCTCACGTCCCGTTCCGGGCTGCCCGACGATTCGACAGGACTGGACCGAACAAAATCGAACCGGTACGGTGTTGGATGCGAGGAGGATGACCGGGTATGTGGCTCTCCTCTCCCGCTCACGGGGCCGGTCGATCGACATCAAAGGAGTATCCTCTTGCACCGACCCTTCCGAAAAGGGCTCGCACGGCGCCAGGCTGGTCTGCAGGAGACCCGGTCTTTACTGGAGACCTGCACCCGGGGCATCAACATCCCCAGGTGATCTCTTTTTTCTCCTCAAGGGCAGACCGGGGTTACCTGAGTGTAACTCCTCACTTTTTATATTCTGTCTCCTCATGACAGCATGGTCGGAAATATCCGGGGTGAACCGTTGTGTTCTGCTACCAGTGCGAGGAGACGGCACGGGGGACCGGTTGTACGGTCCGGGGTGTCTGCAGCAAGGATGAAGAACTCTGCAGGCTGATGGACGTCCTGCTGTATCTCTGCCGTGGGATCGCGGTGAGGGAACAGGGGGATCGAGAGGCCGGGGGGACGGGCAGCGGGGAGGCGCGGCGTTTCATCGCCGATGCACTCTTCTCAACGCTTACGAACGTCAACTTCGATCCCTCCCGGATTCGCGAGATGTGCTGGAAGGCCGTCGCGCTTCGTGACACACTGCCACCGCCACCGCCGGGAGCACACGAGGCCGCAACCTGGATACCGAAGGACGATGCCGAGATGGACCTTAAGGCGCCCTCTGTCGGGGTCCTTTCGACCCCGGACGAGGACGTTCGTTCGTTGCGGGAGACCCTGATCTATGGCCTGAAGGGGATGGGGGCCTACTACCACCACGCCGTGGTACTCGGAAGATCCGACGACGCGATCGAGGAGTTCATGGTGAAGGCCCTCGCCTCAACCGTCAAGGATCTGTCGTTCGATGAGATGGTCGGGCTGGTTCTCGAGTGCGGCAGAGTCGGGGTCTCCACCCTCGCACTTCTGGATCATGCGAATACATCGGCCTATGGAGACCCTCAGATCACCCATGTGAAGACGGTCCCGGGGAACCGGCCGGGCATCCTGGTGACGGGTCACGACCTGAAAGACCTCGCGCAGCTTCTGGAGCAGTCGAAGGACGCCGGAATCGACATCTACACCCATGGTGAGATGCTACCCGCACATGGGTATCCGGCGTTCAGGAGATACGCGCATCTCTTCGGCCACTATGGGACCTCCTGGCACCGCCAGCCCGAGGAGTTCGAGCCCTTCAACGGCCCGATCCTCTTCACGACGAACTGTATCATTCCACCGAAGGACTCCTACTTCGGTCGACTCTACACGACCGGGCCCGTCGGGTGGCCCAGCGTCCCGCACATCCCCGCCGGGCCGGACGGAGAGAAGGACTTCTCTGTGGTCATCAAACATGCGCAGGCATCCCCGCCGCCGGCACCCCTTCCCGGCACTGGCCGTGAACTGATCACCGGGTGCGCCCACAGGGCAGTCCTCTCCATCGCCGGCACGATCGTCGAGGCCGTGAAGAATGGGGACATCCGGCGTTTCATCGTGATGGCAGGATGTGATGGACGTCAGAAAGAACGTGAGTATTACACGAAGTTCGCCGAGGCGCTCCCGAAAGACACGATCATCCTGACCGCAGGGTGCGCGAAGTTCCGGTACAACGCCCTTGACCTCGGGACGATCCGCGGCATCCCCCGCGTGATCGACGCGGGCCAGTGCAACGACTCCTACTCGCTTGTCGTAATCGCCCGGGCCCTCTCCGATGCGTTTGGGGTGGGGATCAACGACCTGCCGCTCTCGTTCAACATCGCATGGTACGAACAGAAGGCCGTCCTCGTCCTTCTCGCCCTGCTGAGCCTCGGGATCCGGAATATCACCCTCGGGCCCAAGCTCCCGGCATTCGTCTCACCGAACGTCCTCAGGGTGCTCATCGAGACCTTCAACCTGACTGCGAACTCCACGGTTGAGGAGGACATGGCCCGGCTCGTGCCGGCCTGAACTCCCCTTCGGGCGATCCCGGGAAGGGGGGGGGGGTGATACCAATCCAACAACCGGCACCCTCATCCCGGGTGAGAACGGGAAGGAGTGAACCATGGATTCGCAGACCTGGGACCGCAGGCGGTTACATCTGCGACCCGCTGCAGGAGAGATCGACAGCGACAAACTGCCTGAGAACGCCGGTTCCGAACTGCCGGATCACCGGGTCCACCCTCTGCATCCCTGGAGAGGACCTCACTGACGGGATCTGGATCAGGTCCCTTTTTCGACCTCATCGGCTCTACGGCCCCGCGATCCAATGACCAGGCTCTCAACTCCCTGAGAGCCGTTCGAGAACCGGGCGAAGAGATGCCACCAGTCTCTCTCTGAACTTTGATCGGTCCATCGCCTTCGCATGGAACCCCTCCAGTACCAGGATCCGGTCCGCCTCCGCCGTCAGGAGGTCGAGCGCCCCGGCGGTAAAGAGGATGGTGGTGGTGCCAAGGCATTCCCGCCGGGTAGCCAGCAGGGTCGAGAGGGGGACCACACCGGGGGCGGAGAGGCAGGAGGGGACGAGGAGGTTCACGGCGGACCGGTCCTCGTCGAAGGCGAGGATCGGCACCTGCCGCCGCACCGCCCTCACCATCTCTTCTGCCATCGAGGTGGAGCCTGACCCGGGACCGGAGGCGGATCCTGGTGTTCCCCGGAGTGAGGTAGGGAGGTGATCGAAGAAGAGGGAGAGGTCCGCCGCATGGTGTATGCCGGTTCCCGCCTCAGCGAAGACCCCTCCCGGGACCGTCACCACCCGTTCGCGCCCGTCCCCGGGGAGGTGATCATCCACCCCCGAGAGGATCGCCGAGAGAAGGGTGGACTTTCCCTCGGCGTTCGAGCCGGCGATCGCGAAGACCTCCCCCCGCGAGAGACCGAGACCGGTGATGCCCTCACCGCTCGCCGGGAGCTCGATCTCGATCGGGGCGAGCCCTGCGGGGCACCGGAACGCGATGTGGGAATCCCGCCGTGGGCCTGCCACCCGGTAGTGGCAGCGATGTCGCGTGTACTCCCGGGCGGGGAGGGTCCCGTCCCCGACGAACGAAACAAGCCCGAGAGAGGGGAGGGCACGTCGAAGCCCTTTCTGGTCGAGCGAGGCGGTCCGCCCTGCACAGAGCACCGGGTCGGAGAGCCCCTGCACCACCTCCCCGATCGCACGTACGAACCGGTCGAGCCGTCCGGCCACGACGCGGACCGCTCCCGGGTCGTCGGCGTCTGCCGGTGGCAGCGCGCCCGTGACCGTGAGCTCGAATCCATCGGGGACGGCACGGTTGTTGTCTCCTGCGGAAAAGAGCCCCACCCCGATCGCCGAGGGCGAGGCGATCAGGGTGTAGGGTTCCACCGGTGCGGTGTAGCGATCGGGAAAGCCCGTCCCCCGACCGGCGAGCGGGTCGAGGTCGGTGGCGGATGGGTCGCGGGCCGCTTCCTTGATCGCCTCGATTGCGACCGCTGCAACCCCGTCCAGCCCTGCCGTTCCCTTCCCCGTCGTCACCAGGTCCCGTTCAACACGGACCGGCAGGCTGAACTGAAGCGCGGTCCTGTCGAACGAGGGCACGATATAGGTATTGACGCCGGGTCGGACCCGTCGGCGGTCCACCCCGGTGCCGTCCCCACCGACTTCCGAGAGCACTCCCCTGAGATGTTCCATCCAGGACCCCGTCGTGATCACCCCCCGGGCTATCCATCCGTACCGAAGAGCCCTGTATGGATCTAGGCGGCCGATCGATTCAAGGCTTCAGTCCGGGTACGGTGTTGCGTTCCCTCCCATCGTGGACCCGGGGTATATCTCGTTCAGGGGAGGCATACCGCCCGCTGAAGCTTCCCGCGGCGACCGCCGCGTCGTACCCTGGCTCCAACCGGAGAACTCCTCCTGAGAATGAGAACGGGGGAGACAGTGATACCTGATCCCAGATCACTTCCCGGTCGGTCCCTGTCCTGCCACCGTGAGATGTAACCCCGGGTTCGGAGAGGTTCCAATAGCATCCCGATCAGAGTGTGGGGAGCTGTGGGCCACCGGGCCTTGTCTCGAGGGCCCATCCCGGAGAGTCCACTCCCTCCTCCATGCCTTCCTCCGTCGTCCTCCTTCCGTGTCCGGCCATACGCAGATACTCATGCTTCTCCGGGGACTTGTCTGGCCCGTTTTGGTTCTGTCGTTCCGGTTGAGAGGGTTTCCGAAGAGACACGGACGGCAGGTCTCCAGCCGAACGCCACCCGAACGTCACTCGTTCGGACGGATCTCCACCCCCCGGAGACTCTACCCTCATCCAGCCAGGCAGTCTGTTGTGGACCGGGCGGATAATTGCACCGCCGATCCTGCCCACCGCGCGACCGGGTTTGACCCTCCCCTCCCTGCATGTCGTCTGAACCTTTTTCCCTCCATCCGTTCACGATCAGTACGGTGTTTTTCATCGGTGCTGGAAGAGCCTGGACACGGCGGCAGGAAGACGACTCCCGGTGCGGGAATAAACTTTTTTACTGACGCCCGCATCGTGATCACCGCCTTTCCTCAACCGGTCTTCCTCTACGGGAGCGACCGTGTGATCGTCTCTGCGAGCCCTGCGGCCGAACGTATGATCGGTGGCTCCCTGGAGGGCCTCTCGATCGAGGAGGTGGTCGCATGCCTGGGGATCTGTCATCCCGATGGGACTCCCATCGCCCCATGCGATCTTCCGGCGGCACGGGTGCTCGGTGGCGAGGAGAGCGTGGAGAGCCCGTTCCTGATCACCGCCGCAGACGGTTCCCGCTTCTCGATCCGCGCCTCTGCATCGCGCATTCTCCGTGATGGCTTCATGGTCGGGGTGCTCTCGGTGTGGTCCGACGTCACCGACCTTGCCGAGGCCCTCGCTCTCGAATCCCGGAGGCGGACCGAGGCAGAGTTCCTGGCCCGGGAGCGGGAGGCATTGGTTGAGACCCTTGCCCTGCAGAACGAGGCGTTTCTGGCACAGGAGGAAGAGCTCCGCCAGTATCTCGACGCGTTCGCTCTCAGTCGCCATGCGCTACAGGTGAGCGAGCAGCGGGTCCTCCGCACGCTCGAACGGCTCCTCTCCCCCGGGATCGATCTTCCGGACCTCGAGCTTGCGGACCTCATCGATCTCGACACGATGCAGGAACTGCTGGATGTCTTCCGGCGACTCACCGGCGTTGTTGCCGCCATCGTCGACCCGGGAGGGCGTACGATCGTCGGGGACCCATTACGATCCTGCGATACAGACGTTCAACCGTTGCATCCAGAGACCCTCCCGGACTGCTTCGAGTCGTGCCTGGTGCTCTCGGAAGAGATCCCGGCGGGTGAATCCAGACTGTATCGGTGCGGCAACGACCTGTGGGGAATCGCGACCCCGATCACACTGGGGGGCCGGAGACTGGCTACGCTCATCTCCGGCCAGTTCGATCTCGCGGACGACGAGAAGAAGGTGCAGGTCCTCGACGAAGATGCCGATGTCGCAGGGATCGGGAAGGCCCCCCGCCTCGAACGGGAGACCGTGGAGGGGGCGACGGCATTTCTCCGAAGACTGGCCGGACTGATCTCATCTCTCGGGTACAGTAACCTCAGGCTGGCGCGCGCGCTGGTCGAACGGGACGCCCTGACGACGAGCCTCGAGAGGAACCGCGACCTCCTCGCCCGTGCAGAGCAGATTGCACACCTGGGGTCGTGGGAGCTGGATCTGGCCACACACGACCTCTCATGGTCGGATGAGGTGTTTCGAATCCTGGGGTTCTCCCCCGATGAGATCGAACCGGGATTCGATGCCCTGATCGATGCGGCCCATCCGGACGACAGGGAGGCGGTGAAGCTCGCGTACTCTGCCCTCCATCGCGAGGGTCACGGCGGGTCCGGGTTCGAGCACCGGATCATCAGACGCGGCAGCGGAGAGGTTCGTTGGATCTACGAGAAATGGGATATCCAGCGGGACACAACCACCCGGTCGGCCCGGTTGGTGGGACTCTACCAGGACATCACCGACCGCAAGCAGGTCGAGCAGTCACTCCAGGAGTACGCCGCCCGCCTCCAGGCGAGCAACGAGGAGCTCCAGCGGTTCGCCTATGTTGCGTCCCATGACCTTCAGGAACCCCTCCGGTCGATCGTCAGCTTCAGCCAGCTGCTCGACCGGCGGTACCATGGCCGGCTCGATGCGGATGCGGACGAGTTCCTCGGGTATATCGTCGAGGGCGGCAGGCGGATGCAGGTGCTGATCAAGGATCTTCTCCTGGTATCGCAGGTGGAGATGAGGGCAAGGCCGAAGGAACCCGTGGACACCTTCGCGATGGTGGACGGCCTTCTCCGTACCTTCGGCCTCTCCCGCGAGGACGGAACCATCGAGATCGAGCCCCTTCCGGTGGTGATGGCGGACCCGTCCCAGCTGGAACTCGTCTTTCAGAACCTGATCGGCAATGCACTCAAGTATCACCGTCCCGGTGTTCCGGCGAGGGTCCGCATATGGGCCGAACGCGCGGGTCCCTTCTGGCGGTTCTCGATCCAGGACAACGGAATCGGGATCGAACCCGAGTACTTTGACCGGATATTCGTTATGTTCCAGAGGCTCCATACCCGGGACAGGTACGATGGGACGGGGATCGGGCTTGCGATCGTGAAGAAGGTGGTCGAACGCCACGGGGGGGGCGTGCGTGTCGAGTCGGTTCCGGGTGAGGGAAGCACGTTCTCCTTCACCCTGCCGGCCCGTTGATCCCCGTCTGACCCTCCAGGGTTCCTCCTGGTCAGATCGCCTGTTCCCAGCCCTGCCCCATGTCGACGATCGGCCGTACCTCGGTGATCTCGAACGTGACAAGGGCATGGATCATCCCTGCCGCTGCCTCTCCGACGGCGCTGGCGATCTGCCGGCGGTATTCGTCCAGGGCAGGTCCGGATGTGGCGAGGTCCTTCATCCTCAGATAGACCCGAACGCCCTTCCAGTCCATCAGGCCCTTACCCGGTTCCATGATCATGTAGACCGCGTTCGGATTCTGCCTCAGGTTCTCGAGGGTGCGGTTCGAACCCGAGCCGAGTACCACGGTCTTCTCATCTATCATCCTCGGCGAGCCCATCACGGCGACATCCACTCTACCGTCCCGGGCAGCGGTACCGATCGTCCCGATACGGGGAGACCGGTTAAAGTATTCCATCAGTGACTTTGTCATTTCCCTGCCTCGCAGGTACCTGCCTCCCGACTCTGGTTCTCCCGGTATAAAAATATGCACGGCGTGCGCCTGGAAGAATCCATTGCGGGAGAACGCCTGCTGCAGGCATCGCCGCACGGACATGCGGTGATGCTACCTATTCCTGACGGCGGTTCCGTTCGGGGAGGTCATCACCCTATCCTTTAATGTGACGGCGCCCAATGGCTGTACCAGGACATGAGCGGCGAATCAAGGAAAGAGCTGATGGGCAGGGTCCTGCGGCTGGAAGAACTCGTCGAGTACCGTTCGGGTACCGTGGCGAGCCGGATGATCGTCAACAACCCGGCAGGTTCGATCACGGTCTTTTCGTTCGACGAGGGAGAAGGACTGTCCGAACACACGGCGCCGTTTGACGCGGTGGTTACGATCCTGGACGGCGAGACGGAAGTCTGGGTTGACGGGGTGACCCACCAGATGAAGGCAGGCGAGACGATCATCTTTCCGGCGAACGTCCCGCACGCGCTCTCGGCTGTGACACCGTTCAAAATGTCGCTCACCATGATCCGGGGGTGATACGGATGGGAAAGGAGGAAGAGGGGATCTACTGCACCATCTGCGGGGGAATGGTCAGCCAGGCCCCCGGGGTCCGCCAGGTGACGATCGATGGAAAGCCGACCGGGATCACCGGTCTGGACGAGTGCATCGCGGTGGTACGGACGCTCGGCCTGAAGAGCGATGCGGAGATCGCAGAGGCACTCCTCGATCGTCTCTCGAAGGGGAACTACATCCCGACCAGAAAGCGCGACGCGTATGCCGCTGCGATCCTCGCGGAATACCGGGCGTCCAACGATTAATGCCGTGGGATTGAGCGGATCACGCCCGTTCAATCAGGTCCAGGGACGACCGCAACCTGTCCAAGACTCGGGAACCGGGCGATGAACGAGTCCGCCACGCTCCGGTCCAGATAGAGCCTGCGGTCGATCACCTCGTGCGGACCACGGAACAGGCCGATCGCCCGGAGTATGGCGAGTGTATCGGCGCTCAGGATGAAGCAACGCTCCCCGTCGTCCAGGTCGACGAAGAAGAGCAGCGGGAGCATGGCACGTTGCCGGAGCGCCGGCGGGAGCAGGACGGCAAGCTCCCGGAGGACGACAGAGTCGAACCGGTACTCCGAACGATCCCGGCAGACGGTCGAGGGGATCCGCTCGGTGAGGAGGTGCTCGAGCGGCTTTCTCTCCTGCACGATCCCGCCGTTGACCCTTCGGAGCATCCCGTGGAGGTGAGCCCGGGTTGTTAGCGGGCCGCCGCGATCCCGGTCCATGGCAGGTAGAGGGTTCTGCAGACCCGTGTGATATGTCTTCTCATTTCTTCCCATCCTCTTCTGGCAGCCCACAAACGGCGCCGGGTGAAAAGACCGCCCGTGCGGTCCTTCCTTTTACCGGGTCGATTTCTGTTGTATTGTGCGTGAACCCGACGAAGAGCGTTGGTCCGCCCGGCCCTTCGACCCGGAGGCGGACACGCCTGACCGGTCCCAGGGGTTCGATTGTCTCGACTGTGCCAGCGAGTACGATCGACTCTGGGAGAGTCGGTCTGTCGACCGACACGATAGAGACGTGCATGGGGGCGACGGTGCACCATCCCTTTCTCCCCGGGTCGATGAGGGTCGCCTGAAAAACGTTCGGTACACAAAGCGCCCGGGCGGCTCGCAGGCTGGGCGGATCATTTACCAGGTTTGCATAGAGACCATCCGCCACGATCTCCCCCCTTTCGAGGACGATCGCATGGTCCACCCCGGCGGATGCCTCGTCTGCCGCATGCGTCACCTCGAGCACGGTCAGATCTAGGGTCCGGCGGAAATGGCGGAGTTCGGCACGGCAAATGGCCCGTGTTGTCGGATCGAGGGCCGCAAATGGTTCGTCCAGGAGAAGGAGATCGGCCCCGGCAGCGAGCGCTCGTGCAATCGCCACTCGCTGCTGCTCGCCCCCCGAGAGCGTCTCCGGCCGGCGATCTCGGAGCGCTCCACACCCAAGGCGCTCGAGCACCGCAACAGCCTCGTGCCTTCGCTCTCTTGTCCCAACCCCGCGCATCCGGAGCCCGAACGCCACGTTTTCGACCACGGATAGGTGGGGAAATAGACTGTAGTGCTGGAAGACGAGCCCGATATGGCGGGACTCGGGGGGAAGGTGCGTTACCTCAGTCCCACGGATGTAGACCGCCCCTCCATCGAGCGGAACGAGACCGGCGATTGCCCTGAGAAACAGACTCTTTCCAGCTCCCGATGGTCCAATGACCAGGCAGTGCTCTCCCCTTGCGATGGAAAACCGGTCAATAGCGAGCAGGAAGTGGCCGGTATTTACCCGCAATCCCTCACACAGGAGCATCAGGCCTCCAGAGGACGAGGGCTGCACGCCTCAGCACGATGATGATCGTCCCGCAGACGACGAGAAGGATGACTGCGATCGCAACTGTGTCGGCGAGACCGTACTGTGTGAACCGCGTGTAGATCAGGGTCGAGATGACGGGCGGGTGATAGGCGATCATCACCACAGCAGCGAACTCACCGACCGCTCGTCCCCAGGCGACGACGGCGCCGGACAGGCACTCGCGCCCTGCAAGAGGGAGGGCAACCAGAATAAAGGCAGATGCCGGGCCTGCACCGAGTGTTCGTGCAACCAGCTCAAGCTCGATTGGAACCCTGGTGAACCCGTCCCGGGCAGCGCCCACATAGTAGGGGATGCCGACAAAGAGCATCGCTGCCACGATCCCAGGAAAGGCATCCTCGAACGATAGGCCCATCCCACCGAAGATGATTCCCAGGGGACCGCTTCGCATGAAGAGAAGGTAGACAAGAAGGCCGGCAATCGTGTGAGGCAGGATTAACGGCAGGTCAACAAGGGCCTCGACGAGCGGGAGGGCCCGGTTGCGCGTCCGGCTCATGATGTAGGCGAGTGGTGTACCGAGGAGGGCAAGGATCCCGACGGAGAGCGCCGCCGCACCGAAGGTGATGCCGATTGCGGAAGCAACCTCACCATCGAGCGCCGTTTCCGCGAGTGCGCCCGGGTCTTCTGCAGCACGAAGACCCAGGGTGACAAGCGAGAGGAGGACAAGAACGACAAGGAGGTTGCCGGTAAGTATCAGGGCTATTCCGGTTGACCGGATGGAGCCCCGCGACATGCCACTCGCCATCACCACTGTTATACTGTTCGGTCTTGCTCCTGATAGAGGAATGAGTTAAATTTACTTAATTAATCCCTAAAATTAATCGAAACTAGTAAGAGTAAGCCCCGATACACGTGATTGCATGATCGCAGGAAGGCGCTCTGTTGCACTCATGGCCTTTTCCGTCCTGCTCAGCGTGATGGTCCCTGGTGTATCGGCGCAGACGACATCACTCGAATTGGTTCGTTATGGCTGGGACAACACCACGGTTGCCGAGAGTACGACCGTCAACGTCTCATGGATGAAGGCGAACCTGCCGGTTATGGGCGACGAAGTGACCCATTACCATTTCCAGGGTCCGACGTTCATCCCGACGGATCTCTGGAACCCTGCCGAGGACGTCAACCTGGACAAGATTAACGAGACTGTGAAGGGTACCGCCCTTCGCGACCTCTGTGAGGTGGTAGGTGGTATGCACCCAGGCGACGAGGTCCAGGTGCGTGCGGCGGACGGGTTCAAGAAACGGCTTAATTACACTAATGTCTACACACCCCCCTCACGCCAAGGTGAGCCCATCCTGGCTTGGTGGAATGCCCGGAACGGCGATGAGTGGCGGGACGGGATGCGCCTCTTCTTCCTCGCCGACACTTCGTCAAACCCCAAGGGTTGGCACATCTTCGGCAACGAGGACATGAGGATATGCCTATCGCCATCATACTGGCACTACTTCTCGGATAGCGAGACGAACTACCCATCCGCCGCCGGTCTCTCGATCTCGAACGTCGTAAAACTGGAGATCTTTCGATCCCCAAACCCGCTCCCGTTGCCGCCCCAGCAAGTGATTCCGCGTGATCTGGACAGAGACGGAAAATGCGAGGACGTGAATGGCAATGGGCGCCGGGACTTCGCCGACGTGGTCCTCTACTTCAACCAGATGATCTGGATCGCCGAGAACGAACCGATTCCTGCTTTCGATTTCAACAACAACAACCGAATCGACTTCGCTGACATTGTCCGACTCTTCGAAATGATGTGAAGGAAAATTGATTAAATTAATTGAATTGACTCAAAAAGTAAACAACAATATTTTTACATGATACCAGTGATATTTCTCTCGTTGTAATTTCAAAGCAGTGGCGACCTGTGGTCCCCTCTGCTGAGCAGAGGAGTAGAAAACAATGATCAATCAGACACGACTTCCGCTTCTTCTGCTCGTGCTGCTGCTTGTGGCCGTTCCGGCTGCCGCGCAGACGACGCAGGTGACAGTAATACGGTACGAGAGTGACGGAACGACCGTCGCTGACCAGGTGACGCACGATGTTGCCTGGATGGAAAGTAACCTCCCCATCTTCGGAGATGGTAGAACACCGTACCTCTTCCAGGGCCCCATCGTGGAGTCATCTGCCGATGACCCGGGGAAATGGAACCCGACTGAAGACAGCAACCTCGAAAAAGTGAACGAGACGATCAGGGGCTCATACCTCAAGGACCTCTGCAACCTCGTCGGCGGTGTGCAACCCGGCGGGGAAGTGAAGATCAGTGCGAGCGATGGTTTCGCTGTGCGTCTTGGGTACGACAACGTGATGACGCCGCTGCCGCGCCAGGGTCCGCCGGTGATCGCCTGGTGGACGGCTCGCGAGGGCTACAACTACCATGAGGGGATGCGCCTCTTCTTTGGAAGTGACACCTCGGTCAACCCCTATGGCTGGCACGTCTTCGGTCACCAGGACATGAAGGAGACGATGGACGACAAGTACTGGGGCTGGTATGGTGGCAGGGGCAACCTCCCCTCGGCAGCCCAGCTCTCCAATAAATTTATCTCAAAAATCGAGATCTTCCCAGCACCCGCGTCCGACTGGACGCTCCTGATGAATGGGTCTGTCCAGCGCACCATCACCAAGTCCTACTTCGAGCAGGGACTATCGTGGTCGGGGCACCGCGCCCAGTACACCGACTCGGACGGTAATGTCTGGGAGGGGATGCCACTCTGGCGTCTCGTCGGATATGTCGATGACGACAACGAGCACGGACAAGAAGCCTTCAACCGCACGCTCCTCGAGCAGGGCTACACCATCACGGTGATCGCGCCGGACTACCAGAAGTCCTTCACGAGCGGCGAGGTGGCGTTCAACTCCAACTACATCGTCGCCAACACCCTGAACGGTGCGCCCCTGCCGGCGCAGATCAACGGTAAGAACGTCTGGCCACTCAAGCTCGTCGGCGTCAACGCCACTGGCGGCAAGTCGGTCGGCAACATCTCCGAGATCCGCCTTGAGGGCGTTCCGATTACGGTCCCGACCGTCTCCCCGACTCGCACCGTCACCCCCTCTCCCACGATCACAGTCACGCCGGCACCCACCTGGACCATCAAACTCTCCGGGTACACCGACTACACGGTGACCAGCCAGTTCTGGGACGAGGCGATGTCCTGCGGGGGGCACACCGGCATCTACCGTGATGCGACCGGGGAGTGGATGGGACTACCCCTCTGGAGGCTCGTCGGGCTCGTCGACGACCAGCTCGGCCACGAGGTACTGATCGGCGCGTACAACCAGACCCTCGCAGAGATGGGCTACACGGTCCGAGTCATCGCCGGTGACAACTACAACAGGACGTTCACGAGCCAGGAGATCATCCGCTCGGACAACTACCTCCTCGCCTCGCGCCTGAACGGCACCGCCCTCCCGGTCCAGATCAACGGCAAGAACGTTTGGCCGGTCAAGCTCGTCGGGGCGAACGCCACCGGCGGCAAGTCGATCGGTAACGTGGTCGAGATCCGGCTCGAGGGCCTTCCGTCCGCGCCGGCGACGCCCACGCCTACGCCCACCGTGACGGTCCCTTCAGGTGGACCTGAGATACTCTTCAACGGCACCGTCTCGCTCCTGCCCGGTACCTTCCCGTGCAGGGCGTACAACTCCGGCGAAGTCCGGCAGGTGCAGAATCTCACTCCCAACGGGGCGCTCGAGCTCGCTTCGAAGGCTGCGGGCTTCACGTACAGGGCGACCGACAAGAAGTGGGAGACGATGGGCACGCTCCTCCTCGACGGGGCGTGCGCCTACGACTATAACCGGACCACGCATATGGTCTGGGCCTACCGCGTGAACGGTGAGAAGAAGAACGACTTCTCCTCGACCGAGGGAATGTCGGTCTACCGGCTCAACAACAACGACCTGGTCGAGTTCTACTACGGGCTCGATGGCGCAGACTTCGAGAATGCGATCGCCGTAATTCGCGTGCGGGTCCAGATCCCGCAGCAGACCGTCATCTTCGACGGTGACCTCACGCTCGTGGACGGGACCTTTGCGGCTTTTGCCTATAACTCAGGAACGACCCGCCAGGTCAACAACCTCACGGTCCACGGTGCGCTCGACGCCGCATCGAAGAAAGTGCCGTTTACCTACAACGCGACCGACAAGCGCTGGGAGTACATCAACTCCTACCTGATTGACGGGATCGCCGACTTCAACTACGATAAAAACAAGAACCTCGGGTGGGCCTACGCCGTGAACGGTGTTGTGATGAACGACAACTCGATCGACACGGGGATGAGCAACCTCGAAATCAAGAACGGTGATCGGATCGAGTTCTTCTACGGGACCCGCGGCGGCTCGCTCCAGTCCGCCAGCGCGGTGGTCCGGATACGTGCCTTCGTCGCGTCCGCCGGCGACTATTCGGTCGAACTGAAGGGCGCCCGGACGGTCACGTTCACCAAGGCCGATATCGAGCAGGCGAAGGCTGCCGGAAACGCTGCGTCCCACTCGGACGTTTCCGGCCAATGGCAGGGCCTGCCCCTGTGGTACCTCGTCGGAGTCGTCGATGATGCCAGCACCGGAACGCCCACCTTCGATAACGCACTCGCCGCTCAGGGCTACCAGGTGCGGGTCACCTCCGTCGATGGATACAACGTGACCCTGGAGTCGAGCGAGATCGCCGGGAGCTCCGGGTTCATCATCGCCGACCTCCTGAACGGCGCCCCGCTCGCCGAGACGATGTGGCCGCTCCGGCTCGTTGGTTCGTCGGTGCCGCCGCATCGCTCGGTCGCGAAGATCGCATCGATCGAACTGATCGGCCTCCCGAGCGGCGGCGACGCCAACGTGAACTTCACGGTCGACCGGACGACCGGTCCGGCCCCGCTCGTGGTCCGGTTCACCGACCACTCCACGAACGTGGAGAACCGTGTCTGGGACTTTGGGGATGGTTCCCGCACATACAACACCCTGAGCCCGCTTCACATCTACCGGAACCCGGGCACCTACACGGCATCGCTCACCGGGAGCGGTCCAAACGGCGGTGGCACAATGTACCAGGAGATCCTGGTCCTGCCGCCGGTCACCCCCACGCATACCGTTACACCGAACACGACCGTGACGGTGGAGCCGACGGTTACGGGAACGCCCGGGCCGACGGTGACGATCGTCCCCGGTCGCCAGCCGTATATACCCCATCTCCTCCCTGGGAGGGTCGAGGCTGAGGACTACGACCTCGGTGGCGCGGGCGTCGCCTACCAGGACACCACACCGGGCAACAGCGGTGGCGTGTACCGCCAGGACGACGTCGATATCGAACAGAACCCCTGGGAACAGACCCCGAACGTCGGCTGGATCCGGAACGGCGAGTGGCTCGCCTACACGGTCCAGGTCGGTGACGGGGGTGTCAACAGCATGACCGCCCGTGTATCGAGCCCCGGAGACGGCCGTTCCATCCGTGTCGTCGTCGACGGCGCCGAGGCGGCGACGATGCAGGTTCCGAAGACCGGTGACTTTTCACGGTTCACGACGGTCTCCGTCCCGCTCACGATGGCAGCAGGTACCCACGACCTCCGCCTCGAGTTCTCCGGCGACGGTCAGAATCTGAACTGGGTCGAGTTCTCCTCGGGGACGGTGACCGTGCCGACCACCCCGGTCCAGCAGGGTGCGACCTTCACCGTCGCGCCGAACCCGGTGGCGAAGTCGTCCGCGATCAAGTTCACCCTGGTCCCAGCGGCCGGCAAGACCGTCCGCTCGGCCTGGTGGACCTTCGACAGGGTCGGCCACTACAGCACCTGGAACTCGAGGGCGATCAGCCCGACGTTCTTCTACCCCCGGGCCGGAACCTACACCCCGCTCGTGAAGATCACCTACACGGACGGCTCGACCGAGACCGTAGAACGGGTGAACCTCGTCACGGTCAGGTAGAGAGGAGGCGATGGTGCCTCAAATTACCTATTTATCCATGGCGTTCCGGATCCTGGGACTGTTCTTCTGCGTCTGTCTCCTCGTCTGCGGTGCCTGGGCGGTCACCACCGAGGTCCACCTGGTGAAGCTCGCAGCCGACGGAAAGACCGTGATCGCCGAAAGGACCGTGGATTACCGCTGGCTCGAGTCAAACCTTCAGGTGTACGGTGACGGTTCCACTCATTACTATCACCAGGGACCAACCTTCGATGATACGGACCTCTGGGACCCGACCGAGAGTAAGAACGTTCAGGATAAGGACATGGGTGCCGTCAAGGGGACCGCCGTCCGCGACCTCTGCGGTCTCGTCGGTGGGATGCAATCGGGGGACACGCTCGTCGTCCGATCGGGGGATGGCTTTTCGAAGAAGTTTTCATACCGGACCGTCTACACACCCTCTGCCCGTCAGGGTCCGATGGTACTGACCTGGTATAAGGCTAATGAGGGATATGTCCCCGGTTACTCGACCGGCATGCGGATCGTCTTCTACGCTGATACCTCCACGAATCCGTTCGGTCTCCACGTCTTCGGCAACAGCGACATGAAGGCGTCGATGCCCCAGAACGAATGGCACTTCTTCAACGGTGTCTATCCGACGACCACCGGCCTCTCGGTCCAGTCGGTGAGCGATATCCAGATCCTGTCGAGCCACCCTGCGTCGACCACTGCACCCCCGACCACCAGGCCGACCGTCACCCCCTCACCGATTCAGAAGGTCACCCCGACCGTTACCCAGGTCCCGTCAGGCACCGGGACGAAGACCCCGGTCCCATCGGCTACTCCGGCTCCTTCGTGGACGGTGCCCAGACCGTCCGGCACGACGCTACCCGTCGTGACCGGGACCACCGTCCCGACCACGACCGTCACCACCGGAGGGGTCGTGACGACCCCTGCAGTAACGACGGGCATGACGACCGTCGTCCCCTCCTCGGGTGGGAGCGACATCGAACCGAAAAGGTCCCCAGGTGCTACGACGAGCACTCCCGCAGGCACGTCCTCGACGACCAGTTCCCCTTCTTCTGGAGTGACAAAACCCCCCTCCATCT
>Ga0116184_10001522_pt1 | contig 22009 bp, 25 predicted proteins | sample AD_JPNNA5_MetaG_FD_89886 | JGI IMG/M metagenome (GOLD analysis project Ga0116184, IMG submission 89886) | Active sludge microbial communities of municipal wastewater-treating anaerobic digesters from Japan - AD_JPNNA5_MetaG | ecosystem: Engineered > Bioreactor > Anaerobic > Digestate | place... | reverse complement strand
CGCCCTCTTTCGGTCCTAGCAGGAGAGGCTTATGCCCTCGCGGGAAGCACCCTGATCCATGAGCGACGAGGCACCGAAGAGGTTTGCCGGGTACGCAGCGGCCGACCTGGTCGATTCGGGAATGGTGGTCGGGCTCGGAACCGGCTCGACGGTTCGCTATGCCATGGAGCGGCTCGCGGAGAGGATGCGGCAGGGACTCACCTGCGTGGGCGTCCCCACATCGCATCAGACGGCGATGCGTGCACGTGCGCTCGGTATCCCCCTTGCATCCCTGAACGACGCCCCGCGGCTGGGGATCGCGATCGACGGTGCCGACCAGGTCGATCCCGCGCTGCGGCTCATCAAGGGCCGGGGAGCGGCCCTCACGCGTGAGAAGTGCGTTGCTGCCGCTGCTGACCGGCTGGTGATCGTGGTGGATGAGGGAAAACTCGCCGAACGACTCGCGGTGCAGGTTCCGATCGAGGTCCTGCCGTTCGCCTGCGCCACGGTGACTGCCCGGCTCGCCCGCATGGGGGGTTCTGGCCGGGTGAGGGAGGGAACGGCCAAGGATGGCCCGGTGGTGACAGACAACGGTGGACTGGTGATCGACTGGTCGTTCGGGCCGATCGACGACCCGGAGCGACTCGAGTCTGAGATCGAGCGCATCCCCGGGGTGGTGACTGCCGGTATATTCTCGGGGTTCGGAAAAAAGACGACGGTGATTGTAGGAGACGACGCGGGGTACCGCGTCCTTACCCGTTGACTGCCAGATCCTCGCTATCGGTCGTGATCAGGCGAAGACGCTGCATGATGAACTGCTGCTTCTCCACCTCCCTCCGCTTCTCTTCCTCGATCGCGTCGACGATCTCACTGATCGGACGGGAGAGCCGGTAGATCTTGACGGGGCGTCCTTTTGACTCCGCCTTGGACTCCCTGCTCTCGACCCAGTTCTCCTTGATCAGACGGTGCATCGCGATCGAGACTTCGGGCTGTCGCAGGTCGGTCCCCCGCTCGATCTCACGCGATGTCGCCTCGGGGATTGAGGCAAGGTAGACGAGCACCTTTGCGATGTTCCTCTTGATCCCCAGGCTGATGAGAAGTCCAGCGAACTCCTCCTCCTTCTGGGTGAAGACCATGATCTTTTCGGGCCGCATGAATAATCTCCGATATATATTCGTCCTAATTCTTGATTATCAAATAAAATAAACCTATCCCTTGCAGCCATCACCAGCGGGCAAGGTCCTTGATCACCTCGAAGACCTCTGCGTACTTGACGTTGATCCTGAATCCATGATACATCGCTCTCCCCTTGATCCCCTCGAGCCACCAGGGTCCGTACGTATCGAGCTGGGTGCGATGCTTCATGATCGAGTCCAGTTTCGGGCCGATCGTATCGGAAATATCCACGTAGTACTGGCCATGGAACGGGTTGGGTGCAATTCCGCCTGGGATGGTCTGCTCGTACATGTAGACCGAGCAGTCATTCTTCCGGGTGGTTGCGATCACCGCGTTGGTGACGGCGGCATGGTCCTGGTGGGAGTCTTTGTTCGAATGGGTGTAGACGACGTCCGGGGCGAAGTCGTTGAAGACGGTATCGAACCGACGCACGATCTCGCGGGAGAAGACGAGCTCGTCGGGAACGATATCCATCACCACCAGGCGGGCGCCGAGCACCTCTGCCGCCTCTTTCGCCTCGCATATCCGGCTCTCCTTCCGGTTCGGGACGGTCGCGATCACCATCAGGACTTCGTGTCCCCTGCTCGTGTACCGGGCGATCGTGCCGCCCATACCGATCTCGAGGTCGTCCGGATGGGCTCCGAATGCAAGCACTCTCATGCGAAAAAAACCCCTTCGCGGCCCCGGTACCATCAGCGAGACCGGGTCCGCTCTCTCAACACAGTTTGGGCCGCGGGCGCGATAAAGCTCACCATGGGTGGAACCGGCCCTGTTCCTTCCCGGACAACGGGATTATTTATACATTTTTTGACCAATAGTGATGAAACAACACAGGGAGAACCGGGACGTGCCGATCACATCGCGAAAGGAGTACGAGTTCTATCTGGAAGCTGACAGGCTCTCACTCGAGATACCCCGCCGGCGTCCGCGACTCTTCGGGGATGAGATCTGGAAGTTCCAGCGTCTGCTCCGGACCATGGAGTACACCCTGAACTGCCGTCGATCGTTGCTGTGGAGACCGTACCTGAGCTTTCTCTCGATCCGTTTCCATCGGATGAGCATGCGTCTCGGATACACGATCCCTCCGAACGTCTTCGGCCCGGGACTGGCGATCGCCCACCGGGGGACGATCGTGGTGAACTCGTGTGCCCGTGTGGGGGCGAACTGCCGTCTCCACGTCGGCGTCAATATCGGTACCTCGGCCGGTACCGAGAGGGTGGCGCCCACGATCGGGGATAACGTCTACATCGGGCCCGGTGCGATCATCTTCGGTCGGATACAGATCGCGGACGGGGTGGCGATCGGGGCGAACTCGGTTGTGAACCGGTCCTTCACAGACCCCTTCATCACCATCGCCGGAGCCCCCGCACGCAAGATCAGCGACCACGGCACGGAAGGGCTTGTAATTCGCGGTACCGAGATGGCAGGGCAGGACCGTGGTGGGTGAAGAACCCCCGGCGGGATCCGAGAACCCGGCGGCAGAGCGGACGTCTTTGTCCGCCGGAGGGGCCCCCGGGCGGAAGGGCTTCGCCGGTGACGTGCTCACGCTCGTAACCGGGACCACCCTCGCGCAGGTGCTGGTGGTCCTGGCATCGCCGGTACTGACCCGCCTCTTTTCTCCCGCCGACTTCGGCCTGCTCGCGATCTTCACCTCGATCACAAAGGTTCTCAGCACGATCGCCTGTCTCCGGTACGAGTTTGCGATCATGCTCCCGGAGGAGGAGAGGGATGCTGTGAACCTGCTCGCCCTCTGCATCACCATTGTGACCGGGATCTCGCTCATCTGTCTGCCATTGTTCATCGTCTTCGAACCCGTGATCGTCGCTGCACTGAATGCCCCCGGTCTCGCCGGTCACCTCTGGCTGGTCTCCCCCTTCGTCTTCGTCTCCGGTCTCTTCGTCGCTCTCAACTACTGGAACTCCCGTTCACGCCTGTACGGTCGTCTCTCGGTGGCACGGGTCGTCTCTGCGGTGGCAACGACAGGAGGCCAGCTCGGAGCCGGGCTGGGAGGTATTGCCACGGGCGGCGCGCTGATCGGCGCGAACACCCTCGGGCAGGGGGTTGCTACCGGGATCCTGGCCGCACAGATCTACCGGGACGACTACCGGCGGCTCACCCGCCGGGTATCGCTTCACCGGATGAAGGGGCTGCTCGTCCGTTATAAAAAGTTCCCGCTCTTCGAGTCATGGTCGGGTCTGCTGAACGTCACCTCGTGGCAGCTCCCGTCCCTCCTTCTTCCGGTCTACTTCTCTCCGGTCCAGGCAGGTTATTACTCGCTCGCGTTTCGCCTGATCATGATGCCGATGGACCTGGTGGGGGGTGCCATACAGCAGGTCTTCTTCCAGCGGGCTGCCAGTGCGAAACACGAGGGTCACCTGGCTGAGCTCACCGAGTCGGTATTCACGGTACTCCTCAAGATCGTGCTCTTTCCAATGCTCACCGTCTCGATGATCGGCGAGGAACTCTTTGCCTTCGTGTTCGGTTCAGCCTGGGCGGAGGCGGGCTTCTACACCCAGCTCCTATCGATCTGGGCCGTCCTCTGGTTCATCTCGTCCCCGCTCTCGACCATCTACATGATCCAGGAGAGACAGGGGTTCGGCCTCAGGATCAACCTGGCGAACTTCCTGAGCCGGCTCATCGCGCTCGTCGCAGGCGGGCTCCTGGCCTCTCCACGCCTTGCCATCCTCTTCTTTGCGCTCGCCGGGATCGGAGTCTACGGGTACCTCTGCATCCGCCTGCTGAGCTACTCGGGGATCCCGGCCCGTCGCACCATCGGGATCATCGCCTCCGGCGTGATCCAGTTCCTCCCTCTCGGTCTCCTGCTCGTCGGTCTCAAAATCGTCGGAACGCCGGCGATTCTTCACCTTTCGATCGGCATCGCCGCCTGTGGCCTCTACTTCCTCCACCTCGTCCGATCGGACAGCCAGTTCCGGGCAGTGCTCGCCGGACTCGGTCGGCCCGGGGTACGATGACAGCCTCTCCCGCGGCGATCCTCCCGCTCCCGCGAGGTTGCATGCCATGGAACCACGACCCGTGTGTGCACGTTTCGAACGATGAGGATGACTGCCATCCCTGGAATGAAAAGGCGCGTCCAAAGGACCGGCCGGCTGAGAGAGCGATGCAGAAAAGAACAGTAGCGAGGGATGGATTTGAACCATCGGTCTACGGGTTATGAGCCCGTCGGGATCTCCTGACTACCCTACCTCGCTTCGGGGGATTACATCATTCGTTCTTCCTTATATTATAGGTATCCCCCCAAAGCAACCTGTCCATTCTGATGCGGCCAGCAACCATAAATACTGCGAGGCGAGGTTCTGGTACATGGACGATGAACTGACCCGTCTCCGCGAGAAGCGGCTTAGGGAGCTAGTCGCCGCGCAGAAGAGACCGCCAGGTGGAGAGGTGCTGACCGCGACCCGCGGCAACTTCTCCTCCCTCGTCTCGACCTGGCCGTACCTGGTGGTCGACTGCTGGGCCCCCTGGTGCGGCCCCTGCCGACGTGTGGGTCCCGTGATTGAGGCCCTCGCCGGAGAATTCTCCGGTAAAATTGCGTTTGCAAAACTGAACACCGATGAACACCCACAGGTGGCGGCCCGATACGGTATCTCGGCGATCCCGACACTCCTCCTCTTCCGCTCAGGGTCGCTGGCCGGGCGGATCACGGGGGCATATCCGATCGACCCGTTGCGTCAGGAGATCCTGAGGATCTTCCAGATCCATTAAAAAAGGATCAGGGATCGACCTCTGCGCCACGCACCGGGGCGCTGCTGGAGACCCGGATCGCCTGGACCGCCAGGATCACCAGGGTGGACAGGGGGAGTGCGATCACCAGGGGGTCGATCGTCGTCCACGGGGCTCCAAGCAGGGTCGGTGCACCGAAGAGGGCCTGGGAAAGACCGATCGGTTTCGCTTCCGCTGCATGGACGAAGAGTGTCCAGAGCAGCCAGGTGGTCGCACCCGCGATGAAACTCGCCTTTGCTGCGAGCGGTTCGGGGCGCTTTGAAAGGACGGCGACGGCAAAGATCGGCAGGAACGCCGAGGCGCAGAGGCCCATGAACATCGCAGTTGCCCGGGCAATGATCGATTCTGGCATCAGGAAGGCCAGAGCGACCGATACGACCATCATGACCAGGCAGCCGATCTGGTTTCCCCTGACCGAGTGCGAGCAGGTCCGCCCCCGGCTCCAGACATCGCAGATCAGCGCGGAGCCCATCGCGTGGAAGAGCGAGGCAAGGGTCGACATCGCGGCGGAGAGGAGGGTGAGCATGAAGATCACCACGAAGAGGTCCGGCATCGCCTGGTTGATGAAGAGTGGTATCACCGCGTCGACATTCCCACCAGCGGCGGCGACTGCCGTCTGGCCCGAAGTCTGCTGGAACCAGACGTTCGTCAGCGCGCCGACCGTAAATGCCACGCCGGTCATCATCAGCAGGAATGGCCCGCCCACCGCCACCGCCCTGTTCAGTGTCCGGTCGTTTCTGGCGCACATGAACCGGACGACGAGTTGGGGCTGGGCAAGGACACCGATCCCGACCCCGAGCACGAGGGTCGTGACGAGCGTGAACCAGATCGGGGAACCGAGCGCAGGCATCGACGTCCAGCCGAGGTGCCCCTGCGCCGCGAGCGCCGGTGGCACGAGCGGGGTCATTGCATCGAGTGCCCGGTGGGCCGTCTCGATCCCTCCGAGATAGATGTACGTGAGCACCACGAGGATCGACATTCCTACCAGCATGACGAAGCCCTGGAACGCATCGGTATACATGACGGCGATCAGACCGCCGTAAATCACGTAGAGCGCCACGATGGCGGCGAATGCCAGCAGGGCGGTCGCGTACGGCACACCGATCGTCGCCTCGATGAAACGGGCGCCCCCGATCAGGATCGCGGACGTGTAGAGCGGCATCCCGGCAAGGATCACGACCCCGGTGCCGTACTGCATGAAGGGGGAACGGTAGCACTTGCCCATCAGGTCCGGAAACGTGACGGCGCCGAGCCTCTGGCCGATCATCCGGGTTCTCCGGCCGAAGACCACGAAGGCGATCAGGACGCCGGCCCCGATATTCAGGACGGTCAGCCAGATCAACCCCATCCCGAGGTTTGCAGCCACCCCCCCGAACCCGACGATGGCCGACGTCGATATGAAGGTCGCCCCGTACGAGAGCGCGATGATCACCGGGTGACTGTCTCTTCCTGCGAGGAGGAAGTCCTCCGCTGTCTTGGTGCGCCGGTACCCGAGGTACCCGAGCAGCATCGTGACAGCAAGGTATACGGCAGTCGCGGCGGCGAGGACGACGACGTCAACCGTCACGACCATCACCTGCATTCCGACTGGCGATCCCGTACACGATACACGCGAGCGTAAAGCCGATCGCAAGGCCATAGCCAAGCACGATCTGGATGTCATTGATCCCGAACATGGTCTGATCACCGGTTGCGGTGGAGAAGGATACCCGGGGGTGTCGTGCGGAACGATACAGGGGGAACCGGCAAACCTGCGGTTCCCCTACCTAAACGTAAAGAAGATGATCGTGGTGATAGATGCGTGGTCGAAGAGGTCTCTTCCGTGCACCATCCCGGTACCCTGTCCTGATTCTCTGTTGCTCCAGTTGATAAAGTTTATTTTTTCTGTCCGATGTTCATGCCGTCTTTTGGCCCTCCCGTCCGTTGATGGGAGGGTGCATCGGACCGTACACCCTCATCAGGGATCGCAGCCTAACCACTTCTGATGCCCGGCGCGTACGATCGCCTCCACGGCACGCTTCAGGCCACTCTCCTCCACCGTCTCGGGTGGCACTCCCTGCGACCACTCCAGGAAGAGACCTACGCCGCCGCCTCCACCGGTGCCGACCTGCTTGTGATCGCCCCCACCGCCGGTGGAAAGACCGAAGCAGCGATGCTTCCGGTGATCGACCGGGCACTGAAAGAGGGAGCCCGGGGCGTCTTCTGCATCTATCTCTCTCCCCTCAAGGCCCTCATCAACGACCAGCTCGACCGTATCTCTGCCCTCTGCGCCCCGGGCCGGCTCACCGCGGCGGCGTTTCACGGCGATGTCCCTCCATCCGAGCGGAGACACGAGCCCGACGATGAACCCCACGTCCTCCTGATCACCCCCGAGTCCCTCGAAGTCCTGCTCCATGCCCGGGATGCGCCGGTTCGTTTCAGTCCCCTGCGGTACGTGGTGGTCGACGAGGTTCATGCCTTCGTCGGCACCGATCGAGGGGTACAGGTACGGGCGCTCCTCGACCGTCTCGATCGGACAGCCTGCAGGAACGTGCAGCGGATCGGCCTCTCCGCGACGGTCGGGAACCCGGAGGGCGTTCTGGCCTGGCTCTCGAGTCCCGAAAGAAGACAGCGCCTCGTACGGATACCATCACCCCCGGTCCCGCGCCTGTTCTCGTTCTGCGTTGAGCCAGGGGAGGTGGAAAGGGCTGAGGCGCTCGTCCGGCTGGTCCGGGGACGGAGAGCCCTCGTCTTCGCCCGTTCCCGCGGGGAGGTTGAACGGCTCGCGCACCTCCTTGACGGACAATTGCCCGGACTCTACTGCCATCACTCTTCCGTCTCCCCGGCGACCCGCGAGATGGCAGAGAGGGCCGCAAAGTCCGGCGAACCGTTCTGCATCGTCTGCACGTCCACCCTTGAGTTGGGGATCGATATCGGGGACCTCGACCTGGTGGTCCAGAGCGGCCCCCCCTCATCGGTCGCCTCGTTCCTGCAGCGTCTCGGCAGGACGGGACGACGGGACCGTTCTGCTCGCTTTGCCTTTCTCCTCGCCCGCCCCTGCGAACTGGTGTTCGCCCTCGCAACGGTTGAGGCAGCCTCGCGGGGAGAGGCGGAGCCGATCCGGCCCCCGGAGCGGCCCTACCACGTCCTCGCCCAGCAGCTCCTGCTCCACCTGATCCGCGCCCGCCGGACCCGTCTATCGGTGCTCAGGGATCTGGTCGGGTCGCTCGGTCCGTTCCGGGCGATACCGCCGGAGGAGGTCGACCGGGTTGCCGCTCACCTGCTCGAGGCGGGCTTCATCACCCGTGACGGAGACCTGGTGATGGTCGGGCCGGCGACGGAATCGGCCTTCTCAGGCGTCCACAGGCAGGAGCTGTTCTCGGTGCTCCGCGGAGGACGGGACTACCGGGCGATCACCCCGGACGGGGAAGAGGTCGGGCGTCTCGATGCGCGGTTTGCACGTTCGGACGGGAACGGTGCCTTCTCGCTGGGCGGACGCAGCTGGTCCGTGGTGGGGCGTGACGATCGTCACGGCCTGCTGATCGTTGAGCCCGGAACGGAGGGGCATCGAAAGGCCTTCTGGTCAGGGGAGAGAGGAGGTGCAAGCCCGCTCGTTGCCGCCTCTGCCCTGCGCATCATCGCCGAACGGTCATCCAGGCTGACGCTCGACGAAGTGACCCGGTCGACCCTCGAAGATGCCCTCGAACTGATTCCGGGTGCAGTGCACCCGACGGGGGTGACGGTCCTGGAGATCCCGGACGGTGGGACCGTTCGGGTGCTGGTCCTGACCCCGTTCGGGGCGGCGGGAAACCGGGTCGTCGCGTCGTTCATCAACGCGCGTCTCGGTCCCCGTTCCGCGATTCGTCCGACGGACTTCGGGATCGTCGTCCGACGGGCCGGGAGTGCAGGTCTGGCGGGAACCCGCGTTCACGCGGCGCTCGAATCGCTGCGTTCCGCGACACCGGAAGAGGTTGCACGGACCCTTCCTCCCCTTCCCTCCTCCCAAAGGGCGTTCGGGTCGCTTGTTCCGTCCGAACTCTTCGAACGGATGGTGATGGAGGATGTGTACCGGGTCCCGGACCTCCTCTCCTCACTTGCGCAGTCCCCGATCGTTCTGGCCCGCCCGGATGACGATGACGCCCTCCACGATCGCCGCCGCCCCGAGGAGAAGCCCGTCCCCCGGGAGGGTGATCCGCGCCAGGGGGTTCGGAAGATTGAGACTGACGGCGACCAGGGTGAGGAGCCCGAGAAGACCGACAAGGGCCCCGAGTGACGGAAGCAGACGGATGACTTCCAGTCTCCTGCCCGCAGGACCGGTAACTACGGGACGAACGGCGACCAGGACCAGGGCGAGTACCGTGAGGCCGAAGAGCCATTCGGCCGGCGAGGAGACCTCCGCGATCAACCCGCGCAGGAAGAAGTCGGGGTACCGGCCCGGGACGAACGGGCCGAGGAGCGGGTAGAACCACGCCGAAGGATCCCTCCACATCGCGTCGAGGACCTGGTGCGAGAGCACTCCAAGTGCGAGGACAGGACCGGTGAGCGGGTCCCGATGGCGGTAGAAGAGAATACCGAGAATCGTGACGAGCAGGAAAAACGCGAGCGTGTGCGAGAAGACCCTCCCGTTGTCGAGCAAGGCCCCAAGCAGCAGATGTCCGATCGGCTTGTCGATCAGGTCGGGCTGCAACGCCCCGACGATCCCTGCGGCAAGGAGGGGCAGGGCCACCCGTTCCCGGTTCCCGAGCAGGCCGATGGTAGCACCGGCCAAGAGATGGCAGAAGATGAGCATCAGCCGGTTTCAGGAATAGGCGTCGATCAGGTGGCGGTAGATCGATGTCGCGTCTTCAAGCAGGCGGACGGGGACCCGTTCGTCGAGCCCGTGGATGGACGCAAGGTCCCCGGGTCCGTACTCGACCGTCGGGAACCCGGCGAGCCTGAGGCTCCTCGCATCCGATGCCGCCCACTGTACAATCGGTACTGCCGGTCGACCCCGGACCGCCTCGATCGCGGCGCAGACCTCCCGTACAACCCGTTCTCCGGGGTCGGTGTAACTGGGGGGCGAACGGCTCAAGCACTCCACGGTGGCACGGGACGCCTGCGCCCGGAGGTCGGCGATGAGCCGTCCCGGGTCGCACCCCCAGGGGAGACGCAGATCGAGCTCCATGTCGCACCGTTCCGCCACGATGTTCGCCTTCTCACCACCCTCGATCCTTCCCGGATTATACGATAGACGGCGGAGGATCTGGCCTGATCCAGGAATGGCAAGGGCCTCTTCGAGAACGCGCTCCGAGTCCGCGATCACCGGTCGGAGCCCGGGTCCCGGGTCGAACTCGCGCTCGTGAAGCCTCCGGAGATGCTCGATCAGGCCGACCGCCTCCATGATCGCGGAGACCCCCCTGGCGGGGTAGAGGGAGGCGTGACCGGGCGTCCCGGTGAAGGAGAATCGAGCACGGATCAGCCCTTTCTGACCCAGGCACGGCGATCCCTCCGGGGTCGGCTCGGCGATCACGCAGTCGCACGGGGTGATGAGCGAGTGCCGGATCAGGTACCCGATGCCCCCTCCTCCCGTCTCCTCGTCCGCGACGAACGCGATGCCGATCCGGTCCAGGTCGGCATCCTCCTCCGCCGCGAGCGCGCACGCGGTGATGATCGCCGCGCAACCGCCCTTCATATCGGTTGCGCCACGCCCCCATACATACCCGTCCCTGACCTCGCCCCCGTTCGGGTCGCACGACCAGTTCCTCCCGTCTGCCGGAACGACGTCGAGATGCCCGCAGAAGAGGAGATCGGCTCCTCTCCCGTTCGCCACCACGTTCGCTCTTCCCGGTGCCCCTTCGGTGATCTCCGGGTTGAACCCGATCCGCTGGAGCTGGTCCTGAACAAACTCGGCACATTCGACGGTCTCCCCCGGAGGGTTCTCCGAACGGATGGAGACCAGCTGAGAGGTCAGGCGAGCGACATCGATCATGCAGGACGGCCCGCCCTGAACTCCTCGAAGAGCCTGGCGAGAGACCCTTCGTCTTCGTAGAGGGATTTTAAGAATTCGTTATCGAAGAGTTCATCGATCGCCATCCTGAAGAAGCCCACGGGCAGCGGGCTCCGGCTGTCCGGGTCGAGGACGAGGCGGAACGATCGATACCCCGCGGGGTTCTCCCGGTCGTAGACCGCCCGCCAGACCGTCGGGAGCCGTTCGAACCGTGTCGAATCCCTCTCCTTGAGCCAGTTGACGAACTCCCCGAAGAGCGCACGGTCACCCTTCTTCTCCTCGTCGATCCGCCATCTGAGGTATTCCATCGCCATGATGTTCTTCGGCGAGGAGTAGTTGTAACTGAGGAGTCCGAGGGTATAGTCCAGATGTGCGATCGCATCGATGAAATAGAACTTCAGGACCGGGTGAAAGAGTGATGTATCGTGGAGCATCAGTGACTTCTCGTACAGCCCGAGCAGGACCCTCAGATACTCATTGCCTTCTCTCATCAGGACAGCGTGGGGGGAGGGATTGGAAATATCTTGTTGTGTGGGCAGCAGGATCGATATCCGTCGGAAATATGCCACCAACGACCCCCTGACGGCGATACATCGTCAGTTCCGGCGGGACAGAGCGAAAAGAGTGAGTGGGCTCGCGGAGATTCGAACTCCGGACCTCCGCCGTGTGAAGGCGACGTCATAACCAGCTAGACCACAAGCCCGATGCACCGACCGGGAATTGAACCCGGGCTATTGGCTTGGAAGGCCAAAGTCATGCCACTAGACCATCGATGCGAACTGCCTTAAACGGTTCACACTCCGGTCTATTATAATTTCTCGTCTCCACATTTGAGTGTTTCCTTGCTTTATACGCCGGGTGCCCGGTTGGCCATCGGCGTCGCCGTGCGGCCGGCAGGTGGTATCCCCCGCCAGTGCTGGAGCTGCCTTCTGCCCCCGCCAAGCCCGGCACCACCCATGGAGGCGGCGGGTGTGAGAGGGGTTTCGTCTCTCTGACGACCATCGATACTGAGGCATGCCCACAGGGTGCGATATCGAAAAACGAAGAGACGAAAGGGGGGTAAAGACCAACCCTCTACCGGAAGAGAGCCCCCTGACCGATCTCCATCCTGCACCTCTCGAGTGCCTCGATCCGCTTCTCGAGCGGTGGGTGGGTGGCGAAGAGTTCTGCCAGGGCTGATGCCGTCACGGGCAGGATGAAGAACGCGCTCGCACCCTCCACCTCCCGGCGGCGCTCCCGGGGTGCCTCCACGATACGGCGGTTGATCTTCAGGAGGGCTGAGATCAGGGCATCGGGATCGCGCGTGATCAGGGCACTCCCGCGGTCCGCCGCATACTCGCGGTAGCGCGAGAGCGAGCTCAAAAGCAGGCTCGAGACGATCCAGACGACGATGGCGACGATCCATGCGATCATCCATGGGTTCCCTCCATCCCGCCGGTCGCCAAGGGAGAGGAAGATCGCGTTGTTCATGATCAGGGAGGCGATCATCGCCACGAACGAGGCGATCGTCATCGTCAGGATGTCGCGGTTCCTGACATGTGCGATCTCATGGGCCAGGACCGCTTCGAGCTCGCGGGGCGCGAGGAGACGCTGGATCGAGTCGGTGACGGCGACGACGGCGTGCGAGGGAGACCTGCCCGTCGCAAAGGCGTTCGGGATCGGAGAAGCCATAATCGCGACCCGGGGCATCGGGATGCCTGCCTCGGTCGAGAGCCGTTCAACCATCGCATGAAGCCCTGGATACTCGTCCCGCTCGACGACCCGCGCCCCGGTTGAGATGAGGACCAGGCGGTCGGAGAAGAAATACTGCACGAAACCGAGTCCAACCGCGACCAGGATCAGCCATCCCAGTCCGATGCCGAGCGAACGGAGCACCGCGAGGAACGCAAGGTAGACGAGGAGCAGAAGGCCCATCGTCAGCCAGATACGCATGGTCAATCCGTAATCACGCGGCCATTTCATGGGTACAGAGGGGTTGATGAGCCCCATAAAGGGATCGTTCGTGCACGCTCCTTTTCGTCCCATCCATCCGCCCATCCTCCCTCGACTCCCGGCGTGCACGCCGTCCGCTCTATCAGGGTCGACATAAACCATTTCTGTCCTCCCCCTCATACGCTGTAGATATGGACGAGGTCGATCCCGGTTCCCTGGCGGATGTTGCCTACGGTATCTTCGAGCACCTGCTCCAACGGGAACTCAGGGAGAACGGAGAATCGCTGTACCTCCTGGTGGAACAGGAGAGGGGTTTCACCGATGATCTCGTGCGGGTCTTCGATTCATTCCGTGCGGACTACCCGCCGCTCGCCGAAGCGCTCCTTTCCCGCTTCGGTTCGATCGAAGCGATACACGCGCTTTTGCACGCGGGCGAGGGCGTGGTCCCCACCCGGACCACACAGATGTACTGGATCGTCGAGGATGCCCCCTCCATCCATCCCACCGCCGTGGACGACGAACTGGCCGGCAAGTGGTTGATCTTTCTCCCGCCCGAGGAGGTGGATCAGACCTGGCGGCGTGTTCGGGACGCGACGGCAGCAGGAGAGCTCGGGATCTCTGCGAAGGTATCGACGGCAAAGCCGAACCCCGATTCTCGTGACTCCCGGTACGTCATCTACGTGTACACCGCCGACTGGCGCGATGAGCAGGAGGTCATGCGGGTGCGCGAGGTCCTCCGCTCTCTCGGGGTCGAAGAGAGGATCGGGTACAAGCGAAATCTGGAGACGTTCCGCGGAGAATACAGCAAAAAGGGAAAACGGGTTACGTATTACAGCGCATGACCACGCGGCGGCGCCCGCTCAGGCCTTGCGCTCCTTGTTCTTCGGCCGGAGGTTCTGGTACCCGCACTTGCGACAGTAGGTCGCCCGGATTGCATTTCGCGCATTGCAGCGCATGCAGATCTTGACGTTGAGGAGTCGCTCTTCGGCTTCTGGGAATCGTGCCATTATCGGTCACCACGTGGTCTTTGAGTCTATAATACAGGATCTTCGGTCGACTTAACGGTTTTCACCGAATGAGCGGTCCAGGTACCACTCCTGGAAGGCGGACAGTGCCCGGGATCGGTGCGAGAGCCGGTTCTTCATCTCGAGTGGCATCTCGGCGAGCGTCTGGCCACCGATCTCGAAGATCGGGTCGTACCCGAACCCTTTCTCGCCTCGTGGAGAGGTTGTGATCGTGCCGTCGAGTCTCCCCTCGAAGAGCCGGATACCGTCAACGTCCGCGAACGCAATTACGGTGACGAAGCGGGCAGACCGATCGTCACTCCCCTCAAGAAGGCGCAGGATTCCCCGGTTACCGAGTGTCCGGTAGACGTATGCGGCGTAGGGCCCGGGAAAACCGGAGAGCGCGCGCACCGAAAATCCCGTGTCATCCACGATCAGGGGACGCCTCAGGATTCCGTGGGCATACCGGGCCTTCTCACGTGCGATCGGTCCGATCTCGTCGTCCCGGTACTCGGGGATCTCGAGCGGGACATGCTCCACCTCGATGGTTCCACCGAAAAACCCGGCAATCTCTTCCGCCTTATGCGGGTTGTTGGTCACGATAGCAAGTTTCAGAGGTACCGCCCCCTTCGTCTGATCGCCTCCTCGCGTTCAAGGACCGCATCGGCGCCCGGGAATGCCCGCCGGTACCCCCGGACGAACGCCGCGATCAGTTCGTCCGGCTCCGGGACGGCGGCGGAGAGGGACTGGAGCAGGACGTGGAGATCCACCCCCCGCGCCTCCAGCTCCTCGCTCGACTGTGCCAGTCCGAAGTCGATCACCACCACCCGCCCGTCCCGGACGATCATGTTCGAGGTTGTCAGATCCCCGTGGACGATTCCCGCGGCGTGCAGGCGCCCCACCGCCTCGCCTGCCGCTTCGAGCCGTTCTGCAGAGAGCCCTGCCTTGAGCACCTCTCCGTACACCCGTTCCATCACGATGGTCGTCCCGTCGACATCGCGGATGATCGGTGTGCCGACCCCGTTCCGTCTCGCTGCGGAGATGAGGCGTGCTTCCGAACGGGTCCGCTCCTGGCGAAGCCTGGTATCGAGCGCGGCGTCACGGTACCGCCTCTCGAACCGGGACTTGACCGCGTCGGTCTTTCCGAGCTGGACGATCGCCTCCGCACCGCGTGGTTCCACCCTGAAGAAGGTCTCCGGGTGGTCGTCCCGCCAGGGGCACGGCACCTGGTCGATCCGGTAGTTCGGGTCGACCCGTGATTCGGAGATCGGGGTGTTCATACCGTTTTCGAGCTGAAGCCTGCCCGTGTACGCGATCATCGCCCCGTTGTCGCCGAGATACACCGGTTCCGGAACAAAGAGGCGTGCTCCGCGCTCCTTGCACATCGTGCCGAGCATCTCCTGCAAACGGCGGTTCGCACCCACCCCCCCGACGAGGAGGACCTCGTCCTTTCCGGCATGGGCCAGGGCCCGCTCGGTCACCTCCACGCACATCGCGAATGCGGTCTCCTGCAGCCCTCTGCAGACGTCCGGCAGGGGTGCCTTCGAGGAGGATGCCGAGGTGACAAGCCCCGAGAAGGCAAGGTCCATGCCCTTGACGGTGTACGGGAGTTCGATCATCTCCCCTTCACGGGCAAGCCTCTCGATCCCGGGCCCCCCCGGGTGAGGCAGACCCCGGGTGCGTGCGAACTTGTCGAGGGCGTTACCGAGCCCGATGTCCAGGGTCTCGCCGAAGATACGGTACCTGCCTGCGAGATACCCGATCACCTGGGTGTTGGCACCCGAGGCGTACAGGACGATCGGGTCCTCGCATCCGGTGGTATAGCGGCCGATCTCCACATGCGCCAGGCAGTGGTTCACGCCGATGAGCGGCACACCGAGCGCGAGTGCGAGGGCTCGGGCCGCCGTCGCCACCGTCCTGAGACAGGGGCCGAGTCCCGGCCCCTGGGAGAACGCGACCGCATCCAGCCGCCCGGCACGCCCGAGGACCGGCGCGATCACGTCCTGCATCCGAGAAGCATGGTGCTGGGCCGCCTCCCTGGGGTGGATCCCACCCGAGGGGGGCCGATACGGATCAGAACGAAGTGCAATCAGGTCATGGTTAAAAAGAGCGGCACTGAGGTTCCATGCAGTGCCTTCGAGGCCGATTACCGTCCCGGTCGCCGGCATCGACGGGATTACTTCCTGAACTCGGTGTAGCCGCAGCGACCGCAGGCGTCCCGGTCCGCGTGTTCCGCAAGGACCACACCCGTGCCACAGCGCGGGCAGTACCGGCGTCGGAGGGTGGCCTTCTCACCCTCGATGGCGAAGTAGGACGAACGCTTGACCGCAACCTTTCCGCCCTTCTTCCCTTTGACTTTGCGGCCATCTTCAGGCCTCCTCGGATGACTTCGGCTGTCCGCGGTTGAACAGGTACTCGGCCTCTGCCCGGTTCCGCGCCTCCTCGCTGTCGTAGATCCGGAGCATCCCTTCCACCTTCGTCATTCCGTACTGGGTCGAGAGCGTGTCGAGCACGGCGAGGTTCTCCCCGACATTCTTCATGGCACAGAGCCGCCCGATGATCTCTTTCCGCGAAGGCGTCGGTCCGTCGTGCGTGAGGACGAACCGCAGCTCCCGCCGGCTCAGAAGCTCATTGCGGGTGTCCTGTATGATCTCAACTTCCATCGATATCCTCTAGCTATACGAGCGGGGTTCTTATAAAATATGGCCTGGTTCCGTCTCTTCGAAGAGCGCGAAGAGCAACTCTGCCCGACGTCGCTGCTGCGGGTCGATCCGGGTTACGACGACACCTCTGCCCGGTTGCCCGTAGACGAGAACCGCGCCATCGGGTGCGGCGAGCGCCAGCGGTACGACCGCCAGGTCCTCTTCTCCGTGCACCTCGATCGTGGTGGGTGGTGACGCGAGGGCATCCCGAACCGCCGCGATGAGTTCGTCGGTGAGGTACCCGGCCGGATTGCGGACGCGGATGGTACGTGACCCCGGTATCCGCGGCAGCGGGATCGGGACGTGCCTCTCGGTGTACCCGTCCACCACCGCCACGGCGGGCTGGAGACCGCCGGAGATGAGATTGTGCGTGACCACGTCCCCCACCGACAGGATCATCCCGTTCCGGATGCAGGCACGGGCTTCGTCGATCGAGGGGAAGAGTCGTCCGAAGGGTGCCCGGAACGCCCCCCGGTGCTCCGCGGGGAGGCGGCGCATCAGCGGACCTTCAGGGCGTACCGGCCGGCGGTTGAAATATTGACCTTCTTCGCCACCTGTGAGTGGCGGGGATCGATCACGACGAGGTACCCCGACCAGTCGGTCGAGAGGTTTGCCGTCCCACACATCACGCAGGTCTCCCCTTCGACCAGACGGTGGCACTCGCGGCAGACCTTGGGGAGGACCTTCTCACGACGGCGAGCGACCATCAGCGTCCCCCTCTGCGTTCCTTCTCTTCACGCTCGTTCCGGAGCTCCTCGTCAAGCCAGAGTTCGGTTCCCAGGCCCGTCTGGCGCATGGTCAGACCGATCTTTGAGTCCCGGGGCTCGCGTTCGTTCAGCGAGAGGGTGACCACCCTCACCCGGACGCGCTCCCCGACGGCGATATGCCGCCCGGAGTCCTTGCAGATCAGCCGTCCGTTCATCTCGTCGTAGGTGATGTATTCGTCCGAGATCTGGCTGACGTGGAGCATCGCGTCGATCGGTCCCAGGCTGACGAAGGAGCCGAAACTCGTGGTCTCGACCACGATCCCCTCGAGCACCTCCTGCAGCGAGAGGCGCAGGGTGAGCGCCTCAAAGGTCACGTCGTAATAGACGGCCCCGTCTCCGGGGACCAGTTCACCTTCTCCCACGTCGAGAACCCTCGTCACCGCGATGAAGATCCCGACCTCCTTGTCGATGCTCCCCTCGAGTTGCTCCTGCAGCACGTCCAGGATCACGCGTTCAAGGTTCTCGCCCAGGCGGTGGGGGGGTACCCGCACCTTGTCTTCGAGCCTCAATCGATAATACATGGTCTCTCCTCGTTTCCGCTCATCCTCTCTCCAGGGTGATCCGGCGGGGGCCGCGCAGGGTCAGCACCGGCACGCCGTCCCTGAGCAGGGTCTTCCTCAGTGCACCGTCTCCCGTGGCGACAATACAGTCGTGAGTGCGGGCGTACCTCGCGATCCGGTCGTCCACCGTCAGGTTGTCGTCCGCACCCAGGGACTCCTCGATACATCGACCGGCGAGCGCCAGGCCGAACCGTGCAGCCGCACCCCGGCGTCCCTGCTGCCGGGCGATGCCGGTGAGCTCGTCCCTCACCTCGCGTGGCACGACGGGTTCGAATGCCCCGATCTGTGCCTGAACCTCGGAGAAGAGGTCTACTCCCCGTTCGAGCGGTATCATCAGTGCGTTTGTGTCGAAGAGCACCCTCACTCGGTGAGGACGCCCATACCGATCAGTCGCCACCGGGCACCGACCTGCCGGCTGATCGCGATCCTGGCCCCGACCGCTGCGCAGACCGGACGTTTCAGCTGCATCTCGACCGTATCCTTCTTCGATCCGGTGACGACACCCACCGTGACCGCTGTTCCCACCGAGAGCATCAGGGGTTCGTTGTGCTTGAGCGGCTCAATCTTCAGCTCGCTCGTCGCCCCGACAACCCGCTCCATCAGGGTGACCCGGAACCGGATGCGGTCCCAGACCGGGGGCAGCGACCCCGGGTATCCCGCCACCTGGCCGGCGACCGCGTCCGACTTGGTCAGGGCGGGGTCGAGTTTGGTCGCCACGCCGAGCAGACCTCCAGGGGTCGCATCCTGGATCTTCTTGTGTCCCATGTTGATCGACGTGATCTTGGTCACGATCGGTTCCCACCGGGTCCGTCCCTCCGTATGCGTCTGGCGTCCCGGGCGGATCTCGATCTCGTCTCCCTCGTGGAGGACTCCCTGAATGAGTGATCCGCCGATCACTCCTCCCTTGATATCTTTCCAGGATGCACCGGGCTTGTTGATATCGAACGACCTGGCGACCAGCATGATCGGTGGCGCATCGGGATCACGTTTCGGAACCGGGATCGTCACATCCAGTGCCTCGATCAGGGCGCCGATATTGATACCCTTCTGGGCCGAGAGGGGGATGATCGGCGCATCCTCGGCGATGGTCCCCCGTACGAACTCCTGAATCTGGTGGTGGTGCTCGAGGGCAACCTTCTGGGAGACCACATCAATCTTGTTCTGGACGATCACGATCCGTCGAATCCCGACGAGCTGGAGCGCCATCAGGTGTTCTTTCGTCTGTGGCTGGGGACACTGCTCGTTCGCCGATATGACAAGCATCGCTCCGTCCATCAGCGCGGACCCGGAGAGCATGGTTGCCATCAGGGTCTCGTGTCCCGGGGCATCGACGAACGAGACGGAGCGGAAGGGGACGGCAGGCCCACCGCAGACCGGGCAGGTCTCCGAGGTCGTCAGGGCATCGCTACCCCCGCACTGCTGGCAGCGATAAAAAGTGGCGTCGGCGTACCCGAGCCTGATCGAGATCCCCCGTTTGATCTCTTCCGAGTGGCGATCGGTCCACGTGCCCGTCAGCGCATTGACGAGCGTGGTCTTCCCGTGGTCCACATGCCCCACGACTCCGATATTCACGCTCGGGATGGTCACGTCATCCAAAAGTCCTCGAACCTCCCTAATGTATACAGAGCGATCCTACTTATACATGTGGTGTGGGGCATCGGTGGGGTCCGATCAGCGAAAAAAACGCGGGGCGCGTGTACCAATCACACTAAGTGTTACATATGATCTTTCAATTTCGTAATATTTAATACATGAACGGGAGAAACCAGAGGGTATGGAGACGGAGCTGTCGCGAATCGGGATCTCACTGCCGAAGAACCTCCTTGACCGTTTCGATGAGATCATCACCGCCCGTGGGTACTCTTCACGATCCGAGGGGATCCGTGACGCGATACGCAACTACATCACGTACTATCGCTGGATGTCGGACGTTCAGGGTGAGAGGCAGGGTGTGATCACCATGATCTACGACCATGATCAACGGGGACTCCTCCCGACCCTGACCGACATCCAGCACGAGTTCCGTGAGACGATCCAGGCATCCCTGCACTCGCACATCACCCACAACCGGTGCCTGGAGGTGGTCCTGGTACACGGCGATGCGGGCCAGCTGAAGGCGCTCGCCGAGCGGTTGATGTCTCAGAAGGGTGTTGAGTCGGTCAAGCTGACAACGATCCCCCTCGATGAGTAGGGTCTGCGGGACTGGATCCCTCACCCCCCTCCCTCGCAGGCATTATCGAGGTCCAGCTGTGAGCCGTCGTCCCAGACAACACCTTCCCGCTCACGTGAGAGCTGGTCGGTGATCTCCTCGAGACGCGCCTTTCTCCGTTCGCGAACGACGGTTGCAGGTGTCAGCTGGTCGAGTCTGTACAGGAGTCCCGTGGTGTCGAGGACAGCATAGGTCTCTCCGTCGACGGCCTGAATCGCGGTGACTGTCCCCACCGTCCCTGTGCCGGCATACCTGACCCGGGTGCCGACGGTGCACTCATCGGTCTGCATGAACCCTCCTGGAGCGCTCCGCCTGATAAATCTATCCTGAAAGGAGACGCAGAGCCCGGACGACCCTCCGCGTCGAGGGATGCGGTGTCCCCCCCGGCAGGCGCACCGGCTCTCCGAGCAGCGCCAGGAAGATCGCACGAACCGCCTCTCCCTGCGAGGGTCCGTAGCCTCCCTCGAGGACGAGGGCGATCGGTCTGTGCAGTGTATCGATCACGATCCGTGTCAGGACCCCGTAGTCGTCCGGTTCGAGGGCCATGCCGTCCTTGGGATCGTCGGCGAGCCCGTCCTGGCCCGCTGAGACGATCAGAAGGTCGGGGTCGAACTCCAGGATCGCAGGCATGAACGCCTCGTCGAACACGTACGCAATGTCCTCAAGGGTCGCCCCCTCCCTGAGTGGAGCGTTCAGGTTCAGGCCGCGCCCCTCGCCGACGCCGATCTCGTCGACCCACCCGCTCCCCGGGAAGGCACCCCGCAGGTGAACGGAGCAGAAGAGCACCCGGTCGGAATCGTAGAAGATCTCCTGGGTCCCGTTCCCATGGTGCAGGTCCCAGTCCAGGATCGCGATCCGGTCACATCCGTCTTCGAGCATGCGTGCGGCGGCCACAGCAGCATTGTTGAAGATGCAGTAGCCCATGGCCCGGTCTCTCGTCGCATGGTGCCCTGGGGGCCGGACGAGGGCGAAGGCGTGTGTTCCCGCACGCGCCCTCCGGGCTGCGTCGACGGAGGTGCCGGCGGCATGAAGGGCTGTTTCGAAGGTGCCGGGTGCCACGTAGGTGTCCGGGGTGAGGAACGATACATCGGAGTCCGAGCTCGAGATCGAGGCGATCCGATCGATGTATGCCGGATCGTGCACGAGGAGGAGGTCTTCAACCATTCCCCTCGAAGGGGGGCACCGCATGACCCCTGCGGGGATGCGCTGTTCGATCAGTGCGATCCGATCCCGTGACTCCGCGTGTGCCGCGAGATGGTGGCAAAAAAAGACCGGGCCGGTGATCGCGCATACCGCTGTCATCAGCTCCCCTATCTTCCCAGCATGCTCTCGAAGCACGCCTCGAACTCGACCGCCTTCGATCTCCAGTCGTGGGCCGACATATCGATCTCATACCGCGGGCGTGTCTTCGCGAGTGCGAGTATCTTCTCTACGAACTCGTCATAGTCCCGGTAGAAATGAAGGTGTTCTCCCCCGATCCGCTGCATGTCCGGGATCGGGGTGGACAGGATCGGTTTCGAGCAGGCCGAATATTCGAAGAACTTGTTCGGGAGCGCGATATCGATCCACTGGGGCGGCGAGAGCGGGATGGTGCAGACGTCCATCGCCGCGATATGTGCGGGCAGATCGGAATAGGGCTGGGTGCCGGCGAACCGGACCCTGTCCGCGACCCCGAGCCGTTCTGCGAGCGCCCGGAGTTCGGGGAGGTACCCCGTGAAGAGGGAACCGCCGACCACAAAGAGGAGTGCCCGGGGTTCTCGCTCGAGCACCCGCGGCAGCGCCCCGATCATCCGGTCGATGGCGTACCACCGTTCGACCGAACCCGAGAAACCGATGACGAAGTCCTCGGGCGCGATACCGTACCTCTCGCGGATCGGAGCGCCATCCATCGGCCGGAAGATCGACGTGTCCACTCCGTTCGTGATCAGCCCGGCCCGGTATCCGAACGAAGCCAGCTTGTCGACGAGTCCCGGG
>Ga0116184_10001520_pt1 | contig 22015 bp, 7 predicted proteins | sample AD_JPNNA5_MetaG_FD_89886 | JGI IMG/M metagenome (GOLD analysis project Ga0116184, IMG submission 89886) | Active sludge microbial communities of municipal wastewater-treating anaerobic digesters from Japan - AD_JPNNA5_MetaG | ecosystem: Engineered > Bioreactor > Anaerobic > Digestate | place... | reverse complement strand
TTTTCCACAATTCTTAACTTGAATAGCTTGTGCTAACGCACATTTCCGCCATACCAAGTGAAAAAAGCGCGCTGCAAAACATTATCGTTTTGCAACGCGCCCTTGCCGTTTGCTTTGGCAACGCTTCAATTGTCGCGGTCCTCGATAATTCTCCCGTCGTGGATGCGGATGATGCGCTTTGCCATTCCGGCGATTTCGTTGTCGTGCGTGATAAGGATGACTGTGCGCCCCTCCTCGTAGAGTTCCGTGAGCGTTTTCATCACATCTTCGCCCGACTGTGAGTCGAGGTTGCCCGTCGGTTCGTCCGCGAGGATAATCGGCGGCCGCGCCGCGACCGCGCGCGCGATGGCGACACGTTGCTGCTGCCCGCCCGACAGCTGCGAGGGCAGGTGGTGCATTCTGTTTTTCAGCCCCACCCTTTCGAGCGCCGCCTTCGACAGGGCCTCCCGCTTGTCGCGGCGCATGCCGCGGTAGACCAGCGGCAGTTCCACGTTGCCCTGCGCCGTCAGGCTGGCGATGAGGTTGAAACCCTGAAAGATGAAGCCGATCTGTTTGTTGCGGATGGCGGACTGCTCGTCGTCCGTCAGCCCCGAAACATCCTTGCCGTCGAGGTAATATTCTCCGCTTGTGGCAACGTCGAGCAAGCCGATCATATTCATCAGCGTCGATTTGCCCGAACCCGACTGGCCGACGATGGCGACGAACTCGCCGCGCTCGATGATCATGGAGATCCCGTCGAGCGCGCGCACCTCGTTTTCGCCGGGGTTGTATATTTTATACATATCCTTGATTTCTATCAGGTGGGCCATAAAGGTGCCTCCGCGGATTTATCTGCTGCCGCCGACCGAGCCGTCCCAGGTGTCGACCTTGGTCGCCTTCATTTCGTCCTCGTCGAACCATCTGGTGGTGACGGCTTTCGTTTCGGTATAGAAACGCAGCCCGTCCTTGCCCAGGCAGTGCAGGTCGCCGAAAAACGAGTTTTTGTGGCCCGTGAAGGGGAAAATGCCCACGGGTACGGGAATGCCGACGTTGACGCCGACCATGCCGCCGTGCGTGCGCCGCGCAAATTCCCGCGCGTAGTAACCGTTTTGGGTGAAAATGACAGAGCCGTTGGCGAACTCGCTGGCGTTCATCACCCGGAGCCCTTCCTCGAAAGTCTTGACCCTCTTGACGCAGAGTACGGGGCCGAAAATCTCTTTGCTGCCGACGCTCATATCCTCCGTCACATGGTCGAAAATCGTCGGCCCCAGGTAAAAGCCGTTTTCAAAACCCTCGACCTTGACGCCGCGTCCGTCGAGAACGAGCTGCGCGCCTTCCTCGATGCCCTTTTCGATCCAGCGGAGGATGCTTTGGCGGTGCTGTTCGGTCACCACCGGACCGAGCTGGGAGCTTTTGTCATAGGCGGGGCCGATTTTCAGTTCCTTGGCGAAACGGACCAGCAGGCCGACCAGTTCGTCGGCAATGCTTTCCTGCGCGACGATGACCGGCAGCGCCATGCAGCGTTCGCCCGCGCAGCCGAAGGAGGAGTTGATGATGCCGCGGGCGCTTCTCTCCACAGCCGCGTCCTCGAGCACCAAACCGTGGTTTTTCGCTTCGCACAGCGCCTGTACGCGTTTGCCGTGCGCCGCCGCCGTTGAATAGATATGCAGGCCCACGCTTGTGGACCCGACGAAACTGACGCCCTTGATGTCCGGATGCGTCAGGAACAGCTCCGCTTCGTTGCGGGAACAGGTGACCAGGTTGACCACGCCGTCGGGCAGCCCCGCTTCCTGCAGCAGTTCGGCCAGGCGTATCGCGGTCATCGGCGTCATGGAAGCGGCTTTAATCACAATGGTGTTGCCGGCCGCGATGCACAGCGGCGTCATCCAGCCCATCGGAATCATGCCCGGGAAGTTGAAAGGCACGATGCCGGCAAAAACGCCGACCGGCTCGCGGTACAGGACCGTATCGTAACCTTTCGAGGTGTCCGTCAGGCTCTCTCCGAGCATCAGCGAGGGGGCGCCGCAGGCGAACTCCACCGGTTCGATAACCTTCAGGATATCGCCTTTGGCTTCGTCCCAAACTTTGCCGTGTTCCGTGGCGACCGTCAGCGTCAGTTCGTCGAGGTGTTCGTTAAGCAGCTCGCGGAAGCGGTAGAGCACCTGCACCCTTTTGAACACAGGGGTTTCCGACCAGGGGCCGAAGGCTTTTTTCGCCGCAGCGATGGCCTGTTCCACCTCGGCCTTTGTGCAGCAGGGGGCTTTCGCGATGACTTCGCCCGTGCTGGGGTTGAAGACGTCCATACTCTTGCCGGACACGGAATCGAGCCATTGGCCGCCCGCAAAGTATTTGAGTGTTTTCGCTTCGCTCACCGAAATATCCTCCGTTTTGATAAAATGATAACAATATTGAGCCACAACCCACCCGCAAAGTCAAGGCGGCGAATGTGAACTTTGTATGACGGCAATAAGAAAGGCCCGGCAAAATCCGGGCCTCCGTTTTGCAGGAAGTTCTTTATTTGACGAATATAATATCTTTCGCCGGGCAGGGACCGCCCGATTTGCCGGCGGGGAGGTAGCCGTGGGAGCCGAGCCATTCCTGCTCGAGCACGTTGATTTTATCGAGGCCGACGAGCGAAGCGCCGCTCGCGCCCGTGACGTTGCCGCAGTTTCTGAGGTACATATACGAACAGTTCCCGCCGTTGACCTGGAGGAAGTTCTTTGCTCCGTAGGCCTTCAGCACGCTTTCGAGCATAATCAGCGGCATAAACTCACCGACTGCGAGCAGGTAATGCGTCGCGTCGATTTGCGCGATATAGGTGCGGTTGCTCAGATTGCCGAACAGGATAGTCTGCGTGCCCAAAGCCGATTCGCGGACGTTTCTGCCGTTCCAGAAGACGGCGTAGCCGCCCTGACTGCCGATGGAGAAATGGACGCCTTCTTTCATGAGGTTTTCCGCCTGCGTTTTGCTGCTGACTTGGACGCGAGTCATCCATGTACCGTTTTTATTGAATGTTGTGAAAGTGTCGCTTCCGCCTTTATTCTGTACAATTTTACTTTCTTTGATGACCGGCCCTGCGGACAAGAACGTCGCGTAAGTGTAAGGATTCCAATGGCCGTCATAATACTCGTTGTTCACCGCGACAAGCGCGCCCGTTTTTTTCGCCATATCGTTGGTCAGCGCCTCGTCCTTGCCGAGCGTCTGTTCCGCGCAGGTGTTGCGGAAGTTTTCCGGTTTGCAGTTGATCTGGGCGAGATAGCAGGCGGGATAGATATAGTACACTTTACCCGTCGCGGTTTTGTATGTTATTTTGAGGGCGTTTTTATAGACGAGTTTCAAAATCGTCGCCGTTGTGCCGGTCCTGCTGTCGGCGGCATACCAGGCCTTCCGGACGCTCAGGGAACTCACTTTGCTGGTGAGCCCCGAAATCGGGATTTCCGGCGTGTAAAAGAATCCCGACGGCGCGCCGTAGATATTGACGCCGCCGGCGGTGGCGTAAGCCCGCACTTTGTATTTGTACAGGGTGTTCGCTGCGATGTTTTTATCCGTAAAGGCAGTTGACTTGACAACAGCGCAGCGTGTGACGGAAGTTGACTCGCGCGTGCAGCGGTAGACAACGTAGCCCGACGCTCCGCTGACGGCTCCCCAGGACAGGTTGATGGAGCCGTCCATACCTGCCTTGGCAACGGGGGAGGCGGGTACGGCGGGCGGCGCAGCGGCGGCGCTAACCGGCGTGCGGAGACTCTGCGTGCCGGCCGGCAGCAGACATAAGGCAAGCAGGAGCGATAATACGATTTTACCCGGATGCGGTTTCATAACGGCAAGGCGCCTTTCTTTCTGCCGTGACCGGCGCGGTCGTGTTTATTTTCAAATCAGCGGATTCGGAACCGGATTATTGACGCGGCGGCTAATACGCGCGACGGGGCTGTTTCGCCATTTATAAGCCGCCCATTATTAATTGTCTAAACCGTTAAGCATGGGTAATTTTGAACAAAAAAAAAGGTATTCTCGTGGATTTGCATATCAACTTTAACATAAGCGGCAGGAAAAATCAACCTAAGGATGAAACGGTGCCGATGGCGTCTTTTTTCACGGAGGGCTGTCTCTCATTCGGCGGTTTTCTATACATTGTAATATAATAGCAACACAGCGTTTTTTCGTCTGCCGCCGCTGCTCGGGTAACGGCGTAATATTCCAGAATGGTTGGTAATATTACACAAAATACAGCGTTTCTATTTGGTATAATTAGCCAAACCGCTCCGCCGCATTGGAAACTTGTTGACAAAGGGGGTGGGGGAGTCTATATTATAATTACCAAGAGAATTGGGTATTTTTGTGTGTCTTTCGGCGGAGGCTTTTCATTATCAATAAATATCAATGTTTCTGCCAACATTCGGCAGCCCGCAGCCGCCCCGCACAAAAAATGCCTGTTCATTGCGGACCATTCACGTTGTTTGTCAATGTCCCCGGGTTCCGGCGGGAGGCGCCCGCCCCGGGAAAAGAGAGAGGGGGAACGCGGCTCACAATTCATTAATGTTTGTAATCAATGCGCGAAGGCGCGCCTGCTGTCCCTTTGCGCAGGCAATCCTGCTCCCCCTCGCCCGAACGCATCATGCTTGTTTTCAATCATTTTAGGAGGTGTACACACTTGAGCAAATCGAAAAGAATCCTCAGTTTCCTCTTGGCCGCCGTCATGCTGATGTCGGTGACCAGCGTCATGGCGCACGGCTACGCGGCCTATAAGGACGCGGCGCTGACAACCTATGACGACCTCGACAAACCCGTCGTTACCCTCGACCAGTGCTCTTCCATGGTGCTCGACTATGTCGACGTCGTGCTCAAAGAGCAGAACATGATCATTGACCTCTCCGTCCTCGGGGAGCTCAGGCTCAACTCGGTCGACAACGCCCTCACCGACATCTACAATCTTTTCACCAGCATCACCTTCACCCTCTTCAAGTGGATGCTCGGCGACCTGCAGAACCTGGATGTTTCCGCCCTTTCCTCGCGCAGGAGGGCGACTGCCGGCACCAACTCCGACACCAACGTGATTTACTCGCTCGTCGAGTTCCTGGCCAACTCAAAGAACAGGGACGTTATCGCCATGTTCATCGACGGTTCCATCAACCTGGGCATCGCGAGTTCCTTTGTTGACCTTGGGGACCTCAACGTCAACAAGATGGTCAAGGAGATGCTCTACGGCCTGGCGTATCCGGAGGTTGAAACGCCTCCCGATCCTATTACTGAAACGGCCGACGCGATGATTCAAAAGGTTATCACCGACCTCTTCCAGGGTAAACTCGACCCCGCCACCGGCAAATATGACGGCCTTGCCCCCGCGCTGGTTCCTTACATCGATATCGTCAACACGACCGTCCCGGCCTATGAGTTTGTCGACACCCTGCTGCAGCAGGCCTGGAACCTCGTCGTGGTGCCCCTGCTCAACAACGAGGTGAAGGTCTATATCCGTCAGTTGTGCGGCGTCGTCTACAACCCGCTCAACCCGGACGACCCCGGCGACGAATCCAACCTCAACGAATATGCGCAGATTCTCAACATCCACTATGTCATCCCGACATATAACTTCCCGCCGGTCAGTGCCGGGACATTCGGCCTGGTCAGCGAGCTCAACAACCTCATCGGCAGCCTCGTTGATGAAATGACGGTCAGCTACAACAGCTGGACCATGGGCTCCAACGCCAACCTGCTGCCGAACCTGACCGCCGCTGCGAAGTATGTCCTCACCCTGACGGGCAACGCTTTCTTTGCGGAGTATGTCGACGTCGCCACCCCGGCCGAAATCGCCGCGATGAACGACCAGCAGCTGTTCTCCTACATCCTGCGTTCCGTGCTCAACGCTTCGGTCGACGAGCTGTGGATACCGGCCGACGCCGACACGCTGGTCGAAGTCGTCTGGTACGTCCTCAAAAACGAACTGGCGGGTAAATTGCCGGCCAGCGATTATTCCGCCCAGCCCAAAACGCTCGAAGGCGTACTGTTCATGATCGGCGACCTGGCGGCTTATTTCCTCAACGAAGTGGCCGATATGAACCCGGCCAACGGCGCGCTGCCCGGCGAAGGCCTTATCGCCTACGGCCAGGGCCTCGACGCGACGCTGCTGGCGATGACCAACTGGGCGCGCACCAATTACGGCGCCCTGTTCAACGCCACGTTCAGCACGACCAACGCCTGGTCGGCCATCGACACGCTGCTGTTCAGCATCCTTCTCCAGGCCAACTGGCTGCCCGCCTCCGTCAACGGCAGTTCCTACGAGCTGATTGTCAACCGCGTCATCCGCGATATCCTCAACCTGAACATCTCCAACATCTTCGCGCTGTTTGACAAGCGCGCCGACTCCGAACTGGCGTCGAAGACGATTAAAAAGATCCTCATCGATACCTTCGCCAGGATCGTCAACTCCATCTTCCCGTCCTCCGTCGCGACGACCTTCACGACCTTCGAGGCGATGCTGGCCAATTCGGCTCTCCAGCTGATTGTCAAAAACATCCTCGGCCAGTTCGGCACCAGGAAAATACCCATCATATCGGTCGTGGTTCCGCTGCTTGCGCAGGCCGTCGGCAAAAACGCCCCGCAGGCCTACGAAGACCCGGCTATCGCCCTGCCCGAGGTCATCAGCGCCTCCACCACCTTCGAAATCCGCAACGACTCGACGGGCATCAACACCGGCTATTCTGACAGCAACGGCAACTTTACGCGTGACAACCTTTATAAAATCCAGATTGTCAGCATTACATCAAGTATCCCGGCCATCACCGTCAGCAACCTTGTCGGTACCGTCATAAACGGCGGCAACTCCGTCAACTGCACCCTCGGCGGCACCTTCGCCGCCAACCAGCAGCTGATGGTCACCATCACCTACAACGTCCTCACCCAGGACGGCAGCGTGCTGACGCAGACGCCGCTGTCCCAGCGCGCCTTCGCCTATATCTCATCGGTGGTGGACGACGGCACCAAAGGGGTTACGGTCGACAACGGCAACACCAACATCAAGATGACCTTTAAAAACATCTACTGCAACCAGAACTACACCCTGTCCAATCTTGTTGCACAGGACCAGTTCGTCTTCTCCAGACCTTCGACAACGACCGACAACCTATCCGATTCCACCATCAGCCGGTCCGCCGCCAACGCCAACGCGACTCTGGTCGCCAACGGCATCACCGCAGCGGCGTTTACCAACATCTCTACCACCAAAGACGGCGGTTCGTGGAATATTCCGGTGTTTAACGTCAGCTCCGCCGCCACGCGGCCGGCCGACGGCGCCTACTCCTCGACCTTCACCTATTCCGCGCAGAAGACGACGCTCTTCGGCAGCAGCGAGACGTTCAACGTCACCCACTATGTCGTCTTCTACAACGATTACAACCTGCCGTCGATCCTCGACAGCGCCATCGGCGCCAACCGCGACCCGAACAACTACAGCGACGCCGCCGCTTGGGACGACTACATCGCAGCGCTCAAAAACGCGGTCGCCATCCAGTTCAGGCCGAGAGTGGCATCCACCTTCATGTCCATCCAGGCCGCCGGCTACCAGACCGCCGCCGAGTGGCTGACCGAGGCCGTCGAGACCCTTGAGGCCTCCGCGATTTCAGCCGGCGTCGAGCCGTTTAAAACTGCGATAGACGCCATCGAGCCCACGAATACCGGCCTCGAGTACGACGACCCGCTCTATAAGTACTTCGACAGCGATGACTATGTCTCCTACACCTTCGCCAATTATGAGAAGGAAAGGGACAATGCCTACGCTATCTGGGCTTCCCAGCAGCTGCCCGAAGAGCCGGTAGCCCCTCCGCCCGGCGCCACGCCCGAGCAGATCGCCGCTTACAACGCCGCGCACGCCAAGTGGGTCACCGATTATGCCGCCGCGCTTGCCGCGCGCAAACCCGTCAACTCCACCACCGTGGCATACGCGAAGCACAGGTTTGACATCTATGCCGCCCGCCTGGTCGAAGTGCAGGCCGTCAAAGCCCGACTCAACGAGGCCGTGCTCTTCGTGCAGGCCAACATGCCGGTCCAGGCGAACTTCACACCGGCTTCCTGGGCAGTCTTCCAGCGCGCCTATGCCTTCGCGCAGTCGGTCAACGCCCAGAGCGCTACCGCCACCCAGGGCTTCACGAATTATGTTCTGGAGCAGTCGAAGGTCAACACGGCCAGGGAAAAACTGCTTGAAGCTTGGAAAAAGCTTATCCCCGCAGCGGATTATACCCAGCTGCTCGCCCTCATTGCGCAGGCCCAGGGGCTTACTCAGTCCGATTGGACGCCCGCAAGCTGGGCTGCCATGGTCGCGAAGCTGAACGAAGCCCTTGCGGTGCCGCTGGGCATGAGCAACACGCAGAGCCATCAGGATATGATTGACGCAGCCGCAGCGGCTCTGCAGACGGCCATCAACAACCTCGTCACGGCGGTAGTCAACGTCTTTGTGACACCGACTGCGCCCACCACTACGGTCGATGCCATCACCCGCCTGATTTACGGCGTCGGCGAAGGGGTCGGTGCCGAAGGTTATGTCGGCCCGTCCAATCCTGCCGGTATCCTCAATTTCATCTACTCCGACGGCGGGCCCGGCACGGGCACGCGCATCGACCTGATCGTCAATGCGGTTGTCAAGGAATCTTTCTGGGTGGTCGTTTTCGGCGATGTCAACGGCGACGCCAACATTGACTCCAGCGACGCCGGTATCATCGTCGACTTCGAGAACTTCATGATCGAATGGGATCCGGCGCTGCAGAACTTCCTGTTTAAGGCGTCCGACATCAACGGCGACGGCAACGTCGACTCGAGCGACGCCGGCATCCTTGTCGATGTCGAAAACTTCATGCTCCTGATCGACCAAGCCGACGGTTCGGTCACACCCCTGTAATATCCGGCACAAGCCGGACCCCGCGATTGTCTGAAACGCAGCAGGCGGCAGACAGCAACCCTGCCGCCTGCACCAGGCAAGCAGACAGCCCGGCGATTATTAACCGGAGGCTTGACCAATGAATCTCAAATCCATCAAAAAACTTGCGGCCTTCAGCACGGCCTTGCTGATGGCTATAGTCTGCTTGAGCGTCGGCGCTTTTGCTGCCGGCGTTCCCAACGGCAATGAAGCCATGCACGTGACGGTAAAAACCGACGTTTCCTCCGCTAACCCCGGGGATTTCGTCACGGTTACGCTGAATGTCTCCAACAATTACAATGCCACATCCATGCGCTTCCCCGTGCTGTTCAAATCCAGCGTATTCGAGGCGCTGCAGGCCGACTTGAACGTCCAAAAAGCGGGGGTGATGCTCACCGAAGTGTTCGGCACGCTCAGCGGTGTGGCGACGGCCAATCCCGCCGTTTTTCCTGCCGGTTACAGCCCGTCCGATTATGGCGCGGTGCTTATCCAGTGGGTCGGGTCGGTCGATGTGGGAACCTTCTCGTGCTACAACCAGCCCGCAGGCAGCGACTGCATTACCTTCCGCCTGAAAGTCAAAGCAGGCGCTTCCGGCAGCGCGTCGGTTTTCATTCCGCCGGAATCTACGCTCTTTTATTACCAGGCCATGAATAATCCTTCCGATGCGAATACCATTTATACAATGACTTCCAGCACCTGCGCCATGACCTTTACCCCGGCTCAGTTTACCGTTGCCGCAGCTGCGCCCGGCGTTGCAGCCGTAGCGGGTTCCGGCGCCGTTATCGACAACACCCGCAGTTTCATTTACGGCATCGCTGACGCGCTCGCCTCGCTTGACGCCTACATACAGCCCGTCGGCGGCGCAACGCTTCAAGTTGTGAAATCATCCGGCGCTTCCTGTGGAACCGGCACGCTGGTGCGCGTTGTTTACAACGCCGCGACGGTAGCCACCTATACCGTGGTTCTGTTCGGCGACCTCAACGGCGACGCCAACATCGACTCCTCCGATGCCGGACTTTGCGTTGACTATGAAAACTTTATGATGAACTACGACCCGGTCACTGACGCGCACATTCTGTTTGCCGCCGACCTCAACGGCGACGGCAACGTGGACTCTGCCGACGCCGGCATTATCATCGACTTTGAGAACTTCTTTGTCGGCATCAACCAGACCACAGGGCGGCCGTTTATTCTATGAACGCCCGAATCATCGTATGTATTTTTTCCGGCGTACGGTTCCGTCGGAACTGTAGCGTAGGATTGAATAAGCAACCTGCAAATCATAAGGAGGAAACACAAGTATGACAAAATCCAGAAAACTGCTCAGCATTGTCTTAGCGTTGGCCTTGATGATGAATGTTGTCGTCATCAGCGCTACCGCGACACTGGGCGACGGCCTGATGACTTCGATGGACATCGACATCGTCGTCGGTACAGGCACGGGCGCCGGCTTCACGCCGCTCGCGCCCGGGGCGCAGCCCGCGTCGGGGAGCGTCCTGACGGTCAGGCTCGTACCCACCAGCGACTTTTATGTTGCTTCGCAATGCATCCGGATCAACGTTGAGAGAGAGTTCTTTACCTGGGTAAACTCCTCATTTCAATTAAATCCGGCATGCCCGTACTTCAACGCTGTATCTTCATTCTCAGGGAACTACGGCACCATACCCGAAAGCGCGTTTACCGCTACCAGCGCGTACGGCCCGGGTTTGGGCTCCACGATGTATGCGCAGTACAGCGCCGGCCAGATCACCTGCGTGGCCGCTTCCAACGCGCCCAACGGCGGTTTCGGCGAGATGTACAACGGCACGTGGTTCTGCGAGTTCCAGCTCAACGTCATCAAAAATATCGCCGCCGGTTCGGACGCCCGCGTCTATATCGACAGTATTTGGCTGCGCAACACAACCAATACCAGCGGCGGTATGTACTTCAACAAATGCGAAACCGCATCGACCCCCGCCAGTTCCGCGACCCTTGCCAGCAAATACAACTGCCAGCTTGATGTCGCCGGCGCCGATATCAGCCTGCCCACACAGGCGCAGACGAGCACCATTACCTTCAATACCGCCGGCGGCAGCGCCATCTCTCCGCTGACCGGCACCATCGGGGCTCCCGTGCCGCATGTTGACGATCCGACCAGAACGGGCTTTACCTTCGCCGGCTGGGACCAGCCCATTCCCGCGACTTTCCCGGCGAGCGACCTGACGCTGACCGCAACCTGGAATATCAACTACTACGACATCACCTTTAACGCCGCGGGCGGCGAAGGCGGCGAAGTCCAGCACCTGCCCTACGGCATTACGCCGATTCCGCCGACGGTCAACAAAGAAGGCTACACCTTCGCCGGTTGGGATCCCGCCGTCGTTCCCGTTACGGGCGATGCCACCTATACGGCTACGTGGGATGTCAACACCTACAATGCCAACTTCTATGTCGATAAAGTGCTCTATCAGACGGTGCCCACCCCGTTCGGTTCGGCGATTACACCTCCCGCCGACCCGGTCAAGGAAGGCTACACGTTCACCGGCTGGGATACCATCCCGCAGTCCATGCCGGCTTATGACGTGAACATTGACGCGACTTTCGGCATCAACACCTATAACGCCAACTTCTATGTGGACGGCGTGCTCTACCAGGCGGTTCCCACCCAGTTCGGCAACGAGATTATACCGCCTGCCGACCCCGGCAAAGAGGGCTATACCTTCACGGGTTGGGATAATATTCCCGCCGCAATGCCCGCCGGCGATGTTTCCATCAACGCCCAGTTCACCGTCAACACCTATGATGCCAGGTTCTATGTCGACGGTGTCCTGTATGCGACGGTGCCCACCCAGTACGGCGAAGCCATCGATGTGCCTGATGATCCCGACAAAACGGGCCATACCTTCACGGGCTGGGATTTTGTGCCTGCGCAGATGCCTGCCAATGATGTGGACATCAACGCCCAGTTCACTGTCAATGTTTATAACGCCGATTTCGCGGTCGACGGCGTTTGGTATGCGACGGTACCCACCAAGTTCGGCGATGTTATCGTTCCTCCTGCCGACCCGACCAAAGTCGGCTACACCTTCACGGGCTGGGATCCCGTACCTGGCGTCATGGGCGACGATGACATGACCTTCAACGCCCAGTTCACCATCAACACCTGGACTGCGACCTTCTATGTCGACGGCGCATTCTACAGTTCGGCGGAATACCACTTCGGCGATACCATTGTTCCGCCCGCAGATCCCGTTAAGGAAGGCGCGACCTTTATGGGCTGGAATCCCGTGCCCGGCACCATGGCCGACCACAACATGGATTTCTACGCTGTGTTTGAAGGCCAGTCCTACAACGCTAACTTCTATGCCGACGGCGTGTTGTATGAGACCATCTCCGTACCATACGGCGCCGCCGTCACGCTGCCCGCGACCGAACCGTCCAAAACAGGCCATACTTTCAATGGATGGATTAACGTTCCGCAGACCATGCCGGCCAACGACATCAACATCGACGCCGCATGGGTCATCAACACCTACATCGCCTATTTCATGGTCGACGGCACCTCTTATCAGGAAGTGCCCACCAAGTACGGTGCGCAGATCGTTCTGCCTGCGGACCCGGCCAAAGAAGGCTTTACCTTCACCGGCTGGGACAATGTGCCCGCAACCATGCCCGATGACAATGTCATCATCAACGCGACCTTCACCACCAACACTTACAACGCCACGTTCTATGTCGACGGCAGCTTCTATGCGGGCTATCTCCTCGATTACGGCGCGGCCGTCATTCCGCCCGCCGCTCCTTCCAAAGTGGGCTACACCTTCACCGGCTGGGATCCAGAACCGGGCGTTATGGGCGCGCAGGATCTGACCTTCAACGCCGTGTTCCAGATCAACAGATGGACCGCAACCTTCCTGGTTGACGGCGCTGTCTACAGCCAGAACGCTTACGATTACGGCACCGCCATCGAGCTGCCTGCCGCTCCGTCCAAGACCGGCTACACCTTCACCGGCTGGGATCCGGTGCCCGGCGCTATGGGCGACGCGGACGAAACCTTTACCGCGAAGTTCACCATCAATACGTACCAACTGAAGTTCTTTGTCGACGGCGAGCTGTATGCCACGATCGACGGCGAGTATGGCACCCCTGTCCCCGCTGACCTGCCTCCCGCTCCCGTCAAGGCCGGCTTCACCTTCACCGGCTGGGATGCTGCGATTCCCGCAACGATTCCCGCCGGGAACATGAACTTCAACGCGACCTTTATCCCCGAAATCCACAATGCCATATTCGTAGTCAACGGCCAGGTCTACGCGACGGTGCCCACGCCCTTCGGCGCCCTGATTCAGGCGCCCGCAGACCCGTACATCTATGGCTACACCTTCACCGGCTGGGATCCGGCGCCCGGCACCATGGGCCTGGTCGACCAGACCTTTACCGCGACCTTCCAGCTCAACCCCAACGAGAGTTATGTCGTTTCTGCGGATTACCCCGCCCCTTATTACGGCAACTACAAAGCCCCCTTCGAGATCAAAGTCATGGGCAGGCCCGCAAAACTTCAGATTGTCAACTTAGCAAATGGCGGTACCCAGACTTACGACAGAAGAACCGCCCCCGACATCCTCTCCATCCAGGGCTATGATGCGGACAACAACCCTGTTGCGACCACCAGCGCCGCCCTGGCCTATGAAATCTGGACCATCAACGCCAACCTGAAAGAGAATGATTACAGAATCCGCGCCATCTTCACCACTTTCGGTGAACCGCTTGCCAACAGCCGCCTGGTCACCATCACCTTTGACCAGCCTGCATTGACGAGTTATACCATTGCGGACGACACCGTCACCGTCGGCGATCAACTGGTATTCACCGTTGTGACGCCCATCAACGTCACCAAAATCCAGCTGCTTCTGCCGAATGCCCTGACGCTGACCTACACGACCGCCTATGCCGTTTACGCGGACAATGCCCTTGCGGGCACACGCACCTGGACCGTCACCAGAACCGCCGGCATTGTCGGCGACTTCACTTGGGGCCTCAGGACCGCTGTCGGCGCCGTTTGGACTCCATCCGCCCTCACCGTCGACTTCTCCGTTGAGCCCAAGATTCCGGTCGTCATCCCGGTGGAAACCAGCGTTCAGGTCAACCCGAACCCCGTGACCAAAGGCGAAGTGTTCACCATCACCGTCAAGACCGCCCTCAACGTCGACAAGATTCAGCTTGTCACTTCTGGTGGCAGCACATTGACCTATAAGATTGCGTACGCCAACTATTCCGACAACGAGGCAACCGGCGAGCGCACCTGGACCATCCTCAGGACAGGCGGGGACATCGGCGACTACTCCTGGACCCTTAAGACCGGCAAGGTCGGCGAAAATCTGACAGATTCCGGCCTGAAAGTCGAGTGGCAAGTCATTCCTGCCTGAATGACCTGACAGCAAAGGCTCTGATTCAGCATACCCCGCCCGGCGGTTAGCCGGGCAAAGGGCCCCCGGTTCCGAAAGGACACCGGGGGTTTTTTCTGCCGTTACGGTCCGGCGCCATCCGGCGCCATTATAAGTAAAATAAAATAAACGGCGCCTGTTTTTAGTTGACACTGGTTGACCGCTGTGTTATACTCCATTATGTAGAAAAGTAATAGTGTCATTATGCATATTTTATGCCTATTTGGGGGGTTTATCCTTGAAAAAGCCGAAAAGAATTCTCAGTATCCTCCTTGCATCCGTTCTTGCGCTTTCTGCCTTCGCGCTCGATTTCTCGTCAGTATCTGCCAGTGAAACGGCGGTTCCCGATACAAACGCGGCGGTGCTCACGGCGCCGCCGGCAGTTACCGTATCCACCGACCCCGTTGCCAGAGTTGCCGCCGCGCAGTATTCGCTGCTCAGGGGCAACGTTCTGGTTGCGGCGACCCGCTCCGGCATCCCCGATGTAGGCGGAGCCTCCTATGCCTCGGTCGCCTATGCGGGTGAAACGCCCTACTGGGCCGGCGTACGCATTACCTTCCCCGTCGGCCAGAACCCCGACGCGACGCCAGGCGTCATCATCACGGCGTCGACCCCGGGCGGTTCGGTGTCCATGAGCGCTGTTTATAAAGACGGGCAGACCTATTCCGCCACCATCACGGGCGGCACGGCGTCCCCCGGCAATACCATCCGCTATACCATCACTTATAACGTTTCCGGCGTATCTTACACCAACTACGGCTATACCTATGTCGACAACATCCTCAACCCGTCGGGCATCCGCTACAGCCGCTACGCGCGCACCTGGTATTTTACCGCCGCCGGCAGGCTGTACTTTGTATCCCGTTATCTCGGCGCCAACGTTTATGCCGATGAGGCAACCGGCAGCGCGACGCACGGCTATTACGACATCGGCAACAACACCTTCGTCTCCAACCCCGCGTCCCCCAACAATGTCATGCTCTACGGCGACAAAGACGGCGGAACGGCAAACAACTATAACGTCGGTTATGTGGCCGACTCCAACCGTCCGACTTCGCGCATCTACATCGACCGCAGCGTCAACGCCTCGCTTTCCAGCCTGAATTTCCGTGTCAACTTCTTTTTACAGAGCAGCCTCAACGGCGATTCCAGCAACGTCGGCCTGACATCCATGTTTGTCCAGAGCGGCAACGTGCAGAGCGTCTCCGCCAGCGATTCCACCTCCGATCCGACGTCCGACAGCACCGCCTATTCACAATTGGGGCCCATCGGCACCAGCGCCAAGATGACCGAACCCGGCGATTCGATTACCGCCACCTTTACCGGCCCGGGGCCGACGGCTTCCGGCACCGTCTATACTGTCACAACTTATAACCAGGCGCCGGGCGGCGATTATACCGTCGGCTGCTACTCGAGCATCAAACTGACCGCTTACGTCTACAACAAAGGCGCGCTGCGCACCAGGATATCGCAGATTCTCAGCGGCGCAGCCGGCAAGGGAATCAACCCGCAGTCCTGGTTCTATTCTTCCGGCTGGTCCGATTTCATCAACGCCTATGACAACGCCAACCTCATTCTGATGAAACCCGACACGGACCAGGCGACCATCGACTCGACTCTCAACCAGCTCAACGGCTACTACGACCTCCTTATTCCGAAAACATTTACCTACTCGGTGAACTTCTATAAGATCGGCACCAATACCAAAATTATTCCTTCGCAGACGGGCACCGGCGCTTACAGCGGCTACACCCTCGTCGCGGTCGCCGAGGATATCCCGGGTTATCTGCTGACCCCCTTCGATTCAAGCCCGGCCAAAATCGTCCTTTCCTCCACCAACAAAGAAATCAACTTCTATTACAGCCCCTTATCCTACACGCTGACCTTCGTTTCCGACCCGGGCAGCCCGGTCGCTCCCATCACGCAGGATTATCAGACCCTCGTAGCAAAACCCGCGGATCCGGTGCTGGCTGAAAACACGTTTACCGGCTGGTACTACGACCAGGCTCGCACACAACTGGTTTCCTGGCCGCTGTCGATGCCGCTCAACGGCAAGACCCTGTATGCCGGCTGGTCATTGACCCCTGTCATGCTTGCTTTTGAATCAAACTACGGTACCGCTGTGGCGCCGATATTCGCCGCTCCCGGCAGCGCGGTCGCCAAACCCGCCGACCCGGCGAGGAGCGATTACCGTTTCGACGGCTGGTTCTTCGACCAGGCGCTCACGCAGCCGGTTACATGGCCGCTGACCATGCCCTCCGGCGGAACAACGGTCTATGCCAAGTGGACTTACATCGCCTATACCATCACCTTCGACTCCAAAGGAGGCACGCCGATCAGCCCTGTGACGGCGGACCCGGGCACCCTCATCTACGCCCCCGCGCAGCCCACAAGGACCGGTTACACTTTCAGCGGCTGGTATTATGACGACAACACCTTCCAGAACGCCGTTTCCTGGCCGGTGGTAATTCCCCCGACCGGCTACACCGTCTACGCGAAGTGGGATGCCAACCTGATTACCCTTTCTTTCAATACCGGAGGCGGTACCGTGATTGCCCCGCTGGTCGCCTACGCGGGCTCAACCATCACCCCGCCCCCCAACCCGACGCGTTTCGGCTATGTTTTCAACGGATGGACCCTCAACGGCCAGCCCTACGACGTTACACAGATGCCCGATGTCAACTCGACAGCCGTCGCCCAGTGGGTTGCGAACAACAAATCCGTCCAGGTCACCATGAAAACCTATAAACTGATTAACGAGGAACTGGTGGAGACTTCAACGGCCAGGCCGGGCGATGTCATCACCGTGACGCTCAACCCGCAGACCAACTTCTTCTGCGGCGCTTCCCGTTTCGTCGTCATGTACGATACCAACTTCTATGACATTGTCGGCGTCAACAAAGCCGCCATTACCCCGTATCCCGCCAATACCTATTACGCGCAGGCAATTTCCGGCTATTCCGGTTCGACCACCAGCCCCGCTTCCGGCTGGCCGGCGACATTTGTCAACGGCGAGAGTACGGCCTATAAATATGTCACCGCGAACTTTACCGCATCCACATCTTCCGCGAACGGCGGCCATCCGGTCAAGATGAACGGCGCCACGCCGCTGTTCAGTTTCAAACTCCAGGTCAAAGCAGACGCGACGGGCTCCGGCCGCATCTTTATGGACAGCAGATGGGACAGGTCGACGACCTATACCACGGGCATCCAGTATTATTTCTGGTGCGCCAACTCCACAATGCTTTCTTCCGAGGGCAACTCGATTCTCGACTTCAACACCGATTACACCCAGGCCGATGTTTCCGTCGCCATTGACACGAGCCCTCCGGCGTTCTCCACCCTGTATTTCAATACGGACGGCGGTTCGTACATCGCTCCCATATACGGCCAGATCGGCGCCGTCGCCACGCCGCCGCCGAACCCGGTCAAAACCGGCTATACCTTCGCCGGCTGGTCGCCGTCTTTCCCGGGCGTTTATCCCGCCAGCGACATGGTGCTCACGGCCCTTTGGAACGTGAACACATATAATGCGAAGTTCTATGTCGAAGGCTCTCTTTACGCCACGGTTCCGACCGCTTACGGCGCCGCGGTAGTCCCGCCGGCAACGCCCCTGAAGACCGGCTACACCTTCGTCTCCTGGTCGCCGGAACTCGGCACTATGGGCGACGGCGAACAGATTTACAGCGCCATTTTCACCATCGGCGTCTACCAGGCGCGCTTCTATGTCGACGGGGAACTTTACGCGAGCATTTCCACGGAATACCAGGCGGCGATTCAGCCCCCGGTCAACCCCGTCAAATCCGGCTATACCTTCAACAACTGGTCGCCTGCAGTCGGCAATATGGGCCCAGGCGATATGACGTTCAACGCACAGTTCACCGCCAACACCTACAACGCGCGTTTCTATGTCGACGGCAGCCTCTACTCAACCAAGCCCACCGTCTTCGGTCAGCAGATTCAGTTGCCTGCGCCTCCGACCAAATCGGCCTATATCTTTACCGGCTGGACGCCCTCCGTCGGCATCATGGGCGCCGCGGATATTCGCTTTGACGCCGTCTGGGAACTGCTGACCTATAAAGCGGATTTCATGGTCGCCGGTCAGCTTTATGCCAGCGTTAAAACGGTGCCCGGCGCCGCCATCGTGCCCCCGACCGACCCGACCAGAGAAGGTTACACCTTTGACGGCTGGCTCAATATCCCCGCGGCGATGCCCGATAACGATATCCAAATCGATTCGCTGTGGCTCATCAACAGCTATCAGGCGGTCTTTAAGGTCGACGGTTCCGTGTACGCGTCCCAGACGATCAACTACGGCGCGCCTGTCAATCCGCCGGCGCCTCCGGTTAAAACCGGCTATACTTTCCAGGGGTGGAATCCGGTGCCGACCACTATGCCCGCGGCAAACACCACCTACAACGCGGTGTATACCGCCAACATCTATAATGCAAGTTTCTATGTGGACGGTGTGCTTTATCAAACGGTGCCTACCGCCTACGGTGCGGCCATCGTCCTGCCGCCGAATCCGGCAAAGACGGGTTATGTGTTCCAGAACTGGGCTTCGCTGCCGCCGACCATGCCTGCCAACAATGTGACCCTGAATGCGGTGTTTACACCCGGCACCTTCAATGCGGTGTTTATGTTCGGCTCGACAGTCTATGCCACAGTTCCGACCGTCTACAACACCCCCATCGACGTCCCGGCTGACCCCTCCAAAGCGGGCTTCACGTTCACCGGCTGGGATCCGGTCCCAGGGAATATGCCTGGAACCGATACCGTCTTCAACGCCGTCATGGTGCCCAACAAATACAATGCGGTTTATATGGTCGACGGCGCCGTCTATATGACCATTCCGACCGACTGCGAAAAGCGGCCCGAACTGCCGCCTCACCCGTCCAAAACCGGCTATACCTTTGAGGGATGGCTGAACTTCCCGCTTTCCATGCCGGCGCACGAGGTGCTCATCACCGCCGTGTTCTCCGTCAATACCTATACCGACACCTTTATCGTCGACGGCGAAGTCTACGACACCGTAAATGTCGCATACGGCGCCTCGATTCCGCTGCCCGCCCAGCCCGTCAAGGAGAACGCGGTGTTCGGCGGCTGGTCCCCCTCGGTGCCTCCGGTGCAGACGGCCGGCGATATTGTCTTTACCGCCACTTGGATCAAGAGCAAGTACGACGCGGTCTTTATGGTCGAGGGCGACGAATATGCCCGCGTAGCCACCGCCCCGGGCCAGCCGATTGTCGAGCCTCCCGCGCCCTCCAGGCCCGGTTACCTCTTCCTGGGCTGGGATCCCGGCCTTCCGCCAGAAATGCCCAACGAAGACCTGACTTTCACCGCGGTTTGGTACTGGCTGGGCCAATACAACGTTTCGTTTGACCTCAACGGCGGCACCGGCGCCGCTCCCGCGGCGCAGCTCGGCGATGCCGGTTCGCCGGTCACGCTGCCGGGCTCAGCCGGTTTCTCGAGGCAGTATTACAACTTCCTCGGCTGGGCGGAGTCGCCGTCGGCGACCACAGCGCTGACCTCCTACAACTTCCAGTCCACCGATGTGGTGCTTTATGCCGTCTGGTCGAGAGTGCCCGTCACGCTGGCCAAGAAGGCGGGCTCGACGACAGTCATCGCATCCGACGCCGGCGTCCATTACATCTACGGTCTGGAAGAAGGCATCAGCGAACAGGCTTTCCGCAATAACTTCATCAAAATCAATGGCGACGGCAGGATTTATATCACCAAGGTCGAAGGCAGTTTCGGCACCGGCACCAAAATCGAACTGTACGACAACGTTACCAACTTCCTTGTCGCGACTTACTGGGTCGTTATCTTCGGCGATGTCGACGGTGACGGTTATGTCACGGCTGCCGACGAGAACCTCATCGACGCCGCGGCGTCCTACCAGAGCGAGTTTGTCTACGGCACGGCAGCGTTCTATGCCGCCGATATTATGCAGGACGGCGGTGTGGATGCGCTTGATCTCAACCTTATCTCCGCAGCCACCAGTTACACGGGCGTGCTCGACCAGGCGAATCCCGGCTCCCTCATCTAAACCTTAAGCGGGCGCCGTTGTCAAAGCGGCGCCCGGAACAGGGCGATTATTCCATATTGATGGAATTTAAATAAACGTTATCATCAATTAAGGAGGCAAACAAAACCATGAAAATGGCAAAAAGAACCTTAAGCATTGTTCTCGCGCTGATGATGGCTCTTGGCGTATTTTCGCTTGCGGCCGTTGCGGCTGACCCCGCCGACTACACTGCGGTCAACGCAGCAATCAGCACCAATCTGCCCGGCGCCGCAGACCGCAAGTATTACACGGCTGAGGCGAACGCGCTCATCGACAACGTCGTCAACAACCTCATCAACTGGAACCTGACCACCGCCGAACAGGCGACGGTTGACGGCTATGTGACGATGGTCACCGACCTGGGCAATTTCCTCAAAAGCTATGTCACCGCGGCCGGCCAGACGCTGTCCTTCGATTATGGCAGCGGCTACGCCGCCTATGTGCCCGCTTATCCCTACGGCGACGCGGGCGTCAACTTCTATCCTTTCCGCGCGGAGGAAAACTGCGTCTTTGACCTTGGTTTCCAAGCCAGCGTCACAGCCCTGCCCGTCGGCAGCACGGATACTTTCACGGTGACGATTACGCTCAACACCGTCGATCTGATGCTCGCCGGAGGGATTCCTTTCCTGTTCGACCAGACCAAACTCGAAGTGGTCGGCAACAATGGCAACAACGCGTCCTTCCCGGTTACCGAACTTGGCAGCAACATCGCCAATAAGTATAAGTACACGGCGACGCTCAACCCCAGCGTTTCGACTTTCTGGCCCCTCGTTTACCGCAACGATGCCGCTTTTAAAGCCAAGTGGGGCGCTGTCAATATCGTTGTTACGCAGGATACCACAAGCGGCCTGCCGCGCTGCGTTACCACCAACGGCCTGGATGAAAGCATCCTGCAGTTCACGTTCCGCCTCAAAGCGGGCGCGACTGCCGGCGAGGCCGTCATCTATATCGACCCCGCGTTCAAGAGGGATGCCCTCAACAGGCAGAACGCCCTTTACCTTTCCCGTGCCAAGAACGCGGATGCCATGGTCGTTTATGATACCCTTGCCAGTTACGGCACCACCGTCGACGTGACCGACGCCAGGGCGGTTGTCAACATCGTCGGCGAGACCACCATCACCATCGACCCGGCAAACGGTCAGCCGACCTCCCAGATTGCCGGCTTCCCCGGCGCTGTGACGCCTCAGGTTGCTGATCCTGTTTGGGAAGGCCATACCTTCACCGGATGGAATCCTCCTATACCCGCTCATTTCCCGATGACTTCCTTTACGGCCGTCGCGCAGTGGGATGTTAACTCTTACAGCGCCGTGTTCAAGGTGGACGGCGCGGAGTATGCCACCGTTCCCACCCAGTACGGCGCGGCGATTCAAGCGCCCGCGGACCCTGTTAAGGAAGGCTATACCTTCTCCGGCTGGAGCCAGATACCCGCTACGATGCCCGCGCAGAACATTGAAATCAACGGCACCTTCTCCGTCAACACCTATGACGCCATCTTCGAATCTGACGGCGCGATTTACCAGACTGTTCCGACTCAGTTCGGCGCAGTCATCCAAGTGCCGGCAGCCCCCGAAAAAGAGGGATATGTCTTTGAAGGCTGGCTGCCGCTTCCCGGCACCATGGGTGCCGGCAATGAAGTCTTTGTAGCCCAAT
>Ga0116184_10001518_pt1 | contig 22019 bp, 18 predicted proteins | sample AD_JPNNA5_MetaG_FD_89886 | JGI IMG/M metagenome (GOLD analysis project Ga0116184, IMG submission 89886) | Active sludge microbial communities of municipal wastewater-treating anaerobic digesters from Japan - AD_JPNNA5_MetaG | ecosystem: Engineered > Bioreactor > Anaerobic > Digestate | place... | reverse complement strand
TGCTCATGCCCGAGAGCATCTTCGACATCGAGGAGGCCTTCAGCGGGGTCCTTGCCAGGCACCCCCATAAGCCCGTGATCGTGAGTTACTACGGAGGCACGGCAAAAGAGATCGCCCACATCCACGACGGGTTCATGGCGCTGGGCGTGCCGAGTTACCCGACTCCGGAGCGCGCCGTGTACGCCTTCAGCCGCATGGTGGAGTACGCCCGGTTCCGCGGGCTCACCCGCGGGTGAGAGGGAAGTGCAGGGAGAGAAAGGCCATGGATGAAGGATCTGTAATCAGCGCACCTGCCCCCTGGGTGCTGACAGGGCAGGGGTGCATAGCCCTGGTCAGGCTGAGCCGGGATTTCGTCGAAGAGCAGGGATTCGTCCCCGATGCCCTCAAAGGTCGCTTCGCAGGCGGCGTCGGAATGGTCATGTATGTGGACTACCGCTCCTCCGACGTCGGACCGTACCGGGAGATCCTGTTCATCCCGGGCATGTTCGACGTGGGTGGAAGGAAGTATTTCTCCATCTCCCGGATCTTCGTGTCCACGCTCGAGAGCGTGGTGAACGGCAGGAGGAACTGGGGCATCCCGAAGGAACTGGCGGTCTTCGAGGTTTCGCGGGAGGGCGGGGTGGAATCCGTCCGTATGAGCAGGGATGGGAGACAGTTCGCAGAACTGCGCTACAGGGCCCTGCCGTTCTCCGTGCCAGTCACCACTGCCCTGGTCCCCAGGGGGCTGCGTACCCTGGTCCACCTGCACGAGGGCAGGACCTATCTCACCACCCCGGGCGCCAGGGGCGCCGTATCACCTGCGCGCCTCGTGCATGCCCGCATCGACGGGGCCGTGTTCCCGGATTTCTCCCAGTGCCGTATCCTGGGAACCTTTGCAGTGCCGAAGTTCCTCATGACCTTTCCCGAGGCCGTTATTCTTTGAAGGAGCGATCAGGCCGGCCGAGTGCTCAGGTGACGATCACCCAGATGAACAGCACGGTGAGCGCAAGGCCCAGCAGCAGGCTTGCGAGCCCGATGGTGGCGGAGATGAGCTTGAGCGGGATGCTCGGGTGCTCCCTCTTGAGCTCCTCTATCTTCCCTTCCGCCATGAGCCGCTCGTACTCCTCGGGCCGGTCCCGCTTCAGGTCGTCAATGGCGTAGGTTCCGGTGAAGATGAGGCGGTCCATGGGAAACTTGTCCGGCACGAAGTGGGTGTTGAAGAAGTGGACCGTGAAGATGAAGAGCGCTGCCAGCAGGGCCTCCTCCGAGTGGACGAGCGTTGCCACGTTCAACACCCAGCCGGGTACGATGTAGGATGAGAGCTCGGGGTTCCACAGCAGCACGCCGGAGCCGCCGATGGCGAACATGCCCCAGAACACCGCCCAGAAGTCGAACTTCTCCCAGTAGGACCACCTGTCGAACTTCGGCTTCTCGCCTTTGTTGAAGAACCATCTGATCATGCCCTTGATGTCCTCCCAGTCCTTCATCCTCGGGAACAGGGAGTCCGGGCTGAAGAGGCGATCCGTCCAGCCCTTGAACCCCAGGCCCGGCGGGAACAGGAAGAGCAGGCACCGGACGGCCACGACGGCGAAGAGCACCATGAGGACCACGGCCGCGATGCGGTGGAAGAGCCCGGCCATGGGCGCTCCGCCCCAGAGGCCCATGAGAATCTTCGCCCAGGGGGCCTTGTGGTATTTGAGCGGGAACCCGGTGGTGACGAGCGTGAAGAAGGACAGAATGAGCAGCACGTGCATGGCCCGTTCAGCCCTCGAGAAGCGCTGGACGTGCTGGAAGCCCTCCTTGTCGGTCATGCAGTTTTCCGGCAGGATGCCCTCCTTCTCGCGCTCGTGCTTCTCCCAGTAGCTCTTGCGCCACCAGAGCAGGGTGTGGGTCCAGAAGAACACGAAGGTGAAGACCAGGAGCCCGGTCATGAAGACAAAGGTGATGAACAGGGCAGGGTAGTTGTGCCGGTCGTGGTAGTCCGGGTGGGCCTTGTAGTCCACGAAGCGCCTGTGGAAGCCCGTGTGGCAGCGGCCGCAGTTGGCCGCCAGGTTGTCCGGGTGGATGGAGGAGCGCGGGTCGGTCTTGGGGAGGATGTTGTGGGTCTGATGGCAGTCCGCGCACCCGGCCACGAGCGTGGCGAACCCCACGCCCTGGACCTTGCCGTGGTAGGTCTCCTCGTAGTACTCCACCACCTTGTCCGAGAGGTTGTTCCGCTGCATCATGGCCGTGTCGTCGTGGCAGGAGATGCACTTTTCGTTGTAGAACATGCGGGCCTCTTCGGGGTAGGCGGACAGCGAGGTGTGAAACACGCGGGTGTTGTGGAGGCCGTGGCAGTCGCCGCAGGCGGCTGCGTCGTGGTTTCCCTTGAGCACGGCCTCGGCGTGGCCCGAGGTGACGTACTCCTCGTTGCCGTGGCACTGGGTGCACTTCTCGATGGTGCGGATCTTGATGTCCTTGGTGGCCTTTGTGCGCGTGTGCACGTCCTGGTGGCAGTCCACGCAGCGGAAGTCCTCCTGGAGGTAGTGGAAGTTCTTCTGATAATCCATGGCGATCTGTGCGTGGCACTTGCCGCAGTTCACCGGGGACGGCCTGTAGTTACCCGTCATGTGGGAGGCCATGTCCGTGATATCGCTGTGGCAGCTCAGGCAGCCGTTCTTTGCGTGGACCGAGGCCGCGAACCCGGTGGTGTACGCGGCGCCGTAGTGGCAGTCCTGACAGGTCCTGGCGAGTGCGGTGGCGACGGGCGCCTGGGACCCCGCAAGAAGGACGATAACGAAAAACAGGGAGAGATGGGTTCTCCTCATTTCACCTGCCTCTTGCCTTCGGAATAGGACTTCCACGCAGCCATGCCCCCGAAGAGCCGCATGACCCTGAATCCCTTGCGGGCGAGGTAGCTCGCTGCAAGGAATGAGCGGAAGCCCTGGTCGTCCACCACCATGAGGGACCGGTCTTGTGGCAGCTCGTGGTATCGCTCATGAAGTTGGTACAGGGGGATGTTGAGTGCGCCTTTCAGGTGATCCTTCTCGTACCGATCGCGGGCTCGGATGTCGAGCACCACGAACTCCGGGTGGCGGTCCAGCCATGCCGTGAGCTCGCCGGCCTTCACCGACTGCACGTACATGCGCGGCACGCGCTGGACGGACTCCAGCGGGAAACCGGCCGCTTTCCACGCGGGCATGCCCGCCTCCAGTACGTACACGTCCTTCATCCCGGCCTTCACCGCCTCGTCGGCGGCCAGGCAGCTTCTCGTGCACGCCTCGCTCTCGCAGTAGAGAACGAGCTTGCGGTCCCGTGGTATGCTGGATAGGTTGTCCTTGAACTCCTCGCAGGCGATGCACTGCGAACCCGCGATGCGGTGGTCAAGACACTCGATACGGCTCATGACGTTCACCAGGGTGAGCTGCTCCTTCTCGAGCCAGTCATTGAGGGTCTCTGCCTTCACCTTCTTCCACCCCTGGGCGGCCGCCACTGATGGGGTGATCGACCATGCGAAGGCCACAAGGAGAAGACAGGCATGCAGCAGTGGTCGAAAGCGTGCGCTATTCATGGCTCGGTACTTCCTCGTGTCCCCAGTCCAGCATCTGGGGGAATGCGGCAGGGCCCTTTGGTGTCGGGTAGTCATCCTTGAGGAACCGCCCCACTGACTTCACCTTCATGGTGGTGAAGAACGGCGCCTTTTCGTCGTGGCAGTCGGTGCATCCCTTGGCGCCATAGGTCTGCTTTTTCGCCACGGGCAGCACGTTGTGCCAGACCGGCAGGCTCACCGAGTTGGCAAAGGGCAGATCCGCAGCTACCACCTTGCCGGCCTTGAGCTCGTACACCTTGTCCGACACGAAGACCGGGTGCGGCCTGCCCAGGTGGTTCAGGGCCCTGAGCATCTTCGCCATGTCGGCCTCGGTGGCAATGGTGGGGCGCTTCACCATCCTCCCGGAGGTGTCCTTGGCCTGCACCGTAGTGATGCCGGTACAGAGCCGGAATGCCCCCGTCACCACCCGCCCATCGAGCGGCACGATGGCACCTCGGGCGGTCCTCTCCCCGAACCACTGGGCCGTGTGCAGGGCAACGGGCACGTAGCGCTCACCGCGGGACTCCTTGAGGTCGAGGATGGCCAGCCAGGGCCTCCACGGTTCCCGGGCGGGCTTCATGGCATCGGCTGGGGCTGCCATGGCCTCGAACCTGTCCGCGGAGTACCGGAAGGGGGTGCCCGTGGAGAGGTCCAGCAGTGAAGCACCCTTTGCCGGTAGACTCGTTACATGGCAGGCCGTGCAGGCCAGCAGCCGCAGGTGGAAGGTGGCGTTCGGGAGCAGGTCCGCATGGGTCTGCACCGGGTTGGGGGCGCGTCCTCCCGGGGCGAGGTGGCAGGCGACACAGGTCTTCACGCCGGTCTGCCGGAAGTCCCCGGCAGCGGCGGGAGCGCCGATACGGTGGCCGAGCCTGCCGCCTGGTGCACCTTCCGCTGGGGTATGGCAGTCCGCGCACCGCAGGCCCGCCTGTGCATGGGCATCATCGCTGGCCCGATAGAGCGTGCCGGTGCGGAAGGCCTGCATGGCGCCATGGCATGACAGACACGAGCTTGAAGGCACGGCGGTGCGGATGAGGCGGCCCGAGAGCCTTCCTTCGGGGGTGAACATGCCGTTCTTCCAGGAGTACGACACCACGGGCCCTTTAGAGAACTCCCACGTGCCCTCGCCCGGAGTATACACCCGTCCGGATACCTCTCCGAGGCCGGAGCCCGCCGTTGCGGCCCAGCGGTAGTTCCGGGAGGCGACCTGGGCATTGCGCCTGTCCAGCCTGTACCCGTTCATATGGCACATGAGGCAGTCTGCCTCCAGGACCCCGCTCGCCCTGAAGCGGCTGCGGCCGTCCGGCGTGAGGCGGGACTGGAAATGGGGGTTCCTTGACGAGGACACGATGCGTTCCGCCTCCACGAGGTTCGTCGGCGTTCCCGTATCATGTCTCAGGTTGAGGCATTCCATGGGGCCGCCTCCCGGGTGGAGCCGGGCATTGGCGGCGATCCAGTCGTAGACCGCGGTCCCCCCGTAGGGCGCTGGCCGCATCTCTGACGGCATGAGGTCCTGGGGGAGATGCGCGGTGGTCGGGTCTTTCTTCTGTTCGGAAAATCCCATCCGGAAATGGGAGCCCTGCACAATGGTGGGGTAGTGATGGCAGGCGCCGCAGGTCTTTCTCGGGCTGTATGGGTCGGCGGCATTGTCCATGGGCGTGATCCGTTCGCCGGCCTCGTTCCTCAGCCAGATGTCATCGTGCACGGCAGGGCCCTGGCCGCTGGCGGACCTGCCCGCGGGCAGCGCCAGCGTGACGGCCAGAACCAGGATCATGGTACGAATCGTTTTCAGGCAGCGCCTCCTGACTTTCTCAACATGTCAGGGAACGGGCGGAAACCTGACAGGCAGGTCTCCGCCTCGTTCGGAATATCACGGTTCAACGGGCAGGTTCGCGTCCTTGGCCCAATCTTGAGCCGAACCATCATAGAGTTTCACATCTGTGTATCCCAGGGCCTCCCTGAGGAGATACCACCAGGCTGATGCTACCCTGCCGGAGTCGCAGTATACGATGATCTCCTTGGCCTTGTCCTCTCCCACGGCCTTCACGGCCAGTGCCTGCAGTTCGGCCATGGGCTTGTAGGTGCTGTCCGCGTTGAAGATCTGTGACACGGTGGGGAGGTTCACCGCACCCTTGACATGGCCGGGCCTGGCCACGAAGTCGAGCTTCTTCTCGCCGCTGTAGAAGGCGGGCTCGCGGGTGTCAACGATGACGGCCTTGCCGATCTTTGCCGCCACGTCCTCCCTCTTGATGAACAGGCCCTTGTTGAACTTGCCCTTGTAGGCCTTCTCCTTGGGCTTCACCGCGTCCGTGGAGACCTTCTTCCCATCGGCGGTCCACTTGTTGAAGCCGCCGTCCAGGACCGCCACGTCGTTCACACCCGCATAGATGAGGGTGAGTGCCACCCTGGTGACATTGACCTTGTCGGGCGGCGTATCGGTCTTGCCCACCACCACCACCTTGGAGTCGGCGGCAATGCCGTTGGCGGACAGCGTGTCCTTCAGGTCGTCGTCGGCCGGGAGCTCGTTCTGTATGTCGTCCTTGCCCGGTGCCCAGATGTTGTAGAAGATGTTGATGGCGCCCGGCACGTGGCCTTCCTGGTACTCCTCCACCTTGCGGATGTCCACGATGACGAGCTTCTGGTCAGCCAGGTTCTTGTCGAGCCACTCGGTGGAAACCACCGGGTCTATGCCGCGTGCCATGACAGCGGCGGGGACAAGGAGCGCGAACGCCACCACCATGAGAGTGAACGCTTTGAGATACTTCATGCTTCCTCCTTCTTTATTAATGAGTTATGGGTTTCGGGACATGGATCAGTCCCTGGTTGGCCCTGGAGCCGTCCTTGAGAAGGGTCTCCCGGGTGAGGAAGTCCTTCTTCTCCGAGTGACAGATGTCGCAGGACCGTGTCCGGTCCGTGCGTTTCTTGATCTTGTGCGCAGGGGTGTTCCAGTAGTTGGGCACCTTGTCGAAGTGCTCCTGCTTGATGCCCGCACGGGCGAAGCTGTCCCGCACCGTGGGGACGACCCTGAGCGTGGTGACCTCGTTCGGGTTGCGCGGGTTCTTGCCCAGGATGAACCCGGGCTTTGAGACGGACTCCTTGTGGCAGGTGTAACAGTTCCGGTACTGGCCAGATGTGTGGCAGCCGTAGCAGCTCACCTTGCCGCGATGGGTATCATGGGCCACCCGGGTGCGGAGCGTGTCCGACTTGATGGTCTTGTGGCAGTTCGTGCACTTCGGCCGGTCCTTCACGTCCTGCTTGGTGAGGTATTTCGTGCCGTCGCCGTGCAGCTCAACCTTCTTGTGACAGTCCACACACATCATGCCCTTCTGGTAGTGCACGTCCGTGCTGCCGCCGTACTCGCCGGTGTATTCCGGGTACACGCGGCCGCCGTGGCAGAAGGCGCAGGTCTTTCCCTCGTCCTTCTTTATGAACTTGTGCCCCCTGATGAGCCCCAGGCTGATGCCCATGACCGGGGGCGACTTGACGTGGCAGGACCCGCAGGAGGCGTGGCAGCTCCGGCAGGACTGCTGGAAGACCTTCTCGTCGAAGAGCTTGACCTCGGCCTTGGAGAATCTCGGGATGACTCCCTGGCGCTGGCCGAGCGAGGTGTAATGGAGCGATTTGGAATAATTCGCAGAGGCCTTCTTGTGGCAGGGGCTGCACGTGGCGAGGTTGTCGGAGGGCCGTTTGTCCATGCCGGCATGGGCCTCTTCCTTGGTGGCCCCGGCCTCGTTCCCCCTGTGGCAGGAACGGCACCCTTTTGACAGGTGCGGGTCACTCGCCAGGAGCCCGGTGTCCACCAGGTACCCCTTGTAGTAGTCTTCCTCCCGGACCGGAGGAGGCGCACCCGCTCACCCCTCCCCCTCGGCGTGGATTGTAGGCGGCACGACCAGGGATTTCATCTTCTCGCCGTCCGTGTGGCAGGTGACGCAGGAGTTGGGGTCCGCGGAGAGGGAAAGGGAGGGGGGCACTGCAAACATTATGGCGATCATGATGATGAGATAAGTGCACCGCTTTCCCATGGGATCCGCCCTGTCCTCACTTCATCAGTGCACGGCACTCAGCTTCCACCGCGTAGTACCCTTTCAGATGAATCATGCTGCATATCCCGGAAATACGTTGTGCTTCCCTTGCGATAGATCAACGCAGGAGCACAAGACAAGGAATCATTGGTATCTTAATAGGCCTGGATGAGAAAAAATCAATGCCTGAGAGAGAAAAAAAATCAGGCTTTGCCGGTGCTTCTCCCTGCAGGGGTTCTTCTGTCCGGTCGGACCATGGAGCCAGGTTTCCCTAGGGGCAGAGGAAATGCCCGATGCCGGTGAAGATCATCTGGGCGGCGAGCGCCGAAAGCACCAGCCCGGTGATCTTGCTCAGGATCTTCAACCCGGTGCCGCCCAGGATCCTCTCCACCGTGGTGGCCAGGAAGAGCAGGATGCCCACGGATGCCACCGCTCCCACCAGCGCCCCGCACCCCACGAGCTTTTCCCATGGGTCGCTCACCTCGGCGCCCATGACCAGCAGCGCACCCGTGGTGGCCGGCCCCACGGTGATGGGGATGGCCAGAGGTACCACGATGAAACTCCCTGGCTCCTCGCGTCTCAGAGGGTTCTCCGTGCCCCGGACGAGGTCCACCGCGGAGAGGAACAGCAGGGCACCCGCGCCGATGCGGAAGGCGTCCAAGGTGATGCCGAAGACCGAGAAGAGGGCGTTGCCGAGGAAGAACAGGACAAGGCAGATGATCACCACGTCGAGGGTGAGCCAGGCCGCAGCACGCTGCCGTTCGGATGCGGAGAGGTCCTGGGTCAGCGACAGGAACATGGAGAGCACGAAGAACGGGGTCAGGAGGAAGAACAGCTTGATCCAGACGCTGACGAAGAACTGCATCGGGTTTTCCATTGCCCCTGCCTCCCTGGCGGATGCATGCACACCACCACACCAGAAGGGGTGATGTCAACCTTCGGGAGGTTTTCGACGCAGAGGAAGGACGCGGCGCCCTGGTAACCAGGGCACCGTGCCGGCATGTCCTATCCCTTCAGATCGAGGGTCACGTAACGTGCGCCCTCTGCATCCCTCACCAGCAGGAGCAGGGTCTTCTTGCCCTCGACGGCCTCCTTGAATTCCCTGCTGTCTTTCACCGGGGAGCGGTTCACCTCCTGGATGAGGGATCCCTTCCTGATGCCCGCCTGTGCCGCCGGCGATCCCGGCTCCACTGCGGTGACGATAACACCCTTCTCCCTGGTGTACCCGTAATGGGCAGCCTGATCCCTTGCGAGGTCGGACACGCTCAGGCCCCAGGCGTCGATGTCCCTGCTCCGGGCGGAGGCCTTCCTCTCAGGGGCGGGCATCTTGCCGACGGTGACCGGGATGGAGCGCTCCCTGCCGTCCCTGATCACGGCAAGGTCCGCCCTGGACCCGGGTTCCATGAGAGCGATGCGGCTGCGGAAGGTGCCGACCGTGTCCGTGTTCTCCCTGTTCAGCCGTACGATCACGTCGCCCTGTTTCAGGCCTGCCCGCTGGGCAGGGGTGTCCGGCATGACGTCAGAGACGAGCACGCCCCTGGTGCCAGGCACCTTGAAGGACTTTGCCAGCTCAGGGGTGAGGTCCTGCACCATGATGCCCAGGTACCCCCTGGTCACCTCCCCGTGATCGATGAGCCGGGTGTAAATGTCCCTGGCCAGGGAGACCGGGATGGCGAACCCGATGCCCATGTACCCGCCGCTGCGGCTGTACATGGCGGTATTGATGCCCACGACCCTGCCCGCCAGGTCGATGAGGGGTCCCCCTGAGTTGCCCGGGTTGATGGCCGCATCGGTCTGGATGAAGTCCTCGTAGTCCGTGATGCCCACGTGGCTCCGGCCCTTGGCGCTCACGATACCCGCGGTGAGTGTGTGCGAGAGCCCGAAGGGGTTGCCCAGGGCCAGGACCCACTCCCCCACCTCCAGGCTGTCCGAGTCGCCCAGGGGCAGGACGGGCAGGTTCCCGGCATCGATCTTGATGACCGCCACGTCCGTGGGCGGATCCGTGCCGACGGTCCTGGCCGTGAACTCGCGGCCGTCCAGGAGCTTCACGCTCACCCGGTCCGCCTCGCCCACCACGTGGTTGTTGGTGAGGATGTACCCGTCAGGGGTGATGATGAACCCGGACCCCTGGCCCTGCACCATACGCCTCTTCTGCTGGGGCCCCTGGGGCTGTTCCGGTAGCGGCCAACCGAAGCGGTGCGGGAAGAAGCCATCGTCGAAGGGGGTCGCGGGACCCAGGATCCGGCCTGCATCGAAGGACTTCTCCACGCTGATGAACACCACGGCAGGGGATGCCTTCTTTGCCACCGAGGCGAATGCCTTTCCTGTCTCCCTGAGGCTCTCCAGGGCCTTCTCCTGGCCGTTTGCAGGCAGGGGTGCCGCCGCAAGGGCCAGGGTGATTCCGAGGAGCAGGAGCCCGATCATCTTCCATGGGTGAACCCGTCGATCTTCATACACGAGAGTCTTTGTCATTGATGAACCTCCTGAATGTATGGAGCGGCGCTGTCTGCGCAGCCCTTGTGTGCCCTCTATGCCTCGCCTTGAGCCGTGGCGAGCGGCGGGACCACTCTCATGACATGGTCCACGAGTGTTTCCATGTCCATGGGCCGTCGGAACACTGCGGTAGCGCCGAGCCTCCTTGCCTTTGCGAACAGGGTACGCTCCCCGGGGCCGGTCATCACGATGAAGGGTGGGTGCCCCTCCTGGGACCGCACCGCCTCCAGGATCTCCAGCCCCGAGATGCCCGGCATGCGGGCATCCGCGATGATGAGGTCGAACCCTTCCGGCTTGACAGGAAACGCCAGGCCGCCCAGCTTAATGACCATGTCCACCCCGTTCGAGCACTCGGCGACGCAGTACCCGAACTTGGTCAGGGCGAGGGCCAGTCTGGCGCGGGCGCCATGTTCCGCAGAGGCGAGGAGGACGCGGGGGCCGCACGGCGGTGGTGCATCGCAGGGCAGGGGAAGAAACGGGTGTGTCTGGAAGCAGGTATGCATGTTCATATCAAACCTCCCTTCGGATTCATGAGACCGGTGCTGCGCTTTCGCTCTGCCGGATCAGGCCCGTGCGGGCCTTGCGGTTCGGAAGGCAAGGATGGTGCCAGGCACATAGCATATTGGAATGAAAGGACATCTTGTGTTTTCCAGGGAAGAACGGGTAGCGGATATGGATAGGTTTTAAACAGTCACCTGTTCACTTCCTGTACAGGTGTATACACCTGTAACCGCAGAACCCTTGTTCCCTGCAACTGTTCGTGCGCCATGGTGTGCGGCGCGTGGATCTCTGGTATAGTAGGGCCTCACTGCAAGAACCACCACCCTTCACAAAGGAGATCAGGCATGGAAAAGACCGTACTGTTCGAACAGGAAGGACCCGTTGCCATCATCACCCTGAACCGCCCGGAGCGGCACAACTCCATCTGCCAGGACCTGCTCGTGAACCTGTACAATGCCCTGGACGAGGTGGCTGCGAGCGAAGGGATCAAGGTGGCCGTGCTCACGGGCAACGGCAGGTCCTTCTGTTCGGGCATAGACCTGAGCGTCATCGGCAGGGACAACCTCCTGGACCCTCGCGGCGACGGCCGCGACATGCCGGATGTCTTTGCGGCCTGCCGCAAGCCCGTCATCGGGGCCGTCAACGGCAACGCCATCACGGGCGGGTTCGAGCTGGCCATGCACTGCGACTTCCTCATCGCCTCCGAGAACGCCAGGTTCATCGATTCCCACGCCAAGGTGGGAATCCATCCGGGCTGGGGCATGACCCAACTGCTCCAGCGCTCTGTGGGCCAGCGCCTCGCCAAACAGCTCTCCTTTACGTGCAGGCCCCTGTCGGCTTCCGACGCCCTCCGCTGCGGGCTGGTCAACGAGGTGGTAGCGCCTTCGGACCTGCTCCCCAGGGCAAAGGAGATCGCCCGGGACATCTGCGAGGTGAACTACGAGATTCTCATGCAGATGAAGGACCTCATCGAAAAACAGAACCAGGTTTCCTTCGAACAGGCCTTTGCGATGGAGCGGCAGGGTTTCCAGGCGTTCATCAGGAAGGCCGGGGTGTTCTGATGCCCTGCAGGGGGCCCGCCCCTGGGTGTGAATGCCCCGCAGTCATCCTCCATCTGGGGCCCCGGGCCAGTTCGGGGACTTATGGCCCGGGGGGAAAAATAGTTTGACAGGATGCCAGGTGTGCGTTAATGACATATTGTAATACAATAAGCCGCACACCGCCACCCTGTCGCAGTTGTTTCGCGGTCCTGTGCGGACTCGATCCGGGAGGAAGAGCATGAGAGACGTATTCGTGGTCAGCGCAGTCAGGACGGCAGTGGGAAAACAGCGTGGGTATTTCCGCGAGTACATGGCGCCGGAGCTTCTGGCCCTGGCCCTGGACGAGGCCGTGGGCCGCATCGGCATTGACCCGGCGGAAGTGGACGATGTCATCACCGGCTGCGTGTACCAGGTGGGGGAGCAGGGGTTCAACCTGGCGCGCATGGCGATCCTCGCCTCGAAGCTGCCCATGACGCTCGGCGGCATCACCGTGAACCGCCAGTGCGGCAGCAGCCTGTCCGCGATACAGATCGCATCGGGCATGATCGCGTCCGGTACCCATGACGTGATCATTGCCAGCGGGTGCGAGATCATGTCCAAGTACGGCATCGCGTCCGACATGAACTGCACCCTGGCCAACGGCCAGAACGCGGGGCACCCCATCGGTGCGTACTATCTGGACAAGTACGGCATCCCCAGCCAGATCGGCGGGGCCCAGGCCATTGCGAAGCAGTGGGGCATCACCAAGGAACAGTGCCAGGACTTCGCCGTGTCCAGCCACGCAAAGGCCCACCGGGCCACGGTGCAGGGGTACTTCGAGAAGGAGATATTCCCGGTGAAGGGTCTCGACAAGGAAGGCAATGCCGTGGTGTGCACCAGCGACGAGCCCATCCGGCCCGAGACCAGCCGCGAGATCCTGGAAGGCCTGAAGGTCCTGGCAGGCACCGAGTGGATGACCGCTGGCCTGTCCAGCACGGTCACCGACGGCGCCTCGGCCATGGTTCTGGCCAGCGGCGAGAAGGTGAAGCAGCTCGGCCTGAAGCCCCTTGCCCGGGTCGTGGCCAGCGCCGTGGTGGGCTCGGATCCGGTCCTCATGCTCACCGGCCCCATCACCGCCACGCCCAAGGTGCTGAAGAAGGCGGGGCTGGCCATGAAGGACATCGACATCTTCGAAGTCAACGAGGCCTTTGCGCCCATACCGCTCGCATGGGCGAAGGAACTCGGCGGGGACATGGACCGGCTCAACGTCAACGGCGGGGCCCTGGCCCTGGGTCACCCGGTGGGCAACAGCGGGTGCCGGCTGAGCGTCACCGCCATCCACGAGCTTGTGAGGCGCAGGGCACGCTACGCCCTGGTCACGCTCTGCACCGGCGGCGGGCAGGCGCCGGCGACCATATTCGAGCGCGCGGACTGAGGCCGGTTCAGCCCCATGGGGCATCCGCTGGACCCGGCCGGGGGGCTAGAGGGTCAGCAGGTCCTCGATCTCCTTGGGGATCGATCCGGAGAACCTGATGGACACGCGGTTGTCCCTGCTGGTCAGCACCTTGCCGCGCACCCACAGGGTGGTGCCGAACTGCATCACCGTGATCTCTGCGTCGACCTCCATACCCTCGTCCAGAGGCGGCGAAATCTCGACGCCCATGCCCTGGCTGCTCACGTCCACCACGTGGCCGGGGATCCGGGCATCCCTTTCTTCCGAGATCCCGTTGATGCCGCAGGCGAGGTCCACCTTCTTCCGGACGTTCGCCCTCCTGTCGCCCCCGCCCCAGGGGGTTGCCCCAGCCCCGCCGGACTCCCTCCGGAGCACCTTCTTGTCGATCTTCCCCACCGTGGTGAGCGGGAGCTCGTCCCTGAACTCCACGATCTTGGGCACCTCATAGGGGGCGAGGCGCTGCCTGGCATAGTCCAGGATCTCGTCGCGCAGAGCCTCCTGGTCCTTGCCCCTGGCCTTCTCAGGATCAAGGGTGATATAGGCCTTCACCACCTCCGAGCCGGGGCGCTCCGGGTTGGGGATGCCGATGGTTGCCGCCGTGGCGATGGCCGGGTGCTCGATGAGCACGTCCTCCACCTTGCGGGAGAAGACCTTGAACCCGCCCACGATGATCATGTCCTTGGTGCGGTCCACGATGCGCAGGAACCCGTCCTCGTCCATGACAGCCACGTCCCCGGTGTGCATGAACCCGTCCTCGTCGATGACCCTGCGGGTCTCCTCGGGCCGGTTGTAGTAGCCCACCATGACCTGGGGCCCCCGCACGCAGATCTCGCCGGGCTGACCAGGTTTCACCTCCTGGTCCGTCCCCGGCTCGATGAGGCGGACCTCCGTGTTCAAGAGGGGTACCCCGATGCTCCCGAGCTTCTTGGCGCCCTTCACCGGATTCACAACGGTGAGCGGCGAGGTCTCGGTCATGCCGTAGGCCTCAACGAGCTTGCCCCTGCCGATGATGGCCTCGAACTGGCGCTGTGCCTCTTCGGGGAATGGAGCAGCGGCGCAGATGCAGGTCTCGAGTCGAGAATGGTCCAGCTCCTTGAACGCAGGATTGGCCATGAGGAGCATGTAGAGCGAAGGGACATTGGCCATGACCGTGGGCTGATAACGTTTCAGCTCTTTGCATATGTGGTTCGTGTCCCGGGGGTTGGGGATGAGGATCTGGGTCCAGCCAAGGTAGATGCAGTTGGCATTGGTGAAGAGCCCTGCGATGTGGAAGAAGGGGAAGCCCGACAGCCCGATGCTGCTGCCCGGTTCCCACCCCAGCCAGTGCTGAAAGATGAGGATGTCGGCCACGAAGTTCCGGTGGCTGAGCATGGCGCCCTTGGGGTCGCCGGTGGTGCCGCCGGTGTACTGGATGTAGGCGATATCATCCGGTCTCAGATCCACTCTCGGCGGGGTGTCGGGGTATACATCGGACAGGATGGCATCCCTGAACAGGTGCACGGCCTTGTCCGGCAGCGGCGTCACTTTACCCGAGGGGATCTTCTTCAGCGCCTTGCCCAGGAAGCGCTTCATCCCGGGCAGGAACCCTCCCACGCTGGTGGCCACCACCAACTTGAGATCCGGCAGGTCCGGGGCGATGTGTACGAGCCTCCCCGAGAAGATCGCATCGAGGGTGACCAGGCCCCTGGCGCGGGAATCCTTCAGCTGGTAGGCCATCTCGTCCTTGGAGAGCAGGGGCGACACGCCGGAGACCACGCACCCGGCACGCAGGGTGCCCAGCCAGGTGATGACGTACTCAGGGATGTTGGGCAGGTTGATGCCCACCACGTCCCCCTTGGTGAACCCGTGGGCCAGGAGCATAGTGGCGAAACGGTTGGCGTACCGGTCCAGATCGGCAAAGGAGATGTGCACCCCCATGAACGCGAGGGCCGTCTTGTCCGGGAAGTCCCTGAATGCCCGCAGGCACACCTCCGGATAGGTCTTCTCCCATTCGGCGGGGTCGAGGTCTGTGAGCCCGGGATCGTACGATTTCACCCAGATCCTGTCGTGTGTCATGGAAAGCCTCCTTTTCTCTCCCCCCGTCCCTGGATGGGTTCCTCATGGACTGCATCCGAGCGGGAGTCATTCGCGCCGGTTCTGGCGGGTGTGGGTCAGGGTCGTTCCCGCAGCAGGGGACGGTGCGGCATGGAATGCATAAAATATAGTTTAATATTCAAAATGTTTAAGTCAATATGGCAAGGGGATGAAAGAATTGTCGTCTGGCGTGCGGGGATTTTTCCGTGTTTTGCCGATGAGGATTGACTCATTTATCAGGTAAAAGTATAATCTGCGCACTACAACCCATGAACGGCCCCTGCGGGCTGCACGCGAGAGGAGAATCAGACATGAGCAACATCATCAACCGCGATACCATCGGCGATATGGCCCGGAGGGCGGCGACGAAATACGGCGACAAGACCGCCATCATCTTCCGTGACCTGAAGCTCTCGTTCTACGACCTCGAGCGGGAGGCCCGGCGCTTCGCCAACCTCATGACGGGCTACGGGGTGACCAAGGGTGACCGTGTGGCGGTATATGCGTACAACTCCCACTACTACCCCATCAGCATGCTCGGCCTGGCAAAGATCGGGGCCATCCAGGTCCCCATCAACTACATGCTCAATGCCGAGGAGATCGCCTACATCGTCAATCATTCGGGGTCCAGGATCTTCATCGTGGAGGATGCCCTGTACCCCGTCATCGCCAAGTCCCAGGCGAACTTCACCACGGTTGAAAAGTGGGGGTTCATCCCGCTTGGAGACTCCCTGGTGCCCGAGGGCTTCTTCAACCTCATCACCGAGATGGAAGGCATGCCCCTGGACGAGCCCCAGGTGGAGGTGAGCGCCGAGGACATCGTGCAGATCCCGTACACCAGCGGCACCGAGTCCAAGCCCAAGGGTGCCATGCTCTCGCACCGGGCCCTCATGTCGCAGTACCACAGCTGCATCTTCGACGGGCAGTACGAGACTTACGACGTGAGCCTCCACGCCCTGCCGCTCTTCCACTGCGCCCAGCTCCACTGCTTCCTCATGCCCTACCTGTACGTGGGGGCCACCAACGTGATCATGCACAAGGCAGACCCTCTGGAGATGATCAGGCTCATCGAGAAGTACCAGATCACCCACATGTTCGCACCCCCCACCGTGTGGATCGGCATCCTGAACCACCCGGAATTCAAGAACTACAACCACCGAAGCCTCCGGAAGGCCGCCTACGGGGCGAGCATCATGCCCGTGGAGATCATCAAGCAGCTCTCGGTCACTTTCCGGGGTCTCCAGCTCTGGAACTACTACGGGCAGACCGAGATGGGACCGGTGGCCACCATCCTGAAGCCCGAGGACCAGCTCCTGAAGCCGGGATCCGCGGGCAAGCCCGTGCTGAACGTGGAGACCAGGCTCATGGACGACGACGGCAGGTTCGTGCCCGTTGGCACCGTGGGCGAGATCGTGCATCGCTCCGGCCACGTCATGAGCGGCTACCTCAACGACCCGGACAAGACCGCCGAGGCATTCGCCTACGGGTGGTTCCACAGCGGCGATCTCGGCAGGTTCGACGAGGACGGGTACCTCTATGTGGTGGATCGCAAGAAGGACATGATCAAGACCGGGGGCGAGAACGTGGCGTCCCGGGAGGTGGAGGAGGTGCTGTATCAGTATCCGGGCGTTGAGGAGGTGGCGGTCATCGGTCTGCCCGACCCCAAGTGGATCGAGGTGGTGGCAGCCGTGATCGTGCCGAAGAAAGGCGCTTCGCTCACCGAGAAGGAGATCATCGGCCACTGCAAGGAGCACCTGGCAGGATTCAAGTGCCCGAAAAAGGTGGTCGTCACGGACAAGCTCCCCAAGAACCCTTCGGGCAAGATCCTCAAGCGCGAGCTCAAGGAGGTGCTGGGGAAATAGCCCCGGCATGACAGGACGGCAACACCGGCCCTGCAGGGAATGATCGCCTCCGGCACGGTGTCCCCGCCTGGTCATGAGGCAGGAGGGGCCCCGCATCGGTTCTTCCTTACCCGCGGGGCTTTCGCCGGCCCTTCCATTTCCCCTGCGTTGTCGTTACCTATCATGTTGAGACCCAGGATCTGCCGAAGAGAAGGTAAGCTGGGAGAACAGGAATGAAGATCCTCATCGTTGATGACGATTTCACGAGCCGAATCCTCCTCCAGGAGATGCTCAGCCCATACGGCCAGTGCCATGTGGCGGTGAACGGCAGAGAGGCCATCGAGGCCTTCATGGTGGCGTGGAACGAAGGCAGCCCATACGATCTCGTTTGCCTGGACATCATGATGCCCGAGGTGGACGGCCAGACCGTGCTCAAGGGGATCCGCGCCATGGAGGAGACCGAGGGCGTGCCGTTGGGCAACGGGGTGAAGATCATCATGACCTCGGCCCTGGACGACAAGGAAAACGTGCTGAGCGCCTTCAAGGAGCTCTGCGACGCCTACCTGGTGAAGCCCATCAACAAGGTCAAGCTCCTGGGCTACCTGCGCGACCTGAGGCTCATCCAGGCGTAGTTGTCACCGGCCTCGAGCTCCGCAGCCCTCTCAGCACATGAAAATAGAACGGCTCAGGCGTCGCCCGAAGGGTCGGCCCCCTGCAGCCCCGTCCCCTGGCCGCCCTGTGGCCGGGCCTGCTCCTGCGACGACGCCACCCTGAGGGATACCTCCACCGGGGCCGGGCATTCCAGGGCCTCCCCGTGGTCCGGAGCGGCGAGCTCCTTGAGGCGGTTCGCGGACGGCAGCACCCGCGACTCGAAGGATCCCAGTGCCGCGTTATACGAATCGTTCGCCTTTGCCAGCCCGTCCCTCACCTTGTCGAAGTGCTTCATGAAGGTCCTGAGCCGATCGAAGAGCTCCACCCCGGTCTCCCAGATCCTGCGGGCATTCTCGGTGGCGCCGTGCTGCTGCCAGCTCATGGCCACGGAGCGCAGCAGGGCGATGAGGGTCACGGGTGTGGCGATGAGCACCCGCTTCTCGATGCCGTCCTCGATGAGGGCCGTGTCCTGATCCAGGGCCGCGCTGAAGAAGGCCTCGCCGGGCAGGAAGAGCACCACGAAGTCCGGGGCGTCCCTGAACTGCCTCCAGTACTCCTTGGCTGCCAGGCTGTTCATGTGGTCGCGCACGGAGCGGGCGTGCCTGGCCAGGGCCGAGGCCCGGACGCCCTGGTCCGTGGCCTCGTACGCCTCCAGGTATGCCCGCAGCGGCACCTTGGCGTCGATGACCACCTGCCTGTCCCCCGGGAGCTGGACGATGAGGTCGGGGCGCTTCCTCCCCGTGTCCGATTCGGTGACGAGCTGCTCCACGAAGTCGCAGTGGCTGGACATGCCCGCGAGCTCCACCACCCTGCGCAGCGTTATCTCTCCCCATCTTCCCCGTGCCTGCGGCTCCTTCAGGGCCGAGGCCAGGGACCTCGTCTGGTCGGCGAGGCGGTCCTGCATCTTCACGAGCTCGCTGATGTGCCGGCTGATGTCGCCGTAGGCTGCCTGCCTGGTCCCCTCGATGGCCTGGAGCTGGGCCTCGTAGCGCTTGAGGGAGTCCTCAAGGGGCTTCACCGCGGCGTCGATGGCCCCCCGGCGCTGTTCGAAATCGCCCTTCATCTCGGCGAGCACCGCCTGCATGGTCTTGTCCGCCAGCTGGATGAAGGCCTGGTTGTTCTGGCTCAGCGCGTCCAGCGACAGGGCCTTGAAGGTCTCGGTGAGCTGCGAGGATGCACTGTCCAGCATGGCTTTCTGCTCGGCAAGGGATAACTGTGCCTCGGCGAGCCTGGTCTGGAGGCGTGCCTGCTCGATGCGTTCCTGCTCGATGATCCTGGTGGTTTCGGTGAGTTCGGCGCGGAGCCGTTCCTCCAGGGCGCGCAGGTCTGCGATGGTTCGACCAGCCGCCTTCAGCTCGCCCGAGTACTGGGCCCGGGCGAAAAACCACCCGGCCAGGCAGCCGGCAAAAAGCGCGCACCCGATGAGGATATACTCCATGAACCCCCCGCACCGTATCCAGGAAGAGGATGCGAATCAGTGTAGCTCTTTGAGGCGGATTCGCACAAGGGCTTTCTCCGCCCCTGGCCTCACAGGGCTCGCGGGGGCGCCGCCTCTGGCGGCATGGGACTGTGCACGGGCAGGTCCAGGTCCACGCACACCCGGGCAGGGGCGCTCGGCACCGGCGCTGCAACGGTCCGGGCCGCCACCTCCTGTCCCAGGGCCAGGGAGTTCTTCTCGTAGAACGTTTTGGGCTCGTAGGTCCGGCCGGATACCAGCCTCTGCTGTTCCCTGCCGAGGGCGAGGAATGCGACCACGCCCATGAGCGGCGCGAGGATGCGGGTCTTCCACCCGAACTCCCTGTACAGGTCTGAGAGGATGGAGTTCATCATGGCGTGCATCCGCGGGTCGTGCCGGTACCACTGCTGCATGGCCCAGACGGCCGCGGCATAGGTGGTTTTCAGGGGGCTGATCTCCTTGGCGAGGCGCGCCCGCACGCAGGGGTCAGGGTGGTCCTTGTGCCGCATCCACCCGTTCAGCATGGTACGGATCATCCGGGCGAGGCTGGGGCCGTTCTCCTCGAAGTCCCTGGTGAAGGCCCTTTTGAGATACCCGGTCTCCTGCCCGTCCTTGATGTGCGTGTGTCGGTAGTTGAAGCGGTACTGGCCGTGGTTGTCCGCGTGCGGCCGCTCGTCGATGCCCAGCAGGGACCCGTCCCTGCGGTGGTGTTCGTAGAGCGGGGTTCCCGGTATCGGGGTGTAGAGCATGAACTGGTGGAACACCGTGTTGTGGCCCACCGCATGGTCGATGACCGCATCGATGTTCTCAGGGGTGTGGCTCTCCAGACCGATGATGGTGGACCCGAGGACCCGTATGCCGTGGGACTGCAGCTCGGCCACCAGGGCTTTCGTGTCCACGCCGCTGAGCTTCCGGTACGTGCTGGCCTCGCCCTCCAGGCCCATCCAGACCCAGGAGATGCCCAGGCGCAGCAGCTGCTCCACGGTGTAGGTCCTGAGCACGCGCGCTGAGGAGAACACGAACAGCGCCCAGGCCTTGCGGTGCTGCTTCATGAGCTCCAGGAGACGCAGCGCCCGGCTCCGGTGCAGGAGGAAGTTCTCGTCCATGACGAAGAACGAACTCACCCTGAGGACCTCTTCGATGTCGCACATGACCCGGAAGAGCTCGTCGCCCGTCTCGAAGAAGTTCACGAACCTCCCCTTGCCGCCGAACAAGGCCGAGGTGGAGCAGAAGTTGCAGCCCACGGGGCAGCCCACGGACGGGATGAGCATGGCCGCCGTATTCTCCGGGATTTCCCTCGGGTTCACGCCCAGGATGCGGGTGCCGTACCCTGAGTACACGTAGGGGTGCCTGACGGGTGTTTCCACGTCGAGCCCGAGATACGCCCGGAACCAGCGCACCCCCTCCCCCCTGCAGACGTGGTCGCAGTCCACGCACTCCTTCAGGCCGGGGAGGTTGGCGATGTGGCCGCCCACCACGATGGTGGCCTGCGGCTGGTGGGCCCTGATGAGCTCGCACATCTTCCTCACCTTCTCGATGTTCGGGATGATGGCGCTGATGCCGATGATGTCGTAGCTGCGCAGGGAGATCTCCTCGACGAAGCGCTCCAGGCTCGGGAAATCCAGCAGCGTGCATGGCGCGTCGATGTTCTCCTTCAGCAGCATGAGACCGAAGGAGCGGTGGAACATGCGGAGCGAGAACGGGCCCTGCTCCCGGGTGACCTGGTTGTGGTAAAGCTCCATGGGGTTGATGCTCCGGCTCCCGTACTCGTCGTCCACGGCGTACGGGCCGAACACGCTCGACAGCAGGATCCGCGCCTGCGATCGTAAGGGGTGCACCGGGTGATGGTGTTCCATGCAGATACTCCTTTGCAGTGGGAATGTATGACACACTATCGGCCCGATTGCGGCGCTTGATCAACTTAAATAATTGATTTCACGTAATAATTACATTTCCTTTGCAGAACGTTTACACCCGTGACGGGGCGGGTACGGCCGGTTAACCGGTTTCTCGGGTCGGCAGGGGCGCCTGGAGGCGGATGCTGTAGGCCCCGGAGCGGGTGACGATGAGGTGGTCGTGGAGGCTGATGCCCACCTGGGTGCAGAGGTCCGTGAGGGCCCTGGTGAGGCGCAGGTCCTGCTCGGAGGCGGTCAGGGTCCCCGAGGGGTGGTTGTGCACCAGGATGAGCGCGCTCGCCCCGCACCCGATGGCCTCCTTCAGGACCTCCCGGGGGTACACGTGGGCGGCGTCCACTGTCCCCTCGGCCATGGTGCGGGTATGGACTATTCTGCCCGAGGCGTTCAGGCACAGGATGAGGAAGCGCTCGGTTGCTTCGCCCCCGATCTCTGCTCTGAGGTAGGCGGTGACGTCCCCGGGCCCGGAGATGAGTGTGCGGGTGTCCGCAGCCGGCTCAAGGTAGCGGTTCATGCAGGCCCTGAACAGTGCGACGAGGGTCGATGCATGGCTGCCCATGCCATGAATCTCCTCGAGCCTGGACAACCCTGCATCGAGGGCGGCCTGGAAGGTGCCGAACCTCCGGAGCATCTCCTTGGCCAGGGGCTTGGTGTCCCTGCGGGGGATGGCGTAGGCCAACAGCAGCTCCAGGAGCTCGTGGTCACCGAGTGCCTTCCTGCCTGATGAGCGGAACCGCTCTTTCAGGCGCTTCCTGTGGCCCACGTAGTGGGGTGCCGCTTCATTCGTGTGCCTCTGTGTCATGTCCGACCTCCCCATGGCATGCCCCTCGAAGGAAGGACCACGGCAAAACCTCGTCTTCAGCCCGTTCCCTGAGGACATAGTAATCAGGATTTCTCGACCACTGCTTCAGGAAGCGGTGCCATGAGGATGTGTCCAGGGCCGAGAGTTCCTGCATGAGTCCGAACAACCGCCGGTCCCCCCGGGAGACGAGCGCCTGCAGGTATGACCACTTGGTCCCCTCGAAGCTCACGGAGACGTTGCTCTCGCGGGAG